>Ga0209437_100053_pt1 | contig 375580 bp, 357 predicted proteins | sample AraplaL_Cvi_mTSA_FD_184266 | JGI IMG/M metagenome (GOLD analysis project Ga0209437, IMG submission 184266) | Arabidopsis root microbial communities from the University of North Carolina, USA - plate scrape CL_Cvi_mTSA (SPAdes) (version 2) | ecosystem: Host-associated > Plants > Roots >...
TTCAGCCTTGCCGGCAGAGGGCTTCGTTTATAATGTGAGGCTGAATTCTAAAGCCAAATTTGGCTTCTTTCGCAGTATTTTGCGCACTCCCATGCGCCTCCCGATCCAGCCAATGTCTTTTGACCTGAAAAAATCCCTTCCCAAACCGGGCGCGCGCTTCGTTCCACCCGCGCCGCATGGCTCCGCCGATGCCTATCTGCTGGCGCAAGCCGCCATCGCTCTGAAAGCGGAGAAGCGCATGCTGACCGTGGTCGTGGCCAACGCCACCGACGCCCAACGCCTGCTGGCGGAAATTCCGTGGTTCCAGCGCAGCGCAGAGGGCGACGACAAGCTGCGCTGTCACTTGCTGCCCGACTGGGAAACGCTGCCTTACGACGCTTTCTCGCCGCATCAGGACCTGGTGTCGGAACGCCTCGCCACTTTGTATGAAGTGCAGAACGGCCAATGCGACGTGCTGATCGTGCCGGCCACCACCGCCTTGCTGCGCATGGCGCCGCCGGGTTTCCTGGCGGCCTACACCTTCTTCTTCAAACAGGGGGAGAAGCTTGACGAGGCGCGTCTGAAGTCGCAGCTCACGCTGGCCGGCTACACGCATGTCACGCAAGTCATGTCGCCCGGCGAGTATTCGGTGCGCGGCGGCCTGATCGATATTTTCCCGATGGGCTCGGCGTTGCCGTATCGCCTCGACCTGTTCGGCGACACCATTGAAACCATCCGCACCTTCGATGCCGACACCCAGCGCTCGCTGTACCCGGTGCGCGAAGTGCGCCTGCTGCCGGGCCGCGAATTCCCGATGGATGAAGTCTCGCGCACTTCCTTCCGCAGCCGCTGGCGCGAAGTGTTCGAAGGCGATCCGTCGCGCTCGGCGATCTACAAGGACATCGGCAACGGTATCGCCTCGGCCGGTATCGAATACTACCTCCCGCTATTCTTTGAAGAGACCGCGACGCTGTTCCGCTATCTGCCCGAGAACAGCATGTTCGCGACCGTCGGCGACATCGACCATGCCATCAAGCGCTTCTGGAGCGACACGCGCTCGCGCCACAATTTCCTCAAGGCCGACCGCGAACGGCCGGTGTTGGCGCCGGAGCAGGTGTTCCTCACCGACGAAGATTTCTTCACGCTGGTCAAGCCCTACGGCCGCTGGGTATTGCAGACTGACGACGCGCCATCGGATTTGTCGGCGCCGATTCCCAACGTCGCCGTCAAGCGCCGCACCGACGATCCGCTGACCAACCTGCGCGGCTACCTGCTCAAGACCGGCAAGCGCGTCATGTTGTGCGCCGAGTCCAACGGCCGCCGCGAAACGCTGCAGCAATACTTTGCTGAATACGACCTGCATCCGGCGCTGTGCGATGGCTACGACAGTTTCATCGGCAACACCGAACCGCTGATGCTGGGCGTGGCTCCGTTGCACGCCGGCTTCGAGCTGGAACAGGAGCAGGTCACCTTCATCACCGAGACTGAACTGTATGCCGGTTCCGGCCGTCGCGTCGGCCGCAAGAAGCAGGAAAACGTCACCCAGGTCGAGCACATGGTGCGCGATCTGTCCGAGCTCAAAATCGGCGACCCGGTGGTACACGCCAACCATGGCATCGGCCGTTACATGGGTTTGCTCAGCATGGACCTGGGCGAGGGCGAGACTGAATTCCTGCATCTGGAATATGCCAAGGAAACCAAGCTCTATGTGCCGGTTTCGCAGTTGCATGTGATCGCACGCTATTCGGGCGCTTCCCCGGAAGACGCGCCGCTGCATTCGCTCGGTTCCGGCCAGTGGGAAAAAGCCAAGCGCAAGGCGGCGCAGCAGATCCGCGACACTGCGGCGGAATTGCTCAACCTGTATGCGCGCCGCGCATTGCGCCAGGGCCATGCCTTCCAGTATTCCGCACGCGACTACGAGACCTTCGCCGAGAGTTTCGGCTTTGAAGAAACACCCGACCAGGCCGCCGCCATCAACGCCGTCATCGGCGACATGACCAGCGGCAAGCCGATGGATCGGCTGATCTGCGGCGACGTCGGCTTCGGCAAGACCGAAGTGGCATTGCGGGCCGCCTTCGTCGCCGTCATGGGCGGCAAGCAGGTCGCCATCCTGGCGCCGACCACCTTGCTGGCCGAGCAGCATGCACAGACCTTCGCCGACCGCTTCGCCAACTGGCCGGTGCGCATTGCCGAGCTGTCGCGTTTCCGGACCGGCAAGGAAATCACGCAAGCGATCAAAGGCATGGCCGACGGCACGCTCGACATCATCATCGGCACCCACAAGCTGCTGTCCGACGACGTCAAGTTTTCGCGCCTGGGCCTGGTCATCATCGATGAAGAACACCGCTTCGGCGTGCGCCAGAAGGAAGCGCTCAAGTCGCTGCGCGCCGAGGTTGACGTGCTCACGTTGACCGCCACGCCGATCCCGCGCACGCTGGGCATGGCGCTGGAAGGCCTGCGCGATTTTTCCATCATCGCTACCGCGCCGCAAAAACGCCTGGCGATCAAGACCTTCGTGCGCGCCGAGGGCGAATCGACCATCCGCGAAGCCTGTCTGCGCGAGTTGAAACGCGGCGGCCAGGTCTACTTCCTGCACAACGAAGTAGACACCATCGAGAACCGCAAGGCCATGCTCGAAGCGTTGTTGCCGGAGGCGCGCGTGGTCATCGCGCACGGGCAGATGCATGAGCGCGACCTGGAAAAGGTCATGCGCGATTTCGTCGCGCAGCGTTCCAACATTTTGCTGTGCACCACCATCATCGAGACCGGCATCGACGTGCCGACCGCCAACACCATCATCATGCATCGCGCCGACAAGTTCGGCCTGGCGCAGCTGCACCAGTTGCGTGGCCGCGTCGGCCGTTCACATCACCAGGCCTATGCCTATCTGCTGGTGAACGACGTCAAGGGCTTGACCAAGCAGGCGCAGCGCCGGCTCGAAGCGATCCAGCAGATGGAAGAACTGGGCAGCGGCTTCTACCTCGCCATGCACGACCTCGAAATCCGCGGCGCCGGTGAAGTGCTCGGCGACAGCCAGTCTGGAGAAATGCACGAGATCGGATTCCAGATGTATTCCGACATGCTCAGCGAAGCGGTGCGCGCGCTCAAGGACGGCCGTGAGCCGGACCTGGCGGCGCCGCTGGCCAGCACCACCGAAATCAACCTGCACGTGCCGGCCTTGCTGCCCAACGATTACTGCGGCGACGTGCACGAGCGTCTGTCGCTGTACAAACGTTTCGCCAACTGTACTTCGCAGGACACCATCGACGCCTTGCAGGAAGAGCTGATCGATCGCTTCGGCAAGTTGCCGGAAGTCGCCAAGGCACTGGTCGAAACGCATCGCCTGCGCATCGCTGCCAAGCCGCTCGGCATCATCAAGATCGACGCGCACGCCGAATCGGCGTTGCTGCAGTTCGTGCCGAATCCGCCGGTTGACGCCATGCGCATCATCGAGCTGATCCAGAAGAATCGCCACATCAAGCTGAACGGCCAGGACAAGTTGCGCATCACCGCCAACATGCCCGACCTCAACGCGCGTGTGACGCAAATCAAGGCGACCATGCGCTCGCTGGTCGGCTGACACAATTTTAAAATACGAAGAAGACGCACCATGAATCTGATCTTGCAAGGACTGAACACCAACCGCGCCGACGTCGAGGCTATCGTTGCACTCGCGCAGCCGCAGCGCGTGGTGGATATCAACGCGCATGCCTGGCGTTGCGAGAGCGTTGCCAATAGCGCCGCGCTCAAGGCGCAAATTGACGCCGCCTGCCTGGCGCAGCAAGTCGACTACGCCTTCGTCGAAGCGGGTCGCACGCTCAAGGATTTCAAACTGGTCGCGATGGATATGGACTCGACGCTGATCACGATCGAATGCATCGACGAAATCGCCGACATGCAAGGCCTGAAGCCGCAAGTGTCTGAAATCACCGAAGCCGCCATGCGCGGCGAGATCGAATTCAACGAGAGCCTGACGCGTCGCGTGGCCTTGCTCAAGGGCCTCGATGCCGGTGCCTTGCAGCGCGTCTACGATGAGCGCCTCAAGTTGTCATTGGGCGCGGAGAAGATGCTGCAGGCGATCCAGGTGGCGGGCCTCAAGACCTTGCTGGTGTCGGGCGGCTTCACGTTCTTCACTGACCGCATGAAGAGCCGCTTGAATCTCGACTACGCGCATTCCAATGAACTTGAAATCGTCGACGGCAAACTGACCGGAAAAGTAGTCGGTGGCATCGTCAACGCCGACGAAAAACGCTTGACCGTGGAGCGCGTCTGCGCCGAACTGGGTGTGTCGACGTCGCAAGCCATCGTCATGGGCGACGGCGCCAATGATCTGAAGATGATGGGCGTGAGCGGACTCTCGGTGGCGTTCCGCGCCAAGCCGGTGGTGCGTGCGCAGGCGAGCGTGGCATTGAACTTTGTGGGACTCGACGGCATCTTGAATATATTGGCTTGATCACAAGCAAACGCAGGCAACGAGGAGAAAGCATGGACACGACAAGTCAGGGAAATCAGGAGCTGGTATTCGACGCCAGGCTGCAATCGGCCAAGGACCTGGCATGGTGGCTGTACATCTTCCACGGGCTTAGCCTGGTGTTGTCGCTGGGCATGCTGTCCTGGCTGCCGCTGATCGTCAATTACATCAAGCGCGGCGACGCCGCCGACACCTTTGTCTACAGTCACCATCGCTGGCAGATCCGCTCGTTCTGGTGGTATCTGTTCTGGATGTTTGCGGGCGGCCTGGCGTGGATCACGCTGATCGGTATTCCGCTGGCGGTACTGATCTGGTCCTTGGCATGGATCTGGAAAGCCTATCGCATCATCAAGGGCTGGCTCGATCTCAACGACAACAAGGCCATGCCGGTTTAGATATTTTGGCCATCGGCGGCGTCAAGCTGCTGTCATGGAGATGGATTAGAATGAGCCGGCAAGTTTCAGCAACACAATAGAAAAGAGAGGCGACAGCATGAATAAAGTCTATCCCGACGCGTCCAGCGCGTTATCCGGCATCGTCAAGGACGGCCAGACGATTGCCGTCGGCGGCTTCGGCCTGTGCGGCATTCCTGAAGCCTTGATCGCGGCCTTGCGCGACTCCGGCGTGCAGAACCTCACGGCGATTTCCAACAACGCCGGCGTCGATGGTTTCGGCCTCGGCCAACTGCTGACCACGCGCCAGATCAAGAAGATGATCGCCTCCTACGTCGGCGAAAACAAGGAGTTCGAACGCCAGTACCTGGCCGGCGAACTGGAACTCGAATTCACCCCGCAAGGCACGCTGGCCGAAAAGCTGCGCGCAGGCGGCGCCGGCATCCCGGCGTTCTTCACCAAGACCGGTGTCGGCACGCTGGTGGCCGAAGGCAAGGAAATCCGTGACTTCGACGGCGCCAAGTACGTCATGGAACGCTCGCTGGTGGCCGACGTCTCGCTGGTCAAGGCGCAAAAAGCTGACAAGGCCGGCAACCTGGTCTTCAACAAGACCGCGCGCAACTTCAACCCCAACGTCGCCATGGCCGGCAAGATCACCATCGTCGAAGTCGAGGAACTGGTCGAAGTCGGCGATCTCGACCCGGACCAGATCCACACGCCTGGCATCTTCGTACACCGCATCGTGGTCAACGCCACGCCGGAAAAGCGGATTGAACAACGCACCGTGTCGAAATAAGGAGAAATAATCATGGCATGGACCAGAGACGAAATGGCTGCGCGCGCAGCCAAAGAATTGCAGGACGGTTTTTACGTCAACCTCGGCATCGGCTTGCCGACCCTGGTTGCCAATCACGTTCCTAAAGACATTGAAGTCTGGCTGCAATCGGAAAACGGCCTGCTCGGCATCGGCCCGTTCCCGACCGAAGACAAGGTCGACGCTGACCTGATCAACGCCGGCAAGCAAACCGTGACGACCATTCCGGGCTCGTCCTTCTTCGCTTCAGCGGACTCGTTCGGCATGATTCGCGGCGGCAAGATCAACATCGCGATTCTCGGCGCAATGCAGGTGTCGCAACAGGGCGATCTGGCCAACTGGATGATTCCCGGCAAGATGGTCAAGGGCATGGGCGGCGCGATGGACCTGGTGGCCGGCGTCGGCCGCGTGGTGGTGCTGATGGAGCACGTCGCCAAGGGCAAGGACGGCAGCATCTCGCAAAAGATCCTGAAGCAATGCAATCTGCCGCTGACCGGCGTGGGCGTGGTCAATCGCATCATTACCGATCTCGGCGTGATCGACGTGACGCCGCAAGGGCTGAAGCTGATCGAGCTGGCGACGGGCGTCACGAAGGAAGACGTGATCGCCGCTACCGAAGCGGATCTGGACGTCAGCGCGGTATAAGGAAAGATGCAGCAAACAGAGCGCCGGCTGAGCAATCATCCGGCGCTTTTTTACGATCGATCACCAATCAGAATCAACCGAACAACAAATCATTAAGGACAGGTATGCGCGAAATAGCAAGCATTGAAGCACTGCACGAACTGGCCGGCCAGGAAGTGGCCATCAGCGACTGGATCGAAGTCACGCAAGAGCAGGTCAATCTGTTTGCCGACGCCACCGGCGATCACCAATGGATCCACGTCGACGTCGAGCGCAGCAAGCGCGAATTGCCGTTCGGCGGCACAGTCGCGCACGGCTTCCTGACGCTGGGCCTGCTGCCGAAGATCATGGGCCAGAGCATCTCCATGGGCAACGTCAAGATGCTGCTCAACTACGGCCTCAACCGCGTGCGCTTCCCGTCGCCGCTACCGGTCGGCAGCAAGGTGCGCGGACGCATCGTGTTGCAGTCGGTGGAAGAGATCCCCGGCGGTGCGCAAGTGGTGTGGGAAATCACCATGGAGCGGGAAGGTGCCGACAAGCCGGTCTGCGTCGCCGAGTTCATCGTACGCCGCTACTGATCGCGCAAGGAGTCAGTTGTTCAGCCGGGGTTCCGGAATTACCAGCGGGCCGCAATTGCTGTCGGTCACGAAGATCGCCAGCAGTTGCGCCGGCTTGACCGGATCGGGATTGCCCGCCAGCGCATGCAATTCATACGGCGCTTCCATCCAGGTCTGGCCCTTCTGATAGTTGACGACGGGGCCGCCTTCCATCTGCGAGCGCACCGTTCCCTCCATCACGATCGCCGTCACTGATCCCGGATGCCGATGCGGCGCGGAATAGGCCAGCGGCGGAAAATCCACCATCATCGTCGTGATCGATTTGCCGGGTGCGTTGGGCAACGGCTCGCAGGAAATCACTTTCACATTCGTTGCGGGTACGGCTGCTGTCGCAGGATTCCCGGCAGCACCGTCACCGGTCGCCGCCAATGGCGGGCTGGAAAACGGCAGCACATCAGCACCAGCACCCATGCAAATATCGACAATCCAGCGTCCGGCTGCTTTTGGCGCCGGCGATTGCATCAGCAATAGCGCAGCGGCGACGCCGAGCAATACGAGGCGATAGCCGCCGCGGCGCGGTGACAGAGCAGGCAGCGGCAAGTTCACGATTGGACACCATACGGCGAACGGAAGGCAGGATTCCAGCCGAGCACACGACGCGCTTTCTGATTGCTTGCTTCGGCGTTGTCTTCCGTGATGTTGAACACGCCCGAGGCATTTCCTTGCAGGGCCAGCAAGGCGGCGTGCGCGGCAGCGGCGACGTGGACAGGGCTGGAGCCTTGCGGTTCGGCCGACCAGGTGCCGGGACCATAGAGCTGACCGTAGCGCAGCACGGTTCCCTTCAATCCGGGCGTTTGCAAGACCTGCGATTCCAGTGCAACCACGCCGCCGACGCTGACGCGGCGCAGTCCTTCCGCATCAATGTCCAGCGGGTGTTCTTCCAGATAAGGTTTGTCTCCGGGCGCGTAAGCCCAGGCGATGCTTTGTGCGATCAGGCGCGTGGCGCCGGCGGCCAGCGCCGCCGCGACCAGGTTGCGAGTGCCTTCAGTGCGGACGCGGGCATTCCCTGCGGCAGCTTGCGCCATTGCCTGCGGATCAGGCAGACGGGGCAGGTCGGTCAGTTGATGAATCACGACGGACGGTGCGATGCGAATCAGTTCCGACTTGAGAGCGTCGGCGTCGAACACATCGATCATCATGGGAATTGCGCCTAGTTCGCGCAGGGCATTGGCGCGCGCCTGGCGACGCGTGCCGCCGTAGACGGTGTAACCCGCGTCGCGCAACAACGGGACCAGCACGGTGCCGATGGCGCCGGTTGCGCCGGCCAGAAATATTGTTTCGCTCATCATTTTTCCTTGTGGTTGATGTCACAAGTGTATGAGCGCATGCGGCCGGTAAAAAGGGCCAAAAACGTCTGAAAGAACTAGGTCAAGATCGCGCCGGTAATGATGAGACAGCGGATGGAAGAGGATTGCCGGGCGGCGCGGAAGGCCGCCCGGCGGAGGGCAAAGAAGATGGGTCAGCGCTTCTTGTATTGCGAATTGCCGAACAGGATGTCGCGCGCCTTGTCGTCGGTCAGCGCTTTGCGCTTGTCGGCCAGCACGGTGACGCCGCGTTGCACGGCCGGACGTTCGCTGATGGCATTGAACCAGCGCTGCACGTTGGGATAATCGCTCAATTCGATGCCCTGGTTTTTCCATGAGCGCGTCCACGGGAAGCTGGCGATGTCGGCGATGGTGTATTCGTCGCCGGCCAGGTAGGCGGTCTTGGACAATTGCTTGTCCAGCACGCCGTACAGGCGCTTGGCTTCATTGGAGTAGCGATTGACGGCATACTCGATCTTTTCCGGCGCATAGATGCGGAAGTGGTGGGCTTGGCCGAGCATCGGACCGAGGCCACCCATCTGGAACATGACCCATTGCAGCACGTTGTATTTTTCGCGGTCGGTGGAGCCGAGCAGCTGGCCGGTTTTGCCGGCCAGGTAAATCAGGATCGCGCCGGATTCGAACAATGAAATCGGCTTGCCGTCCGGACCGTCAGAATCGACGATGGCAGGAATCTTGTTGTTCGGAGAGATCTTCAGAAACTCATCGGTGAACTGGTCGCCGGCGCCGATATCGATGGCGTGCGCGCGATAGTCCAGGCCGAGTTCTTCCAGCATGATGTGGACCTTGTGGCCGTTCGGCGTGGCCCAGCTGTATACGTCAATCATGGTCTTCCTTATGGGGCGAAATGGTGATGAAAACAATCGTAAGCGGAGAGCGGATCTACTCTGCAGTCGTGAGCAGAAGTGCCGGGCTAGTGTAGCCCAAGCCTCATAAACGCGCAGAGAGCGAGGCGTTTTTTTGCGATGGGCGAGAGCGCTATTTTTTGCGTGACAAGCGGCGCATCAGAGGCAGGCCGCGCAGCTGCGTGTAGGTGCGGAACAGCAAGGTGGAACCGGTGCGCGGCGAGATCTGGATGGCGTTGTGGAGAACTTCTTCCTGCGGTTGCCAGCGCAGCTTGGACAGATCGCGTCCGGTCGACAGATTGACGACGCTGCAGCCTTGTGCGATGGCCCAGCGCATGATTTCAATCACCAGCGTGGTCATGATGCTGTAGGCACTCCAGCGCGGATCGTAGCCGGAATAATAAAGATACAGCTGATCGCCATGAACAAAGCCGATGCGGGTAGCGGCAAGCTCGCCGCCGATGCGCAGCTGGAACACGCGCAGCCTGTCCTCACGCGCCAGCATCATGGCGTGGGCCGACAGGAAAGCGCGGCTCTTGCGGTCGCGAAACGCATCGGCATGCGGTACGCCTTCAGCGCTGCATGCACGCAGGGCATGCAGGCGGTAGAAGTCGGCCAGCGCCGCGGCGACATCGACCGGCCGTTCGACCACGTCGAAGCGGTGCTGCAAGCCGTCGCGGCGCAGCGAGTTGAAACATTTGCGGATGGCTTCCTTCATGTTGCGCGACAGGCCGCCTTTGAGCGTATCCCAATCGGCCGGCAGGGGCCGGTAGCACATCACGCGCGCCTTCGGCTGGTCGATGCCCGGGGACGACAATTGCCGGGCCTGTTCCGGTGACAGCCCTTGCCATTCGATCCAGTCCCACAGATGCCGGTGCGCGAGCAGATAGGTTTGCAGCGCAGCGAGCGCGGCGTCGCTGTCGTCGGGATGGCAAATCAGACCGCGCACTTCGGTGATGTTGGGATCGGCGCCAAAAAATTGCAGCACCTTGACGCCAAAGGCGCCAAGACCGGGACGCACGCTGATCATCATCGGCGCCACGGCAACCAGCTTGCCGCGCGCGTCGCGCAGCGCGAACGCGTGCAGACGGTCATGAATCAGCAGGCGACGGGCGCGCAGATGGCGCCACCAATGGAGATGCCAGTCGGGTTCCGCAAACGGATGCTGCAACGGCAGGGTCGCGCACAAGGCATTCCATTCCGGCGCCAGCGCCATGAGTGCGGCGTCGCTGTGAATGGTGGCGAGCGTCAGTGTCGCGGTGGCGACGCCGTTGCCATTGCCAATGTTGCGTGTGTCCGTTTGGTTGCCTTGCATGTTCTCCTGACTCGGTGAAGACAATGCAGCCATAGCGAAAGAAAGGGAAGGCATTACCGGCAGCTGCTCCATGCCGCTGCCGTTGTTACTGTCGAACTTGGATCAGATTGCGCCGGGACGTTTGGTCAGCAACGCATGTCTTTCCGTTGAGAAATATTGTGTCAGTGTAGTGCTGGACGCGCTGGTGAGCAATGTCTTGAATTGTTCAAAGGCGGCGGGTGCTGTTGCTGCCAACCGTTCTCCCCACGCGAGCGCCTTGTCCAGCACTTCTCCATCCGGCGCCAAGCGGTTGACGATGCCGGCGCCGTGCAATCGCGCTGCCGGCAACGGGCTGGCGTCGAGCATGATCTCTGCGACCCATTGCGGCGGCAGCGATTTGGGCAGGAACCAGCCGGCGCCGCCGATCGCCCAGGTGCCGACCTGCGCCGGAGAAACACCGAACACGGCATTCTGTCCGGCCACGATAAGGTCGCAACCGAGCGCCAGCGAAAAACCGGCATCAAGCGCGACGCCTTCGACGGCGGCGATCACCGGCTTGGGGAAGCTGCGCAGCATCTCGATCAGATTCTGCAGGGCTTCCAGCGCGGCGATTTGCGTCGCCAGATCCTTGCCTGCTTCAACGCCGCCACAGAAGTCGCGCTCGGCGCCGTTCAGCACCAGTGCGCGCACGGAGTCGTCGCGCTCGGCCTTGGACAGCGTCTCGATCGCCGCCGCCAGGACATTGCTGTCGACGGCGTTGCGCTGGCCGGGATTGGCGAAGGTGAGGATCAGTGTGGCGTCGTTGCGGCTTGCTTTGAGTTCGGCTGTCATGGATGGGCGTTGTTATTGTTGCGACGGCTTACAGTTTGGCCAGGCGATCCAGCGCCAGGCGCAGCGTCTCGTCCTTCTTGGCGAAGCAGAAGCGCACGATGCCCGATTCCTTGGGCGTGTTGTAGAACGCTGAGACGGGGATCGCGGCGACGCCGATTTCCGTGGTCAGCCATTTGGAGAATTCCGCCTCCGACAAATCAGAGATCGCGCCGTACTCGACGCACTGGAAGTAAGTGCCGTCCGATGGCAGCAGCTTGAATCGGGTGTTCTTCAGGCCGTCGCGGAACAGGTCGCGCTTCTTCTGGTAGAAGGCAGGCAGTTCGACGTAGGGCGCCGGGTTTTTCATGTACTCGGCAATGCCGTATTGCACCGGCGTGTTGACGGTGAAGACGTTGAATTGGTGCACCTTGCGGAACTCGGCGGTCAGTGCGGCGGGTGCAGCGACGAAACCGATTTTCCAGCCGGTAACGTGGTAAGTCTTGCCGAAGCTGGAGTTGATGAAGGTGCGCGGCGCCAGCTCGGGATGGCGGCACAGCGACTCATGGGCCTGGCCGTCGTAGACCATGTGTTCATAGACTTCGTCCGACAGGATCAGGATGTCGGTGCCGCGCACGATGTCGGCCAGCGCATTGATGTCGGCTTTCTTGAGAATGGAGCCGGTCGGGTTGTGCGGCGTGTTGACCATGATCAGGCGCGTCTTGCTGGTGACGGCGGCCGCGACCTTGTCCCACGGCACGCTGTAGCCGTCGCTGCTGACAGTCATCTGGACGAACACCGGGATGCCTCCGGCCAGCTCGATGGCGGGCACGTAGCAGTCGTAGGCCGGCTCGATCACGATCACTTCGTCGCCGGCATGCACGGCGCACAGGATGGAGGTCAGGATGCCTTGCGTGGCGCCGGCGGTAACGGTGATTTCGCTCAACGCGTCATAGGTATGGCCGTGCAGTGTCTTGATTTTTTGCGCAATCGCTTCGCGCAGTGCCGGTACCCCTGCCATCGGCGGATATTGGTTGAGGCCGTTTTTCATGGCGCGTGTCACCGCGTCGACCAAAGCCGGATCGCAATCGAAATCGGGGAATCCCTGGCCCAGATTGACCGCGCCCTTTTCGCTCGCAAGCGCGGACATGACGGTGAAAATGGTGGTGCCGACCCGGGGCAGTTTGGAGACGATGTTGGCTGGCTGGCTCATGGAAATGAATCTGGAAGAAAGCGAAAAGAAAGCATTTTAGCCGGATTTTCGGTACCGGCACTCGCTTGGTGCAAATCGACGGCGATAACAATCAGGGCCGGGCCGGCCTGCCGCATTCCGGTGCGATGCTATGCCGCGATTCCATCCGCCATGGCCGCATGCCAGCTTTGCGGCGTCATGATCGCGAACATGTTTTTGCGTGCTGTCTTTTTGGCCAGCTTGAGCAAGGCCTTGTCTTTGGTGATCAGCACGCCGGCTTCGGATTGCAGCGCCAGTTCGAGGAATTTCTGGTCGTCCGGATCGGTGCAGATCGGCAGACCGAAAGTATTGACCTCAGCATTGGGCAGGCAAGTAATCAGGTTGTCGAACTCGGCGCGGATGGCCGGCTTGTCTTCTTCCGTCAGCGGCAGGTGCGGGTAGTTGAGCACGACCAGCCATTCCATGCGGCAGTCTTCGCGGGTGACGGCTTCGACGCGACGCTCGCGCATGGCTTGCAGCAAAAGCGCCCAGCGCGGATCGCGGAAGACGAACAGGTCGAGGCAGACGTTGGTGTCGAGGACGATACGGCGCGGCGCGGCGGCAGACATTGCTCCGCCGGGCGAAGTGAGGATGCTAATTGTCAAAACCGCGGGCTTTCCTGGTTGCATCGGACGAGGCGGCGCTGTCGAGATTGCCGCCGCTTTCGACCACGTCATAGCCTTGGTCGGTGAGGCGCCAGAACTGATGGATGTCGACCGCCACAAGGCCGCGATCATGCAACAGCCGCAGATGATGCTGGATCAGCTCGGGAGGCGTGTTCTGTGTCGTGAGATTGGTCTGGATCTTTTCAATGTCGCCGTAGCTGGTGCCGAAGGTGGACAGTGTTGTGAGGATGTCAGCCATCAGAGCTTTGTCGCGTTTCATATCTCCTCCTGGTAGTTGTCGAATCGGGCAGGGGCGGCGGTCCCGTCCTTGACGCCCTTTTGTGGGGCGTGGACGATGTCGTCATCCTGCTTGTTCCATAACCCAGATACTAATCCATGTAGACCTGCTTTGCTCGCATGGAAACGATGACGCGCAGCATTTCAGCCGCATGTTGTGCAGCTTGCAAGCTGCTCACTGCAGCACAAAAAAAGCCGCGTCAGACTGACGCAGCTTGCGGGATGACCAGAGAGGTCGCTTCTCGTCAGAACTGTTCCCATGAGTTATCGTCGTCGGGGGCAGCATGTTTGAGTTGGCGTGGCGCCGGCGCGGTTTTTTGTGCAGGCAGCCGGGAAGGCGCGGCCGCTTTGGCGACAACCGACGGCCGCGCCCGACTGACCGTAGCGACAGGGGCAAGCCTTGTTTGCCTGTCGTCGAGTTTGAACACGCTGACAATTTCCGCCAGCTTGGCGGCCTGGTCCTGCAGCGACTGCGCGGCAGCGGCGGCTTCCTCCACCAGTGCGGCGTTTTGCTGGGTGACTTCGTCCATTTGCGTAATGGCCTGGTTGACTTCCTCGATGCCGGCACTTTGTTCCTGGCTGGCGGCGGTGATTTCGCCGACGATGTCGGTCACACGTTTGACGCTGCTGACCACCTCGGTCATGGTTGAGCCGGCTTGTGCGACGAGCTTGCTGCCGGTATCGACTTTCTCAACCGAATCGTCGATGAGCGCCTTGATTTCCTTGGCTGCCGAGGCCGAGCGCTGCGCCAGGCTGCGCACTTCGCTGGCCACGACGGCAAAGCCGCGCCCCTGCTCTCCTGCGCGGGCCGCTTCCACCGCAGCGTTCAGCGCCAGAATATTGGTCTGGAAGGCGATGCCGTCGATGACGCTGATGATGTCGACGATCTTCTTTGACGAGTCGTTGATCGAACCCATGGTGTCGACCACTTGTTCCACCACGCTGCCGCCCTGGATCGCGACTTCCGACGCCGACACCGCCAGTTGATTGGCCTGGCGCGCGTTGTCGGCATTTTGCTTGACGGTGGAGGTGAGTTCCTCCATGGAGGATGCGGTTTCTTCCAGCGAGCTAGCCTGCTGTTCGGTGCGGCTGGACAGGTCAAGATTGCCGACGGCGATTTCATTGGAGGCGGTGGCGATGGTGTCGGTGCCCTGACGCACCTGGCTGACGATCTTGAACAGACTGTCGTTCATGGCCTTGAGTGAGGTCATCAACTGCCCGGTTTCGTCCTTGCTGGACGGTCGGATGTCGGCGGTCAGGTCGCCGTCGGCGACGCGCTGCGCCACGTTCACGGCAAGGCGCAGCGGATTGGAGACGATGCGCGCGACCCACATCGCCATGAGCATGCCGAGCACGATACAGGCCGCCAGCATGGCGACGATCATGATGCGCGAGGAATCGTAGGTGGCTTCGGCGGATTTGTCGGCGAGGTCGGCGCCTTCCTGGTTGGCGGCGACGAGCTTGTCGGCGTTGGCGAACATCGCCAGGTAGATCGGCGTGGCTTCCTTCATGATGACTTCGCGCGCTTCCTCATTCTTGTTCTGGCGCGAGAGGTCGAGGATCTTCTTTTGCAATCCGATGAAAGCATCGAAGTTCTTCACGAATTGCGGATAGACGACTTTTTCGACGTCGGTATCGATCAGCTTTTCATAGTCGGCGAGTTTTTTCTTCATGGCCGGAACCATGTCATCGAGCAGTTTTTCGTTGGCGACGAAATCGGCTTCGGTGGAGGAGAGCACGTGCTGCAGCTGGACGGAACGGATGCGCACCAGGATGACCTTCAGTTCCAGCGAAGTCCTGACACTGGGCAGCCAGTTGCCGGCGATGTCGGTCGAAGCCTGGTTGACCTTGCCAAGCTGGACGATGGCAAAAGCGCCGAGTGCGCTGGTCAGCGCCAGCACCAGAATGAAGGAAATCAGCAGCTTTTTGGAAATTTGCAAATCATAGAACCATTTCATAGAGCCTCCCTGTCAGTGGATGTGACGGCTGGCGGCTGATGCCGCCGTGACAATGCAATGTTCACTACTTGTTTTGGTGCAAATACCCGATTCACGAGGACTTGGATTGTTATCGTTTGACGCCCCCATACTGCGTATGACATGAACGGCCATTTTATGAAGAAGTTAAGGGCGTGGGAGAATTTGTTTGGGCGTTTGGTGTATTGGCAACACCCGCCAGGAGAGGGTAATCGGTGACGGAGCTGTCCCGGCCAGTACTTGTTCTGCGTCAGTGAAGGGCGTTCGCGAAGACGGGTGTCGGCGCTTTCGGTATGATGTCGAAAAAATTAACAGGACTCTCTATGCTGATTGTTTTATCGCCCGCCAAATCCCTCGACTACGACACCCCCGCGATCACCGACATTCACACCAAGCCCGATTTTGTTGCACGTTCCGCCGAATTGATTGAAGTCCTGAAGCAGAAGTCGCCGGCGCAGATCGCGACGCTGATGGGGATTTCCGATCAGCTGGCGACGCTCAATGCCGATCGTTTCGCTTCGTGGTCGCGCAAATTCACCAGCAAGAACAGCAAACAGGCCGTGCTGGCCTTTAACGGCGACGTCTACGAAGGTCTGGATGCGGCATCGCTTTCCGTGAAGCAACTTGACTACGTGCAATCGCATGTGCGTATCCTGTCCGGCCTGTATGGCGTGCTGCGTCCACTGGATCTGATGCAGCCCTACCGTCTGGAAATGGGCACCAGGCTCGCGAACCCGCATGGCAAGGACTTGTATGCGTTCTGGGGCGAAGACGTCACCAGGGCGCTCAATGCCGAGTTGGCGGGGCACAAGGCCAAGGTGCTGGTGAACCTGGCGTCGGAAGAATATTTCAAGGTGGTCAAGCCGAAGGTGCTCGACGCCAGGGTGATTTCACCCGTGTTCGAAGACTGGAAGGGCGGCAAGTACAAGATCATTTCCTTCTACGCCAAGCGCGCGCGCGGCCTGATGGCGCGCTACGCCGCGCTGAAGGGCGTGAATCAGCCGGAAAAGCTCAAGAACTTCGATCTCGACGGTTACGCGTTCGATGAATCTGTGTCCAGCGAAATCTCATGGGTGTTCCGTCGGCGGGTGGCTGAATAAGCGCCCCGGCGACGGGTGACTATCCGCGCAATGAAAAAGCCCCGCATTGCGGGGCTTTTTCATGACTACGGTTGCGCTGTGCTTACCAGATCTTCCACCAAGGCTTGTTTTTGGATTTGGGGCCGCCGGTGTAGTAGGGGCTGTTCGGATAAGTTGCCTGGATCACGCGCTCGGTGTCGTCGCGCAGTTGTTTCTGACCCATGGCTTCGTACGCGCGCATCATGATGAACAAGGCTTCTTCAACGGCCGGCGCATCAGGGTATTCCTTCACGGCCGCCTGGGCGCGGTTGACGGCCGACACATAGGCGCCGCGGCGATAGTAGTAATTGGCTACGTGGACGTCGTATTGGGCCATCGAATTGACCAGGTATTTCATGCGCAGCAGGGCGTCCGGCGTGTAAGTGCTGTCCGGGAAGCGTTCGGCCAGCAGCTTGAACGAATCGAAGGCGTCGCGTACGGCCTTGGGATCGCGCTCGGTGTTGTCCTGGTCGGTGAAGGTGTCGAAGATGCTGGTGCGATCATTGAAATTGATCAATCCGCGCAGGTAGTACATGTAGTCGACGTTAGGATGATTCGGGTGCAGCTTGATGAAGCGGTCAACCGCCGCCAGGCCTTGCGGCTGGTCGTTCAGGCGGTAGTAGGCGTAGGCGATATCCATCTGCGCCTGTTGTGCGTAAGTGCCGAACGGATAACGCGATTCGAGCTTTTCAAAGTACTTGATCGACTTCTCGTAACCGCCGGCGGTCAGCTCGTCCTTGGCTTCCGAGTATAATTTGGAGGCAGACCAGCCAATCGTCTCGTCTTTTTGTTCCGGTAGCAAGCCACAAGCCGACAATGAAAGGATGAATGCGACGGTAAGCAACTTCAATAAGATTTTTTGCATGACGTATGAGCAGTTTGAGCGGGTGCAAAGAAACAAGAAATTTCAATCCACTGATTATAGCTGATGTCACGTACCACTCCCCCTAAGGTTGTTAAAGCATTTGCAACCGAACCTGTTGAAATACCCGAGGGAGATGATTCGCTCGATGAGGTCGTCGAGGAATTTACCGATGGTGCAGAACCGATTACCCTGAAACTGTCCGATGACGACTGTGGCGCCCGGCTTGACAAAGTCCTCTCGGGACTGGTACCGCAATACTCGCGCAGCCGCATCCAGCAATGGATAGAAGCCGGCCACGTGACCGTCGACGGCAAGCCCGCCCGCACCAAAACCACGGTGCTGGGCGATGAACTCGTCATTATCACGCCACAAGCCGCACCGGAAGACAACGCCTTCCAGCCCGAGCCGATGGACCTGCATATCGTCTACGAAGACAAGGCCATCATGGTGATCGACAAGCCGGCCGGGCTGGTGGTCCATCCGGCTGCCGGCAACTGGTCGGGTACGCTGCTTAACGGTTTATTACATCATTGCCCGGCCCTGGCCGGCGTTCCCCGCGCGGGCATCGTCCATCGCCTGGACAAGGACACCAGCGGACTGATGGTGGTGGCCAAGACGCTGGCGGCGCAGACGGATCTGGTGCGCCAGCTGCAGGCGCGCACCGTCAAACGCCAATACCTGGCGCTGGTGTGGGGCATGCCGCAGTTGTCCGGCACCATTGATGCGCCGATGGCGCGCCATCCGCGCGATCGCATCAAGATGGCGGTATCTGAAAGCATGACTGCCAAGCCGGCGGTCACACATTATCGTCGCGCCGCCGTGGGTGCACTTGACGGCCGCGCTGTCAGCCTGATGCGTTGCCAGCTGGAAACGGGACGCACCCATCAGATCCGGGTCCACATGCAGTCACTCGGTTTCGCGCTGGTCGGCGATGCCTTGTACGGCAAGTCGCATTTGATGCCGTTCTTCCCGCGTCAGGCTTTACAGGCCTGGAAACTGGGCTTGATCCATCCAGCCACCGGCAAGCAAGTGGAGTGGGAAGTCGGCTTGCCGGAGGATTTCACCGAGTTGCTGGGGCGTGCCGGCATTGACGTAAAAGTCCTGACTGCACTCGAAGACTGAGGTCGCATGGAACTGCTGATTCCCGACTGGACCGATATTCCCGCCAACGTCGGCGCCTTGTCGACGATGCGCAGCGGCGGCGTCAGCCGTGGTCCGTATGACGACGGACAGGGCGGTGGCGGTCTGAATCTGGGCGTGCACGTGCAGGACGAGCCTGCGCACGTGCAGCGCAATCGCGCCTTGCTGCGCAGCATCCTGCCCGCCGAGCCGTCCTGGCTGACGCAGGTGCACGGCGTCAATGTCGCCGATGCAGCCCAAGTGCGTGATGCGCCGGACGCCGATGCCTGCATCGCCAGCGAACCCGGCGCGGTGTGCGTCATGATGACGGCCGATTGCCTGCCGGTGCTGCTGTGCGATGCTGCCGGCAGCGTGGTCGGTGCGGCGCATGCCGGCTGGCGCGGACTGGCCGGCGGCGTGCTGGAAAATGTCGTGGCCGCCATGCGCGGCCGTGGCGCCGGCGAAATCAGCGCCTGGCTGGGGCCGGCGATCGGTCCGCAGCAATTTGAGGTCGGCCACGACGTGGTGGAGGCGTTCGCCTCGCACGATGCTGCAAGTCGTTCGGCATTCGTGGCCATCGCCGGACGTGAAGGCAAATACCTGGCGGATATCTACCAGCTGGCACGTCAGCGGCTGGCGGAAGTTGGGGTGCAGCGGGTTGCCGGGGGCGGATTGTGCACAGTCCGCGACAAGCGGTTCTATTCTTATCGGCGCGACAAGCAGACCGGCCGTATGGCTTCGCTGATCTGGCTCAGGTAGCCGGCACGCTCGGTTCGGTCAATTGCTCCAATAATTGCCGGGTGTGTCCCGGCAATTCTTCACGACTTCTCACGCAAATCAGCAACTGTCTTTTCGCCCAAGCGTCGCTGAGCGGTATGCAACTGATTTCCATGGTTTTCCTGCAGCGCAGAGCCGCTGTTTCGGGAATCACGGCGATACCGACTTCGCGTTCCACCATCCGGCAGATGCCGTCGAAGCTGCGCAGCCTGACGCGGTATTGCAGGCGTTTTCCGGCACGCAACGCGTGACCGGCCAGATGTTCCTGCAGCGCGCTGCCATTGCTCAATCCAATAAAATTCCTGTCCACGATTTCCGTAAATTGCAGCGCCTTGCGGCGCGCCAGTGCGTGCTTGCGCGGCAGCACCGCGACCAGCCGGTCCTGGCGGAAGGGGATGGTCTGCAACGGACCGGTCGGCACCGAGTCCGCGACGATGCCGATGTCGGCGACGCCGTCGACAATGGCTTGTACGATTTCATGGCTGAGCCGTTCTTCCAGGTCGATGTCGATGCAGGGATTCTGTGCCAGGAACGCGCCCAGCGCATCGGGCAGGAATTCGCTGATGGCCGCAGTATTGCCGAGCAGGCGGATATGACCCTTGAGGCCATGCGCATATTCGCTGAGTTCGTCGCGCATCCGATCCATTTGCTGATGCACGGTGCGGGCGTGGTGCAACAGCGCGCGTCCCGCTTCGGTCAGCCGCACGCCGCGCCGTTCACGCAGGAGCAATGCGACGCCGAGCGCATCTTCCATGCTACGGATGCGCGCGCTGGCGGAGGCCAGCGCAAGATGCGAACGGTCGGCGCCGGCGGTGATGCTGCCGGTTTCCGCGACATGAAGGAATAATCGCAGGTCGCTCAGGTCAAGACGTGTGCTCATGATGGCGAATGAAGTTGATGGGCCAGCCTTCGCCGGAGCCGAAGGCTGGCTCAGTGTATTCCAGATTTTCCCGCGTGACGATAGCTGGCAGACTTGGTGCATTGTTGAATGGATTACCGAGGAGCCGCCGTGCCGACCAGTCTGTCTTTTGATGCCGCCCATTTCATGCTGCTGTCGGTCGTCGCCGCCATTTTTTTGCTGGCGGGTTTTGTCAAAGGCGTGGTCGGACTCGGTCTGCCTACCGTGGCGGTGGGGTTGCTGGGTTTGTTCATGCCGCCGTTGCAGGCTGCTGCGCTCCTGATCGTGCCTTCTCTGGTGACCAATGTCTGGCAATTGCTGGCCGGAGGACGCTTCATGTGGCTCTTGCGCAGGCTCTGGCTGATGCTGCTGGGGATCTTCGTCGGCACTTTGCTGGGCGCGAATTTTTTGGCGACCGATGCAAGCGGCCGCGCGACGGTTTTTCTCGGCGTGGCGCTGGTCGTGTATGCCATGTCGGGACTGGCGGCCGTGAAATTCTCGGTCAGCGCAGGCAAAGAGAAATACCTGTCGCCATTGATCGGTCTGACCACTGGACTGGTCACTGCAGCGACGGCGGTATTCGTGATTCCTGCGGTGCCGTATTTGCAGGCGCTCAGCCTGGAAAAGGACGAACTCATCCAGGCGCTGGGTTTGTCGTTTACGGTGTCGACGATTGCGATGGCGGCCGGACTTGCGCAAGGCGGCGTGCTGCAGATGGAAGGTACGGCGATTTCGTTGATGGCACTGGCGCCGGCGCTGGGTGGCATGTTCATCGGGCAGTGGTTGCGCGGGAAGATCTCGGCGGCGCTGTTTCGCCGTTGCTTCTTCATCGGTTTGCTGCTGTTGGGACTGCACCTGAGTTCGCATCTGTGGCGATGAAGGGCCTGCAGTTCGATGTCGAAATGCGCTTGGACGGCTTGCGCATTTATGCCCGGCTTGGTCATGACATCGTCGGTGCGCTCGACGTCGATAATCTGGAGGCGGGCAACGACGTTCAGATGCGCGCCGCCGTCATCTATGTCGCACCGCGTTGGCGCGGCAATGGCGTTGCGCGGGCATTGCGGGAATTCCTGGTATTGCACGTCGGCGAGGCACCTTGCCTCGGCGCGCCATGCCCAGGTACGTGAGCGCCATCGATAACTTTCGTATTTCTTCTATTGGCGGTTTTGTACAGCCATGTAATTCTCGCGCCTTACGTTGAAGTTGTGGCGCATTCCCGGTGCGTGTCAGGGTTCGTTTTTTTGATCCTGCACCGACCCGTTTGGAGGGCTTTGTTCAGCCTCACGCACCGCTTTCGATTTTTCCCGGATTTGACGATTCCGCTTGCGCTGCGGTGTACCCATCAGGTATAAAACAATTGTCAAGGGAAATACGCCGTACAGGAAAAACGTCATGATTCCTGCCGTAACGGACTGTTCGGTAATCGACATCATGAAGACGACATATAACCATGCGATTGCGACGATGTACATTGTGGTTTCTGGTTTTACAGACTGAGCGACAAACCGTAACAATACGCGAAAATTGTAGAAGCGAGCATGAATACGCAGAACCCGCAAAGCGTTCCTCCCGTTGTTTCAGCATGGCTAAGCCAGTTATCTGATCCCAAGACGTGGCAATCGTGGCAGACGTGGCAAACGCCCGCTGTCGGCCAGCTTGACGTGCAGTCGATCCAGAAGCAGCTTGGCGACCTCGGCGCCACACTTGATCCTGCCGACGTCGTCCGATTGCAGCAAGACTACGCCGACCAGTTCGCGAGTCTGTGGAAGAGCGCAATCAGCTCGCAGATTCCCACCGTCACCGACCGCCGCATGTCTGCACCAGCATGGCAGTCGAATCCGTTTTTTGCTTTTCATGCTGCGGCCTACCAACTCAACGCACGCTTTCTGACTTCGATGGTCGATGCGGTCCAATCGACCGACAAGGTCAAGCAAAAACTTCGTTTTGCAGTGCAGCAAATGATCGATGCCCTGTCGCCCGCGAACTTCCTTGCGACCAATCCGGAAGCGCAGCAAAAAATCATTGACACGCAAGGTGAAAGCCTCACGCGCGGCATTGCGCAGTTGTTCGCGGATCTGCAAAAGGGCCGTGTCTCGCAAACCGATGAAACCGCCTTCGAAGTCGGCAAAGATGTCGCCACAACCGCAGGTTCGGTAGTGTTCGAAAATGAACTATTTCAGCTGATCCAGTATGCGCCGCTGACAAAAACGGTGCATGCGCGTCCGCTGCTGATCGTGCCGCCTTGCATCAACAAGTTTTACATTCTCGATCTGCAGCCGCAGAACTCGCTGGTGCGTTACGCAGTGGAACAGGGCAATACGGTTTTCCTGGTTTCCTGGCGCAATGCCGATGCCTCGATGGAGACTGCGACCTGGGATCAATACGTCGACGACGCCGTCGTCCGCGCGATTTATGTCGCCCAGGAAATTTCCGGGCAAGACAAAATCAACGCGCTCGGCTTTTGCGTCGGCGGCACTATCCTTTCGTGCGCACTGGCGGTGCTCGCCGCGCGTGGCGAAGAACCGGTGGCCAGCCTGACGCTGTTGACTGCCTTCCTGAATTTCCTGGATACCGGCGCGATCGATGTCTACATCGACGACGTCCAGATCGGCATGCGCGAGCAGATGATCGGCAAGAGCGGACTGATGAAGGGGCGCGATTTCGCCTCGGCGTTTTCGAGTCTGCGACCTAATGATCTGCTGTGGAATTACGTCGAATCGAACTATCTGAAGGGCGAAACGCCACAGGCATTCGATCTGCTTTACTGGAATGCCGACAGCACCAATTTGCCTGGACCGATGTTCTGCTATTACCTGCGCCACATGTACCTGGAAAACGCGCTCAAGGAACCAGGCAAGTTGACCATCGCCGGAGAGAAAATCGATCTTTACAAGCTCAACATGCCCGCGTTCATTTACGCCTCGCGTGAAGATCACATCGTGCCGTGGGCCTCTGCCTTCGCCTCGACCGCCATCCTCAATGCGAAGAAACCGGCGAACAATCGTTTCGTGCTCGGCGCTTCCGGACACATTGCCGGCGTGATTAATCCACCGGCCAAAAAGAAGCGCAGCTACTGGACCAACGACAAGATCGGGACTGACCCCGAAGCATGGTTCGCCGGCGCGGTAGAACATCCCGGGAGTTGGTGGACGGAATGGTCGGACTTTCTTGCCAAGCACGCCGGCAAGCAGGTTGCAGCACCGAAGAAGGCAGGCAATGCCAAATACAAAGCAATTGAACCGGCGCCGGGGAGGTACGTCAAAGTCCGGGCCGAATGAGGTCCGTAAATATCAACAGGCAGTACTGCAGCAAGCAACAAAGAACGGGATGCGGTTTCATAAAGATGTCTGCATGCACGGCAACGTGAAATAGTGGTCATCGCCATCCCCGGAACTTATCCACCCGACACACATAGGAGGCAGGACCATGGTAAAACGTATCGCATATGTGACCGGCGGCATGGGGGGCATCGGTACCCCGATCTGTGCACGTCTGGCCAAAGACGGCTACACAGTGGTTGCCGGTTGCGGCCCCAATTCTGCCCGTAAAGACAAATGGCTGGCTTCCATGCGCGAGCAGGGATTCGACGTCCACGCGTCGGAAGGCAACGTCGCCGACTGGGATTCGACCAAGGCGGCATTCGACAAGGTCAGGGCAGAGATCGGCGAGGTCGACGTGCTGGTCAACAATGCCGGCATCACCCGCGACGGCCAGTTCCGCAAGATGAGCAAGGCCGACTGGGACGCCGTCATCGACACCAACCTGAATTCTCTGTTCAACGTGACCAAACAGGTCATCGAGGGCATGGTGGACCGCGGCTGGGGACGCATCATCAATATTTCGTCCGTCAACGGCCAGAAGGGCCAGTTTGGTCAGACCAACTATTCGACCGCAAAAGCCGGTATTCATGGTTTCACCATGGCGCTGGCGCAGGAAGTCGCCACCAAGGGCGTGACGGTCAATACAGTATCGCCGGGCTATGTCGGCACCGACATGGTGCGCGCCATTCGTCCTGAAGTGCTGGAAAAAATCGTCGCCGGCATCCCGGTCAAGCGTCTGGCGGAGCCGGAGGAAATTGCCTCCATCATCGCCTGGATCGCTTCGAATGAAGGTGGTTACGCCACCGGTTCCGACTTTTCGCTGAACGGTGGCTTGCATATGGGCTAAACATTGGTCGGGAAATCGGGATGCATCTCCGGTTTTGCGATTTGTTTTTTACGGGAAACTGCGTACTTGTATGTATGCGTGGTTTCCCGCCTATAATGCGTTACGCCAGCGGACTGACCTCAACCTAAAAATATGGGTCCGCTTATATAGCTGAAAACAGACTGGAATTTCAGATGACAAGTGCAAAAAACTCAGGCGAGCGTTTAATTAAAAAATATCCCAATCGCCGCCTGTACGATACACAAACAAGTTCTTACATTACCTTGACCGACGTGAAGCAACTGGTCCTCGACAACGAGGAATTTGCGGTCGTCGACGCCAAGAACGGAGACGATCTGACGCGCAGCATTCTGTTGCAAATCATCCTGGAAGAAGAGTCGCATGGTGCGCCAATGTTCTCCAGCGCGGCGTTGTCCCAGATCATTCGCTACTATGGCCATGCCATGCAGGGCATGATGGGTTCCTACCTGGAAAAAAACATCCAGGCGTTTATCGACATCCAGAACAAGCTGACGGAAAACTCCAAAGGGTTCTATGAAGGCAAACCGTTCAGTCCGGAAATGTGGGCGCAGTTCATGAACGTGCAGGGCCCGATGATGCAAGGCATGATGAGTAACTACATCGAACAGAGCAAGAGCCTGTTCGTCCAGATGCAGGAACAGATGCAGAGTCAGACCAAGAACATGTTCGGGACTTTTCCGTTCGTTCCTACCGATCCAACTAAGAAGTAGTCATTCTGTCAAGTCGGGCGTGCCGTTTTACGGCCGTCCCGCCTGTCAAAGGGTACAATAGCGGCTTCGTCCTGAATCACGCTTTTTTTACCTTTTTTAGTCCATCCGTCATGTCCAATGCTTCCCCCGTCGTACCCCAGGCAGCCCCCAAGGTCGGCTTCGTTTCACTCGGCTGTCCCAAGGCGCTGGTGGATTCCGAACAAATCCTCACGCAATTGCGCGCCGAAGGTTACGATACCGCCAAGTCCTACGATGGCGCTGATCTAGTCATCGTCAATACCTGCGGTTTCATCGATGCCGCCGTGCAAGAGTCGCTGGATGCGATCGGCGAGGCGTTGAGTGAAAACGGCAGGGTCATCGTCACCGGCTGCCTCGGCGCCAAAAAAGATGGCGACGGCGACGACCTGATCCAGAAAATCCATCCCAAGGTGCTCGAAGTTACCGGCCCGCACGCCGTCGGCGAAGTCATGCAGGCGGTTCACAAGCATCTGCCCAAGCCGCATGCACCTTTCCTTGATCTGGTACCGGCGCAAGGCGTGAAGCTCACGCCCAAGCATTTTGCGTACCTCAAGATTTCCGAAGGCTGCAATCATCGGTGCAGCTTTTGCATCATCCCGTCCATGCGCGGCGACCTGGTGTCGCGTCCGATCGCTGACATCATGCTGGAAGCCGAAAACCTGTTCAACGCCGGCGTCAAGGAATTGCTGGTCATTTCGCAGGACACCAGCGCTTATGGCGTCGACGTCAAATTCCGCACGGGTTTTTGGAACGGCAAGCCGGTCAAGACCCATATGACGCAACTGGTCGAAGCGCTCGGCGAACTCGCCAGCCGCTACGGCGCCTGGGTGCGCTTGCATTACGTTTACCCGTATCCGCACGTGGACCAGATCATCCCGTTCATGGCGCAGGGCCATGTGCTGCCGTATCTCGACGTGCCTCTGCAGCACGCCCATCCCGATGTGCTCAAGCGCATGAAGCGTCCGGCCAGCGGCGAGAAAAACATTGAACGCATCCAGGCCTGGCGCAAGATGTGCCCGGACCTGACCATCCGCTCGACCTTCATCGCCGGTTTTCCGGGCGAAACCGAAGCCGAGTTCGAATACCTGCTCGACTTCCTGAAGGAGGCCGAAATCGACCGCCTGGGCTGCTTTGCCTATTCCCCCGTGGAAGGCGCGACCGCGAATCTGCTCGACAATCCGGTGCCGGAAGAGGTCCGCGAAGAGCGCCGGGGGCGCGTCATGCAACTGCAGGAAGAGATTTCCAAGAAACGTCTGCAGGCCAAAGTCGGCAAAACCTTGCGGGTACTCATTGACGAGATTGATCGCAGCGGCGGCATTGGACGCTCCTCCGCCGATGCGCCTGAAATCGATGGCGTGGTTTATGTCAAGCCGCCGTTCGAGCCGCATAAAAAACTCGTAGTCGGCGAATTTGTCGATGTCGTCGTCACTGCGGCCGATGCGCACGATTTATGGGCGGCGGCGCAATGACGTCAGGTGTTTCAAGGTTGCTGCTGGTGTTTGCGCTGGCCGGTTTCACTATATGCACCCAGGCACAGCAAGTTGTAGCCGGTGCGGCTGTCACTGCTACACCTGTACTCGCAGCCGCGATGCCGGGTAGTTTGCAGGACGTGCTGAGCAAGCCTGCGGTGCTGCGCGGCACGCTCGGTGATGAGCGGGTCCAACTCAGCGTAAAGCCCAAAGCGGATGAAGACGGCCTGGAGGGAAAATATTTTGTATTCGGCCAGAGCGCGCAGATATTTTTGGCAGGGGAAGTCGATCAGAATGACCTGATGATGGAAGAGTCCCACAATGGTAAGGACGTGTCCGGCCAGTGGGAGGGCAGCTTCAAAAACGGTCTGCTCAGCGGGACCTGGTCCACGCTCGACGGTTCCGTCACCAAACCGTTTTCCCTGAAGGTCGGGGCTCCCTAAGCGCCTGTGGCGCAAGCAGGATGATTCCTGGCGCGGCGTCTCTCCAACAAGAATTCATTCGAGGTTATTCGTGGCAGAAAAATACACCCCTCAGACCAGCCTGATTCACAGCAAGTACACTGCACCTGACAATTTCGGCGCATTGCCGGTTGCCATCAATCATGCATCGACCGTGTTGTTTCCCAATGTCGCCGCCATGCGGGCGCGCAATTGGAAAGAGAAAAGCGGCTACACCTACGGGCTGCACGGTACGCCTACCACGTTCACGCTGGAAGCGCGTCTGGCTGAAATTGAAGGCGGCCGTCATTGCCGCATTGTTCCCAGCGGCCTCGCCGCCATTGCCCTCATCAATCTGGCATTACTCAAGACCGGCGACGACGTGCTATTGCCCGACAACGTCTACGGCCCGAACCGCGATCAGGTCGTCTGGCTGGAGCGCGACTTCGGCATTACGGCACGGTTTTACGATCCCCTGATTGGGGCCGGCATAGCCGATCTTATCCAGGACAACACCCGCTTGATCTGGACTGAGGCGCCGGGATCGGTATCGATGGAAGTGTCCGACGTGCCGGCCATTTGCCGGGCGGCGCGTACTCGGGGCGTGCCGGTGGCGATGGACAATACCTGGTCGGCTGGTCTGGCGTTCCGTGCCTTCGACCATGGCGTCGACATCGTCATGCAGGCGTTGACCAAGTATCAATCAGGTGGTTCGGACGTGCTTATGGGCGCCGTCATCACGAGCGATGATGAGCTCAACCACAAGATGGAACTTGCGCATATGCGGCTGGGTTTCGGCGTAGGCATGGACGACGTATATATGGTGTTGCGTAGCCTGCCGTCGATGCGGCTGCGTTTTGATGCGCACGACGTCGCCGCACGCAAGGTTGCTGCATGGTTGAAGCAGCGGCCGGAAATCAGCAAGGTCTTGCATCCGGCCTTGCCGGACTGCCCCGGCCATGAACTCTGGCAGCGTGATTTCACCGGTGCCGGGGGCTTGTTCTCTGTGATTTTCGACGAGCAATTCAGCGAAATGGAGATTGATCGCTTCGTGGACAGCCTGGCATTGTTCAAGATCGGTTTCAGCTGGGGCGGCGCCCACAGCCTTTGCGTACCTTATCGCATGCAGACCATGCGCAAGAGCTGGACGGAAAAAGGCGGTCTGGTTCGCTTCAATATCGGACTGGAGTCGGCGGACGATCTGATCGCTGACATTGCGCAGAGCTTGGCTGCAATGCATGCTGCCAAGTAGGTTTTTGTCATCCCGTTATCAAAGCCCCCGATTTTTCAGACCACAGGTAAGTATTTGTAAAAATCGCGGAGTTTTATCGGTGGATATTGTTACAAAACTCGGAATTTGAACTTTTTCTGATTTTTCGTAGTCGTTTGGCGACAACAAAGTAGGAAAACAGGATGATTTTCAATTGTAAGAAATATTGATAAAAGTTTAATTCTTACGCTGATTTCCTCGTGGAAATTTTTTTAAAAAATTAATTTCGCTTAGGCCGGAAACCTAATGCAGGAGCGGATGTTGGAAAAAAATCTTGATTTTTTAAGAAACTTTGCGATGTTTTTGTAAGACAAAATCTTACTTGTGCATTGGGTTGGAACCGACGAAAAATACCGACATCCACTAATTTCCTGCCTTTCAACACCCCCTCAGAATCAGCCTTACCGGTAAGAAAAAGTAACCGGGTGTAAATTGATTTTGAGGTGGGGGTTAAATGAATACCAATGACATGATGGCTGAAATTCGGGATGCAAATCTGAGTTATTTGATGTTGGCTCAGCAAATGATCCGATCCGACAAGGCAACCGCCATATTTCGTCTTGGTATCAGCGACGAAATAGCAGACATGATTCAAGGTCTGAGCAACGCACAAATTCTGAAACTTGCCGGCACCAATATGATGTTGACGCGATTCCGCTTCGACGATGGTGCAATTCTCGGCATGCTGACAAATTACAACAAAGACAAAGGTCTGGCCCAATCGCACGCAGCGATTCTGATGGCTTGTCAGCCGGTCGAACAAATTTCCTGACTCTACAATCATCCTCCGTGGTATGTTTGGGTTGACTCGGTCAACCCGGGAGAACGATTCGACGTTAAGCGTCAGCCAGGTTGGCAAAGAAGTTTAGTTGTAATTAAAAAATATCGGGGGTGTGTTCATGGCTAAGAAAAGCGTGATAACTGAATCGCAAGAGATTCAATTGGCCATTGAGTTGATCAATCTGGGGGCGCGTCTTCAATTGCTGGAGTCCGAAACGTCCTTGTCGCGTGAGCGTCTGCTCAAGCTCTACAAAGAGCTGAAGGGCGTCTCGCCGCCGAAGGGCATGCTGCCGTTCTCCACAGACTGGTTCATCACCTGGCAGCCGAACATTCATTCCTCGCTGTTCATCAATATCCACAAGTACCTCGTTGAGTACGCCAAGATCTCCGGTATTGAAGCCGTGATGAAGGCCTACAAGCTGTATCTCGAACAAGCCGGTCAGGTTGCCGATGGCGACGAGTCGGTGCTGTCCCTGACACGCGCCTGGACGCTGGTACGCTTCTTCGAAAGCAAGATGCTGATGACCACGCCGTGCAGCAAGTGTCGTGGCCATTTCGTCGTGCATCGTCTGGATTTGCATCAGGACTACCTGTGCGGTTTGTGCCATATGCCTTCGCGTGCTGGCAAAACCAAGAAGGCCAAGGACGCGATAGCCGCTCCGGCCATTGCTGCAGCGCTTGAAGCCGCGCAGATAGCCGCCATCGCCTGAGACGGATCAATCTGAATACTGTCGCATTACAATAATCGGCTTTTGATGCAGGCTTGGAGGCCGAGATGACATTGGGGCAGCGCAGACCCGTTCTGCAGGCACCTGCAATACAGGCGTTGTTCATTCTTTGTGCAGCACTGATTCTGGCATTGTTGGTAGGACAGGCTTTCGAATGGCTGTTCGGTGTCGCCATTCCTCCCATTCCCTTTGCGTTCCTGCACGGCGCCCTGGCCGCCGGCATCGCTTACCTGCGTCGCATGGCGTCATGGTGGGCGCCGATCCTGTTTTTCTTTCCTCCGGCTGCCATGCTGGTGAATTCCTTCCATTTGCCGCCGATGCTGTTCCTCGCGGTTTTCCTCTTTTTGCTCTTATTGTTCTGGTCGACGTTCCGCAGCCAGGTGCCGTTCTATCCGTCGGGACGGTCGACCTGGGATGCCGTGGCGGCCTTGCTGCCCTCCGACCAGCCGTTGCGCGTGATCGATATCGGCAGCGGGCTGGGCGGCGCCGTTCTTTATTTGTCGAAATTGCGCGCCGACAGCCGCTTCACGGGCATCGAGCTGGCGCCGTTGCCGTGGCTGGTCAGCCAGGTACGCGCCTTGCTTACGCGTAGTCGCGGCGCATTCGTGCGCGGCGACTATACTCGCCTGGATTTTCGTGACTACGACGCCATCTTCGCCTACCTGTCGCCGGCGGCAATGACTGCGTTGTGGCAAAAGGCGCGGGCGGAAATGCGTCCCGGGACGCTGTTGCTGAGCTACGAATTCATCATTGAGAACGTACAACCGGATGTTGTTGTGCATCCCAAGGAAAATGGGCCGGCTTTGTATGGTTGGCGTATGTGAAACAAAAAAGAGCTGTGTTACATTCTCCGCACGTTATCAAGTTTTTATCTTTGGTGTCGTAATTGAAAATGAAAGCCCGCTTTCGGTCATGTATTCCATCATTTGGTTGATGTGATTGCATGTAACCTGACAGCAGGTAAAAAACACTGAACGCCACTGGGACGGGAGTAGGCACTTGTTAGTCATAATTGGATATGTAATCGTCATGGCGTCCGTCTTCGGCGGATTTGCAATGGCAGGGGGGCATCTCGGGGCGTTATTTCAGCCGATCGAGTTGCTGATGATCGGCGGAGCAGCGGGGGGCGCTTTCCTTGTCGGTAACAACAACAAGGCCATCAAGGCCACGATAAAGGCATTGCCGACTGTTTTCAAAGGCTCGACCTACACCAAGGCTCTGTACATGGAGCTGATGTCGTTGCTGTTCGAAATCCTGACCAAGTCGCGCAAGGAGGGTTTGATGTCGATCGAAGGCGACATCGAGGAACCTGAGTCGAGCCCGATTTTCAGCAAATATCCGGGCGTTCTGGCCGACCATCATCTGATCGAGTTTATGACCGATTACCTGCGCCTCATGGTGTCGGGGAATATGGATGCGTTCCAGATCGAAAATCTGATGGACAACGAAATCGAAACGCATCACCACGAAGGTGAAATTCCAGTGCATTGCATCGCCAAGCTTGGTGACGGTATGCCGGCGTTCGGTATCGTGGCGGCGGTGATGGGTGTGGTGCATACGATGGAATCGGTGGGTATCCCGCCGTCTGAACTGGGTATGCTGATTGCGCATGCGCTGGTCGGTACCTTCCTCGGTATTCTGCTGGCGTATGGTTTCGTGGGCCCGCTGTCGAGCTTGCTGGAACAAAAGCTGCACGAGTCGACCAAGATTTATCAATGCGTCAAAGTCACTCTGCTCGCCAGCCTGAATGGTTACGCACCTGCCTTGTCTATCGAATTCGGTCGCAAGGTCCTGTTCTCGACGGAACGTCCGTCCTTCCTGGAACTGGAAGAACACGTCAAACAGGCAAAAAGCAAGTAACCCGATATGACCAGTCATCAGCAGGAGTAAGGCATGGCCGACGAAGGGCTACGTCCCATTATTGTAAAACGCATCAAGAAGGGCGGCGGTGGTCACCACGGTGGCGCCTGGAAGATCGCCTACGCCGACTTCGTGACGGCGATGATGGCGTTCTTTCTGCTGATGTGGTTGTTGGGTTCGACTGCCAAGGGCGATCTCAATGGTATCGCGGAATATTTCAAGACTCCCCTCAAGGTGGCAATGGCCGGTGGGTCCGGTAGTGGCGATGCGAATACCGTGTTGCCTGGCGGCGGCAAAGACCTGACGCGTCAAGAGGGCCAGCTGCGCAAGGGCGAGAACGATGTCACCAGCAAGCGCAGTGTACGCGCTGCCCAGGCCGAGTTGGAGAAGGCCGAGCGCGCCCGTCTGGATGAGTTGAAAAAGCGCATCGAAACCGCCATCGACAGCAGTCCGACCTTGAAGCAATTCAAGAATCAACTGCTGATCGACATCACGTCCGAAGGGTTGCGCATCCAGATCGTGGACGAAAAAAATCGTCCAATGTTCGCGCTGGCCAGCGCCCAGTTGCAGCCCTATACGCGCGAAATCCTGCGCGAGATTGGCAAGACGCTCAACGATGTGCCGAATAAGATCAGCCTCTCCGGTCACACTGATGCCACTCCCTATTCGAGCGGTGAAAAGGGTTACAGCAATTGGGAATTGTCCGCCGATCGCGCTAATGCGTCGCGTCGTGAGCTGATTTCTGGCGGCATGGATGAATCGAAGGTATTGCGTGTGGTGGGCCTGTCGTCCGCCGTGCTGTTGGACAAGGAAGATCCCTTTAACCCGATCAACCGCCGCATCAGTATCATCGTGATGAACAAGAAGGCGGAAGAACTGGTGCAGAATGGTGGATCGTCTTCACTCGATGTGTCGTCAGAAGCTGAAGTAAAAGACGGTTTAAGCGAACCGGCCAAGAATTAACTGGATTTTAAACACCCGGCCCAATTGAAAAGGAGGGCTTCGAATGTCGACACCCAAAATGCTGCAAGAGCTTAAGCGCTTGCTGCTAGATACGGCTAGCGGTGGAAGCAGGCAACTGACTGAAGTCGAGACGGATCTGGTCCAGACCAATATCCTGCTCGGCGAAGCGATCGAGAAGCTGGGATCCAGCTTCATGGAGTTGCACACCGCTGTCCTCGCGCAGCAAAAGGAACTTGAAGTGGTCATGGCCGGCAACGGCACCTTGTCCGCTGAGGATATCGCTCGCCTCAAGGTCATGCAGGATGACATTACGGTGCACGTCAACGCTGCGGTAACGGGTCTGCAATTCCAGGATATGACCAGCCAGTTGCTGGAGCGCATCGTGCGCCGCGTAATAGGATTGCGCGATGCGCTGGGGGTGCTCAGTGCGAACAGCTTTGAAATTACTCCCGATTCCGCACAATCGGTGGAGATGCTCGAGAGCCTGCTCAAGAACACGGTCGAGTCGATGGAAGAACGCTTGACCGCGCTTGAAAATGGCTTGTGGAAAACAGTGCGGCAAACGCGGATGGAAAGCGGCGACATCGAATTGTTTTAAGCGAGGCTGCCTCAATATACGGATTCGGCGAGGCTCTTCGGCGGTTTGAAGATGGACTGAATCACTCGCACGATAGTAATTTTTTGATAATGGATGCGGCATAATGAGTTTGAACAGCTCATACCCGTAAATGAAGAACAGGGAGTAATAATGTCTAAAACAATTCTTGCGGTAGACGACTCGGGGTCATTGCGCCAGATGGTGGTGTTCAGCCTGAAAGCAGCCGGCTATCAAGTCACCGAAGCGGTGGACGGGCAAGATGCGCTGGACAAGGCGAAGTTGCAGACTTTCGACCTGGTGCTGACCGATCAGAACATGCCGCGCATGGATGGCCTGACCCTGATCCGTTCCCTGCGTGCGCTTACGAGCTATCAACGCGTGCCTATCCTGATGCTGACCACCGAGTTCAGCGATGAGATGAAGGCCAAAGGCAAGGCTGCCGGCGCTAACGGCTGGCTGGTCAAGCCGTTCGATCCGCAGCGCCTGACCGAAGTGGTTAAAAAAGTCATTGGCTAGTGTCAATAATCAACGATAAAAGACAGACCTACAGCATCCATGACGGAGCCCAATCATGACCATTGATATGAGCCAGTTTTTCCAGGTGTTTTTCGACGAGGCGGAGGAAGGCCTCGCCGAAATGGAAAAGCTCCTGCTGGCCGTTAATGTGTCGGATCCAGACGACGAAGATCTGAACGCGATCTTCCGCGCCGCACATTCCATCAAGGGCGGTTCGGCGACATTCGGCCTGAGCGACATTACTGAAGTGACCCACGTGCTGGAGTCGCTGCTTGACCGCATCCGCCAACACGAAATGGCGTTGACCAGTCAGCACGTTGACGCATTCCTGGCCGCCAAGGACGTTATCAAATCCATGTTGGACGGCCATCGCCACGGGGCGAGCGTCGATCTGAACGCAGCCGCCGACGTGCGCAAGCTGCTGCAATCGTTGTCCGAAGGCGCCGGCAAAAAGACCAAAAATGCGCAGGCACTGGTCGGTCCGGGCGGCGTAAGCCGTTATCGCATCGAACTGCCGCAGTTGGCTGAGCGCGACATCGAGGCTTTGCAGCAAGAACTCGCTCTGCTCGGGAAAATTGAAAAAGCCGACGCTGAAGATGGCCGCTGCGTGTTCATCCTGGACACCGCCAAGGGCGTTGACAGCATCGTTGAAATCTGCTCTTTCCTGGTGAACGCGGATGACCTGAAGATTTCGCAGGCGGTCGCCGCACGCTCCAAGGAAGAAGAGCAGGGCTACGGTTTCTTCGCCCCGTTCGTGCCGCAGGATGCCACCGATGAAGAGCGCGGGTACGGCTTCTTCGCACCTTTCGTACCGGTAAACGCAACGGACAAGGAACGCGGCTACGGCTTCTTCGAGCCGTTCGTGCCGCAAGGCGACATTGAACAGGCCAAGCAGGCGGCAGAAGCGGCTGCGCACACTGATGACGAGCCGCCAGCCCTGGCCGTGACGGAAGGCGGAGAAAAGAAAGCCAAGGGCGAGAAGCCCGCCGCGACCGTGCATGAATCGCAGTCGATCCGCGTCGGCATCGAAAAGGTCGACCAGTTGATCAACCTGGTGGGCGAGTTGGTGATCACGCAGGCCATGATTGAACAGCGCACCGGCTCTCTGGATCCGATGCTGCATGAACATCTGCTCAACAGCGTCAGCCAGCTGACCCGCAATACGCGCGACTTGCAGGAATCTGTCATGTCGATCCGCATGATGCCGATGGACTACGTGTTCTCGCGTTTCCCGCGCATGGTGCGCGATCTGGCCGCCAAACTCGGCAAGCGCGTCGAATTCGTCACCCACGGCGCCGCCACGGAACTGGACAAGGGACTGATCGAACGCATCGTCGACCCGCTCACGCATCTGGTGCGCAACAGCATCGACCACGGCATCGAAATTCCCGAGACGCGTCTGGCGGCTGGCAAGGCCGATTACGGCACGCTGTCGCTGTCGGCCGAGCATCAGGGCGGCAACATCATTATTGAAGTCACCGACGACGGCGGCGGTCTCAACCGCGACAAGATTCTGGCCAAGGCCAAGCAGCAAGGCATGGCCGTGTCCGACAATCTCAGCGACGGCGATGTCTGGCAACTGATTTTCGAGCCGGGTTTTTCGACTGCAGAGCAGGTCACCGACGTGTCCGGTCGTGGCGTCGGCATGGACGTCGTCAAGCGCAACATCCTGGCCATGGGTGGTGCGGTCGATATTCGCTCCAGCAAGGGTTTTGGCACGACGATTTCGATTTCGCTGCCGCTGACGCTGGCGATCCTGGACGGCATGTCGATCCGGATCGGGCACGAGATCTATATCCTGCCGCTCGGCTATGTGGTGGAGTCGTTGCAACCGGCAACGCAGGACGTCAAGGAAATCAGCGGCCAGGGCAAGGTCATCAAAGTCCGCGGAGAGTATCTGCCCCTGATTCCGCTGTATCAAATTTTCAATATCGAGCCGACATTCACCGATCCGTCACAGGGGCTGGTGGTAATCCTGGAATCGGATGGCAAGAAAGCTGCATTGTTCGTCGATGATCTGATCGGCCAGCAGCAAATTGTTGTCAAGAACCTGGAATCCAATTATCGTAAGGTTGCAGGGATTTCTGGTGCTACTATTCTGGGTGACGGAGGCGTAGCCTTGATTATCGACGTTGCCGCTTTGTTACGATCAAGCCGGCAATTGAGCGACGAATCTGTATTTTCCTGATTTTTTATAAGGGCCATTATCATGTCTGACACCATTTCGAAAAATATTTCCGGCTTCGGCGAGAAATCCGACAGCGCCGGGAATGAGTTCCTGGCCTTCACACTTGGCAAGGAAGAATACGGCATCGACATCCTGAAAGTTCAGGAAATCCGCGGCTACGAAGCCGTGACCCGTATCGCCAATTCCCCGGAATTCATCAAGGGCGTCGTCAATCTGCGCGGGATCATTGTTCCCATCGTCGACATGCGCATCAAGTTCCAGCTCGGCGAACCGACCTACGATCAATTCACCGTTGTCATCATCCTGAACATTTCCGGTCGTGTGGTCGGCATGGTGGTGGACAGCGTGTCCGACGTGATCACCTTGTCGCCTGAGCAAATCAAGCCTGCGCCGGAAATGGGTACGACTTTCGACTCCGACTACCTGATCGGCTTGGGTACCCTGGATGAGCGTATGCTGATTCTGGTCGACATCGACAAGCTGATGTCCAGCGCCGACATGGGGCTGATCGAGAAGCTGGCCGCTTAAGTCGCTTCCAGCATCAAGTCCGGGAACGGGCGCCTGCCGCATGGCTCTGCGGCAGGCGCCCGTTTTCTTTTTTGGTTGACAGAGCGCGTCGGCTGACGGGGCCGGCAAGGATCCCGGACGCTGACCGGCAGGTGGAAGAGGTAGATTAGTGGAAGTGTTCGGTCGATGCGGGCACATCTTCCGGCATTTCGGCGTGCACCAGGTCGCCGTCGGGAGCCGGGAACAACGGCGTACCGCAATCGTCACAGAACTCCATCGTATAGCGCTCCTCGTGCAGCTTGATCTGCACTATGCCGCACTCGCGCAAGACTCCCAGGATCTCTTCAATCGGCGTCAGAGCACTGTCCGGCGCAGACAGGTCACGCACTTCGTCGCCATCCTCCTGCTCGTACAGCGGCCACACGATGCCGTACACGACGCCATCATCGTTGCCGAGACTGAAGCCGACGCGGTACTCGTCGATCTGGCCGTTGATGTTCTCGCAAAAACTGCCGATGTTGGCATGCAGCTCCGACGAGGCCACGCCCAGCGTCTGGGTCAGGTAGTGGTCGGCGGCACGAATGGCGGCAGGACGAATACGCTTGTCTGCTTCGCGGCAAGCGAAATAGTATGGTTGCGGCAGCAGCAACTCGACGTTGCAGCCGGGCAGGAAACGGGTCAGCAGTGGCGTCGCCTGGGTGGTCCAGGCCTTGAGTGCCGTCTCCCGCTCGTGCACGACCGAGCCATGTTCATCCATCTGCCAGCGGAATATCGGTGCCCCGGTCGGCACGGCAACCGCAGCGATCAGGTAACGCGTGTCGGCCAGGAACGGCGCGGTCGGTGTTTGCTCCAGCGACAACTGCGGCGTGCTTTGCTTGAGCGCGGACTGGCCCATACGTTGTGCAAGCGCGAAGACATCGGCATGGTGGCGCGGCAGCTGTTCAATTGCGTACAGGGCCGGCGCCAGCGCCAAGTGGACATTGTCGGCCAGCACGTGCGCATGCAGGTGGGCGAACAAGCCGTTGAGCACTTCGGTGGGCAGGTTACCGGAAGCGATGCTGAAACGAGTCCAGGCAAGCACCGGCAGCGCCAGCAATTGCACGCTGTAGACCTTGCCGTCGTAATCAAGCGCGCAGGCTTCGCTGTTGGCTTCGACGGCTTCCACCAGGACGTCGTAACCATCGAGATCGGATTTGAACAGATGGTCGAGGGCGGCATCGATCATGCCCTGGTGATTGCTTTTCAGTTGCTTGTGCAACTGCAGATCAAGGGTGCGTTCCCAGGCTCGTTCTTCGAGACGACTGGTAGAGCCTGCAACCGCTTGTGATGAATTGACCAGGCGCTGGCTTTCAGCGGATAACCTGGAGGAAGAACGTTTGGCGGGGCGGCGCATGATGAAATATTGACAATCAAATGATGAGAATGTCTATTGTAGTTGATTCGACATCGGGCCGGGTGTTGCTGACAAGCATGCTTGTTCGTCAACATTCTTTGTGGCGTGCTCCACAGCTTCCCTCACAGTGCGGGCATAAAAAAACGCCGGTCGAAACCGGCGTTTTTTTTATTGCAGGAAGCTGATCAAGCTGCCAGCAGTTGACGCAGAACGAACGGCAGGATGCCGCCGTGCTTGTAGTAGTCCACTTCGATAGGCGTATCGATGCGCAGCAGCAGTTTGACTTCCTTGGTTTCACCGTTCTTGCGATGGATCACCAGAGTTGCTTCCTGTTGCGGCTTGATTTCGCCTTCCAGGCCCTTCAGGTCGAAAGTTTCTTCGCCTGTGATGCCCAGGGTCTGGACGCTGTCGGTGCCGATGAATTGCAGCGGCAGCACGCCCATGCCGACCAGGTTCGAGCGGTGGATACGTTCGAACGAACGTGTGATCACAGCCTTCACGCCCAGCAGTTGGGTGCCCTTGGCAGCCCAGTCGCGCGAGGAGCCGGTACCGTACTCTTCGCCGCCGAACACCATGGTTGGCACGCCGTCATTGACGTACTTCATGGCTGCATCATAGATCGCCATTTGTTCGCCGCTAGGCTGGTGAACCGTCACGCCGCCTTCAACGCCGGGCACCATCAGATTCTTGATGCGTACGTTGGCGAAAGTGCCGCGCATCATGATTTCGTGGTTGCCGCGGCGCGAGCCGTAGGAGTTGAAGTCCGCCTTCAGCACGCCGTTGGCTTGCAGCCACTTGCCGGCCGGGCTGGAGTCCTTGATTGAACCAGCCGGGGAGATGTGGTCGGTCGTGATCGAGTCGCCGAACACGCCCAGAGCGCGCGCGCCGGTGATGCCGGTTGCTGCGGCCTTCGGCACTTCGGTGAAGTTTTCGAAGAACGGCGGCTCAGCGATGTAAGTCGAAGTCGGCCAGTTGTAGACCTGGCCGGCGGCGACGCCCTTGATGGCTTCCCACAGCTTGCCGGGTGCGCCCTTGACGTCGGCGTAGTTCTCTTTGAACACCTTGGCGTTCATTGCGAACTTCAACAGCTTTTCGATTTCCTGCGAAGTCGGCCAGATGTCGCCCAGGAAGATTTCCTTGCCGCCCTTGCCCTTGCCGACCGGTTGCGTCATCAGGTCGACGTTGACGTTGCCGGCGATGGCGTAAGCCACGACCAGCGGAGGCGATGCCAGGAAGTTCGAACGGATGTTCGGGTGAATACGTGCTTCGAAGTTGCGGTTGCCCGACAGCACGGCGGAAGCCACGATGTCGTTCTTGACGATGGCTTCGTTCATTGCAGGCGTCAGGTCGCCGGCGTTGCCGATGCAAGTGGTGCAACCGTAAGCGGTCACGCCGAAGCCCAGTTTTTCCAGATAGCCCAGCAAACCGGCGGCTTCCAGATACTTGGTCACGACGCGCGATCCAGGCGCCAGCGAAGTCTTGATGTGCGGAGCAACCTTCAGGCCGGCTTCGACAGCCTTCTTGGCCAGCAGGCCTGCTGCCAGCAGCACGCTTGGGTTCGATGTGTTGGTGCACGATGTGATCGCTGCGATCAGCACGTCGCCGTTCTTGACATCGATGCCGTCGGCGTTGGTGTATGCCTTCGGCAGATCTTCGATCTTCTTGTTGAAGCCGTTTTCGGCAACCGGCTTGACGAACAGGTCGGCAAAGGTCGACTTGACGTTACCGATTTCGATACGGTCTTGCGGACGCTTCGGACCGGCCAGCGACGGTGCCACGGTGCCCAGATCCAGCGACACTTCGTTGGTGAAGTCGATGTCGCCGGCCTTTGGAATACCGAACAGGTTCTGTGCTTTGAAATACGATTCGAACGCGTCGATTTCCGCCTTGGTGCGGCCGGTGCCCTTGAAGTATTCGATGGTCGCTTCGTCAACTGGGAAGAAGCCCATGGTCGCGCCGTATTCAGGCGCCATGTTGGCGATGGTGGCGCGGTCGGTCAGCGACAGCGATTTGGTGCCTTCGCCGAAGAATTCGACGAATTTGCCCACAACCTTGGTCTTGCGCAGCAGTTCGGTGATGGTCAGGACCAGATCGGTCGCGGTGACGCCTTCACGCAGTTGGCCGGTCAGGTTCACGCCGACCACGTCAGGCGTCAGGAAGTAGACCGGTTGGCCCAGCATGCCGGCTTCCGCCTCGATGCCGCCCACGCCCCAGCCGACCACGCCGATGCCGTTGATCATGGTGGTGTGCGAGTCAGTGCCGACCAGGGTGTCTGGATAGTACACACCGGACTTGTTGTGCACGCCGCGCGCCAGGTATTCCAGATTCACCTGGTGGACGATGCCGAAGCCGGGAGGAACGACGCCGAAGGTGTCGAATGCCTGCATGCCCCATTTCATGAACTGATAGCGCTCATTGTTGCGCTGGAATTCCAGCTTCATGTTCAGGTCGAGTGCTTTCTTTTCGCGGAAGTGGTCGATCTGCACCGAGTGGTCGACAACCAGATCCACCGGAACCAGCGGTTCGATGTTCTTTGGATTCTTGCCCAGCTTCTTGGCGACGTTGCGCATCGCGGCCAGGTCGGCCAGCAGAGGAACGCCGGTAAAGTCCTGCAGCACGACGCGGGCGACCACGAACGGAATTTCGTCGACGCGGGCAGCCTTGGCGCCCCAGTTCGCCAATTGCTTGACGTGCTCTTCAGTCACCTTCTGACCGTCGCAGTTGCGCAGGACGGATTCCAGCACGATACGGATCGACACTGGCAGACGGGAGATGTTGATCCCGAGTTTCTTTTCCAGGGCGGGCAGGGAGTAGAACTTGCCTTTCTTGGAACCGGAAATGCTGAATTCCTTTAGGGTGTTCAATGTGTTGCGGGACATGGCCTCTTCTCCTTAGATTACGGATGGTGTAAATACTTTGTTAGCGCTACGAAGCTTGGTTTCGTTGCAAATACGGGACTGCATTACGGCTGAATTCGTGCTGAATCTGGTACGGAATATTGTTACTCGTTTGCTGCTTAGCTCTTCGGCGCAGCCGGCGCTTCTGCTGTCGCCGGTTCCGCGTTCTTGCATTCGTTTGCCAGTTGCTGACCCTTCTTGGAATCGAGCAGGATGCCCTTGGCCGGAATACCGATCCAGACCAGGCCGACCTTGCGGTTTTCGAAGCGGTTGGCGCCGGTGGTGGTGGTCACGCGGGTCAGGCGGTTGATGCGCTTGTTCCAGCGGATGGCGATATGCTTGTCGTCGTCGTCGTTCTTGTAAATGGTCAGCTTGTTGCCCATTTCGCAGTTGAAATCGGCCGACTTGGTGCCGCCGATTTCAGGCTCGTTTTCGTCGTCTTCGGCGTCCGAAGAGAGCGCCATTTTTTCAGCCGGCTTGGCTGCTGCGGCAGCAGCCTTGGGATGTGTTGGATGCGTTTTTTTCTTTGCGGGCTGCTTCTTGGTGGCGGTTGCAGCAGGTGCACCGGTCTCGGCAAATGCAGACGGCATGCCGACGGCGAAGAGGGCGCTTACGAGGGTCAGGGCGGTCAGGTATTTTTTCATCGTGCGTCGGTTAATGTTCAATGTTGCAGGGTGGTTGAAATCGGTGCAGCGGTCGTGCCGGTTTCTGCAAACCAGGCCGCGACTTCCGCAGGCAGGACAGCGCCGCCGGCATGGCCGCGCTGCAAGATACTCCAGTAATAACGGTAGCTCGCACGGTCATGCAGCGTGCTGTCGTGCTGTATCGGGCCCCATTGCACATCCCTGGCTTTAAGCAGGATTTGTGCCGCTTCGCCGATTTCATCATCGGCCGGGGACAGGCTTTGTACGATCGACTTGATCTGATTCGGATGGATGCTCCACATCCGGGTGTAGCCGAATTCCTGCGCTGCGCGGCAGGCGTCCCCGGTGACCACGGCAGTGTCCTGAATCTCGGTGGTGACGTTGTGCGACGGCACTTTGCCGTGCGCGTGGCAGGCGGCGGAAATCTCCAGTTTGGCGCGCGCCACCAGCGGATGCGTGAACTGGCCGGGCGAGCGCATTGCGGCACTCGGGATCGCGCCATAGTGCGCCGATACGAAGTCCATCACGCCGAAGGACAACGACTCGACCTGCGGCAGCGCCGCGATCATGCGCACGTCTTCCAGCGCACCGTGGGTTTCGATCAGCACATGCAGCGGCGGCATGCTGCGACCGGCGGCGCTGGTGTGGCGGGTGATGGTAGCGATGGCTTGCTGCACGTCGGCAAGGCCGTCGGCTTTGGGCAGCATCAGATAAGCAAGTCGCGATGCATTGGCAACCGCAGCGGTAGTGCAGATCGTCGCGACATCTTGTTCAAAAAAAGGACTGTTCACGTCATGCACGCGGGCACCGATGCGGCCGAAGCGATTGTCGTCGCCGGCGATCAGGGCGCCAACCAGTTGCGCATGCTCGGCTTCGTTGCCGGCACTGGCGCCGTCTTCGCAGTCGAGGGTGATGTCAAAAACCGGGCCGAGCTCTTGTTGCAGGGCGATCGACTTGCGCATCAGCTTTTCAGAGCCGGCGTAATGGTCGCAGACCGGTAATGAGACCGGTTGTCGGGTGCCTGGGAACAAGACCTGGGTGGGATGCATTGCTGCTGAATTCCGAATGTATTCAAAGTTACGCGGCGGCTGTGAGAGCCCGCCGCGTGCTGGTCAATTAGCCGACCAGATGTTTGACGCCTTCGCGCTCTTCCGACAATTCCTTGAGCGTGATGTTGATGCGCTCTTGCGAGAATTCGTCGATTTCGAGGCCTTGGACGATCTTGTATTCGCCGTTCTCGGTGGTGACCGGGAAGCCGAACATGGTGCCTTCAGGAATGCCGTAGGAACCGTCCGATGGCACACCCATGGTGGTCCACTTGCCGTTCGTGCCCAGGATCCAGTCATGCACGTGATCAATCGCTGCGTTGGCTGCCGAAGCTGCCGAGGACAGGCCGCGCGCTTCGATGATCGCTGCGCCGCGCTTGCCGACTGTCGGCAGGAAGGTGTCCTTGTTCCAGACCTGGTCGTTGATCAGATCCTTGACTGCCTTGCCGTTGGCGGTGGCGAAACGGTAGTCGGCGTACATGGTCGGCGAGTGATTGCCCCAGACGCACAGCTTTTCGATGGCCGAAACCGGTTGACCGATCTTGGCAGCAACTTGCGACAGCGCGCGATTGTGGTCCAGACGCAGCATGGCGGTGAAGTTCTTGGCCGGCAGGTTCGGCGCCGACTTCATGGCGATGTAAGCGTTGGTGTTGGCAGGGTTGCCGACCACCAGAACCTTGACATCACGCGAAGCGACGGCGTCGAGCGCCTTGCCTTGCACGGTGAAGATTTGTGCGTTGGCTTCCAGCAGATCCTTGCGCTCCATGCCTGGGCCGCGTGGGCGGGCGCCAACCAGCAGGGCGATATCTGCATCCTTAAATGCAGTCAGCGGATCGCTGTGCGCGGTCACGCCGGCCAGCAACGGGAACGCACAGTCATCGATTTCCATGATGACGCCCTTGAGGGCTTTCTGTGCTTTTTCGTCGGGGATTTCCAGCAATTGCAGGATCACCGGCTGGTCTTTGCCGAGCAGGTCGCCGTTGGCAATGCGGAAGAGGAGGGAGTAACCGATTTGACCGGCGGCGCCGGTGACGGCAACACGCTTGGGGGCTTTAGCCATGTGAATCTCCAAAGTGGTGATAGAAAGCGTTCAATACTGCCGGAGTCGGGAGGCGCTCGCAAAACATGCCGACAGCGCTGAAACAAGCCCTGGAAGTGCTTCCCAACTCCTCGCCGGTCTCGGTAAGACACCGGCAATTACTTCGTATTCTTTCAAGAGACTGTAATCATACCGTCGAAAGCGCAGGCAGTCAGTTGTTTTGCCGTCGCGATGCTGAACCGATGCAATGCAAATCGCACGGGGTCGGCGCATGGCGTTGCAAGCGCGGGTCAAAATATGTGTTCGTCTCTGAATATGCCCGCGAGTGTAGGCTTGCCTTTGTGGTCTGTCAATCGCTATCTTATGTCTTATATAAGACATCTTATTAAATACTTTTTGCTGGACGCGAGCAGGGTTTTTGTGGTCAAATTTGAGGTTATGAGCTCCACCCTGCCCAATCTGAACAACAGCGACGCGCAAAGCGTGGGCACCAGTGTTGCCGGAGCAGCTCCCACCTTCAGTCCCCTCTATCAGCAAATCAAGGCTTTGATCACGCAACGTCTGGAATCAGGCGAGTGGAAGCCGGGCGAACTGATCCCCAGCGAAGTCGAACTCGGCAACCGTTTCAAGGTGAGTCAGGGAACCGTGCGCAAGGCGATCGATGAACTGGCGGCTGAGAATCTGGTGGTGCGGCGACAAGGGAAGGGCACGTTTGTTGCCACCCATCATGAAACGCATGCGCAGTTCCGTTTCCTGCGATTGACCGCCGATGCGGACGGTCCGCAGCGCGCCGAGAACAAGATCATTGAAGTCAAGCGCGTGCGCGCTCCGGCCGAAGTGGCGCGTCAGCTGGACATGAAGTCGGGCGACTCCGTGATCTTCATCAAACGGGTAAAATCATTTAACGGCGTTCCGACCATACTTGAAGAAATCTGGTTGCCTGGTCTGATTTTCAAAGGGCTGACCGCGGAACGTCTGATGGAATATAAAGGGCCGCTGTACGGCCTGTTTGAAACCGAATTCGGGACACGCATGATTCGCGCTGAAGAGCAGATTCGTGCCGTGGGGGCGGATCCGGAGTCTGCGGAACTGCTGGGAGTTTCGCCCCAAACGCCTTTGTTGAGTGTGGACCGCGCTTCCTTTACCTATGGCGACAAGCCGGTGGAGATGCGGCGCGGCTTGTATTTGACGTTGAATCATCACTACCAGAGCGAACTGAATTGAACCTGCAAAGGATGTCCTTTGCTCGCATCCGTTCGTCAACTTTGAAATGCCTAATTTGCTGCGAAGCAGAATAAGTGTTGGTGAAGGTTAGGGAAATCGGCGAAAATTGCGGGATTGTTTTAAATCTGAGGAGAACCTTGTTATGTCTGAAGCCGCTAAACCACCACGGCCCCAATTTCGTAACATTAATATTACCCAAATTGCTGGTTACCGTATGCCGCTGGCTGCGCTGGTGTCGATCATGCACCGTGTCAGTGGCCTGTTCCTGTTCCTGATGCTGCCGTTCATCCTGTATTTGCTGGATAGCAGTCTGCTCTCCGAAGGCACTTTCGAGTACCTCAAAGGCTTTGCCTCCAACTGGTTCGTCAAACTTATCGTCCTCGCCCTGTCCTGGGCATACCTTCATCATTTCTGTGCCGGCATCCGCCACCTGATCATGGACAACCATATCGGTCTGGACAAGGACAGCGCACGCAAATCGTCGGCCGGCGTTCTGGTCGTCAGCATCGCACTGGTGATCCTGGTGGCATTGAAACTGTTCGGAGCATTCTAAAAATGGCAAACAATAATATCGGATCGAAGCGTCTCGTCGTGGGCGCTCACTACGGCATGCGCGACTGGCTGGCGCAGCGCGCCACAGCCGTCGTCATGGCTTTGTACACCGTCGTTCTGCTGGTGTGCTTCCTGACTTCCAGCAACTTCTCTTACGAAGGCTGGGCTGCGATGTTCTCGCATCAGTGGTTCAAGATGGCGACCTTTGCCGCCTTCATGGCCTTGTTCTACCACGCCTGGATTGGCGTGCGTGATATCTGGATGGATTACGTCAAGCCGGTCGCCGTGCGCCTGGTCTTGCAAGTTGCCACTATCCTGTGGCTGGTCGTGTGCGCCGGATGGGCGGCGCAGATTTTGTGGAGAGTGTAATCGTGGCTGCTATCAAATCCACAATTCCTACACGCCGCTTTGATGCGGTTATTGTCGGCGCCGGCGGATCCGGCATGCGCGCTTCGTTGCAACTGGCTGAAGCCGGTCTGAACGTCGCGGTTCTTTCCAAGGTTTTTCCGACCCGCTCGCACACGGTCGCTGCTCAAGGCGGCATCGGTGCATCGCTGGGCAACATGTCGGAAGACAACTGGTACTGGCACATGTTCGATACCGTCAAGGGTTCGGACTACCTGGGTGACCAGGACGCCATCGAATTCATGTGCCGCGAAGCACCGAAGGCCGTCTACGAGCTGGAACACTTCGGCATGCCTTTCGATCGCAATGCCGACGGCACCATTTATCAGCGTCCGTTCGGCGGTCACTCGGCCAACTTCGGTGAAAAGCCGGTGGCGCGCGCCTGTGCCGCAGCGGACCGTACCGGTCACGCGCTGTTGCACACGCTGTATCAGCGCAACGTCCGCGCCAAGACGCATTTCTTCGTTGAATGGATGGCGATCGACGTCATTCGCGACAACGAAGGCGATGTGATCGGCGTGGTTGCGCTGGAAATGGAAACCGGCGAAATCATGATGCTGCACGCCAAGACGACTCTGTTCGCCACCGGCGGCGCAGGCCGTATCTGGGCTGCATCGACCAACGCCTTCATCAATACCGGTGACGGTATGGGCATGGCGGCGCGTGCAGGCCTGCCGCTGCAAGACATGGAATTCTGGCAGTTCCACCCGACCGGCGTGGCCGGCGCGGGCGTGCTGATTACTGAAGGCGTGCGCGGCGAAGGCGGCATCCTGATCAACAGCAACGGCGAACGTTTCATGGAGCGCTATGCGCCGACGCTGAAGGATCTGGCGCCGCGCGACTTCGTGTCGCGTTCGATGGATCAGGAAATCAAGGAAGGCCGCGGCGTCGGTCAGCACAAGGATCACGTGCTGCTGGATCTGCGCCACATCGGCGCCGAGACGATTCAAAAACGTCTGCCGTCGATTCTGGAAATCGCGCACAAGTTCGCCAACGTCGATGCGACCAAGGAACCGATTCCTGTCGTGCCGACCATCCACTATCAAATGGGTGGCATTCCGACCAACGTCTACGGCCAGGTCGTCGCGCCGAAGAACGGTTCGTACAAGGAAGTGGTGCAGGGCATGTACGCCATCGGCGAATGCGCCTGCGTGTCGGTGCACGGCGCCAACCGCCTGGGTACCAACTCGCTGCTGGATCTGGTCGTGTTCGGTCGCGCCGCCGGCAATCACATCGTTGAAAGCCGTCTGCAAGACCGCAGCCACAAGCCGATTCCATCGGATGCAACCGATCGCGCGATGGAACGTGTCGCCCGCCTGGAAACCAGCACCGGTTCCGAGCGCGTGCAGGACGTCGCCAACGCGATCCGCGCCACGATGCAGCACTACTGCGGCGTGTTCCGCACAGATGAGCTGCTCAACGAAGGTCGTCAGAAGATCATGGAACTGGACGAGCGCCGCAAGCACGTCTCGTTCAAGGACAAGTCCAAGGTCTTCAACACCGCACGTGTGGAAGCACTGGAGCTCGACAACCTTATCGAAACAGCCAAGGCAACCATCACTTCCGCAGCGGCCCGCAAGGAATCGCGCGGCGCACATGCGCATCGCGACTACGAGAAGCGCGATGATGAAAACTGGCTGAAGCACACACTGTGGTTTTCCGAGGGGAATCGTCTCGACTACAAGCCGGTCAACATGCAACCGTTGACCGTCGAGACATTTAAACCTAAAGCACGTACTTTCTAAAAGGTCAGAAAATGACACGTACTCTGAAATTCAAGATCTACCGCTACGATCCGGACAAGGACGACAAGCCGTACATGCAAGACCTGACCGTCGAGCTGAAGCCGACCGACAAGATGCTGCTGGACGCCCTGCAACGCATCAAGTCCGACGTCGATGATTCGCTGGCGCTGCGCCGCTCGTGCCGCGAAGGCGTGTGCGGTTCCGACGCGATGAACATCAACGGCAAGAACGGTCTGGCCTGCACCACCAACCTGAACGAATTGAGCGAGCCTATCGTTCTCAAGCCGTTGCCAGGTTTGCCGGTGATCCGCGATCTGATCGTGGACATGACCAACTTCTTCAAGCAATACGATTCGATCAAGCCTTACCTGATCAACGACAGCATTCCTCCTGAAAAAGAGCGTCTGCAATCGCCTGAACAGCGTGAAGAACTCGACGGCGTGTATGAGTGCATTCTGTGCGCATGCTGCTCGACGTCGTGCCCGTCGTTCTGGTGGAATCCGGACAAGTTCGTTGGTCCTGCCGGTCTGCTGCAGGCTTACCGTTTCATCGCGGACAGCCGCGACGAAGCGACCGGCCAGCGCCTGGACGATCTGGAAGATCCGTATCGCCTGTTCCGTTGCCGCTCGATCATGAACTGCGTCGATGTCTGTCCTAAGGGTCTGAACCCGAACAAGGCCATCGGCAAGATCAAGGAACTGATGGTTCGCCGCGCAGTATAAGCAGTTTGCAGCAAGCGGGCGGGAGGCGACTCTCGCCCGTGGTTTTATCCATGTTTCATCAGTGATTGCCTTCCGCGCCGGTTCGTCAGTGTGGCCGGAAGAATGAAGTCAGCACCGATTAAGAAGTGATTTGAATCCATGTCCCAAAGCCATCAAGACGATCCCGCCAAACGTGCACGCCTGCGCTGGCGCGCCCGTCGCGGATTGCTGGAAAACGATCTCATCCTGACACGTTTTCTGGACGCCAATGAAGAGAGCATGACCGACGACGAAGTCGATGCATTTTCCCGTCTCATGGATCTTGGCGATAACGACCTGATGGACTTGCTCCTTGTGCGCAAGGAGCCTGAAGCAGCGGTGGACTTGCCCCAGGTCCATGCCTTGCTCAAAAAATTGCGTAGCGCCTGAACGTTCCACCGAGTTCTGGCAAGATTGGTTCAAAAGCGGCCGGCGTTGTATTAGAGGCTGTTGCAAAGTGCAAGTTGGCGGCATCCGGCAGGGCGCAGACGCGAAGTTCATTTTGCAACAGGCTCTAAAGCGGTTGATTTTCGATTTTTGATTAACGATTCATCATCACAGCTGAAGGAAGAACTATGCCCACCTCAGATATCAAAGCGACCCTGTCGTTCTCGGATGGCACGCCATCCCTGGATTTTCCCGTCTACAAGGGCACCATCGGTCCGGATGTCATCGACATCCGCAAACTGTACGGCGCCACCGGCAAGTTCACTTACGATCCAGGCTTCATGTCGACAGCGGCATGTAATTCGTCGATCACCTACATTGACGGTGACAAGGGCGAACTGTTGTATCGCGGTTACCCGATCGAGCAGCTGGCCGTCAATTGCGACTTCCTGGAAACCTGCTACCTGCTGTTGCACGGCGAACTGCCGACTGCAACGCAAAAGGAAGAATTCGTCGAAACAGTGACCCAGCACACCATGGTTCACGAGCAGATGAATTTCTTCTTCCGCGGCTTCCGTCGCGATGCTCACCCGATGGCCGTGTTGACCGGTTCGGTCGGCGCCTTGTCGGCGTTCTACCATGACTCGCTGGACATCAGCAATCCGGTGCACCGCGACGTTTCCGCGATCCGCATGATCGCCAAGCTGCCGACACTGGTCGCCATGGCGTACAAGTACAACATCGGCCAACCGTTCGTGTATCCACGCAACGATCTGTCGTACAGTGCCAACTTCATGCGCATGATGTTCGCGAACCCATGCGAAGAGTACAAGGTCAACGAAGTGCTGGTGCGCGCGCTGGACCGCATCCTGATCCTGCACGCAGACCACGAGCAAAACGCCTCGACATCGACCGTCCGTCTGGCCGGTTCGTCGGGTGCCAATCCGTTCGCATGTATCGCTGCCGGTATCGCCTGCCTGTGGGGTCCCGCTCACGGCGGTGCCAACGAGGCTGCATTGACCATGCTGGAGCAAATCGGTTCGGTCGAGAAGATTCCTGAGTTCATCAAGCAAGTGAAGGACAAGAACTCCGGCGTCAAGCTGATGGGTTTCGGTCATCGTGTCTACAAGAACTACGATCCACGCGCCAAGCTGATGCGAGAAACCTGCTATGAAGTCTTGAATGAACTGGGCCTGCACGACGACCCATTGTTCAAGCTGGCCATGGAGCTGGAAAAGATCGCGCTGGAAGACGACTACTTCGTGTCGCGCAAGCTGTACCCGAACGTCGACTTCTACTCCGGTATCGTTCAGCGTGCATTGGGTATCCCGACATCGATGTTCACCTGCATCTTTGCAATGGCGCGTACCGTGGGCTGGATTGCTCAATGGAACGAAATGATCTCCGATCCGGAGCAAAAGATCGGTCGTCCTCGCCAGTTGTTCGTCGGCTCTCCGAAACGCGACGTATCGCCAATCGACAAGCGCGGCTGATAAGGGTGTTGATGGCCGTCCGGCAAGGTCGGTCATCAAGCTGTCATCGTTAGTTGCAGCTTGTTGCATGACGGCGAGAGGCTTGCCTTCCGTCAGTGCAACAAATGGCACAAATAAAAAAGCGAATCTCAAGGATTCGCTTTTTTATTGGAAATAAGGATATATAATTCGGCCTATGCTGGCTGGATAACTCAAAAAGTTCAGGTAGACATGGTCCTTCCCCACAACTTGATGTGCAATCCGCTAACCGGTCAGGCCGTGTCGCGGAAGGTTAGATTAACCCGCTAATCTCGCGAAACGCGAAGAAAGGTGAGCAAGATATGACTCAGCTCTACGAGCAATATAATCTCAACTCCTACCTCTTTGGTGGGAATGCGCCGTACCTGGAAGAACTGTACGAAGCGTACCTCAACAATCCCGGATCCGTACCTGACAACTGGCGTGCCTATTTCGACGCGGTGCAACACGTGCCTGCAGTTGATGGTTCCAATCGTCCTGACGTCGCCCATGCACCGGTGATCGCCTCGTTCGCCGAGCGCGCCAAGCAAGGTCCGATCCGCACTGTGGTCGCTTCCACCGACACCGAAATGGGTCGCAAGCGCGTTGCTGCAACCCAACTGATCGCCGGTTACCGCGACCTGGGTTCTCGCTTCGCCAACCTGGATCCGCTGCAGCGCCAGGAACGTCCAAGCATCCCTGAACTCGAGCCGGCTTTCTACGGCTTCAGCGATTCCGACATGGATATCGTGTTCAACATCAGCAACACGTATTTCGGCGGCGAAACTGCATCGCTGCGCGACCTGCTGCAATCACTGCGCGACACGTACTGCCGTTCGATCGGTGCCGAATTCACCTACATCAGCGACCCGGCAGAAGTGCGCTGGATCCAGGAACGCCTGGAGCCGACACGCGCGCTGCCGCAATTCTCGGCTGAAAAGAAAAAACACATCCTCGACCGCTTGACCGCGGCCGAAGGCCTGGAGCGCTACCTCCACACAAAATACGTCGGCCAGAAGCGTTTCTCTCTGGAAGGCGGCGAAAGCTTCATCGCCTCTCTGGACGAAACCATCCAGCGCGCCGGTGAAAAGGGCGTGCAGGAAATCGTCATCGGCATGGCCCACCGCGGCCGTCTGAACGTGCTGGTCAACATCCTCGGCAAGACGCCGCAGGAACTGTTCTCGGAGTTCGAAGGCCATCACGCCGACGACCTGCCGGCCGGCGACGTCAAGTACCACCAAGGCTTCTCTTCCGACATCAGCACCCCGGGCGGCCCGGTCCACCTGTCGCTGGCGTTCAATCCGTCCCACCTGGAAATCGTCAACCCTGTGGTTGAAGGTTCGGTCAAGGCGCGTATGGATCGTCGCGGCGACAAGGACGGCTCGCAAGTGCTGCCTATCCTGGTTCACGGCGATGCAGCGTTCGCCGGCCAGGGCGTCGTGATGGAAACCCTGAACCTGGCGCAGACTCGCGGCTATGGCACCGGCGGCACCGTGCACATCGTGATCAACAACCAGATCGGTTTCACCACTTCGGATCCGCGCGATTCGCGTTCGACCTTGTATTGCTCGGACGTGGTCAAGATGATCGAAGCGCCTGTGCTGCACGTCAACGGCGACGATCCTGAAGCCGTCGTGTTCGCCACACAGATCGCGGTCGACTACCGCATGCAGTTCAAGAAGGACATCGTTGTCGACATCATCTGCTTCCGCAAGCTGGGTCACAACGAGCAAGATACACCGGCGCTGACACAGCCGCTGATGTACAAGAAGATCGCGCAACATCCAGGCACTCGCAAACTGTACGCCGAGAAGCTGGCAGCGCAAGGCACCATCCCGGCCGACGGCGGCGACGTCATGGTCAAGGCCTTCCGCGATGCGATGGACAGCGGCAAGCACACTGTCGACCCGGTCATCACCAACTTCAAGAGCAAGTATGCCGTCGACTGGCTGCCGTTCCTGAACCGCAAGTGGACCGACGCCGCCGACACCGCAGTTCCGCTGGCGGAACTGAAGCGCCTGGCGACTCGCATCACCACCATCCCTGAAGGCTTCAAGGCACACGCGCTGGTCGAGAAGGTCATCAACGACCGCGCTGCAATGGGTCGTGGCGAACTGAACCTGGACTGGGGCATGGGCGAACATCTGGCCTACGCTTCGCTGGTTGCGTCCGGTTACGCCATCCGCCTGACCGGCCAGGATGCCGGTCGCGGCACCTTCGTTCACCGTCATGCCGTTCTGCATGATCAGAACCGTGAACGTTGGGACGCAGGCACCTACATTCCTCTGCAAAACGTCGCAGAAAACCAGGCTCCTTACACCGTTATCGACTCCGTGCTGTCGGAAGAAGCGGTGCTCGGTTTCGAATACGGTTACTCGACTGCCGAACCGAACACGCTGACGATCTGGGAAGCCCAGTTCGGCGACTTCGCCAACGGTGCGCAAGTCGTGATGGACCAATTCATCAGCTCCGGCGAAGTGAAGTGGGGCCGCGCTTCGGGTCTGGTGCAAATGCTGCCGCACGGTTACGAAGGCCAGGGTCCTGAGCACTCGTCCGCGCGTCTCGAACGTTATTTGCAGCTGTGCGCCGACAACAACATGCAAGTCGTTCAGCCGACCACTGCTGCGCAGATTTTCCACTTGCTGCGCCGTCAGATGATCCGCCTGTTCCGCAAGCCGCTGATCATCCTGACGCCGAAGTCGCTGTTGCGCAACAAGGATGCCGGTTCGCCGCTGTCCGACCTGGCCAAGGGTTCGTTCCAGACCGTCATTCCGGAACTGGACGACAAGCTCGACGCCAAGAAGGTCAAGCGCATCATCGCTTGCTCGGGCAAGGTCTATTACGATCTGGTCAACGCACGCAAGGAACGCGGTCAGACCGACACGGCCATCATCCGCGTCGAACAACTGTATCCGTTCCCGCACAAGGCATTCGCCGCTGCGCTCAAGCAATTCCCGAACTTCCAGGAATTGGTCTGGACGCAGGACGAACCGCAGAACCAGGGCGCATGGCTGCAAATCCAGCACAACATCTTTGAAAATCTGACTGACGGTCAAAAGCTTGCGTATGCAGGTCGTCCAGCCAGCGCATCGCCAGCGGTCGGTTACTACGACAAGCACTATGCGCAACAAAAGGCGCTGATCGACACCGCGTTTTCCAAGCTCAAGGGCTTTGTCCTGACTAAGTAATCAGATCTTGCACGGCGCGCATTGCGAGGGCGATGCGCGCTGGTGTTTATTGAATAACCCGAATCGGAGAAGTTACATGGCACAAATCGAAGTAAAAGTCCCGCAATTATCAGAATCCGTTGCAGAAGCCACGCTGCTGCAATGGCATAAAAAAGTGGGCGAAGCCGTTGCACGCGACGAAAACCTGATCGACGTCGAAACCGACAAGGTCGTGCTGGAATTGCCTGCGCCGGAAGCCGGCGTCATCACCCAGATCATCAAGGCCGACGGTTCGACCGTGGTCGCCGGTGAAGTCATCGCGATCCTGGACACCGACGCATCCGCACAAGTGAGCCCGCTGGAAGTCAAGGCTGCTCCTGCACCGCAAAACACCAACGAACCGACACCGGTCGCTGCGCCTGAACTGCTGAACAAGTCCGACGTCGCCATGCCTGCCGCAGCCAAGATCCTGGCCGACAATAACCTGTCGACATCGCAAGTGTCGGGCACAGGCAAGGACGGTCGCGTCACCAAGGGCGACGTACTGGCTTCCCTGGCAACACCGAAGGCTGCTGCGCCAGCTGCTGCTGCCGCCAAGCCGGCGCTGCAACAAGTTTCTGCTCCAGGCAAGCCAAGCCTGGAAAACCGTCCTGAAGAACGCGTGCCGATGAGCCGCTTGCGCGCACGTGTGGCTGAGCGTCTGCTGCAATCGCAAGCAACCAACGCGATCCTGACGACCTTCAACGAAATCAACATGCAACCTGTGCTGGACCTGCGTTCCAAGTACAAGGACAAGTTCGAGAAAGAACACGGCGTCAAGCTGGGCTTCATGTCCTTCTTCGTCAAGGCAGTCGTTCACGCATTGAAGAAGTATCCGATCGTCAACGCCTCGGTTGATGGCAACGATATTGTCTACCACGGTTACTTCGACATCGGTGTTGCAGTCGGTTCGCCACGCGGTCTGGTGGTTCCGGTTCTGCGCGACGCGGATCAACTGTCGATCGCCGACATCGAAAAGAAGATCGGCGAATTCGGTCAGAAGGCCAAGGACGGCAAGCTGTCCATCGAAGAAATGACCGGCGGCACCTTCACCGTGTCCAACGGCGGCACCTTCGGTTCGATGCTGTCGACGCCGATCATCAACCCGCCGCAATCGGCGATTCTGGGCATCCACGCCACCAAGGATCGTGCAGTGGTTGAAAACGGCCAGATCGTGATTCGTCCGATGAACTACTTCGCACTGTCCTACGACCACCGCATCATCGACGGCCGCGAAGCCGTCCTGAGCCTGGTCGCCATCAAGGAAGCGCTCGAAGATCCTGCGCGTCTGCTGCTGGATCTGTAATCATCAGGACCTGAAAAAGGCGCAGGGAAGACAGAGAAACCGGATCATCGTCCCTCTGTTGTCTCGGCGCCTTTTTTCTCTTTTGCATTCGTGCCGGACTGTGAGCAGTCTGCGCACATTCAAAAACGCACTAGGATAAAACTATGAGCAAGAATTTTGACGTGGTCGTCATCGGCGGCGGCCCTGGCGGCTACATCGCTGCAATCCGCGCAGCACAACTGGGCTTCAACACCGCCTGCATCGACGAATGGAAAAACGAAAAGGGCGGTCCTGCACCTGGCGGCACTTGCACCAATGTCGGTTGCATTCCATCGAAGGCGCTGTTGCAATCGTCCGAGCACTATGAACACGCAGGCCACGCATTCAAGGACCACGGCATCGACGTCAAGGGCCTGAGCCTGAACCTGCCGCAAATGCTGGGTCGCAAGAACACCGTCGTCAAGCAGAACAATGACGGCATTCTGTACCTGTTCAAAAAGAACAAGGTCACCTTCTTCCATGGTCGCGGCAGCTTCGTCAAGGGCGACGCCAACGGCTACGAAATCAAGGTGGCGGGCGCCACTGAAGAATCCATCACCGCCAAGCAAGTCATCGTTGCGACTGGTTCCAACGCGCGCGCATTGCCGGGCGCACCATTCGACGAAGAACTGATCCTGTCGAACACCGGCGCATTGGCCATCACCGAAGTGCCGAAGAAGCTGGGCGTGATCGGCGCCGGCGTCATCGGTCTGGAAATGGGCTCGGTCTGGCGTCGTCTGGGCGCGGAAGTCACCGTGCTGGAAGCGTTGCCGACTTTCCTCGGTGCAGTTGATGAGCAGATCGCCAAGGAAGCGCAAAAGCTGCTGGCCAAGCAAGGCCTGACTGTCAACCTGGGCGTCAAGATCGGCGACATCAAGGCCGGCAAGAAAGACGTCAGCGTCGACTACACAGACGACAAGGGCAATGCGCAGAAAGCCGTGTTCGACAAGCTGATCATCTCGATCGGCCGCACCCCGAACACCACCGGCCTGAACGCCGAAGCCATCGGCCTGAAGCTGGACGAGCGCGGCTTCATCGCCGTTGACGGCGACTGCAAGACCAACCTGCCGAACGTGTGGGCAGTGGGCGACGTAGTGCGCGGTCCGATGCTGGCGCACAAGGCGGAAGAAGAAGGCGTTGCCGTTGCCGAGCGTATCGCCGGTCAACACGGTCACGTCAACTTCAACACGATCCCCTGGGTCATCTACACCTCACCCGAAATCGCATGGGTCGGCAAGACTGAACAGCAACTGAAGGCCGACGGCGTTGCGTACAAGGCCGGCACCTTCCCGTTCCTGGCAAACGGCCGCGCACGTGCGCTCGGCGATACCTCGGGCATGGTCAAGTTCCTGGCGGATGCCAAGACTGACGAAATCCTGGGCGTGCACATCGTCGGTCCGATGGCGTCGGAACTGATTTCCGAAGCCGTCGTGGCGATGGAATTCCGCGCTTCCGCCGAAGACATCGCACGTATCTGCCACGCTCATCCATCGTTGTCCGAAGCAACGAAGGAAGCCGCACTGGCAGTCGACAAGCGCGCGCTGAACTTCTGATGATCCGGGTTTACCAGCACAGGTAAACTCCGATCATCTTCGATGGGCGAGCCTGGCTCGCCCATTTTGTTTTAAGCAGCAACAAATAGTTCATCGCCGACATTCGGCGGCGGACGCATCAAAATAAAGATCAACCATGGATGTCCGCGAATTCTACGATCACGCGCTAAGCGAGCGTGGCTTCAAATCTGATGAGGCGCAGCAGCGTGCGATCGATCGCCTGCAGCGCGCCTATGAAGAATGGGTGGCGTTCAAATCGCAACGTTCCAGCACCTTCAAGCGCCTGATCAATCGTCCCGACGTACCGCGCGGCGTGTACATGTGGGGCGGCGTGGGACGCGGCAAATCCTTCCTGATGGATAGCTTTTATTCGGTGGTGCCGGTGGTGCGCAAGACGCGCGTCCACTTCCACGAATTCATGCGCGACGTGCATCGGCAGCTGGATGAGCTCAAGGGCATCGCCAATCCCCTCGATGAGGTCGCCAAACGCATCGCCAAGAAATACCGGCTGATCTGTTTCGACGAGTTCCACGTCTCCGACATCGCCGATGCAATGATTTTGTACAACCTGCTCAGCGGCCTCTTCGACAATGGCGTGTCCTTCGTCATGACGTCTAACTACAAGCCTGACACGCTGTATCCGGACGGGCTGCATCGCGACCGCATGCTGCCGACCATACAGCTGCTCAACAGCAAGCTCGACGTCATGAACATCGATGCGGGCGTCGACTATCGCAAGCGTGCGCTGGAGCAGGTCAGGATTTACCACACGCCGCTCAATGCCGCCACCGACAGCGAGTTGCGCGAGGCGTTTGCCGCCGTCGCCGAAACCGCCGACGAAGATACGCGCGTGCACATTGAAGCGCGTGAAATCCGCGCTTTGCGCCGGGCCGGCAGCGCCATCTGGTTCGATTTCGCCACCTTGTGCGGCGGCCCACGCTCGCAGAACGACTATCTCGAAATCGCCAGCCGCTTCCAGACTGTGATTCTGTCAGGCATTCCGCGCATGTCCGCAGCGATGTCGTCGGAAGCGCGCCGCTTCACCTGGCTCATCGACGTGTTCTACGACCACAAGGTCAAGCTCATCATGTCGGCCGAAGTCGAGCCGGAAGAGCTCTACACGGAAGGCATGCTGGCAAATGAATTTCACCGCACGGTTTCACGTATCATTGAGATGCAATCGCGCGAGTACATGGATTCCGAACGCCGTCTCGCCGCGGACAAGCTTGCCTGATTATGGATAAGGGTTACATGCAATCATTTCTTCAAAAGACCTGCCGCGCTCCGGCTGCCATGCTGACGTTGGTCGTCGCCGGCCTGACGCTGTCGTCGGCCGCCGTCGCCGAGCCGGCACCTTACGGGACGCCTGGCAAACCGGCGTTCAACGAGCGCTATCCAGCGGGATCGATTCGTTCGACCGATGAAGCCGACGAGATCCTGGCGGAAGCCGACAAGGAGCGTCTCGTCATTGAAGACCAATATATCGCGGAACAGCGCGACTGCTACAAGAAGTTCTTTGTGGCGGCGTGCCTGGATGGCGCCAAGGAACGCAATCGCGTCGCCGGCAAGCAGGTGCGTGATGTGGAAGTCGAGGCCAACGCATACAAGCGCCAGGCCAAGGCCGATGATCGTGACAAGTCGCTGGCCGAGCAACGCATCAAGGACGAGCAGGATTCGGCGCGGCGCGCCGCCGATCAGAAGGAGCGCGACGCCGCCGCCGCACGCAAGGTGCAGGAGAGCGCCGCCAAGCAGCAGCAAGTCAAGGAACGCGAGCAGCAGAGCGCAGGCAAAGAGGATGCGCGCGTGAAGGCGCATGAAGCGCAGCTTCAGCAGAAACAAGCTGCCGACGTCGCCAAGGCACCGCAGCGCGAGGCCAATGAAAAGGCCTACCAGGAAAAGGTCAAGGCGGCCGAAGTACATCGCAAGGAAGTTGAAGCCAACAAGGCTCAGAAGGAGCGCGAGCGTGCCGCCAAGCAACAGCAGGCGCCTGCCTCCGGACGGGCCGTCACAGATCCAAACCAGCCGAAGTGACCTCGCTACGGTCGCTTGCTTTGCAGTAAGCGCAGCAACCGACAACGATTGTTGACCTGCGGCAGGTGGATTACACTGTGTGCAGTTCTTTTTTCAGTGGCGGCGCGCAATTTGCGACCCGCTGCAGCCTCCAGCCGTTTTTGCAACAGAAGCCGACATGACAATGACGCACCGCGAAGATATACAGCGCCGTATTATCGAACTGGAAGTGGAGCACCGCGATCTGGATGCCGTGATCGACCTGCTTTCACGTGAAGTGCGTCATGAGGAATTACAATTGCGTCGTTTGAAGAAGCGCAAGCTGCAATTGAAGGATCACATCATGTTGCTGAAAATGCAATTGATTCCCGATATTCCGGCCTGAGTCCGACGGCGCGTTTCAGCAACTGTTGACCGGTTTCATTCGCAGCCTTCATTCCCGTTGTCATGACCTTGCCGGGACGGTAACGTCGTTGGTGACAGCGTGGCGCCCCGCATTTTTCCGGTTCAGGTTATAACCTCTTTACAGGCACGAGTCAGTGAGTTCCATCGAAGATACCGCAGCATCCGTCCCACAGGGTATCCATGATGCCGAGGTTGAGAGGCTGTTCGGCGCCGGCGGTCCGCTGGGCGGGCAGGTTGGCAGCTATCGTCCGCGCCACGCCCAGACCGAAATGGCCAAGGCCATCGCCGACGCGATCGCCGGCCAGACCACGTTGATTGCCGAAGCCGGCACCGGCACCGGCAAGACCTTCGCCTATCTGGTCCCGGCGCTGCTGTGGGGCGGCAAAGTGATCGTTTCGACCGGCACCAAGAACTTGCAGGACCAGCTTTATCTGCGCGACATCCCGACCGTGCGCAAGGCCTTGAGCGCACCGGTCTCGGTGGCGCTGCTGAAGGGGCGCTCCAACTACGTTTGCCATTTCCATCTCGAGCGCACGCTGCAGAACGGCCGCATGACCTCGCGCGACGACGTCGGTTATCTGCGCGAGATTTCGCGCTTCATGAAAACCACTTCCTCGGGCGACAAGGCCGAGTTATCCAAGGTGCCGGAAAACGCGCTGATCTGGAACCTTGTCACCTCCACGCGCGACACCTGTTTCGGCGCCGAGTGCCAGTACTACCAGGATTGTTTCGTCATGAAGGCGCGCAAGGAAGCGCAGCAGGCTGATGTGGTGGTGGTCAATCACCATCTGTTCTTCGCCGACGTCGCGCTCAAGGACACCGGCGTGGCGGAATTGCTGCCGACCGCCAATACCGTGATCTTCGACGAAGCGCATCAGTTGCCGGAAACCGCGACCATGTTTTTCGGCGACACCGTATCGACTTCGCAGGTGCTGGAGCTGTGCCGCGACGTGCTGGCCGAGGGCCTGTCGCATGCCCGCGACGGCGCCGACTGGGCCAAGGTGGTGGCGCCGGTCGAGAAGGCGGCGCGCGATCTGCGGCTGGCTTTTCCGGAAGACATCGTGCGCCTGGCGGTCAATCAGATTGCGCCGTCCAGCGTGTTCTTCCCGGCCTTGGAAACCTTGCGCGACAACATGGACGACATGATTGCCGTGCTCGAGAAACAAGCCGAGCGCGCCGAAACCATCGAGCAATGCCGTACCCGTGCGATTGAATTGTCGCACCAGCTCGAAAAATGGAATGGTGCGCAGGACAAAGTCGTTGCCGAAGAAGGGCAGACTTACGTGTTGTGGGTCGAAGCATTCACCTCGTCGCTGCAGCTGCACCGCACGCCGCTGTCGATTGCGCCGATCTTCAACAAGCAGCGCGAAGGCGTGCCGCGCACATGGATCTTCACCTCGGCGACGCTGGCGGTGAAAAACGATTTCCATCATTACACGTCGCAGATGGGCCTGTGGGACGAGCCGGCAAAATCGTGGCCGAGCCCGTTCGACTACGAACAGCAGGGCTTGCTGTATGTACCGAACAATTTGCCGCAGCCGAATTCCTACGAATATACCGACGCCGTGATCGATGCGGCGCTGCCGGCCATCATCGCCGCCGGCGGCCGTACCTTCCTTCTGTGCACCACGATCCGCGCGGTCAATCGCGCCGCGGAGCGCCTGCGCGAAGAATTCGAACAGCGCGGCCTGCCGTTCCCGCTGATGGTGCAGGGCGAGGCCGGTCGCACTGAATTGCTGGATCGCTTCCGCGCCTCCGGCAACGGCGTGCTGATCGGCAGCCAGAGTTTCTGGGAGGGCGTCGACGTGCGCGGCGATGCGCTGTCGCTGGTGATCATCGACAAGCTGCCATTTTCACCGCCCGATGATCCGGTGCTGGCGGCGCGTATCGCCGAGCTGGAGAAGAAGGGCCTCAACGGTTTTGTGCATCATCAGTTGCCGGCCGCGATCATCAACCTGAAGCAGGGCGCTGGTCGCTTGATCCGTGACGAGACCGATCGCGGCGTGCTGATGATCTGCGATCCGCGGCTGATTTCCAAGGGATATGGCCGCCGCATCTGGCAGAGCCTGCCGCCGTTCAAGCGCACGCGTGAAATCGGCATGGTGGAGGATTTCTTCGCGCGCCGTGCGGCAATGGCCGCGGCGGCCGAGGAAAGCTGAGCCATGGCGGGGCTGCGTTCGTCGTCCGCTTCGACTGCGCTGGTGCCGGTGCGCGCCAGGGAGCTGCTCGTCGGGCAACCCTCACCCTGGCCGATCTATAACGACATGGGTGATTTGCTGCTGGCGCGCGGCAGCATGATCGATACGCAAAGCCAGTTCGAGGGGCTGCTCGAACACGGCTTGTTTCGCAATGAAAAATGGGGCGAGGAACCGGACACCGATTCGGTGCCTTTGCCGAAGTCGCTCGATGTCCTGCAAAAGCGCCGCCGCTCCAAGGGTCTGCGGCCGCCCGCACCGGGCCGCGGGCAGGAGAGCATCGTCGGCATGGACGAGGTGCGCTGGCGGATCGGCGATGCCCTCACGGTGCAACTCAAGGAGGTGCCCGAGGTGCGCTACAACATCAGTCTGATTGGCAGCCTGGCCGGCAAGAGCGTCCTGGTGTCGGCGCCGGTCAAGGAGGGCAAGTACATTCATTTGCGCGACGGCCAGATCGTGATCGTACGCGCCTTGTCAGGCCGTCGCGCATACGCTTTTGCCACCAGCGTGCTCAAGTATCAGAACCTGCCTTATCCCTACCTGCATCTGGCCTGCCCGCGCGAAGTGCGCTGCACCGTGATCCGCCAGGACGCACGCGTGGAAGTCGACCTCGATGCATTCCTGACCATCGGCACGGCGCTGCCGGCAAAGATCAGCTTGCTGGATATCAGCGTCGGCGGCGTATCCGGCATCGGCAATTTCCTCGGCAGCGGCAAGGACGCCACCGGTCGTTTGCGTTTCATCGTCAATGTCGCCGGCGAAGAACGCGGGCTGGATCTTGACGTGGTGTTGCGTACGGTCGAGGCCGACGCCGATCCGCATTACGCCAAATACGGTCTGGAATTCGTTGACTTGTCGGCGCGCGACCGCGTGATCCTGTCGGCGTTCGTCTATCAGACCGTCAGTGAAACCGAATGAAACTGCTCCCGCAAAACACGCTTTTCTGCAAGCTCGGAAATGCCGCCGTTTTTGCGTCGAACCGTCGCATTTCTCCCTGAATCGAGCCGGGCGCTTCGGGTAAAATGGCGGGATGAAAATTCTCATCAGCAACGACGACGGTTACCTTGCTCCAGGCATCATTGCGCTGGCCGACGCCTTGTCCGCCATCGCCGAGATTACCGTGGTCGCTCCCGACAGCAACCGCTCCGGCAGTTCCAACTCGCTGACGCTGGACCGACCCCTGTGGGTAGAGCGCGCCGGCAACGGGTTCTACTACCTCAACGGCACGCCGTCCGACTGCGTGCACGTCGCACTGACCGGTTTGTTGCCGGATCGTCCTGACCTGATCGTCTCCGGCATCAATCAGGGCCAGAACATGGGCGACGACACTTTGTATTCCGGCACCGTTGCCGCGGCGACCGAAGGTTTCCTGTTTGGCATCCCAGCCATCGCGTTTTCGCAATTGCACAAGGGTTGGGAACATCTCGACAGCGCCGCGCGCATTGCGCGTGAAGTAGTCGAGCGCCAGTTCGACGCCATCGCCAAACCGTACCTGTTGAACGTCAATATTCCCAACCTGCCGTATACCGAACTCAAGTCCTGCGTGGCGACGCGACTCGGCAAGCGCCACATGTCGGAGCCGGTCTACAAGATGCGCGATCCGCATGGCAAGGACATCTACTGGATCGGCCCGCCGGGCGGCGTCAAGGATGCCGGCGAGGGCACCGACTTCCATGCGACCGCGAACGGCCACGTGTCGATCACTCCCTTGCAGATTGACCTTACGCACACCAGTCAGCTGGCTGACCTGAAGAAGGCGCTCGCATGACCGGCAAATCAAGCCGCTTCCCATTGTCGTTGTCTTCCGTGGTGGAGAAGAAGGGCAAGACTGCATCCGGCACACCAGCACGCACCGTGGTGACGCCGCAAACGGCGACGCGCAACGCTGCGCTCGACTCCGGTCGCCTGGCAGCGAAAGCCCAGGCAGCACGTGCTGCGCAGCATCCGACGCCATCTTCGCCAGGCGGCAAGCCCACCACGCCCGTCTCACGCACCGCGTTGCCGACGCCGATTGCCACCTCCAACCGCTCGGCGCCGCTGGTGTCCGAAGCGGTCCGCAAGGCCATGGTGGCGCGCGTCGCCAAGCAGGGCGTCAGCGATCAGAAGGTATTGGCAGCGATGGAGGCCGTGCCGCGCCACATGTTCATGGAGCCAGGCCTGTCGAGCCAGGCCTATATCGACGCCTCGTTGCCGATCGGGCATCACCAGACCATTTCCCAGCCCTACATCGTGGCGCGCATGATCGAGATCATGCGCGACAACAATAAGGGAAAGGTGCTTGATCGCGTGCTGGAAATCGGCACCGGCTGCGGCTACCAGGCGGCCGTTCTGTCGCTGGTGGCCAAGGAGGTGTACTCGATCGAGCGCATCAAGCCCCTGCATGAACTGGCCAAGACCAATTTGCGGCCGCTGCGTATCGCCAACATCCGCTTGCATTACGGAGATGGTATGCTAGGCCTGCCGCAGGTGGCGCCGTTCGACGGCATCATTCTGGCGGCGGCCGGACTGGAAGTGCCGCAGGCGCTGCTGGAACAGCTGGCGATCGGCGGGCGCCTGGTGGCGCCGGTCGGGGGGCGTCAGCAGATGTTGCAGCTCATCGAACGGATCAGTAAATTCGAGTGGACCAGTGAAACCCTGGAAGAATGCCATTTCGTGCCGCTGCGTCCGGGCACGGTGTAACAAGAAATAATACAAGCTATTCAGAATACGGCGGCGAGCGGTTTTCGCCTCGTCGATCCCGATGAACTTCTCGCGCAGGACGCGGGTCAACGTTATCGTTGTACAAATTAATGTAATGAGCATGAAAAATAATCATCTGGTCTGGTTGGGGATTGTCGTGAGTCTGTTGGCGGGGTGTTCTGTGACGCCACGCACTGCTGCTCCTGTGGTGGAACGTACTACCAGCTCGGCCAAGCCAGTGGTGGACCCTGCCAAGACCGCAGCAGCCGTGCCGGCGCGCCCTGAAGGAAAAGGTTATTACACGGTGAAGAAAGGCGATACGCTATATCGCATCGCACTGGAATCGGGGCAGAGCTATCGGGACATCGTGGCCTGGAACAACCTGACCAACCCGAACGACATCAAGGTTGATCAGGTGCTGCGCGTTGCGCCGCCTGACGGTGTTCAAACCGGCGCCGTAGTTGCACCAGCGGCGGGTGCATCGGGTATTGAGGTGCGTCCATTGGGCGCGTCGTCTTCTGCGGGTGCAGCTCCCGCAGCGGCCGGCACTGGCTCCAGCGCCAACAAGACAGGTCCGCGCGGTGACAAGCGCGCTTATTCGGACAGCACGCTGGCCGAGCTGGAAAAACCGGACGCTGCGCCGTCGAGCGTACCGAATGCCCCAGCTGCAGCGCCTGCTGCCGCCCCTGCGGCTCCGGCCAAGGCCGAAGCTGCGCATCCAGCCGAGAAGCCGGCTGCTGCAGCGACCGGCGACGATGATGCTGTATCGTGGATGTGGCCGGCTGAAGGCAAGGTCGTCGGGACCTTCGACGGCGGCAAGAAGGGTGTCGATATCGCCGGCAAGAGCGGCCAGCCGGTCATGGCGGCGGGCGCCGGCAAGGTCATGTATGCCGGTGCCGGCATCCGCGGTTACGGCAACCTCGTGATCGTCAAGCATTCCAATAATCTCTTGTCGGCTTATGCGCACAACAAGACGATACTGGTGAAAGAGGGGCAAGCAGTAACCAAGGGACAGAAGATTGCCGAGATGGGAAATTCGGATAGCGACAGCGTCAAGCTGCACTTCGAGATTCGCCAGCAGGGCAAGCCTGTCGATCCGTCGAAATACCTGCCGCCACGTTAGCTTATGAGCCGAAGCCCTCGCGATCACCTGCCAGACGATGAGTCCAGATCGGACGATCCGGTCGAGCCGTTGGAAGCAGCCGACGATCTGGAAGTCATTGACGAGGGTGAGCCGGCCGAGGTCGAAGAAGTTGTCGTCGTTGCCGAGGGCGTCGAAGAACTCAAGAAAGTGCTGGCCGCTGAGCTGTCCACGGATACTACCCAGCACTACCTCAATCAGATCGGCACCCGGCCGTTGCTGACGGCCCCGGAAGAGTTGTATTTCGCCACACTGGCCAAGCAGGGCGATTTCGCTTCACGCCAAAAGATGATCGAGCACAACCTGCGTCTGGTCGTATCGATCGCCAAGCATTACATCAACCGCGGCGTCGCCCTGCTCGACCTGATCGAAGAGGGCAATCTCGGTCTCATGCGCGCCATCGACAAGTTCGAACCTGAGCGCGGTTTCCGTTTCTCGACCTACGCCACCTGGTGGATTCGCCAGAGCATCGAACGCGCCATCATGAACCAGGCCCGCACGGTGCGCCTGCCGGTACATATGGTGCGCGAACTGAACCAGATCCTGCGGGCCAAATATCATCTGGAAGCGCAGCATCACGACGGCCGCGACGCGACAGCGGAAGACATTGCGCATCTGGTCGATCGTCCGGTGGAAGATGTACAGGACGTGCTGGCGCTGTCTGAACATGCGGCTTCACTGGATACCCCGCTCGATAACGATCCGCAGGCCAGCCTGATCGACCTGTTGCCGGGCTCGCTTGACGACAGTCCCGACAGCAAGGCCGAATATCACGAAGTCTCGATACTCATCCGCGACTGGCTCAAAAATTTGCCGGACAAGCAACGAATTGTTATTACCCGACGTTTCGGACTCGACAATGACGATCCTTCTACTCTGGAGCAGTTGGCGTCGGAAATGGGCATCACCCGCGAGCGCGTGCGCCAGGTCCAGCAAGAAGCCCTGATCAAGCTCAAACGCAGCCTGCTGGCCCGCGGCGTAAGCAAGGACGCGTTGTTTTAGCTTCCCTCCACCGGCGGTATCGCCGACAATAGCGGTTTTGGTCTTTTGGTCGCGACGACGGTCGCATCTATTGTTTCTATGCAGCAAAATATCATCAATATCAAAGCCCTCGACATGGACGGGCGCGGCGTCGGCCATCTGGTCAACGAAGACGGCACCCAAGGCAAAGTGATTTTCGTCGAAGGCGCACTGCCCGGCGAGCAGGTCAGCTTCCAGTCTTATCGCCGCAAGCCCAAGTGGGAAGCCGCCACCATGACCGCGTTGCATCGCGAATCTTCCTTGCGCGTCAAGCCCCAATGCGACTACTTCGGCTTGTGCGGCGGCTGCGCCATGCAGCATCTGGAGCCTTCGGCCCAAGTCGCCATGAAACAGCGCGTGCTGGAAGACAATCTCTGGCATCTCAGCAAGCTCAAGGCGGAAACCATGCTGCGGCCGATCTATGGGCCGACCTGGGGCTATCGCTACCGCGCGCGGATTTCCGTCAAGAACGTGGTCAAGAAGGGCACCGTGCTGGTGGGCTTCCATGAAAAAAAGTCGCCCTTCGTGAGCGATATGAAGACCTGCGAAATCCTGCCGCCGCATGTCTCGGCGATGTTGATGCCGCTGCGCGCGCTGATCGGTTCGCTGAGCATCATCGACCGCCTGCCTCAGATCGAGCTGGCCATCGGCGAGGGCGACAACGGCGTGAAAACCACGGTGATGGTCTTGCGCGTGATGGAGCCCCCAAGCGCCGACGACGAGCTCAAGCTCAAGGCTTTTGCCGACGAACACAAGGTGGAATGGTGGTTGCAGCCGAAGGGGCCGGACACGGCGTATCCCTTCTATCCGCCGCAGTCGAACCTGCATTACACGCTGCCGGAATTCGGCATTCGCATGCCGTTCAAGCCTACCGACTTCACCCAGGTCAATCATCAGATCAACCGCGTTCTGGTCGCGCGGGCTTTGCGTTTGCTCGATGTACAACCCGAAGATCGCATTGCCGATCTGTTTTGCGGCCTGGGCAATTTCACCTTGCCGATCGCCACGCTGGCCAGGGAAGTCGTCGGCATCGAAGGCAGTACGGCCTTGACCGAGCGCGCCGCCGAGAATGCCAAGGTTAATGCCGTTGCCGGCAAGACGGCGTTCTACTGCCGCAACCTGTTCGAGGCGACTACGGAAGATTTTATCGCGCTGGGAAAATTCGATCGCATGCTGATCGACCCGCCGCGCGAAGGCGCCCTGGAAGTCTGCAAGGCGATTGCCGGGCTGGGTGAGCAGCATGCCCATCTGAAGCCGAAGCGCATCGTCTACGTGTCCTGCAATCCGGCCACGCTGGCGCGCGACGCCGGTGAGCTGGTCAACCTGGGCGGTTACCGCCTGACGCTGGCGGGTGTAGTGAACATGTTCCCGCACACGGCGCACGTGGAATCCATGGCGGTATTCGATTTGCCGGATTGAGATTTTTCCGGTGACGCCATGAAAAAAGCCGACCCGAAGGTCGGCTTTTTCTTTGATATTTTTCGCCGCGGAATCAGTCGCGATTGCCGCCCACGATGCCCAGGATCGAGAGCAGGTTGACAAACACGTTATAGACATCCAGATAGATCGCCAGCGTGGCCGAAATGTAGTTGGTTTCGCCGCCGTTGATGACTTGTTGCACATCAAACAGGATGTAGGCAGAGAAAATCGCGATTGCCACCACTGAAATGGTCAGTTGCAGTGCCGGCAGTTGCAGGAAGATATTGGCCAGCGAGGCAACGATGATCACCAGCAGGCCAGCAAACAGCCATTTGCTCATGCCAGAAAAATCGCGCTTGGACACAGTCGCAACGGTCGCCATGGCACCGAAAATCAGCGCGGTGCCGCCGAATGCGGTCATGATCAATTGCGCGCCGTTGGAGAAGCCCAGGGTGTATTCGATCAGGCGCGACAGCATCAGGCCCATGAAGAAGGTGAAGCCGAGCAGAACGGCGACGCCCAGGCCGGAATTTTTGGTCTTTTCGATCGCGTAGAAGAAGCCGAAGGCCACGGCCATGAACACAACGAAACCGATCATCGGGCTGCCGGCGAACAGGCTCAGGTGCAATTGCACGCCCAGCCATGCACCCAGCACGGTCGGGATCATCGACAATGCGAGCAGCCAGTATGTGTTGCGCAGCACGCGATTGCGGGCCAGCGCGCCGGTATTCAGGTTTTCAAGTGTGTTTTGCGAGTAATTGTTCATTCGTCCTCCGGTAGCGTTAAATGCGAACAGAGCATAGCACGACGCTCACTGCATGAGACACCGTACTCAGAGCGAAGTTCGCCTGTCGACCCACCTGATTTTTGTCATTTTGTCATGCTTTGCAGTGAATTAGACTGATAAATGGTCGTTTCATGGTAGAATTAAAGGTTGATTGAATTGTTAATTAACAGCTTTAACCCTTTCTTTTTATTGGAGTTTTTACACATGGCAATTGAACGCACCCTGTCGATTATCAAACCGGACGCAGTTGCGAAAAACGTGATCGGTCAGATTTATACCCGTTTCGAAAACGCCGGCCTGAAAATCATCGCTGCGCGCATGATTCACTTGTCGCGTGCCGAAGCTGAAGGTTTCTACGCGGTTCACCGCGAGCGTCCGTTCTTCAAGGATCTGGTCGACTTCATGGTCTCCGGTCCTGTGATCGTGCAAGCCCTGGAAGGCGAAAACGCCATCCTGAAGCACCGCGACCTGATGGGCGCAACCGATCCGAAGAAGGCAGAAAAAGGCACAATCCGCGCCGATTTCGCTGATTCGATCGACGCCAACGCAGTGCACGGTTCCGACGCGGCAGAAACAGCGAAAGTTGAAATCGCTTACTTCTTCCCGGCGCTGAATATCTATTCGCGTTAATTTGCAGCAAAGTTACCTTGAAGTTTGGGCGTCCATGCATCAAGGTTAACAAAAAGTGGTACATGTCATGACAACAGCTCTCACCAATCTGCTGGATCTGGATCCCGCGCAACTCGTCGCTTATTGTGGCGAGTTGGGTGAGAAGCCGTTTCGCGCCAAACAATTGCAACGCTGGATTCACCAATACGGCGTTGCCGATTTTGCCGAGATGACCGATCTTGCCAAGTCGCTGCGTGAAAAACTGTCGACGCGCGCGCATGTGACCGCGCCGGCCATCATCAGCGACCATACATCGACCGACGGCACCCGCAAATGGCTGGTGGATGTCGGCAACGGCAATGCCGTTGAAACCGTATTCATTCCCGAAGAAAATCGTGGCACCCTGTGCATTTCGACCCAGGCCGGCTGTGCGGTCAATTGCCGTTTCTGCTCGACCGGCAAGCAAGGCTTCAACCGCAACCTGAGCGTGGGCGAAATCATCGGCCAGTTATGGATGGCCGAGTTCGAGCTGCGCAAGACCAAGGGCATCGAGGCGGGCCCCAAGGGCGAGCGCCAGATCACCAACGTGGTGATGATGGGCATGGGCGAGCCTTTATTGAATTTCGAACCTACCGTTACCGCCTTGAAGCTGATGCTCGACGATAACGCGTACGGTCTGTCGCGTCGCCGCGTGACACTGTCGACCAGCGGCGTGGTGCCGATGATCGACAAGCTGTCGCAGGAATGTCCGGTGGCGCTGGCGGTGTCGCTGCATGCGTCCAACGATACGTTGCGCGACGGCCTGATTCCCCTGAACAAGAAATATCCGCTGCATGAGTTGATGGCGGCGTGCAAGCGCTACCTTGAATTCGCGCCGCGTGATTTCGTGACGTTCGAATATTGCATGCTGGACGGCGTCAATGACAGCGACGCGCACGCGCGCGAACTGGTGGCGCTGGTGCAGGGCGGCGGTGACAGCAAGGCTGCAGTGCCATGCAAGTTCAACCTGATTCCATTCAATCCTTTCCCCGAGTCGGGGTTGAAGCGTTCGCACAATCCGCGCATCAAGGCGTTTGCCCAGATCCTGATGGATGCCGGCATCGTCACGACCATCCGCAAGACGCGCGGCGACGATATCGATGCGGCGTGCGGTCAGTTGGCGGGCGAGGTCAAAGATCGTACCCGCGTGCAGGAGCGCATGCAGAAAATGACCGAGTATCAGCAAAAATTCGGCAAGGATTTCGGCCGCATCGTGGAGATCCCCGGGTGAGGAAGCGCGGGCAGAACAGTGTCATTGCCCTGCTGTTGGCGCCTGCTTTGCTGCTGACCGGATGTGCTTCCTCCAAAACGGACAAGACTGCCACCGGCGATAGCATGCCGCTGTCGCATGTCAGCGTCCAGGCCGACGCGCAGAAGCGCGCTGACATTCGTTTGCAGCTGGCAGTCGGTTATTACGAACAGAGCCAGTTTGCCGTGACGGTTGAAGAGGCCGGACTGGCATTGCAGGCGGTTCCCGATTTTGCCGAGGCCTATGGCATGCGCGCGCTGGCCTTCATGGAGATGGGGCGCAGCAGGCAAGCCGAGGCCGATTTTCGCCAGGCGTTGAATCTGGCCCCCGGCAATCCGGATCTTGCCAACAATTATGGCTGGTTCCTGTGCAACGACGGCCGCGCGGCCGAAGCGATACCGTACTTCGAGGCGGCAATTGCGCAACCGACTTACCGTTCGCCGGGCAAGGCGCTTGCCAATGCCGGCGCCTGCAGCCTGAAGCTGCAGGATGCGGAGGCGGCAGAGCGTTATTTTTCGCGAGCATTCCGGTATGAGCCGGCCAGTCTGGCCACCAATGTAAATTTGACCAAAATTTATTTCGAACGTCGCGAATTCGAGCGCGCCCGCTTTCACATCGGCTTGGCGGCAAAGAATGATGTCTTGAATGTCGATGCGCTATGGCTAGCGATCAAGATTGAACGTAAACTAGGCAATCAATCAGCCGAAAATGAACTGGCGGCGCAATTGCGCCGTCGCTATCCGTCTTCGTCAGAATACGCGGCTTATCAACGTGGAGCATTTGATGAGTGATCAGCAGGGAAATGAAGCGCCAAACTCCGGTTTTGCATCGGAGCCAGAAGAGGTAAGGCAAGTGGCATTACCCGGAGCGTTGTTGGCTGCGCAACGTCAGGCCAAGGGGTGGTCTGTGGAGCATGCCGCAAGTCAGTTGAAATTCGCCACGCGTCAAGTGATCGCCTTGGAGGCGGACAATTACGCCGCGTTGCCGGGACAGGTCATCGTGCGTGGTTTTGTGCGTGCCTATGCCAAGTTGCTGGGGCTGGACGCCAACGCACTGGTGGCATTGCTGCCCCAGGAAGGTCCTGCACAGGCCGGGCCGACGCCGCAGCGTACACTGTCGACGCCGTTCTCGGAGTCGCCGCTGCCGCTCGGTAATCGCAGCAAGATTTCGCCAGGCCTGGTGGTCGGCGGCGTGCTGGTGGTATTGCTGGTCGGCGCTGCCGCAGTGATCCATCGCACCGATGTTTTCAACGATGTGCCTCAACTGGCATGGTTGAAACAGGGCGCCAAAACGACATCGGACGAACCGTCTGCAGCACCGGCGCAAGCCGATGCCCAGCAGGATTTGCCGGCTGAAGTGCAGGATGGTTCCGACAAGAGCAAGCTCGAAAAGGTTGAGACGGCCGTGACGAGTGCAGCGAGTTCGGCCGGTTCGGCGATTACGAATGTGTCCGAGCGCGTGGCCAATGTAGTGGCGCCGAGTGCGCCGGAACCGGCTGCGGCGAAGGCGCCGGCCGCTGAGCCTGCGCAGCCGAAAGTCGCGGCCGCGCCGGTGAACCCGGGTTCACCCGTGACCGGTAACCTGAACATCAGCAACAGCAAGGATTTGCTGCGTCTCACCTTCCGCGAGGATTCGTGGGTGGAAATCCGCCGCGGCGACAAGTCGACCATGATTTCGCGTCTGCTCAAGGCCGGCACCACCGAGTCGTTCGACATCAACGAGCCGGTGACGCTGGTGGTCGGCAATGCAGCCGGCGTCGACGCCAGTCTGCGTGGTTCCAGGCTGGATCTGGAAACCGGCAGCAGCAGCAACGTGGCTCGTCTGAGCCTGAAATGAATTTGAAATAACGCACGTATGTCATCTTCGCCTTTCCCGATCGCATCCGGCCCGCTGGGCCGCCGTCAAAGCCGCCGCGCCGTCATCCGGTACGGTGACCGCGAAGTGGTGGTCGGCGGCGGCGCGCCGGTCATGGTGCAATCCATGACCAATACCGATACCGCCGACGCCATCGGTACGGCGATCCAGATCAAGGATCTGGCGCGCGCCGGATCGGAAGTGGTGCGCATCACCGTCAATTCGCCGGAAGCCGCGGCAGCGGTGCCGGCGATTCGCGAGCAACTCGATCGCATGGGCGTGGACGTGCCGCTGGTGGGTGACTTCCATTACAACGGTCACACGCTGCTCAACGATTATCCCGATTGCGCCAAGGCGTTGTCGAAGTACCGCATCAACCCGGGCAACGTCGGCAAGGGCGCCAAGCGCGACAGCCAGTTCGCCCAGATGATCGAAGCAGCGTGCCGCTACGACAAGCCGGTGCGCATCGGCGTCAATTGGGGCAGCCTGGACCAGGCGCTGCTGGCGCGCATCATGGATGAAAACGCCGGACGCGCCGAGCCATGGCCGGCACAAGCCGTGATGTACGAAGCGCTGGTGACGTCGGCCATCGAAAACGCCCAGCGCGCAGAAGAGCTGGGCCTTGCCGGCGACAAGATCATCCTGTCGTGCAAGGTTTCGGGCGTGCAGGACCTGATCGCCGTCTACCGTGAGCTGGCGCGCCGCTGCGACTATCCGCTGCATCTCGGCCTGACTGAAGCCGGCATGGGCAGCAAGGGTATTGTCGCCTCGACAGCGGCGTTGTCGGTGCTGTTGCAAGAAGGCATCGGCGACACTATCCGTATTTCGCTGACCCCGGAACCAGGCGGCGACCGCACCCGCGAAGTCATCGTCGGCCAGGAAATCCTGCAGACCATGGGCTTGCGCAAGTTCACGCCGATGGTCATCGCCTGTCCCGGTTGCGGTCGCACCACCTCGACCGTGTTTCAGGACCTGGCGGACAAGATCCAGACTTACCTGCGTGAGCAAATGCCGCAATGGAAGGGCGTGTATCCCGGCGTCGAAAGCATGAACGTCGCCGTCATGGGCTGCATCGTCAACGGCCCGGGCGAATCCAAGCACGCGAACATCGGTATTAGCCTGCCCGGCACTGGCGAATCTCCTGCCGCGCCGGTATTCATTGATGGTGAGAAACGCATGACCCTGCGCGGCGAGCGGATCGCTGAAGAATTCCAAACCATTGTGCTGGACTACGTGCAAACGCATTACGGCAAGCAAACCGCGGCCTGAGTTGTTACCGGAGCGCCGCCTGGACAGGTCGCCTCCGGCTGGCCTGTGACTGAACAAACCTGAAGATCACTAGCATGTCTGAAAACAAGAAAATCGAAAAAATCGTCGGCGTCAAAGGGATGAACGACATCCTGCCGGCCGATGCTCCGCTGTGGGAACTGTTCGAGAATACCGTGCATTCGGTGCTCAAGAGCTATGGTTTCCAGCAGATCCGCACGCCGATCGTCGAGCCGACCGCCTTGTTCTCGCGCGGCCTCGGCGAAGTTACCGACATCGTCGAGAAGGAAATGTATTCCTTCACCGATTCGATGAACGGCGACAACCTGACCTTGCGTCCGGAGAGTACCGCCAGCGTAGTGCGCGCCGCGCTCGAACACAACCTCACTTATGACGGCCCGAAGCGTCTCTGGTATGCGGGTCCAATGTTCCGCCATGAGCGTCCGCAGCGCGGCCGCTATCGCCAGTTCCATCAGGTCGGCGCGGAAGCGCTCGGTTTCACCGGCCCGGACATCGACGCCGAACTGATCATGATGTGCCAGCGCCTGTGGGATGACCTTGGCCTGGAAGACATTCGCCTGGAGCTGAATTCCATTGGAGACGCCGAAGAGCGCAGCAAGCATCGCGCCGACCTGATTGCCTATTTCGAGCAGCACAAGGAGTTGCTGGATGCCGACGCCCAGCGTCGCCTGCATTCGAATCCGCTGCGCATTCTGGACACCAAGAATCCGACCATGCAGGACATGGTCAATGCCGCGCCCAAGCTGCTCGACTATCTCGGTGAGGAATCGCGCGCGCACTTCGAGGGCGTGCAAAAGATCCTGAATCACAGCAACATTCCGTTCACGATCAATCCGCGCCTGGTGCGCGGCATGGATTATTACAACCGCACGGTGTTCGAGTGGGTCACCGACCAGCTCGGTTCGCAAGGCACGGTATGCGGTGGCGGACGCTACGATCCGCTGATCGAAATGTTCGGCGGCAAGCCGACTCCGGCCTGCGGTTTCGCCATGGGCGTAGAGCGCCTGCTGGAACTGATGAAGGCAAGCGGCGAGCAATACGCGCCGAACCAATGCGACGTCTACATGGTCCACCAGGGCGATGACGCGCAACTGCAATCCTTTGTGCTGGCGGAAAGATTACGCGGTGCCGGGCTGGATGTTGTGCTACATTGCGCATCGGCGAGCGCCGGCGGCAGCTTCAAGTCTCAGATGAAGAAGGCCGACGCCAGCGGCGCGGCGTTTGCGGTCATCCTCGGCGAAGACGAAGTCAAGAACGCGACTGCGACTGTCAAGACCTTGCGTGCCGCCGAAGGCGAGAGCAACCAGGTCACGATTCCTTTCGACGGCGTGACCGACTATGTCGTGGAGCAAATCGTCGGCGACCACGACCATGGTCACGATCATGACCACGTGCATTACCACCCTTAATTTCTGAACCACTTTTAGACTTATTTCATGGCATACGATCTCGAAGAACAAGAACAGCTTGCTTCCATCAAGGCTTGGTGGAACAAGTACGGCAATCTTCTGACCTGGGTGTTGATCGTCGCGCTGGCCGCCTACGGCGCCTGGAGCGGCTGGAATTTGTATCAGCGCAAGCAGTCGCAGCAAGCCTCGCAGCTCTATGAAGAGCAGCAAAAGGCGGTCGAGGCCAAAGACGGTGCCAAAGTACTGCGCGCAGCGACTGACATGCAGGACAAATTCAGCGGTACGGCTTACGCACAGATGAGCGCGCTGGTGGCCGCCAAGTCGGCTTTCAACGCGAACGACAACGAGACCGCCAAGAAACAACTGCAATGGGTCATCGACCATGGTCGCGATGCCGAGTACAAGGCGATCGCGTCAATCCGGCTGGCCGGCTTGTTGCTGGACGCCAAAGCCTATGACGATGCGCTCAAGCTGCTGGCCGGCGATTTTCCGGCGCAATTTGCCGGTGCCGTTGCCGACCGCAAGGGTGACATTCTGGTGGCGCAAGACAAGCGCGACGAAGCGCGCAGCGCCTATCAACTGGCTTTGGACAAGACCGACGAGCGCAATCCGGGCCGACAGCTGATCCAGTTGAAGCTCGACGCCATCGGCGGCGCACCGGCCAAGGCTGCCGCCTGAGCATCGCCATAACAACTCTCCAACATCGTGCAATCCGGTAAGAGGAAAAAACATATGCGTCGTGAGTCACAAGTCGTATCCAAGCGTGCTGCTTCCCTGGCGATCAAACTGAGCGCGTTGGCAGCCGTGACCCTGTTGTCGGGCTGCTCGCTGTTTTCGAGCAAGAAGGAAGTCAACCCGCCGGCGGCGCTGGTCGAGTTCAAGCAAACCTTGCGTACGCAAACCATCTGGACGGCATCCGTCGGAAAAGCCGGCGTCTTCCAGTTCAGCCCGGTCTTCGCCGGCGGTAGCGTGTTCGCTGCAGGCACCGATGGCGCCGTGGTGCGCCTGAATGCTTCCAATGGGCAGACTGTCTGGCGCGTCAACGCCGGCTCGTCGCTGACGGCCGGTGTCGGCAGCGACGGCAATGTGGTTGCGGTGGTGGGCGAGAAGGGCGTCGTGCAAGCCTTTGACGGCAACGGCAAGTCGCTCTGGAAAGCCCAGGCGCCCAGCGAAGTCCTGTCGGCGCCAGTTGTAGGTTCGGGGCTGGTGCTGGTGCGCAGCATCGACAATCGCGTTACTGCATTTGATGCCGATAACGGCACTCGCCGCTGGACCGTGCTGCGCCCGCTGCCGGCACTGACCCTGCGCACTGCGCCGGGCATCGTTCTGGATTCGCAAACTGCTTATGTGGCGTTGCCAGGCGGCCGTTTGTCGGCGCTGGCACTGAATAACGGTGGTCCGCGCTGGGAAGTCGCCGTCGGCGATCCGAAGGGCACTACTGAACTGGAACGTATTGCAGACGTGTCCGGCGTGCCGGGATTGGGCGTGCGCGATGTCTGTGCAGTGGCCTATCAAGGTCGCATCGGCTGTTTCGACATCGCTAACGGCAACGTGCGCTGGGCCAAGGATTTTTCCAGTGAATCAGGTTTGACGCTGGATGACCGTTTCGTCTTCTCAGCCGACGACAAGGGTGGCGTGACGGAGTTTGCCCGCGATTCCGGCGCCGCGCTGTGGCGCAACGGCAAGTTGGCCTATCGCCGCCTGTCGCCGCCGATTGCTGTTGGCAAAGCGGTCGCAGTAGGCGATTATCAGGGTTATATTCACTTCTTGTCGCGCGATGACGGTTCGTTCGTCGCCCGTACTAGCACTGACGGCAGCCCGATTCAAGTGACGCCGATTGTCGCAGGGCAAGCCGTCGTTTTTCAAACTCAAGCAGGAACAGTCGTCGCCTTGGCGGCAGAATAAAATTTAATGAAGCCGGTTATTGCACTTGTTGGTCGTCCCAATGTCGGTAAGTCGACATTGTTTAATCGGCTCACCCGTTCACGTGATGCGCTGGTCGCAGACTTGCCCGGGCTGACCCGGGATCGTCACTACGGCGAAGGCCGGGTCGGCGAACGCCCCTTTTTGGTGATTGATACCGGCGGTTTCGAACCGGTCGCCAAAGAGGGCATCATGTTTGAAATGGCCAAACAGACCAAGCAGGCCGTGGTCGAGGCCGATGTCGTGATATTCATCGTCGATGGCCGTCAGGGCCTGACGCCGCACGACAAAACCATTACTGATTTCCTGCGCAAATCAGGCCGCTCCGTCATGCTGGTGGTCAACAAGGCCGAAGGCATGAAGTACACGTCCGTGACTGCCGACTTCTACGAGCTGGGTCTGGGCGATCCCTATGTGATCTCCGCTGCGCACGGTGACGGCGTCGCCGATCTGGTGGATGAAGCACTGGACATCGCGCTGGCACAGCGTCCCGATCTCGGCGAAGAGGTCGATACCGCGCGCGGCATCAAGATCGCCATCGTCGGCCGTCCGAACGTGGGCAAGTCGACGCTGGTCAATACCTTGCTCGGTGAAGAACGCGTCATTGCTTTCGACATGCCTGGCACGACCCGCGACTCGATCGAAATTCCGTTCGAACGTGACGGCAAGCAATACACGCTGATCGATACCGCGGGAATTCGCCGTCGCGGCAAGGTATTCGAAGCGATCGAAAAATTCTCTGTGGTCAAGACACTGCAGTCGATTTCGGAAACCAATGTGGTCCTGCTGCTGCTCGACGCGCAACAGGACATCTCGGAGCAGGATGCGCATATCGCCGGCTTCGTACTGGAGTCCGGGCGTGCGCTGGTGGTGGGTGTGAACAAGTGGGACGGCCTGCAAAGCGATCGCCGAGACGAGATCAAGATGGATCTGGAGCGCAAGCTCAGTTTCTTGTCGTTCGCCAAATTCCACTTCATCTCCGCGCTGAAGTCGACCGGCATCGGCCCGGTCATGAAATCCATCGACGCGGCCTATGCCGCAGCGATGTCCAATCTGACCACGCCGAAGCTTACACGGGCGTTGATCGAAGCGGTCGAACATCAACAACCGCGCCGCAAGGGCTCGATCCGACCTAAATTGCGCTACGCCCACCAAGGGGGCATGAATCCCCCGATCGTGGTGATTCACGGCAACGCCCTGGAAGGCGTGGATGACAGCTACAAACGTTATCTCGAAAAGCATTTTCGTGAAACTTTCTCGTTGGTTGGCACTCCACTCCGTATCGAGTTCCGCTCGAGCAAGAATCCTTTCGCGCGCCCAGATAAATAATCTCGAATCTTGGCGGTCGGTGGGAAATCGTTTACATTCATAACGCATAGATTGGTAAAGCACTTGAAATTCTGTCAGGTGCCTCCAAATCCTAATCACAACAACACAGTGGAGCTGCCATGAGCAACAAAGGGCAATTGTTACAAGACCCATTTCTTAACGCCTTAAGAAAAGAACACGTCCCCGTTTCGATCTATCTGGTCAACGGGATCAAGCTGCAAGGCCATGTTGAGTCGTTCGACCAATATGTTGTCCTGCTGCGTAATACCGTCACCCAAATGGTATACAAACACGCCATTTCCACCGTCGTACCAGCCCGTGCTGTGAATCTGAGTCTCGATTCGGCAGAAGCGGAATAATGGTTTATCCAGCCGGCGCCACGCCGTGTGCATTCTGATATGCGTGCCGCGCTAGTCGGCCTGGATTTCGGCAAAAGCGATTTTGCCGCGAGTCTGGATGAATTGTTCCTGCTTGCCAAATCCGCCGGCGCAGAGCCTGTTACCACGGTAACAGGCAAACGCGCCAGTCCGGATGCCGCGCTGTTTGTCGGTTCCGGCAAGGCGCAGGAGATTGCGGATGCAGTAGCTGATCTGCAACTCGACATCGTCATCTTCAATCACGCCTTGTCGCCGGCGCAACAGCGCAATCTCGAGCGGGTGCTGAAAACGCGGGTGCTTGATCGCACCAGCCTGATCCTTGATATTTTCGCCCAGCGCGCCAAGAGCCATGAAGGCAAGGTGCAGGTAGAGCTCGCCCAGCTGCAGCATCTGGCCACGCGCCTGATTCGCGGCTGGACTCACTTGGAACGGCAAAAGGGTGGTATCGGCCTGCGCGGTCCGGGTGAAACCCAGCTCGAAACCGACCGCCGTCTGCTGGGCGATCGCGTCAAGGCCTTGCGCGCCCAACTGGCCAAGCTGCATCGCCAGCATGCCACACAGCGGCGTGCGCGCGGTCGCAACGACACATTCTCGGTATCGCTGGTCGGTTATACCAACGCCGGTAAATCCACGGTGTTCAACGCCATGGCCAAAGCCGGCGTATATGCCGCCAATCAGCTGTTCGCGACGCTCGATACTACATCGCGCCGGGTGTATCTGGGCGAGGTCGGCCATGTTGTCATTTCCGACACGGTCGGCTTCATCCGCGAACTGCCTCACCAACTGGTGGCGGCATTCCGCGCTACGCTCGAAGAGACCATTCATGCCGATCTGCTGCTGCATGTTGTCGATGCGGCAAGCCCGGTGCGCATGGAGCAAATCGAGCAGGTGAACCTGGTTCTCAAGGAGATCGGTGCTGATCATATTCCCCAGATTCTGGTCTGGAACAAGATCGACGCCGCCGAGCTGGAGCCGGCGATTGAGCATGATGAGTATGGTAGAATCCACCGGGTTTTTGTCAGTGCGAAAACCGGCGCCGGCCTGGATTTGTTGCGGCAGGCAATTGCCGATTCACTCAGGTCCTCGATCGAGATGCGCAGGGGCGCGCGACTGCAGACTCCCGATTCTCAAGACGTGCATGATGTTCACGATGTGCACGCGCACTAATCTGTTGGCTTGAACCGCCACGCTGGTCGTCCAGGCGGTTCTCGAAGTTGGCGGGCATTCCCTCTTTTGATTTTTTCAATTACTAAGCCGGATCGCAACGCATGCTTGTTTCTCTATTCAAAAAACTCGGTGTAAAGTTTTCGTTGAACGACCCTCAATGGGGGCGCGGTTCACAAGACGACAACAACCGTCAAAATCAGAACAACGGCAATAACGGCAAAAAGCCGGAAGAGGGTCCCCCCGACCTCGATCAGCTGTGGCGCGATTTCAATCAGCGCCTCAGCCGGCTGTTCGGCAAACGCGGTGGCGGCGGTCTTGATAACGGCGACGGTGGCGGCTTCAATCGCGGCGACATCAAGGGCGCCGGCATCGGTGCCGGCGTAATTGCCGTCATCGTTGCATTCCTGTGGCTGGCCAGCGGTTTCTTCATCGTGCAGGAAGGCCAGACCGCGGTCGTCATGACCTTCGGTAAATACAGTCACACCACTTTGCCGGGTTTCAACTGGCGCTGGCCGTATCCGCTGCAAAGCCATGAGATCGTCAACGTCTCGCAAGTGCGCACGGCGGAAATCGGCTATCGCAGCAACGCCAAGAACAAGCAATTGAAGGAAGCGCTGATGCTGACCGACGATGAAAACATCATCGACATCCAGTTCGCCGTCCAGTACAAGCTCAAGAATGCTGCAGAATGGCTGTTCAACAACCGCGATCAGGACGAGACCGTGCGTCAGGTCGCCGAGACCGCCATCCGCGAAATCGTCGGCCGCAGCAAGATGGACTTCGTGTTGTACGAAGGCCGTGAAAAGGTGGCGCTCGACGTCGGCCAACTGATGCAGCAAATCCTCGATCGCTACAAGTCGGGCGTGCAGATCACCAACGTCACCATGCAAGGCGTGCAACCGCCTGAGCAGGTGCAGGCGGCATTCGACGACGCCGTCAAGGCAGGACAGGATCGCGAGCGCCAGAAGAATGAAGGTCAGGCCTATGCCAACGACGTGATTCCTAAGGCCAGCGGCGCCGCTTCCCGTCTGCTGGAAGAAGCAGAGGCTTACCGCTCGCGCATCGTCGCCAACGCCGAAGGCGACGCCGCGCGCTTCAAGCAAGTGCTTGAGGAATACCAAAAAGCGCCGGCCGTCACGCGTGATCGCATGTATCTGGAAACCATGCAGCAGATCTTCTCCAACACGACCAAGGTCATGGTGGACGCCAAGAGCGGCAACAATTTGCTGTATCTTCCGCTGGACAAGCTCATCCAGCAATCCGACAATGCCGCTGCAGCAGCCAAGCCTGCTACCGGACCTGCCGCAGCAGCTGCCACGCCAACACTTCCAGGAACAGATCCAGTGTATTCAACAGATGTTCAACGCGATTCCCGCAACCGGGATGCGCGTGATTCCCGCGATCGTGAGGTGCGCTAATGAGCCGCCTGATTACCAGCATCATCGTTGCCGTCATCGCTATCTGGCTGGTGTCGACCACCATCTTCATCGTTGAACAACGCCAGTCGGCCATCGTTTTCGCTCTCGGCGAAGTCAAGCAGGTGGTGACGGAGCCGGGCCTGCACTTCAAGCTGCCGCCGCCGTTCCAGAACGTGATCTACATCGACAAGCGCATCCAGACCCTGGATACGCCTGATGCCGACCGTTTCATTACTGCCGAGAAGAAAAACGTCCTGGTGGACTCCTTCGTCAAGTGGCGCATCGTTGATCCTCGCCTGTACTTCATCAGCTTCGGCGGCGACGAGCGTCGTGCGCAGGATCGCCTGTCGCAAATCGTCAAGGCTGCGCTGAACGAAGAAATCACCAAGCGTACCGTGCGCGAAGTTATTTCGGGCGAACGCGGCAAGGTAATGGATGCGATCCAACGCAAGGTCGCCACGGAAGCCAAGCAGATCGGCGCCGAGATCATCGACGTGCGTCTGCGCCGTGTCGACTATGTCGATCAGATCAACAATTCGGTGTACGACCGCATGAAGTCCGAACGAGCCCGCGTCGCCAATGAACTGCGCTCCACCGGCGCCGCCGAGTCGGAAAAGATTCGCGCCGACGCCGACCGCCAACGCGTGGTGATTCTGGCCGAAGCCTATCGCGATGCGGAAAAGATTCGCGGCGCAGGTGATGCCAAGGCTTCGCAGGTGTACGCTCAGGCATTCGGACAGAATCCCGAGTTCTTCAAGTTCTATCGCAGCCTCGAGGCCTACCGCGCCAGCTTCAAGAATCGCCACGACCTGATGGTGGTGGATCCCAACTCAGAGTTCTTCAAGTATTTCAAGGGCGTGGGAGGCGTAAGCGCCAAGAAATAAGCCACGGCCCGTTCGTGGTATACAATATCGGGTTGCGCGAACAGAAAAAATGGATGCCGCCGGAAAGCGGCGTCCTTCTGTTTTTGTTGACCTGAATTGTTGTCTGCCGTTTCTTTTCGTTTCTTTCGAGTATTTGTTTCCCCAGCATTGATGTGATGTGCACCAGGCATACGCTTCTTCGGACGCGTGTGCCTTGCCGCGTGCGGCGGGGTTTTCCTGGTTTCTCCCGACATGCCGGGGGTTTGTTTCAGATATATTTTTTGATTGAATTGTTTTATGCCGAACTGGCTTCTTCCTGAAAATATCGCCGACGTCCTGCCGTCCGAAGCGCGCAAGATTGAAGAGCTGCGTCGCCGCATGCTCGACAATTTCCGCTTGTACGGCTACGAAATGGTCATGCCGCCGCTGCTCGAATACCTCGAGTCGCTGCTGACCGGTGCCGGTCAGGACACTGACTTGCGCACCTTCAAGCTGGTGGACCAACTGTCGGGGCGTACGCTGGGAATTCGTGCCGACATGACCACGCAAGTCGCGCGCATCGACGCGCATCTGCTCAACCGCGATTCCGTTACGCGGCTGTGCTATGCCGGCAGCGTGCTGCACACTCGTCCGTCGGGCCTGCACGCCACCCGCGAGCCGCTGCAGATTGGCGCCGAAATTTACGGTCATGCAGGCCTCGAAGCCGACGCTGAAATCCAGGAACTGGCGCTGGCCTCGCTGGCGCAAGCCGGCATCGACAAGGTGCGTCTGGATCTGTGCCACGTCGGCGTGCTGCGCGCCATCATCGCCAACGATGAAAAGGCCGGCAAGCAGGCTGCGCAACTGTTCGGCCTGCTGGAAGCCAAGGACATTCCCGGTCTGCATATACTGACCAAGGATTACCTGCCGGCCACCCGCGACGCCTTGCTGGCGCTGCCGGGCCTCTATGGCGACATCGAAGTCATCGCACGTGCCCGCAAGGCCTTGCCAGCGCTGCCCGGCATTGCCCAGGCGCTCGACGAGCTGCAGGCGCTGGCGCAAATGGCCGGCGAAGCCAACGTCACCATCGACCTGGCTGACCTGCGCGGTTACCACTATCACAGCGGCGTGATGTTCGCGGCTTATGTACCGGGCCTGCCCAATGCGGTGGTGCGCGGCGGCCGCTACGATCATGTCGGCGAAGCATTCGGACGCGCCCGCCCGGCGACTGGTTTTTCCATGGATTTGCGTGAACTGGCTCGTCTGATGCCGGGCGCGGAAAGAAAGCCTGCAATTCGCGCGCCATGGGGTACCGAGGCAGGTTTGCGTGAGAAAATAGCGGAATTGCGCCGCGCCGGGGAAATCGTGATTCAGAGTCTCCCGGGACACGAGAACGACCAGGACGAATTCGACTGCGACCGTGCAGTGGAACTCAGCAATGGAAATTGGATTATCAAAAATTTGGGTTAAGCCATGTTACAGAAAAGCAATGCAAAGAATGTCGTCGTCATCGGTACGCAGTGGGGCGATGAAGGTAAAGGTAAGATCGTCGATTGGCTGACCGACCACGCTCAGGGCGTGGTGCGTTTCCAGGGCGGCCATAACGCCGGCCACACGCTGGTCATCGGCGGTCAGAAGACCGCGCTGCAACTGATTCCGTCGGGCATCATGCGTCCCGGCGTGGCTTGTTACATCGGCAACGGCGTGGTCTTGTCCGTGCCTGACCTGCTGCGCGAAATCGACAAGCTGGAAGCTGCCGGCGTCGAAGTCGCCTCGCGCCTGAAAGTATCCGAAGCCTGCCCGCTGATCCTGCCTTACCACGTGGCATTGGATGTGGCGCGTGAAGCCGCGCGCGGCGCCGCGAAGATCGGCACCACCGGAAAGGGTATCGGCCCGGCCTACGAAGACAAGGTCGCCCGTCGCGCCATCCGCGTGGCCGACCTGCTCAACGAAAAGCGCTTTGCCGAAAAGCTGCTGGAAAACCTGGACTATCACAACTTCGTCCTGACCCAATACCTGAAGACCCAGCCGGTCGACTTCCAGAAGACGCTGGACGACGCGCTGGCCAACGTGCCGCGCCTCAAGCCGATGGTCGCCGACGTCTCCAACGACCTGCACATCGCCAACCAGAACGGCGCCAACCTGCTGTTCGAGGGCGCGCAAGGCAGCTTGCTGGACGTCGACCACGGCACCTATCCGTTCGTGACCTCGAGCAACTGCGTGGCCGGCAACGCCGCCGCGGGAGCGGGTGTCGGTCCTGACATGCTGCATTACGTCATGGGCATCACCAAGGCTTACACCACACGCGTCGGTTCGGGTCCGTTCCCGGCCGAACTGCCGACCGATGCCGGCGTCGGCAAGCACCTAGCCTCCGTCGGCCACGAATTCGGCACCGTCACCGGCCGTGCGCGCCGCTGCGGCTGGTTCGACGCCGCGTTGCTGAAGCGCTCGGTGCAGATCAACGGCGTGTCGGGCATGTGCCTGACCAAACTGGACGTGCTGGATGGCCTCGAGTCGCTCAAGCTGTGCACCGGCTATACACTGAACGGCAAGACCGTCGACATCTTCCCGGTCGGCGCTGAAGAAGCTGCCGCCTGCGTGCCGATCTACGAAGAAATGCCGGGATGGAAAGAGTCGACCGTCGGCGTGCAATCGCTGGAAGGCCTGCCGAAGAATGCGCGCGCTTACATCGAACGCATCCAGGAATTGGTCGGCGTGCCTATCGACATGATTTCGACCGGTCCGGATCGCGAAGAGACCATCGTCCTGCGCCATCCGTTCAAGTAATCCCGTAAAGCAATTCCGTACGACGAGTATCAACAATGAAAATATCCGACGACAAAGACCTGTGGGTTTCCTGGGATGACTACAACCGCGGCATCGAAAAGCTGGCCCTGAAGGTGTTCGAATCGGGCTGGCAATTCGACCAGGTCCTGTGCCTCGCGCGCGGCGGCCTGCGTCCTGGTGATGTGTTCTCGCGCATCTTCGACGTGCCGCTGGCGATCCTGTCGACCAGCTCCTACCGTGAAGCCGCTGGCACCATCCGCAGCAGCCTGGACATCGCCAAATACATCACCATCACCAAGGGCACCCTGTCGGGCCGCGTCTTGCTGGTGGACGATCTGGTCGATTCCGGCGTGACGCTGCAAAAGGTCCAGATGCACCTCAAGGAACATTATCCTGCGGTGACCGAGATCAAATCGGCCGTGCTGTGGTGGAAGGCCTGCTCGATCGTCGAGCCGGACTACCACCTCGACTACTTGCCGACCAATCCGTGGATCCATCAGCCGTTCGAAGATTACGACGGCCTTGGTCCGCATCAGTTGGCGGCATGGATCAAGAAGGGCGAGACGAAGTAATTCGCTGTTCTTCCGGATCGGCAGTCTGCATGATCCAAAAATGAAAAAGAGCTTGCGCATCAACGCAAGCTCTTTTTTTTATGCCTGTCCCGTATCGTGCAGCTGCATTCAGGGAATTACTTTGCGGCGACGGAAATCATCGAAGATCGCCATGAACATCGCCTCGGTCTCTACATACTCGTGAAAGCCGAAGCGCCGCGCCTTGGAGCCGTCGCCGAACATGTCGTAGTCCCACGAGAACACGAAGTCGCTGAACTCCCATGAAGACAATTCCGCCAGACTGTGTCGCGCCAGGTCGTGCTTGTCGATGATGCGTTGCCACACCTCGGCCTTGTCCGCCATCACGGTGGTCAGCAACAAGGGCAGCGGCGGCGCTACTTCCATATCGAAATAGCGCGCAATCTTCGGCCACATTTCGCTCCAGCGGAACAGGTCGCCGTTGCCGATGTTGAAGGCCTGGTTACCGCAACGCGGATCGGTCGCCGCCCACACCGTGGCCTTGGCCAGGAGTCCTGCATCGGTCATCTCAACCAGCTTGTCGTAGGCGCCCGGTTTGCCGGGAAAGCGCAGCGGCAGGCCCAATTCTTTCGACACCGATGCGTACACCGCGATCGCTAGCGCCAGGTTCATCGGATTACCTAAGGCAAAGCCGCCAACCACCGCTGGGCGGATGCCCGACCAGGTCCAGGCCTTGCCCTGCTGGCGCTGTTCCAGATATGTCTGCTGGTCGAACATGAACTCCGGCGGCATGAAATGCGCATCGGTTTCGCGCGCCGGCGTCTTGAACGGACCGAGATGGCCGCCGTACACCTTGTAACCCTGCATCAGGCTGACGTGTTGCAGACGGTCGGCGGCGGGCTCGATGCTTTCCAGCGTGTTGACCAGCATCGCCAGGTTCGGCGCCACCAGTTCGGCCCAGGTCGGACGGTGCTGGTAGGCGGCGTAGAAGATGTGCGTGACCTGTTTCAGGCCGCCCAGCTTGGCGCGGGCGTCGGCTGCGTCGAGCAGGTCGACCGCGATGTGCTGCACTCGCGCGTCGGACTCGCCGCCGCGGCGCGACAGGCCGATGATGTTCCAGTCTTCCAGGCCGCGCAGATGATCGATCAGGTTGCGGCCGATGACGCCTTGGGCGCCGACTACCAGTGCTACTTTTTGAGTGTTCATGGTGGTGGGGATCTCGGACAAGTTAAGGTGAACGTGGACTCAGCAAGCTTCGTTGGCAGCCTTCAGCGAAACCGCAGGAGCGGTTTTTCGGTCCAGCTTCCAGCTGACCAGCGCGACTACCAGTCCGCCTGCGGTAATCAGTGCTGCGACCAAGGACACTGCATGCAGGCCCGGACCGTGATCGATGGTCACACCGCCCAGCCATGCGCCCAGCGCATTGCCCAGATTGAAGGCGGCGATGTTGACGGAAGAGGCGAGGTTCGGTGCACCGGTGGCTTTTTCCAGCACGCGCATTTGCAGCGGCGGCACGGTGGCGAACGCAGCCGCGCCCAGCAGGCCGACCGTGATCACGGCAGCCAGCTTGTAATGACTGGTGAACGAGAACAGCACCAGCACGCCGCCCAGCAATACCAGGCTGACGATCAGCGTCGGCATCAGGTACTTGTCGGCGAATTTGCCGCCCAGCAAATTACCGCCCACCAGGCCGACGCCGAACAGCAAGAGGATCGGCGATACGGCGCCCGGCTGGAAGCCGGTGATGTCGGTCAGGATCGGTGCGATGTAGGTGAACGCCGCAAACACGCCGCCAAAGCCCAGCACCGTCATCAGTAGACCCAACAGCACTTGCGGACGGCCCAGCACGCGCAGTTCGCTGCGGAAGTCGGCGTCCTGCTGATCATCCGAGCGCGGCACCAGATAGGCGGTTGCCAACAAGGCCACAACGCCGATGGCGCTGACCGCCCAGAAGGTCGAGCGCCAGCCGTACATCTGGCCGAGCCAAGTGCCGAAGGGCACGCCCAGCACGTTGGCCACGGTCAGGCCGGTGAACATCAGCGCGATGGCGGAAGCCTGCTTTTCCTTCGGCACCAGGCCGGTGGCGACCACCGAACCGACGCCGAAGAAGGCGCCATGCGAGAACGAGGCGACGATGCGCGAAATCATCAGCGTGGCGTAGTCGGGGGCGATCGCACAACCGACGTTGCCGATGACGAACAGCACCATCAGGCTCACCAGCAAGGTTTTGCGCGGCAGTTTGCCGGTGGTGGCGGTAACCAGCGGGGCGCCGACGAACACGCCCAGCGCGTAGCCGGTGACCAGCAAGCCGGCCGAGGACAAGGTCGTGCCCAGATTGGCGGCGACTTCGGGCAGGAGGCCCATGATGACGAATTCGGTGGTTCCTATCGCAAATGCGCTGATGGCCAGCGCCCATAAAGCAATCGGCATGATTCAACTCCCCAAGGTTTGTTTGACGTATGGCATTGTGCAGCTTATCTTTGTTGAGAAAAATACCGTTAAAATCAAAAAATATTTGAATTGGAGTCAACAATGACCATGCAATCGGATGAAATGCGGATCTTTATCGCGGTGGTCGAGGCCGGCAGCCTGAGCGCCGCCGCCGAAGTACTGGACCAGACCACTTCTGGCGTGAGCCGGGCATTGACCCGGCTCGAGGAGAAACTCGGCACCAGCCTGCTGACGCGCACCACGCGGCGTATGGACCTGACGGAGGAGGGGCAGGTGTTCCTGGAGCAGGCGCGCGATATCGTCGCGGCCATGGAACGCGCCGAAGAATCGATCCGCATCCGCAGTCAGAAGCCGGTCGGAAAGCTGCGTGTGGACGCCTCGGCGCCGTTCATGCTGCACTGTATCGTGCCGCACGTCGGCGCCTTCCGTGAGGCCTATCCCGATATCGAACTGGACCTGACCACCAACGACCGCTTCATCGATCTGGTCGAGCAGCGCACCGACATCGCCATTCGCATCGGCGAATTGCAGGATTCGACGCTGCATGCCAAGGCGTTGACCTCGGCACGGCTGCAACTGCTGGCAAGCCCGGAATACCTGCGTCGGCACGGCACGCCGAAGACGGTCAAGGATCTCGACAAACATCAGCTGATTGGTTTCACGCAGCCGGAAGGGCTCAACAACTGGCCGCTGCAGCATGAAGACGGCGACCGCTACCAGATCCGGCCGGCGTTCCGCGCCTCCAGCGGCGAGACCATCCGGCAACTGGCGATCCACGGGCAAGGCATTGCCTGTCTGTCGAATTTCATGTCGGACGCCGACGTGGCCGCAGGGCGATTGGTGCGCGTGCTGGAAAAATCGCACAGCGCCTTCCGCCAGCAGATTCACGCTGTGTATTATCGGAACACGCAGATTTCGCGGCGTATCAGCTGCTTCCTCGATTTTTTGCAATGCAAGCTGTAGTCCGAACTTGAAGCGAGAACCATTCGACGCCGTATTTGTCTTGATCGTGTCACGGCGATTCGCCATCATGAGGCGTCGCCGTGAACGACCGCCGAACAATGATTAAAAATATAACGGAGCAAGCATGCCCCTGATTTCCCGGAACGCGCGTTGGATCTCGTCACTGCAACTGGCAATGGCGGCATTGGCACTACTTTCGTCGCAAGCCTTCGCCGCCGGCGTTGTCGGTTTTTCACCGCAAGGGGAAGTCGCTCAGATTCGCCAGGCGCGCGCCACGTTTTCCGAACCGATGATCAAGTTCGGCGACCCCAAGGCAGCCGCGCCGTTCGACGTCAATTGCGCCGTGGCCGGCACCTCGCGCTGGGCCGACGGCAAGAACTGGGTCTACGATTTTGAGCGCGACCTGCTGCCCGGCACGCGTTGTTCCTTTACCCTGAAGCCTGGCGTCAAGGCCGTCTCCGGCGCAGCGCTGAGCGGTAAGAGCGTGTTCCAGTTCAGCACCGGCGGCCCGGCAGTGGTGCGCCACATGCCGAGCGGTGAAGAGATCGAAGAAGAGCAGGCCTTCATCCTGTTCCAGAACGGCGCGGCCAACCAGGACACCGTGCGCGACCATCTGTATTGCGAAGCCGAAGGCGTGCACGAGCGCATCTCGGTCAAGTTCGTCGCCGACGCCACGCGCAAGCAGTTGCTGCAGGAGTTTGCCAAGAAGATCGATCCGGCCACCGTCACCATCGTGCAATGCCAGCAGCGCCTGCCCAATGACGCCACGGTGCGCCTGACCTGGGACAAGGGCATCGCCACGCCGAACGGCATCGCGACGACAATTCCGCAGACTTTCAAATTCAAGGTACGCAAGGAGTTCACCGCCAGCCTCAGCTGCGAACGTGAAAACGCCAACGCCGCGTGCTCGCCGATCCGTCCCGTCACCATGTCGTTTTCTTCGCCGGTGCCGCGCAAGCTGGCCGAAGCGGTGGAACTCAAAAGCAGCAACGGCAAGCTCAAGCCTTTCTTTGAAAAAGGCAACACCGATGAAACCGTCTACGGCCTGACCTTCAAGCCGCCGTTCGCCGAGAACGGCGAATTCACCATCAATCTGCCGTCCGGCTTCAAGGACGAAAGCGGCCGCGTGCTCGGCAACGCTTCCGCATTCCCGCTGAAGTCGCGCACCGCCGGCTATCCGCCGCTGGCGAAATTCCCGGCGGCGCCATTCGGCATCATCGAGCTGAACGCCGACGCCACCTTGCCGGTGACCTTGCGTCGCGTCGAAGCCAATCTGCTGGCGCGCGGCGTTGACGGCAAGGCCTTGCCGGGCAAGGTCGCCAATCTCAAGGTCGACGGCGACAAGGGCGTGATTGCATGGTTGACGCGTCTCAATCGCTACCATGAGCGTTGGGGCGATACCTCCGGCAAGACGCCCGACACGCGCGCCATCGGTTTGCTGGCGAAAGAGCCGGGCGTGAAGACGCTGAACCTGCCTGCCTTGTCCGACGCAAAGGATGGCGAGCGGCCGTTTGAAGTAGTCGGCATTCCATTGAAGGATCCGGGCTTCTACGTGGTCGAGCTGGAGTCGCAAAAGCTCGGCGCCTCTTTGCTCGGCAAGCCGGCGCCGATGTATGTGCGCACCAGCACGCTGGTGACCAATCTGTCGGTGCACGTCAAGCTCGGTCGCGAAAACAATGCGGTCTGGGTGACCACGCTCGACACCGCCAAGCCGGTGGCAGATGCCGACGTGCGCATCTCCAATTGCAGGGGCGATGAAATCTGGCGCGGCAAGACCAACGCCATCGGGGTGGCGACGATTGCCAAGCCGCTCGAAGATGTCTGCGCCTCGCGCCAGAACGAAGACGGCGCCATCAACGGCCTGTTCGTCAGCGCACGCAAGACCGACGAGAAGGGCCGCGCCGACATGGCGTTTGCATTGACTTCATGGAATGACGGCATCGAATCGTGGCGCTTCAATCTGCCTACCGATCGTTCCTCCGGCGCCAGTGCGCGCGCGCATACGATCTTTGACCGGACCTTGTTCCGCGCCGGCGAAACGGTGTCGATGAAGCATGAATTCCGTCTCGAGAGCATGAACGGTTTCGCGCTGGCCGGCAAAGACAAGTTGCCGACGCGCGTGCGCATTATCCATCAGGGCAGCGGGCAGGAATTTCAGTTTGCGCTGAACTGGCGCAACCAGAAGAACGCCGAGACCGTCTTCACGATTCCCAAGGAAGCCAAGCTCGGCAGCTATGACGTTTTGCTTGATCGTGGCGCGGCGAAAGCCGGCAGTGAATCCAATGGCGATGGCGACAGCGAGGAGGGCGGCTACGCACCCGGAACCTACAGCACCGGCAGCTTCCGCGTGGAAGAATTTCGTCTGCCGCTGATGCAGGGCCGCATCACTCCGGTGACCGGCAAAGGCAAGGGCGACGCATTGGTGGCGCCGAAAGAAGTGCCGCTTGACGTGCAGCTCAATTACATCAACGGCGGCGGCGCTTCCGGACAAACCGTACGCGTCACCAGCCTGATGCGCGCGAAGCCGGTCAGCTTCCCGGCGTATGAGGGCTACTCTTTCGACGCCGGCAATTCCGGTGGAGAAGACGGCAGCAGCGACGACCAGAAAATCGTCGCCGACAAGTTGCCGGTGACGCTCGACAAGAACGGCGCCGGCCGCACCACGGTCAAGTCGCTGCCGGTCTTCAGGACGCCGCGCGAGTTGCTGACCGAGATGACCTACAACGATCCGAACGGCGAGATTCAGACCGTCTCCAACGTCACGGTGGTGTGGCCGTCGGCGGTAGTCATCGGCATCAAGGGTGGCGACTGGGTGTCGGTGAAAAAGAAACTGGCGCTGACCATGGTCGCGCTCAATGCCGCCGGTCAGCCGCAAGCGGACGTGCCGGTGGAAATCAGCGGCGAAAGCAAGCAGACCAATTCGCATCGCAAGCGCATGGTCGGCGGCTTCTACGCCTACGAAAATACGCGCTCGTCGCAGAACCTCGGCACGCTGTGCTCGGGCAAGACCGACAAGCACGGCGTGCTGATCTGCGAAGTGTCATTGACGGAAGCCGGCAATGTCGAGTTGACCGCCAGCGGCAAGGACGTCAATGGCAACGCCGCCTTCGCCAAGACGTCGGTATGGGTCACGCGCCAGGGCGAGCTGTGGTTCGACGGAGAGAATCAGGATCGCATCGACATCCTTCCCGAGAAGAAAACCTACCAGCCCGGCGAGACCGCCAAGTTCCAGGTGCGCATGCCGTTCCGCTACGCCACCGCTCTGGTCGCGGTGGAACGTGAAGGCATCATCGAAACGCAAGTGGTGCAACTGAACGGCCAGGATCCGACCATCAGCCTGCCGGTCAAGGGCGGCTTCGCGCCGAACGTGTACGTGTCGGTACTGGCGGTGCGCGGGCGTATGCGTGAAGTGCCATGGTATTCCTTCTTCAGCTGGGGCTGGAAAGAGCCGATCAACTGGTGGCATGAGTTCAAGGAATATCAGGCGCCGGGCACCATGGTCGATCTGGCCAAGCCGGCCTACAAATTCGGCGTCGTCGAAATCGCCGTCGGCAGCGGTGCGCACGTGTTGAAAGTTGCCGTGAGCGCCGACAAGACCAGCTATCCGATCCGCTCGGTCGCCAAGGTCAACGTGCAGGTCGCGCAGCCCGACGGCAAGCCCGCCGCCGGCGCAGAAATCGCACTGGCCGCCGTGGACGAAGCCTTGCTGGAACTGCAGCCGAACAACAGCTGGAATCTCCTTTCCGCCATGCTGCAACGGCGTAGCTACGGCATCGAAACCGCGACCGCGCAAATGCAGGTGATCGGAAAACGCCACTACGGCAAGAAGGCCACGCCGGCCGGCGGTGGCGGCGGCAAATCACCGACGCGTGAATTGTTTGACACGCTGTTGCTGTGGAAGCCTTATGTCGTGCTCGACGCCAACGGCCGCGCACAGATCGACGTGCCGCTCAATGATTCGCTGACATCGTTCCGCATCGTTGCGGTGGCCGAGAGCGGCGCCGGTTTGTTCGGCACCGGCACGGCCAGCATCCGCTCGTCGCAGGACGTGCAGGTGATCTCGGGTTTGCCGCCGCTGGTGCGCGAAGGCGATCAGTTCAGCGCCATGGTCACGGTGCGCAACACCACCACGCGCGCCATGCAGATTCGTCTGAATGCAAAGGCGAACGGTGGCACGCCTGCGTCCACGATTGCCTTGCAAGACAAGGATGTTGCCATCCCCGCCGGAGAAGCACGTGAAGTCACGTGGCCGGTGGCCGTGCCTGCCGATGTGTCGCAACTGAGCTGGGAAATCGGCGCGCAGGAACAATCGGCCGCGCCGGCCAAAGACGCCATCAAGTTCGTCCAGCGCGTCTTGCCGGCGATACCGGTGACGGTACAACAGGCCACGCTGTTCCAGCTCGACAAAGCGTCGTCGATGAGCGTGGCGCAACCAGCCGACAGTTTGCCGGGACGCGGCGGCCTGAACATTTCGCTCAAGCCGTCGCTGGCCGGCGGTAGTGAAGGCATCCGCAAGTACTTCGCCGACTATCCGTTTGCCTGCCTCGAGCAGCGGACATCGAAGGCGATCGGCCTGCGTGATGACGCCATGTGGCAAAAGATCGTCGCCGACTTGCCGACTTATCTCGATGCTGATGGCCTGGCGTATTACTTCCCGCCGAGCGAATCCAACGCACGGCGCGGTAGCGATACCCTGACCGCCTATCTGCTGGCGGCGTCGAACGAAGCGGCTTACGTGCTGCCGGTTCAGAGTCGTGACAAGATGCTGGACGGTCTTGCCGCCTTCGTCGAGGGCAAGCTCACGCGCGATTTCTGGTCGCCGAAGAAGGATCTCGACGTGCGCAAGCTGGCCGCGCTGGAAGCGCTGTCACGTTATCACCGCGTGCAGCCGTCCATGCTCGGTTCGGTACAGATCAATCCCAATCTGTGGCCGACCTCGGCGGTGCTGGACTGGATTGCGATCCTGCAGCGCGTGACGACGATTCCGGAGCGCGACAAGCGTCTGGCTGAAGCCGATCAGATCATCCGCTCGCGCCTGAACTACCAGGGCACGCGCATGGGATTTTCGGATGAGGCGGGCGATTATTGGTGGTGGCTGATGGCCGGTGGCGACAGCAACGCCAACCGCCTGGTGCTGACCATGCTGAACAATCCGGCGTGGCGTGAAGACATGCCCAAGCTGATCAGCGGCGCCATCCAGCGCCAGCAGCGCGGCCATTGGAACACCACCACGGCCAACGTCTGGGGCAGCCTGGCGCTGGAGAAATTCAGCCGCGCCTTTGAAGCTGAAAAAGTCACGGGCACGACGCGCGTGGTGTCCGACGCCGGCAGCAATACCCACGCGTGGAGCGGCGCGGGCGCCGCCGGCGGCAAGCTGCAAGTGCCATGGGGCACGCCGGCGCCGGGCACGCTGAAGTTCTCGCAAGAGGGTGGCGGCAAGCCGTGGATCACCATGCAAAGCCTGGCGGCGGTGCCGTTGAAGGCGCCATTCTCGAGCGGCTATCGCATCACCAAGACGGTTGTCGCAGTCGAGCAGAAGCAGCAGGGCGTCTACAGCCGCGGCGACGTTTTACGCGTGACGCTGGATATCGACGCTCAGACCGACATGACCTGGGTGGTACTGAGCGATCCGATTCCGGGCGGCGCGAGCTTGCTGGGTTCGGGACTGGCGCGGGATTCGGCGATTACGCGCAGCGGCGAGGACGACGGTCGTTCGCGCGGCAGCGCATGGCTGGCGTATGAGGAGCGCAGCTTCGAAGGCTATCGCGCGTATTACGAGCGCATGCCAAAAGGACGTTCGAGCATTACCTACACGGTGCGACTGAACAATGCCGGTGAATTCAGTTTGCCGCCGACGCGTGTCGAAGCGATGTATGCGCCGGAAATGTTCGGTGAAGTGCCGAACGCCAGGATGAGCATCAAGGCGCCGTGATGAAGCTCAGTCTGCGACGACATGTTGTGGCGATGACGGCGGCATTGCTGCTGGGAGCGCCGGGTATCGCGCTGGCTGTTCCCGGCTTTGCCGAAGTGCAGCAATCGTTCCGTTCGTCGGACGCCTCCATGTTCGATCGGCACGGCGAGCTGATCCAGCAACTGCGCCTCAATCCCAACGAACGGAGGTTGTCGTGGATTGCGCTGGAAGACATTTCGCCGGCGCTGCGCAATGCACTGATCGCATCCGAAGACCGGCGCTTCTATCAGCATAGCGGCGTCGACTGGAACGCCGTCGCGGCATCGGCCTGGGGCAATTTGTGGAACACCAAAACGCGCGGCGCATCGACCATCACGATGCAGCTGACGGGTCTGATCTACGACGATTTACGGCGCAAGTCGTCGGCGCGTTCGATGACGCAAAAAGTGTCGCAAGTCTTCATCGCGCAATCGCTCGAACGTAACTGGCGCAAGGACCAGATCCTGGAGGCTTATCTCAACCTGGTCAGCTTCCGCGGCGAGCTGGTCGGCGTACACGCCTTGTCGCGCGTGCTGTTCGGCAAACATCCGAGCGGCCTGAATCAGAGTGAAGCGGCGATTGCGGTGGCGCTGATCCGAGCACCCAATGCCAAGCCGGCGAAGGTGTCGGAACGCGCCTGCGCGATCCTGAAAGAACAACAGGTGCCGCAGGAATGCAACGGCCTGCAGGGTCGTACCGAACTGGTGCTGGCGCGCGCTACGGCAAAGGGTGAGGTGAGCGGCGCGGCCACCGCTCCGCAACTGGCGCCGCATCTCGGACGCAAGCTGCTCAAGGATGCCGGCAAGCCGGTGTATTCGACCATTGACGCGGCAACCCAACGCTTCGCCAGCGATGCCTTGCGTCGCCAATTGTCGGCGCTGGTCGAGCGCAACATCGAAGACGGCGCGGTGGTCGTGATCGACAACGCCAGCGGCGACGTGCTGGCCTGGGTCGGCTCCAGCGGTTCGCTGTCGGGGGCGGCGCAGGTCGATGGCGTGCAGGCATTGCGTCAGGCCGGCTCGACGCTGAAGCCATTCCTGTATGAACTGGCGATCGAAAAAAAATGGCTGACGGCGGCCTCGCTGCTCGACGATTCGCCGGTCAACCTGGCGACTTCGGTCGGGCTGTACATTCCGCAGAATTACGACAAGCAGTTCAAGGGCCTGGTCAGCATGCGCACCGCGCTCGGCTCCTCGCTGAACATTCCCGCCGTGCGCACATTGGTGACGGTGACGCCGGAGCGTTTCTTCCGGCGTTTGCAGGCGCTCGGTTTCAATCTGCGCGAGTCGGGCGACTACTACGGCTACAGCCTGGCGCTGGGCAGCGCCGACGTCAGCCTGCTGTCACTCACCAATGCCTACCGCGCGCTGGCGAACCAGGGGCGTTACAGCAGCGTACGCACCAGCACCAGCGATCCGCGCGCGGCCTATCAGCAGGTGATGGACGGCAACGCCTCCTTCATCGTCGGCGACATCCTGTCGGACCGCAGCGCGCGGGCGCGCACCTTCGGCTTGGAGAGCGCCTTGTCAACGCGCATCTGGACCGCAGTCAAGACCGGCACATCGAAGGACATGCGCGACAACTGGTGCGTCGGTTTCTCGTCGCGCTATACGGTCGGCGTGTGGGTCGGTAACGCGTCCGGTGCGCCGATGTGGGATGTCTCGGGCGTCACCGGCGCGGCGCCGGTGTGGCAGGAGGTGATGCAATACCTGCACCGGCAATCCGGTTCGCAGGAGCCGGTCAGGCCGGCGTCGGTGATCGCGCAGCCGGTGCAGTTCGAGAACCAGCTGGAAGCGGCGCGCACCGAGTATTTCCTGCCCGGCACGCAGCAGTCTTTGCTGCGCGTGGCGAAGGCCAACGACATTGCACCGACCATTTCTTATCCGACACCCGGCATGCTGGTGGCGATCGATCCCGATATTCCACCGGCGCATCAGCGTTTGCGTTTCAGTGCGCAGGGCGTGAAGCAGGGGAGTTGGGTGCTTGACGGCAAGCCGTTGGTGCGGACGGCCGGAAAGAAGACGGGCGACCTGGGCTATGACTGGATGCCATGGCCGGGCAAGCACAAGCTGGTATTGCAGGATGTGAACGGCGCGGTGCTGGATCAGTTGCAGTTCGAGGTGCGCGGGGCGCTGGTGCGGCCGCCGGAGGGCAAGGCGGTGAAGGTAAAGGGTGCTCCGGCAAAGTAAAAAGGGAGGCTTGAAAATACAAAAGGCTGGTCGATTGCATCGACCAGCCTTTAATATTTTTGGTGCCCACGGAGGGACTCGAACCCCCACACCTTGCGGCACATGGACCTGAACCATGCGCGTCTACCAATTCCGCCACGTGGGCCTAAAACGTTGCCACAAAATCTGTGCAGCGCTTAGAAGGGCTGAATAATACTGGCATTGTGTTTGGTGGTCAACAAAATAATGCTGGAAAATTCAGACGGTTTGACGAGGGCGGCGACGAGAAAAATGCCGTGCGTGACGGAGACGTTTGGGGTGGGAAATCGGGAAGGGCAAAGTCAGAAATTTAGCGGCTCAGAAAACGCAAAAGGCTGGTTGATTTTCATCAACCAGCCTTTTATGTTTGGTGCCCACGGAGGGACTCGGTCACGTACCGCGACCCCGCTTGGCCTTGCAAGGCCAAACCTTCGAGTCCCACCCGCAAAGCGCGCAGGCGCTTTGCTCGCGTGCCCCAAAATACAAAAGGCTGGTCGATTTGCATCGACCAGCCTTTAATATTTTGGTGCCCACGGAGGGACTCGAACCCCCACACCTTGCGGCACATGGACCTGAACCATGCGCGTCTACCAATTCCGCCACGTGGGCTTTGCGCTGTAAAAGCGAAAGAACGAGAGTATAGCGCAATTTTCGGGGATGTCAATCACTTGCGGGCAGATGCCGGAATTATTTCCTGTGACATTCCGCGCGGTAGCCTTTCGCCGCCCGGCGTTAGGTAAATAGCCGCAACCTCCGTTACACTAGGGCATGTTGCGCCGTGCCACCTGCCCGGACGACGGTATTCCAACAGCGCATCAGGAAATTCGTGCAAATCATGCAATTTTCCGGTGCTGCTGACGAATAACAATTTACGCGAATATACTTTTGAGCCAATTTCCCTATTCCATCCCCAGCCGTGAGGAAATTCTCGGCATCCTGCGCACCTCTTCCGGCGCGCAAAACACAATGACACTGGCCGCTGCGCTCGGCGTCAAGCCTGAAGAAATGGATGGCCTGACGCGCCGGCTGAACGCGATGGAGCGCGATGGTCAGATCAAGGCCGACCGCTCCGGCAACTACCAGCTCACGCATTCCGACAATTTCATCGAAGGCCGCGTCAGCAGCCATCGAGACGGTTTCGGCTTCCTGTTGCCGGAAGACGGTAGCGCCGACATCTTCCTGCCCGAGAAAGAAATGCAGAAGGTCCTGCATGGCGACCGCGTCCAGGCCCGCATCATCGGCACCGATCGCCGCGGCCGTCCGGAAGGCACTATCGTTGAAGTCGTGTCGCGCGCCAATACCCACGTCATTGGCCGTCTGCTCAATGAGAACGGCGTCTGGGTGGTGGCGCCTGAAGACAAGCGCATCGGCCAGGACGTGATCCTCGCCGGTTCACCGGGCAAGGCCAAGGCCGGCCAGGTGGTCAGCGTCGAACTGACCGAACAGCCTTCGCGCTATACGCAACCGGTCGGCAAGATCGCTGAAATCCTCGGCGACATCGACGACCCGGGCATGGAAATCGAAATTGCCGTGCGCAAGTACGGCGTTCCGCATGAATTCTCCGAAGCCGCCAAGAAACTGGCGTCGAAATTGCCGAGCGAAGTTCGCGCCGCCGACCTCGATGACCGCGTCGACTTGCGTGACGTGCCGCTGGTCACCATCGATGGCGAAGACGCGCGCGACTTCGACGATGCAGTGTATTGCGAACCGGTCAAGATCGGCCGCACCAACGGCTACCGTCTGATCGTTGCGATCGCGGACGTCAGTCACTATGTGAAACCCAACGATGCGCTCGACGTCGATGCGCTGGAGCGCAGCACCTCGGTGTATTTCCCGCGTCGCGTGATCCCGATGCTGCCGGAGAAACTGTCGAACGGACTGTGCTCGCTGAATCCCGATGTCGATCGCCTCACCCTCGTGTGCGATGCCGTCATCACTGCCAAGGGCGAGATCAAGGCCTACCAGTTCTATCCTGCAGTTATCCATTCGGCAGCCCGCCTGACGTATACCGAAGTCGCGGCCGTGCTGGCCAACACCAAGGGCCCGGAAGCCGCCAAGCGCGCCGGCGTGGTGCCGCATCTGCTGCATCTGTATGAAGTGTTCCAGGCCTTGCTGCAGGCGCGCCATGCACGCGGCGCGATCGATTTCGAGACCACCGAAACCTATATCGTCTGCAACGCCGCCGGCAAGATCGAAAAAATCCTGCCGCGCACGCGCAACGACGCCCATCGCCTGATCGAAGAATGCATGCTGGCGGCCAACGTCTGCGCCGCCGATTTGTTGAAGCGTCATGACCATCCCGGCCTGTACCGCGTCCACGCGGGACCGACCAAAGAGAAGCTCAACCAGCTGCGCACCTTCCTCAAGCAGATTGGCCTTAATCTCAACGGCGGCGACAAGCCGAGTGCGTCCGATTATGCCGAGCTGATGCCGAAGATCAAGGCGCGTCCCGACGCGTTGCTGATTCAGACCATGCTGTTGCGCTCCATGCAGCAGGCTGTCTACAATCCGGAAAACATTGGTCACTTTGGTCTGTCGTATGAGTCTTACGCCCACTTCACCAGCCCCATCCGTCGTTATCCCGACCTGCTGACGCATCGCGCAATCAAGGCCATCCTGCATGGCAAACGTTACGAGCCCAAGGGCCTCGACACCAGCGTGCTCAACACCATGCTGTCGCCTGCAGCACGCAAGGCTCAGGCAGTGGATCGCGCCAACGGCAAAAAGAAATCGGAAAGCGGTGTCGCCATCTGGGAAGCCCTCGGCATCCACTGTTCCGCCAACGAGCGCCGTGCCGACGAAGCGTCACGCGACGTCGAAGCGTGGCTCAAGTGCTACTTCATCCGCGATAAACTGGGCGAGGAATTCACCGGTACGATTTCAGGCGTCGCCACCTTCGGCATCTTCGTGCAACTGGATGCGTTGTACATCGAAGGCATGGTGCATGTCACCGAGCTGGGTGCGGATTACTTCCAGTACGATGAAGCGCGCCATGAACTGCGCGGCGAGCGCACCGGCATCCGTTATCAGCTCACCGACCGCGTCACGGTGCAAGTCAGCCGTGTCGATCTCGATGCGCGCAAGATCGACCTGCGACTGGTGACAGAGCCGGGCATCCGCACCATCCTGAAAAACGAGGCGCGTCGTGCTGATAATGCACAGCAGTCGCGCAGCAAGGGCGCCGCCGGGGCAAAAGTCGCCGGCGGGAAGAAGGCTGCTCTTGAAACTGCAGCGCCTCCGGCAAAGGCCGGCAAGGCGACGGCCAAAGGCAAGACGACTGCACGCAGCGGCGCCGCGAAGGGTGCAGTCGAGTCGGAGCGCAAGCGTCCGGCGAAAGGTTTTTCCCGTCCCAGCAAGAAAAAGCGCTGATCCGGTTGAATCGGCGTCAGGCAATTCAGGTAACTGAAGCAATCAGTAATTTGGCAAGATAAGGCAAGAAGTAGAGCACATGAAAAGTAAAATGATTTTTGGTTTCCACGCCGTCACCTCGCGGATTCGTCACGAGGCGTCGTCGGTGGAAGAACTGTATGTCGACGCGGACCGTAATGATGCCCGCATGCGCGATCTGCTGCATGCGGCCAAGGCGGCCGGCGTACGCATCATCCAGGCGGACGATCAGCGCCTGTCGAACATCGTCGGCACGCGCCGTCACCAGGGCGTGGTGGCCAAGGCTGGCGAGCTGTCGCTGGCGCGCAATCTCGACGAACTGCTCGACGCTATCGAAGGTCCGCCTTTGCTGCTGATCCTCGACGGCATCACCGATCCGCACAATCTCGGCGCCTGCCTGCGGGTGGCCGATGGCGCCGGCGCACATGCCGTGATCGCTCCGAAGGATCGTGCGGTCGGCCTCAACGCTACTGCCGCCAAGGTTGCCAGCGGCGCCGCCGAAACCGTTCCGTACATCACCGTGACCAATCTGGCGCGCACCATGCGCGATCTCAAGGATCGCGGCGTCTGGCTGATCGGCACCACCGACGACGCCGAAAAGGACTTGTACGCCGGCGACTTCTCCGGTCCTACCGCGCTCGTGATGGGCTCGGAAGGCGAAGGCATGCGCCGCCTGACGCGTGAAACCTGCGATTTGCTGGTCAGTATCCCGATGTTCGGCTCGGTCGAGAGTCTCAACGTCTCCGTCGCTTCCGGCGTCTGTCTGTACGAAGCCCGCCGGCAGCGTCTGCCCAAGTAATTTTTGGGCCGCCTGCCGGGATCCCGGCAGGCAATTCTCTTCCTTGCCCCTCCGTGTGATCCCGTTATTGACGCCAGGAAAGCCGATGTCCCTTCGGCAAGACTGGCGGTAAACGATTAAGATTGCACATTCCGCATTGACACCGACATTATGTTCAGCCGACTCCGAGAAGACATCTCCAGCATCATCGAACGCGATCCTGCAGCGCGCAATGCTTGGGAAGTCCTGACCTGTTACCCGGGCCTGCACGCAGTGGTGCTGCATCGTGTTGCGAACAGATGCTGGGTGATCGGCCTGAAGTGGCTGGGGCGTTTCATTTCGCAGCTGGCGCGCTGGTTCACCGGCATCGAGATCCATCCGGGCGCGACCATCGGCCGCCGGGTTTTCATCGACCACGGCTTCGGCGTGGTGATCGGTGAAACGGCGGAAATCGGCGACGACTGTACGATTTATCAGGGCGTCACGCTCGGGGGCACTTCGCTCAACAAGGGCGCCAAACGCCATCCGACGCTGGGGCGCGGCGTCATCATCGGCGCCGGTGCGCAAGTGCTGGGCGGCTTCACTGTCGGCGACGGCGCCAAGGTCGGCTCCAATGCCGTGGTGGTCAAGGAAGTGCCGCCGGGTGCGACCGCCGTCGGCAATCCGGCGCGCGTGGTGCGCAAGGAAGCGCTTGATCCGCGCGAGCACGCTGCCGCGCGCATGTTCGCTGCTTACGGCGTCACGCCCAATGGCGACGATCCCTTGTCGAAAGCCTTGCACGGTCTGATCGATCAGGCGGCGGCGCAAGAGCATCAGATCGAGGTCATGCTGGCCGCGCTCAAGAGCGCCGGCATCGGCTGCCAGAAGCTGGAGGAATTGGAGAAATTCGATCCCGCCCGGCTCAACAAGCTGGTGGAATAAAAAAAGAGGAGCGCTTGCTCCTCTTTTTATTGCGCCAGGCCTTTTTGCTGAATACGATTCAGCGCAATTCCACGCCGGCGGCATCGAATCGATGCAACACGCCGTCTTCGGTCAGGCTGATCCAGCCGCCGCGCACCTTGTCGACATCGTATTCCCAGTCCGGTAGCACGTAGCGCAGACGCGTCTGTCCGCTCGCTTCCACCGCATGCAGGGCAGGGCGATGCGTGTGGCCGTGGATCAGCAGCTGCGTGCCCGTGCTGTCGTACAGGGCGGCGATGGCACCGGCGTTGACGTCCATGATCTCGTTGGATTTCTCTTTGTTGGCATCCTTGCTGTTCTGGCGCACGCCTTCGATGATGGCCTTGCGTTGGGCCAGCGGCATGGCCAGGAATTGCTGCTGCCACGCCGGTTGCCGCACTTGTGCGCGAAATGCCATGTAAGCCGTGTCGTCGGTGCATTGGGCGTCGCCATGCGCCAGCGCGATGTCGCGTCCGGCCAGATGGATCACGTGCGGATCATCAAGGATGGTCAACCCGGCGGCTGCGGCGAAAGCCGATCCAACCAGGAAATCGCGGTTGCCGGCGATCCAGAACAGCTTCACGCCGCGTTCGTTCAGCTGACGCAAGGCGTCGGCGATGGCGCGGTTGTAGGGCGTTTCCAGATCGTCGTCACCGGCCCAGTATTCGAAGATGTCGCCGAGCAGGTATAGCTGCTGCGCGAACGCAGCATGCTCCGTCAGGAAATCGAAGAAAGCCTGCGTCGTGCGCGGCAGCGCGGCCTGCAGGTGCAGGTCGGAAATAAAAAGCGCAACCACCCGGGGTTGCGCTTCTTGTACGAATGAAGTGTCGGTCATCGCTGAAAATCGATGCAGGACGATCAGATCACTTCAGCCTTTTCGATCACCACGTCTTCAACCGGCACGTCGGCGAACATGCCCGAACGGGTGGTCTTGACGTTCTTGATCTTGTCGATCACATCGGTGCCTTCGGTGACCTTGCCGAATACGCAATATCCCCAGCCGTCCTGGCCCGGGAAGTCAAGGAAGCTGTTGTTCTTGACGTTGACGAAGAACTGGGCCGACGCCGAGTGCGGTGCCGATGTGCGTGCCATGGCCAGTGTGTACGGCTCGTTCTTGAGGCCGTTCTTGGCTTCGTTTTCGACCGGATCGTTGGTCGGCTTTTGCTTCATGCCCGGTTCAAAACCACCGCCCTGAATCATGAAGCCATCGATCACGCGATGGAAAATGGTGCCGGCATAGTGACCGGAATTGACATAGGCCAGGAAGTTTTCAACCGTCTTCGGCGCTTTTTCAGCCTCCAGTTCGACCGTGAAGTTGCCGTGGTTGGTAGTGAAGAGAACAGCCATGAGAATTCCTTTGCGTGAAAATGAAATGATGTGAAAAATTATACGGTAATGCGGGTTGCAGCCGGGCTGCGGCTTACTTAACCAGCGTCGCCGACTGGATCACCACCGGGGTGACCGGAACGTCGTCGTACATACCGCTGCTGCCGGTGCGGACCTGCTTGATCTTGTCCACCACATCCGCGCCTTGCACGACCTTGCCGAACACGGCGTAACCCCAGCCGTCACTGCCCGGATAATCTAGCGGACGGTTGTTGTTGACGTTGATGAAGAACTGGGCCGCGGCTGAATGCGGATTCGAAGTGCGCGCCATGGCGATAGTATACGCCTCGTTTTTCAGGCCGTTCTTGGCCTCGTTCTTGATCGGCGCGTCAGTCGGCTTTTCGCGCATGTCCTTGTCGAAACCGCCGCCCTGGATCATGAAACCGTTGATTACGCGATGGAAGACGGTGCCGTTGTACTGGCCCTTTTTGACGTATTGCAGGAAGTTGGCCACGGTGACGGGCGCCTTGTCGGCGTCGAGTTCCAGCGTGATGTCGCCCATGCTGGTTTTGAGCAGCACGCGCGGCGCGTCAGCGGCATGCGCCAGCACGGCGGCGCCGGACAGGGAAATCGCGGCGATGCATTGCAGCAGCTTGCGGCGGGACAGGGCTTGAATCATGAGGTGCTTTCCTTGCTTGAAAACGACTGAAAATAGACGGCTGAAATTGACGGCTGCAAAGAGGGCGGGAAGACCGGATTCTCTCAGGCCGTGCCTTCGTAGACGATCTTCCATTGCGATCCTTCTTTTTGCCAGTACTGGCGCTTGCGGATCGCATTCTTGTTCTTGCCGACGGCAGTTTCCTGGATGAAAGTGCTGACGATCAGTTCGTCCTTGCCGGGGTAGCGGTACAAGCTGAGATCCCGCACTTTGACACTGGAAGGACGGGCGCCGTTCAGGCTTTTTTGCTGACGGCTGAACCAGGTGCTGAGGCTTTCGCCGAGGTTTGAGCGGAAGGCCGGCGAATAATTTGCCAGCACCTTGTCGGCGTCGGTGGCTTCCATGTCTTGCTGCCACTGATCCATGAATTTGCTGGCCGAGCCGCGATCCTTGTCCCATTCGGTCTTGTTGACGAACTGGATGCCGTCGCTGATGACGACCACGGTCTTGCCGACTTCGGCGGTGGAATACAGGCTTTGCAGGTCGGGATTGGCCAGCACTACGCAGCCGTCGGAAGAGAGCGGCGGACGGCTGAAATTGTCGGACGGCGTGCCGTGCAGCCAGATGCCGGAACCGCTGCGGCCGTTGCGCTTGTCCCATTCATTGGGATAATTGAGCGGCAGCGCGCCGGTGCCGTAGAAGTCGGGCAGCTTGGGACCGGGGATGCGGGCGTTGACGTAGTACACGCCGATCGGTGTGCGTTGGTCGCCTTCACGCGACTTGTTGACGCCGTAGCGGCCTTGCGAAATGTAATAGTCGGTGATGAAACGGAGCTGGCCGCCCTGGTTCTCGTAGACGTACATGCGCGATCGGCTCGTGTCAACCACCAGTACGTTCTTCTGGTCGTCGCCGACCTGCAGCACCGGCCTGGGAATCAAATTGGGATTCGGACGTTCCTGCAGCGATTTGATGCGGACCATCGCTTCCGCGCGCAGATCCTTGAGCTTGTCGGCCGGAGCGTCGGCCATGGCGCCGAAGCCTTTGACCGGACGCGCGTGCATCATCAGCAGGTCGCCGCGCACCAGATGGCCGAGGCGGAAGTGCGGATACGCCGCCACCAGCGAGTCTGCCTTGGCTTGCGCTTCCTGCAGGCGGTTGTTACCCAGATCCTTGTAAATTTCGATCAGCAAGGCCTCGGGGTCCGGCTTGCGGATTTCCGATTGCAAGGCTTGTGGCGGAATGGCGGAAGAGGATGCGACGCTGGTTGCGACCGGCACGCAGGCCAGGCAACTCAGCACCAGTCGTCCAAGGACTGATCGCAAGGGCAACCCCTTGCGCGTATTTGCAGCAAAACGAACCATCAGCCTCCCGAGCGCTCCTGTTTGATCAGCCACTTGTTGCCCTGTTTGGTCAGGATCAGTGTCTTGCGGCTGTTAACTGTCAGACGGTTCGAATTATATATCTGACGGAAGCGGACCGTTGCGGTGTCGTTCTTGATGGCGACTTGCGGCGCCTCGACCTTGACGGTGATATGGCCTTTTTCCTCGATGCGGGCGCGGCGCTCGTCAGCCCATTCCTTGCGCGTTTCGCCCTTCGGCGTCTGGAAATCGTTGCCGTAGGCGGCCAGGTAGGACTTCACGTCCAGGTCGCTCCAGGCTTTGGCCCAGTTGTTGACTGCGGCCAGGACAGCGGTCTTGTCTTTTTCTTCGCGAGCGGATTCTGCGGCCTTCGCGGCGGCCTTGTCAGCCTTTTCCGCAGCCTTGTCGGTCTTGCTCGGCTTCTCGGCCGGTTTCTCTGCTGGTTTTTCAACCGGCTTTTCAACTGGTTTCTCTGCGGGTTTTTCAGCAGGCTTAGGCGTCGGCTTCTCAACCGGCTTTTCGGCCGGTTTCGGTTTTTCTGCCGGCGCTGCGGGTTCCGGTTTCGGTTCCGGCTTCGGCTTGGTTTCAGGAGCAGGCGTTGGCGTCGGGACCACGACCGCTGCGGCAGGCGCCGACGGCTTGCTGTTGGCGGTATTCGCGCTCGCCAGTTTCGGGATGGTGCCGCCGGTGATGTTGCCGGACAACGTGCGCACCAGCGTCAGTTTGGGTTGCGGCACATTGCTGCCGGGGTCGATCTGCAATGCCTTGTCGTAAGCCTGGCTGGCCAACTTGGCGTAAATGTCGCCGAGGTTTTCCAGTGCAGTGGCGTAGGTCGGGTTGGTGCGGATGGCCATGTCGAGCGTAGTGCGTGCCTTGTCATATTGACCATTGGCGGCGTACAGCACGGCCAGGTTGTTGTACGGCTCAGGCAGGTCGGGGAAGTCTTCGGTCAGCTTGCTGAAGATGGCGATCGCTTCGGCGGACTTGTTCTGTTCCGCCAGGATCAGCCCCTTCACGAAGCGCATCTGAGCGTCGCGGGGATGCTTGGCTAGGACCGCATCGGTCTTGACCAAGGCGTCGGCATATTGGCCGTTGCGCATGAGTTTGCTGATGTCCGAAACTTCGCTGGCCTGCACCGAGTAGATTGCGGCGATCAAGCCGGATAAAATAACGGTCTTGCTCAAAATGCCACGCAATGCATTGCGATAAGTGTGCGGAGATGCAAGAGGCATGGTTTTCATCAATGCTATACTCAAACGAAAAGACGCATTTTATCAAAGAAGCACTATAAAAAGGGTTTTGGCAATCGTGTTGTATTCATGTTGTAGACCGCTATAAAACAACAAGCGCGGACGCACTGAAAACGTGCTGGCAGATGGCAACCCGCGCCTCTTGCTCAGTACTGAAACACCACACGAACCATTGCCGGAACCGATATTTCCCATTCATGAGCACTCTGAAAATATATAACACGCTTGCGCGTGATAAGCAGGCTTTTTCCCCAATCGAACCGGGCAAGGTCCGCCTCTACGTCTGCGGCATGACCGTGTATGACTATTGCCATCTCGGCCACGCGCGCGTGATGGTGGTGTTCGACATGGTGCAGCGCTGGTTGCGCGCAACGGGTTTCGACGTGACTTATGTGCGCAACATTACCGATATCGACGACAAGATCATCCAGCGTGCGATCGAAAATCGCGAGTCGATCGGTCAGTTGACGCAGCGTTTTATCGTCGCCATGGACGAGGATTCTGCCGCGCTCGGCGTGCAAAAGCCAGACCATGAACCGCGCGCCACGGCCTATGTGCCGCAGATGCTGGACCTGATCAGTAAACTCCAGACCAATGGCCTGGCCTATCAGGGCAGCGATGGCGACGTCAATTATTCCGTGCGCGATTTCCCAGGCTACGGCAAGTTGTCTGGCAAGTCGCTCGACGACCTGCGCGCCGGAGAACGCGTCGACGTCAATACCGGCAAGCGCGATCCGCTCGACTTCGTACTATGGAAGGCCGCCAAGGAAAGCGAACCGGGCGAAGTCAAATGGGATTCGCCCTGGGGCAAGGGGCGTCCGGGCTGGCATATCGAATGCTCGGCCATGGCGAGTGATTTGCTGGGCGACCATTTCGACATCCATGGCGGCGGCCAGGACTTGCAATTCCCGCATCATGAAAATGAGATCGCCCAGTCGGAAGGCGCGCACCGGCATACCTTCGTCAATTATTGGATGCACAACGGTTTCGTCCGTGTCGACAATGAAAAGATGTCGAAGTCGCTGGGAAATTTTTTCACTATCCGCGACGTCTTGAAAAAATACGATCCTGAAGTGGTACGCTTCTTCATTCTGCGTGCACATTATCGTAGTCCGTTGAATTATTCGGATGCGCATCTGGACGACGCCCGTGTCGCCCTGACACGTCTTTACACGGCGCTGAAAGAGGTGCCGGCCGAAGCGGGCCCTGCAGCGGTGGTGGATCAGGGCGACGTCTACGCGCAGCGTTTTGCCGAAGCAATGAATGACGATTTCAATACGCCGGTGGCGATTGCGGTGTTGTTTGATCTGGCCAATGAAGTCAACAAGAGCAAGTCGCCGGCGCAGGCGCGGCAGTTGAAGGCGCTGGCGGGAGTGATCGGATTGCTGGAGCGGCCGGCCGAAGCTTTCCTCCAGGGTGGCCCCGGCAGTGAAGCCGAGGGTCTGTCCGCAGCAGATATCGAAGCAAAAATCGCGGCGCGCATCGCCGCCAAGCAAGCTAGGAATTTCGCCGAAGCAGACGGCATCCGCGCGGAACTCGCTGCGGCCGGCGTAATTCTGGAAGACAAACCAGGTGGTTTGACCGAGTGGCGACGAGGCTGATGAGAATGATAAAAAACAATCCCGCTGATCCAGCGATCAGCGTTCCGGCATATTGGGAGGAAGCCAAAGCGGAACTGATGAAGCGTGACCGCATCATGCGCAAGCTCATCCCGCAATTCGGCGACCTGCAACTGACCGGCCGCGGCGATGCCTTCACCACGCTGGCGCGCTCCATCATCGGCCAGCAGATTTCCACCAGGAGTGCTCAAGCGGTCTGGCAACGTTTCCTCGAAGCATGCCCGAAATGCATGCCGGCCCAGGTCATCAAGGCCGGCCCCGAGAATCTTGTCGCCTGCGGGCTGTCCAAACGCAAGGCCGAGTACATTCTCGATCTCGCCAATCACTTCAAGGCGAAGACTGTTCATCCCGACAAATGGGCGGAGATGGAAGACGAAGACGTCATCGCCGAGATGCTGCAGATCCGCGGGATCGGCCGCTGGACAGCCGAGATGTTTTTGATATTTAATCTGCTGCGGCCGAATGTGCTTCCCCTGGACGATCCGGGCTTGCTTAAGGGCATCAGCGACAGTTATTTTTCGGGCGAACCGGTATCGCGCAGCGATGCGCGCGAAGTCGCCGCGAACTGGGAGCCGTGGCGTACCGTCGCCACCTGGTATCTGTGGCGCAGCCTGGACGGCGCCTCCTCCTGAAGATTGAGAATATTGCAAGGACCGTTGCCGCTGCCCATTGTTGGCAAAGCGGCAATGCGAATAGAAGGCATGCGGGCTGTTATACTCGCGCCTGTTCATGAAAATGCGTAAAGGAATACGATGAGCAAGTCGACAACGACATTTCTGGGTTTCGAGCAGGCAATCGCCGAGCTGGATGCCAAAATCGAAGAGTTGCGCTTTGTGCAAGACGACTCGGCAGTCGATATCTCGGAAGAGATCGAGCGCCTGGTCAAGAAGAGCCAGCAACTGACCAAAGATATCTACGCCAAGCTCACGCCGTGGCAAGTGTCGCAAATCGCCCGTCATCCGCAGCGTCCGTACACCATGGACTATGTGAATGAAATCTTCACCGACTTCCACGAGCTGCACGGCGACCGCACCTATGCGGACGACCTGTCCATCGTCGGCGGTCTGGCGCGTTTCAACGGCCAGGCCTGCATGGTGATCGGTCATCAGAAGGGCCGCGACACCAAGGAACGCGCGCTGCGCAATTTCGGCATGCCGAAACCGGAAGGCTATCGCAAGGCCATGCGCCTGATGAAAGTCGCCGAGAAATTCAATTTACCCATCTTTACCTTTGTCGATACCCCGGGCGCATTCCCCGGCATCGATGCGGAAGAGCGCGGCCAATCCGAAGCGATCGGTCATAACCTCTACGTCATGGCCGAACTCAAGGTGCCGCTGATCGCCACCATCATCGGTGAAGGCGGCTCCGGCGGCGCGCTGGCGATTGCCGTGGGCGACTCGGTGCTGATGCTGCAATACGCGACTTATTCGGTGATCTCGCCGGAAGGCTGCGCCTCGATCCTGTGGAAGACCGCCGACCGCGCGTCCGACGCCGCCGAAGCATTGGGCCTGACCGCGCATCGCCTCAAGGCCATGGGCCTGATCGACAAGATCGTCAATGAACCGCTGGGCGGCGCGCATCGCGATCCGAAGCAAATGGCGTCGCTGCTCAAGCGCGCGCTGGCCGACACGCTGCGTCAATTCCAAGGCGTCAAAACCAAGGAACTGATGGCCGCACGTCACGAAAAGCTGATGAGCTACGGCAAGTTCAAGGAATTGAATACGCAGGAATAAACCTGTCGCCGGCGTCGCTTCCTCAACGTTGTGACGCCGGCATGCAGTTCCCGTTTTGCACAGATGGCCTCGATTGAGGCCATTTTTCTTTCGTCATGATGTTGGCTGCAGATGCAGTCCGGCGCTGAATTTGGCTTCATCATTCATCACTCGCGCGCAGGAAAATCCCCATGTCAGCTTCAGGCGCCATCCTCACGTTGCAAGAACAATTTGCCCGCGCCATTGAGGCGCTGAGCATCCCCCATCGCGGCGACGACGATCGCGCGCTGGCCGACGTGTTTCCTGTTATTGCAGTGGCCTACAGTGGCGGCCTCGATTCGTCGGTGCTGCTGCATCTGGCCGCCACGTTCGCGCGCGAGCAGGGTGTGCGCCTGTTCGCCTTTCACATCCATCACGGCATCAGCTCCAACGCCGATCAATGGCAGTCGCATTGCCGAGCGCAATGCGAGCGTGTCGGTGCAGAGTTTGATACGCGCAACGTGACGCTGGCTGCGAAGGACAAGAGCGGGGTGGAAGAGGCGGCGCGCGTGGCGCGCTACCAGGCGCTTGGGCAACTGTGTCGTGAACATGGCGCAGGTCTGCTGCTGACCGCGCATCATCTCGACGATCAGGCTGAAACCGTACTGCTGCAAATGCTGCGCGGCTCCGGCGTGGCCGGGATTTCCGGTATGGACAGCGCCAACAAGGCGGCGGAATTGCTCGGCGACGCCGGCCTGCTGATGGCGCGTCCCTTGCTCGGCGCATCACGCGGCGAGCTGGAGCAATATGCGCAGCAGGAACAAGTGTCGTACGTCGAAGATGAATCCAACAGCGATACGCGCTATGCACGCAACGCCTTGCGCCATAAGGTGATGCCGGTGCTGGCGGAATTTTTTCCTGGTTTCCAGGAGCGTTTTGCACGCGCGGCGGGACATGCGCAGGCGGCGCAGCGACTGCTGACAGTGTTGGCAAATCAGGATCTTGCCGCTTGCCTGGAGGGAGAGTATCTCAGCGTGCCGGCATTGCGCCGGCTCGATCCCGAACGCGTCGACAATCTGTTGCGCCACTGGCTCGGCCTGCGCGGATTGCGCATGCCTTCTTCGGCGTGGCTGTTCGAATTGCGTACGCAATTGCTCGACGCGAAATACGATGCGCAACTGTGCGTGACACATCTCGATTGCCATGTGCGGCGTTATCGCGATCGTGTCTTCCTGACGCCGCGCCGACCGCCTTTCGATGAAAACACAGGACCGCAGCCGTTCACCTGGCGCGGTGAAGACAAGCTGCATTTCCCGCAGTTTTCCGGCAGCCTGTTTTTTGATGTCGCTGACACTGGTTTCAACGCGGCGTGGTTGCGTGGACAGTCCTTGTCGGTGTGTTTGCGCAGCGGCGGTGAGCGTGTCAGACTGGCATGGAATCGTCCCGCCAAGAGTCTCAAATATCATTTCCAGAACATGGATATCCCGGCCTGGGAGCGTCCGTATTTGCCGCTTATTTTTGCGCAGGAGCAGATCTTGTATGCGGCGGGCATCGGCATGGACTGCCACGCGCAACCCAAGCCCGGCGAGGAGAGCGACGAGCGTCGGATTGCCTTGCGCTGGCAGGCCGATCTGGGTTGAACGCTGACGTCCGGTTTCTGCCGGGCGCAATGAAAAAACGGCTTGCCATGTTCGATGGCAAGCCGTTCTTTTTTTGCGCTCCCTGAGCGTGTTTTACATGCTACCTGTACTTCACTTCAGGCTGCCTGAATTACTTGGTCTTGGCAGGTGTGGCAGGCGTTGCGGGCGTTGCAGGCGTTGCCGGTGTTGCAGCAGGTGTGGCGGTGGTCTTTTCAGCCTTGGCTTCCTTCTTGGTGTGCTTCACGGCCTTGTGCTTGGCGGCATGCTCAGCCTTCGGCGCTGCTGTTGCAGCGGCAGGAGTCGCGGCTGCAGGCTTTGCAGCTGCCGGTGCTGCAGGCGCGCCGGTTTGAGCGAACACTGGCAGAGTCAGGGCGGAGAACAGAGCTGCAACGACGATGGATTTCGAGTTCATGGCAATTTCCTTAAAGAGAAGTTTTTTCAGTCTCGGCGCTGATTGTTGCGCCTTACTTCCATTAACGAGCCGTGAACCGAAGCGACGACATCAGAGTGTTTCAAAAGATGTCATATTTGTAAGCATCTGTTGCAGTTCCTTTGCACTCTGTCTGCGTGCTATGCAAACGGCCAGCCATGCGAACCGAACAATCCGACCAGGCCGATGACGATCAGATAAATCGCAATGATGAAATTGAGAAGGCGCGGCATCACGAGGATGAGGATGCCGGCAATCAGGGCGACCAGAGGGCCGAAGGAAAGGTGAAGGTTCATTGTGATGCTCCTTGTTGGTTGATCTTGATCGGAACAGCTATCACCGTCAGATGGCATTCGGGTGACAGAGTTCAGCACATCGATTCTCTAATCCTTATAATGTCGATCCCGGTTCATCTGCAGAAAGTAAGGCATGGCTTTTCAATCCTGGTTTGCATTTTTCCTGGCGGCTTGTCTGATCGCCATCTCTCCCGGTTCCGGCGCGGTCTTGTCCATGAGCCACGGCCTCAGCTACGGCGTGCGCCGCACCAGCGCCACCATCCTCGGACTGGAAGTGGCACTGGTGTTGATCCTGGTGATTGCCGGCGCCGGCGTGGGTTCGCTGCTGGTGGCCTCGGAAGCCGCCTTCAACACAATCAAGATCCTCGGCGCTGCGTATCTGATTTATCTCGGCTGGTCGCAATGGCGTTCGCCGGTGCATGTCGGCGACGCACAAGCTGCGCGTCCGGCGGCGCCGACGGCATGGTGGCAGCGTGCCGTCACCGGCTTCCTGACCAACGCCACCAATCCGAAGGGCATTGTGTTCATGGTCGCGGTCCTGCCGCAGTTCATCAACCATGAGCGCCCGTTGTGGCTGCAATTGTTGCTCATGGCGATCACGATGGTGGCGGTGGACCTGGTGGTGATGCACGGCTATGCGTTCGCAGCGAGCCGCATGCAGCGCTTCTTCCGGGATGCGAAAGCGGTGCGCATGCAAAACCGCTTTTTCGGCGGCGTGCTGATGCTGGTGGGCGCCGGATTGTTTTTCTTCAAGCGCTCCCAGCAATGATGTCTTGCCGACAATAACCCGGCAGACGTAAAAAAGCCCGCATCGACAATGTCGCCTGCGGGCTTTTTACTGGTAGTGACTGACCGGAATTACTTGTCCTTCTTCAGGCATTCTTTCATGAAGGCCTTGCGCTCGTCGCCTTTCTTGCCGGTGGCGTCCTTGTTGCAGGACTTCATCTTGTCTTGCTGGGTGACTGGTGCGGCAGGAGCGGCCGGCTTGTTGGAGAGGCAATCCTTCATGAAAGCCTTGCGTTCGTCGCCTTTCTTGCCGGCGGCGTCCTTGTTACAGGAGGTCATCTTGCTTTGCTGGGTAGTCGGGGTCTGCGCCATGGCGACGGGCGCGAGCATGACGGGAGCGATAAAGGCGAGGGCTAGGGTTGCAAGCAGTTTTTTCATGGGTTTCTCCATTCAGGGATAACGTGGGTTGTGCGGCTTGGATGCCGCGCTCTTGCCTGGTTCTGCGCTTGGCATGACGACATGGCCGTCTGCTTGCCCTTGAACGTTTGCCAAACCGGCGGCGTTGACAGCGCCGCTACGCCATTTTCTCAACGCTGACAGGTTACATCGCCCTCGGGGCAGGCGGACAGCGCCTTGAGCTCTTTGGTGCGTTCCAGCGTCTTTTCCGTCAGACAGGATTGCAGCGCCATGTTGTGCACCGAACCGCCGGCGCTGCGCGAGGTGGCATACTTGCAGGTCAGGTCGCGGTATTTGATCCAGGCCAGCTGGACGTCGCGAATCTGGTTCTGCTGGCTCTTGTCGAGGCGCTTGCGATAATCGACATAAGTCTGGTTGAGCTCGGCGTCGGCCTTGTTGAGCGCCTGGCTGGCGCATTCGTCCATGTCCGCCTGGGTCTGGGCGCTGTTACAGTCCAAGGCCCAGGCGCTGCCGCCGACGATGGAGAAAGAGAGCAGTGCGGCGATGCGCCATAGGGATGATTTCATGTTTTTCCTTAACTTTATCTGGTGGCGAGTGTCTACTACTGCGACAGGCAAAAGCAAGCGCTTTGCACGGCAAGATTGTTGCCAAGTGTTACGACGGCTTGCGAGACGCAGGATTTTTAGAAATGCCGACCGGCACCGAGTTCAATCGAAGTTCAAACCATATTCAAATGAAGGCGGGATAATTCATGGCGCTCAACTGGATCGCGGCTTTCAAGCTGATACCCTGGACCGACGTGGTCCAGGCCACGCCAACCGTGGTGCGCGGCGCCAAGGACTTGTGGACGCGCGCGCGGGCGGGCAAAGCCAAATCGGCTGCCGCGCAGGATGGCGCAGCGCCGGCGCCCGGCAGTCCCGAACATCTGGCGCAGCGCATCACGCAGCTCGAAGCGGAGCAGGTCGACGCTTCATCGTTGATCAACACGCTGGCCGAGCAGAATGCGCAACTGGTGGCGGCGCTCGACAACGTGCGCAACAAGGTCAAGCTGCTGTTCGCGGCGTGCGTGTTGCTGGCGTTGAGCAGCGTTGCCTTGTGGTTGCGCTAGCCGACGGCGGGCCACGTCGCACGCACCTTTCACATCACCGGCGTTGACCGGTCAGGTTGAGGTCGCAATCCCGGAAGCGAAGTCGCGATAGGACCGCAGAGGGCGGCCCAACAGCGTGGTCAGGCGTTCCACATCACCGGCCTCCGGAATCATTCCCTCGGTGAGAAAGCGTTCGCTCATGAGGCGCATATCGAAGGCCATCCAGCTGGGCATGAATTGCCGGAGGTTTTTCTCGAACCCTGCGGGGTCATCTCCCGGATAGGCAATAGGGCGTCCCAGCACTTCCGTCCAGATCGCGGCGACATCCATGCCGGTCAACGTTTCAGGCCCGACCAGGTTGATCCGGTCAATGGGAAGAGGGATTGCGCTCCGTTCGCGACGGATGAGTTCGATGGCCGCGATCTCGCCGATGTCGCGCGTATCGATCATCGCTAGTCCCTTGCGGCCGATCGGCATAGGATAGATGCCGTATCCGGTCACCACATCCTTGATCGTGACATCGTTGTCCATGAAGTAGGCGGGACGCAGGATGGTGGCGTTCAGCCCCATTTGCCCGATCATGCGCTCAACGCCGAACTTGCCCGCGAAGTGCGGCACGTTCACATAGAGGTCGCTGTGGATTACCGACAGATAGACGATCCGTTCGATGCCGACCTCGCGAGCGACGTTGAGCGCGATCAGCGCCTGGGTGTATTCGTCTGGTACGACTGCGTTGAGCAGGAACAGCGTCGAGACTCCTGAAAAGGCCCTGCGCAGCGAATCGACGTCGAGCAGGTCGCCCTGGACGACGTCAACGCCCGCCGGGAAGTTTGCCTTCGACACGTCGCGCACGAGAGCGCGAACGTCTGCGCCGCGCTTGACGAGCTGGTCGACAACATGGCGGCCGACAGTGCCGGTGGCGCCGGTAACGATAATAGTCATGATGATTACTCCTTGGTCAGGTTTGTAAATTTGAAATTGCGACAGGGGGTGTGGATCAAACCGGCACGGCGTCGTCGCAGGTGTTCGCCGTGCACCTGGTTTTCCTTGTTTGGGACGTTGATTCAGAGGGAGAAGTCCACAACGATCTTGCCTACCTGCGGCTGGGTCCGATTGCGCTCGATCGCCGCGGACAGTTCGTCGAAGCGCACGACGGCGTTGACTTTCGATTGCAAGCGTCCGTGCGCCACGTCCTCCGCGATCGCCTGCAGCCGTGCGGCATCCGGCGTGTTCATGAACCACAGGCCGCGTCGTCCGGTTGGCGTGCTTGCCAGAATGGTCGGCGATGCCGTGCTGACGATGACGCCGTCTTCGGCCAGTACAGACCATGAGCGGTTCAGCATGTCGCCGCCGACATAGTCGAGCACGAGGTCGATGTCGCTTACCGAGGCTTCGAACTGTTCTTTGTCATAGGCGATGACGTGGTCGGCGCCGAGGCTGCGGACATAGTCGGCGTGAGCGTCCAGGGCGGTGGCAAACACCACGGCGCCGGCCTGATGCGCATACTGGACCGCGAATCCGCCGAGACCGCCTGCCGCGCCCTGGACAAGGATGCGCTGGCCAGCTTGTATCGGACCGGCAAAATGCAGGCTTTGCCACGCAGCCAATGACGCCACGGGCAACGCTGCCGCGTCCACGAAGCTCAGCGCCTCGGGAATCAGATTCAGGTTGGCCTCGTCCACTGCCACCAGATCGGCGTAGGCGCCCAGCCCGCCGCGCGGCCCCATGACACGGTCGCCTTTGCGCAGCGTTGTGACGCCCGGACCCACCGCTTCGACGATCCCGGCAAGTTCAATGCCCAGGACAGTCGGCAGTTGCAGTGGGAATGCGTCCCGGACATAGCCTTCCCGGACCTTCCAGTCCAGTCCGTTGACTCCGGCGGCGTGAACGCGGACCAGGACCTGGCTTTGTCCCGCCGTCGGCGCTGCGATTGATGAAATCTTGACGGCTGCCGGGCCGCCGTATTCGTTAAGAACCAATGCGCGAATCGTGTTCATGAAAAACTCCTTTGAGGTGTGGGTTGCGTACGAACAGATAATAGGTAGTTCCGAATGCAAAACAAAGACTGTAAAATGTAGATACTTCGTTTCAATAATGAGACATCATGGATTTCAATGCCCTTGAAGACTTTCAGTTAGTGGCCTCTCACGGAGGCTTTGGAAAGGCCAGTCGCGCCAGCGGCCGTTCCAAGGCAACCTTGTCGCGCCGCGTCGCCGATCTTGAAGAGGCGCTGGGCATCCGGCTCATCGAGCGGGGCGCCCGCAGCCTGGAGGTGACCGAAGCAGGCCAGCTGTTGCTCGCCCGGACCGAGGGGCCGATGCGCGAGGTCGCCGAAGCAGTGGCGGCAGCACGTGACGGCCTTGCGACGCCGCGCGGCCGTCTGCGCATCGCAGCGCCGCTTCTGTTTTCGCAGCTGGCATTGGGGAAGATTGCCGCCCGGTTCGTGGAGAGCTATCCGGAGGTGCAGATCGAAGCCGTGGCCGATGATCGTCTCGTCAATCTGGTTGACGAACACTTCGATGTCGCCATACGCATCAATCCGGACAAGGACAGCGCCCTGGTCGGCAGGTGCTTTGCCAAAGACAGGCAGGTCCTTGCCGCCGCACCGTCCGTTCAGATGCCAACGGGAGATCGCACCAGGCCATTCCCCGTTCCGGCGGTCGTTACGCCGGGCTATCGCGACGGAGATATCTGGTCCGTTCGCAACGGCCAGTTCACTATCGAACCGCGACCTGTTCTGCGTCTGTCTTCGCTCCTGATGGTCCGCGATGCGATTGCCGCCGGCGCCGGCGCAGCGATGCTGCCGCAGTCCATCATCGGCAGCATGCTGGAAAAAGGCGAACTGGTATCGTGGGGAATTGCCGGGGAAGAAGTTGAGCTTTGGGTGCTGCACACCTCTCGCCGTTTGCAGAGTCCCAAGGTACGGGCCTTCGTGGACTTCATGTGCGGGCAGTACCCTGGCGGATCGTTCTCCATTCCAAACCTGTAGAAATGGCCGGCATGCGCTATGCTGTCGGCAATGAATGCGCTTTCCCGATGAGGCTGGCGCATTGTTTCCTTCTGATTTCCCGCCTGGAGTTGCATGTTTCTTCTATCGTTGCGCATGACGCGCCGTGACTGGCGCGCCGGTGAACTGCGCTTCCTGCTGATTGCCCTGATCGTCGCCGTGGCGGCGTTGTCCTCGGTCGGTTTCTTCGTCGACCGTATGCGCGCCGGCCTGACGCGCGACGCGCATCAGTTGCTTGGTGCCGATCTGCTGGTCGGCGCGGACCAGCCGCTGAATCCCGCCTGGCTAGAGCAGGCGCAAAACAATAAGTTGACGATGGCGCAGACGGTGGTGTTTCCGAGCATGGCGATTGCCGGCGAAGGTGACGCCGGCGCCGATGCGGCGCGCTCCATCCTGTCGTCGATCAAGGCGGTCACCAGCGCCTATCCGCTGCGCGGGCAACTGAAGCTGGCCGGCGCCGATGGCGTCGACCGTGCCGTCGAAGGCGTCCCGCAAGCCGGCACGGTATGGGTCGATCCGAACATTCTTTCGGCCTTGCAAGTCAGGCAGGGCGCAACACTCAAGCTGGGCGACAAGACCTTTCGCATCGCCGGCGTGATCTCGGTCGAACCTGATCGCGGCAGCGCTTTCGTTAATTTCGCGCCGCGCGTGATGCTGACTATGGACGACCTGGCAGCCACCGGACTGGTGCAATTCGGTTCACGCGTGACCTACCGGCTGTTGCTGGCCGGCGCGCCAGAGCAGATCAAGGCTTACCAGCAATGGTTGCAAAAGACTATCGACGACGGCAACGTCAAGGGCGTGCGCATCGAGTCGCTCGAATCGGGGCGCCCGGAAATGCGCGCCACGCTCGACCGCGCCGAACAATTCCTGTCGCTGGTCGGCCTGTTGTCGGCCTTGCTGGCGGCGGTCGCCGTGGCGATGGCGGCGCGCCGCTTCATGCTGCGACATCTGGACGCCTGCGCCATGCTGCGCTGTTTTGGCATGACGCAGAATCAGGTCACGCTGATGTACCTGCAGGAATTCATCGTAGTCGGCCTGGCCGGCAGCGCGCTCGGCGTGCTGCTCGGTTTCGCGGCGCACTTTGCTCTGCTGGAATGGCTGGGACAATTCATGCCGACCGCGCTGCCGGCGGCCAGCTGGTGGCCGGCGCTGCAAGGCGTCGCGGTCGGTTTGCTGCTGCTGGTCGGATTTGCCTTGCCGCCGCTGCTGCAGCTGCGCAACGTACCGCACAACCGCGTGATCCGGCGCGAAGCCTCGGCACCGAAGGCGATGAGCATCGCCACCTACGCGCTGGGCATGCTGGTGTTCGCCGGATTGCTGCTGTGGCAGGCCGGAGATATCAAGCTGGGCGCCATGACGGCGGCAGGATTTCTGGGTGGTTTTGCATTATTCGCGCTGATTGCTTGGGCTTGCCTGCGCAGCGTGCAATCGCTGCGCGGCCTGTTCAACAACCAGAGCTGGCGCTTCGCCATTGACGGCCTGCAGCGCAGGCCCGGCGCCACCACCATGCAGATCGTGGCGCTCGGTCTCGGCCTGATGGCCTTGCTGCTGCTGACGGTGATCCGCGGCGACCTGATCGGGGCCTGGCGCCAGGCCACGCCGGCCGATGCGCCGAACCGTTTCGTCATCAACATCCAGCCGGATCAGAAAGACGTGGTCGAGCAAAAGCTGAAGCAGGCCGGCTTGCAGCAGGCGCGTCTGTTCCCGATGATCCGCGGCCGCCTGGTGCAGATCAACGGCAAGCCCGTCACCAACGACACCTATCAGGAAGACCGCGCCAAGCGCCTGGTGGATCGCGAATTCAATCTCTCGACCATGCGTGACCTGCCGGCGCAGAACACTATCGTCGGCGGCAAATGGTATGACGACAGCCGTCCCGAAGCGTCGGTGGAGGAGGGTTTGGCCAAGACGCTCAAGCTCAGCCTCGGCGACCAGTTGCAATTCGACATTGCCGGCCAGTTGGTCAGCGTGCCGATCACCAGCATTCGCAAACTGGAATGGGGTTCGTTGCGCGTCAATTTCTTCGTCATCATCAATCCGGCGGCGATGCGCGAGATGCCGCAGACCTGGATCACCGCCTTCCACTTGCCGGACGCCAAGGCCGGGCTCGGCAATGTGCTCACGCGTGATTTCCCGAACCTGACGGTGGTCGACATCGGCAGCGTGTTGAAGCAAATCCAGGACATCGTCGACCAAGTGATTTCCGCAGTGGAATTCCTGTTCCTGTTTACGCTGACGGCCGGCGTGCTGGTGCTGTATGCAGCGCTGGTCGGCACCCAGGATGAACGCGTGCGCGAAGCCGGCCTGCTGCGCGCGCTCGGTGCCACGCGGCAGGAGTTGGCAAAGGCGCAACGCATCGAGGTCATGCTGATCGGCAGCGTGGCGGGACTGCTGGCCGCCAGCGGCGCCGCCGCCATCGGCTGGGCGCTGGCGCATTACGTGTTCGATTTCGAATGGCGCTTCAGTCCGTGGCTGTGGCTGGCCGGCGCCGGCATCGGCATGGCGTGCGCGGTATTTGGCGGTTGGGCGGGTCTGCGCAATGTGTTGTCGCGGCCGCCGTTGCAGACTTTGCGCGAGGCCTAAGAACGGTGTAACCGGGAGACATACCGCCGTCGAAGCGGGTATCATCTCGGTCTATGCAAATCGAAGACCTCAATCAGCCGACTGTCTATGACATGATCGGCGGCGGCGACAAGCTGCGCGCCATGGTGGATCGTTTCTACGATCTGATGGACCTCGAGCCGGAATTTGCCGGCATCCGTGCGCTGCATCCGCCGTCGCTCGACGGCTCGCGCGACAAGACTTACTGGTTTCTCTCCGGCTGGAGCGGCGGTCCCAATCTGTACATCGAACGCTTCGGCCATCCTTTCCTGCGTGCGCGCCATTTGCCGTTTGCGATCGGCATTTCCGAGCGTGACCAGTGGCTGCGCTGCATGGCCTGGGCAATGGAAGACACCGGCCTCGACGAAGCCCTGCGCACGCGCCTGATGCAGTCGTTTTTCCAGACCGCCGACTGGATGCGCAACAAGCCTGAATAAATTACTGAAACACCACACATGACCCAGACTGAAATGATTCTCCTCGCCCTGATCGCCGTCGGCATTGTGCTGCAGATCGTGATCCTGCTGCGCGGCCGCGGCGGCATCGACATTGACGCGCCGTTGCAGCAGCTCAAGAGCGAATTGCAACGTCACCAGCAGGATCTGGCCGAGCGCAGCGAACGTGAATTGCGCGAGCAGCTGCAATCCAATGCGCAAAGCACGCGCCAGGAACTGGGCGGCAACTTCGGCCAGTTGCAACAGACCCTGGCGGCGCAGATGACCAGTGTTGCGACGCTGCAGAACAACCAGATCGACAGCTTCGCGCAGCAACTGGTCAAGCTCAACGAGACCAATGCCCAGCAACTCGACGGCATGCGCCAGACCATGAATCTGCAGGCGCAGGCCAGCCGCGAAGAGCAGGCGGTTTCGCTCAAGCGTTTCGGCGACACGCTCAATCAGACGCTGACGACGCTGACCGAATCCAACGCCCAGCGCATGGCCGAAGTGCGCGCCACGCTGGAAGCCAAGATCAAGGACCTGCAGCTGGACAACGGCAACCGCCTCGAAGAGATGCGCAAGACCGTCGATGAGAAGCTGCACGCGACGCTGGAGCAACGCCTCGGCGAATCGTTCAAGCTGGTCTCGGACCGTCTCGACAAGGTCCATCAGGGCCTGGGCGAAATGCAGCAGCTGGCGATCGGCGTGGGCGACCTGAAACGCGTGCTGACCAACGTCAAGACGCGTGGCACGTGGGGCGAAGTGCAGCTGGAAATGCTGCTGGAACAAATGCTCACGCCTGACCAATACGCCAAGAACGTCGAGACCGTGCCCAACACCGGTGAGCGTGTCGAGTTTGCGATCAAGCTGCCCGGCAACGACGACGGCGGCACGCCGGTGTGGATGCCGATCGACGCCAAGTTCCCGAAGGAACAATATGAACGCCTGGCCGAAGCCGCCGACCGCGCCGATGCCGAGGGCGTGGCGCAGGCCGGTCGCGAGCTGGAACGCGCCGTGCGCGGCGAGGCCAAAACCATCGCCGAGAAATATCTGTCGCCGCCGTTGACCACCGATTTCGCCATCCTGTTCCTGCCGACCGAAGGTCTATATGCCGAAGTCATGCGTCGTCCGGGTTTGTCGGACGACCTGCAGCGCACGCATCGGGTCAGCATCGCGGGACCGTCGACCTTGTCGGCTTTGCTGAACAGTTTGCAGATGGGTTTCCGCACGTTGGCGCTGGAAAAGCGTTCGTCGGAAGTGTGGCAAGTGTTGGGCGCGGTAAAGACCGAATTCGGCAAGTTCGGCGACGTGCTGGCTGCGACCAAAAGTACCTTGGAACGTGCTGCCAAGAACATCGAGCAGGCCGAGACGCGCACCCGCCAGATGACGCGCAAACTGAAATCGGTGGAAGCCTTGCCCAGCGACACGGCGCAGAAACTGCTGGGTACGGCTGAGCCGGAAATCGACGGCGAAGGCCAGAGCGAACTGCTCTAAGGCTTGACGAAAAAGCTCAGCGAATCAGGAATTTCATCAGCAAGGAAAACAACCTGCCGTAAGGCGGGTTGAACCACCGCATCACGTTGAAGCGGCTCTGCGTGAACACCGGCTTCATGTGCGAAAAACGCCGGAAACCTTCTTCCCCATGATAGGCGCCCATACCGGATGCGCCGACCCCGCCGAAAGGCAAATTCTCTTGCGCAATGTGCAGCAGCGTGTCGTTGACCGTCACGCCGCCGGCGACCGTCTGCAGCAGGACCTGGTCGATGGCCGTCTCGCTTTTTGCAAACACATAGAGCGCAAGCGGGCGCGGCCTGGCATTGACGAAGGCGATCGCCTCATCGAGGTTTTCATACGTCACCAATGGCAGCAGCGGCCCGAAAATCTCCTCTTGCAGGATGCGCGCATCCGGCGCGATCTGCGTCAGCACCATCGGCGGCAACAGACGCGTCGAGGGATGCGGCGCGTGCGTGGTGAGTTGTTCGATCGTCGCGCCGTGCTCGCGCGCGTCGTCAATCAATTCTTGCAGGCGCGTGAAATGGCGTTCGTTGACGATGCTGGTGTAGTCGTCGACAGCGAGTCGTTCGTCGTTGAGTTCGGGATACATGCGTGCCACGACTACGCGCGCGGCAGCGATGAACTCAGCTTCGCGACCGCTCGGAAGCAATACGTAATCAGGCGCGATGCAGGTCTGGCCGGCGTTGAGCAGTTTGCCGCTGACGATGCGCGCGACCGCGTGCTTGAAATCGGCGTCGGCGGCAATGATGGCCGGTGACTTGCCGCCCAACTCCAGCGTCACCGGCGTCAAGCGCTCGCTGGCGATGCGCATGACCTCGCGGCCGACGGCGGTAGACCCGGTGAAGATAAGATGGTCGAACGCGAGGGCGCAGAACTCCCGGGCGACGTCGACGCCGCCATTGACGACGGTGATTTCATCGTCGGAAAACGATTGCCGGATCAGCCGCTCGAACAATTCTCCGAAGGCGGGCGTGTTTTCCGACAGCTTGATCATCGCCAGGTTGCCGGCTGCCAGCGCGCACGCCAGCGGACCGATGGTCAGCAGCAGCGGATAATTCCACGGCGTGACGATGCCGATCACGCCAAGCGGCTGCGGCAACAGGCGATTGCCGCCAGGCTTAAACCAGATTGCTGTAGGTCGGACCTGCGGCTGCATCCAGTGCTTGCCGTGGGCCAGCGCGTGATCGATGGCCTGCAGGCTGATGAAGACTTCGAGGAATTGCGTTTCGTGCTGTGAGCGATTGCCGAAGTCGGTGTTGATCGCAGCGGCGATGTCGTTGCGGTGGCGCAGCAGCAGCTGACGCAGGCGTTGCAATCGGTCCTGGCGTTCTTCCCAGGGCGTCGCCGGCTGGGCGCGTGAACGCAGGTGCAGCGGGTCGAAGCGCGCGTTCAGCGTCATGGTTTCAGGTCAATCCATCGAACAGCACCACCTGCACCAGGTCGCCGGCAGCGACATCGCCCTGGGCATCGTCGAGCACGATGATGCAGTTGGCGTCGGACATCGAACGCAGGATGCCGGAGCCTTGCGCGCCGGTCAGTTTCACTTTCCAGATGCCGTCGCTGTCGGGCGAGAGGATGCCGCGCTGGTATTCGGTGCGGCCGGGCTTTTTGCGAATCGCCGACAGCGAAGTCGCCTGCAGTCGCGGCAGCGGACTAGCGTCGGCGCCCGACATGCGCAACAAGGCGTCGCGCACGAAGAAATAAAAACTCACCATCACCGCCACCGGGTTGCCGGGCAGGCCGAACAAGTAGGCGCCGCGATCGTGTGACGCGATGCGGCCGAAGGCCATCGGCCGGCCCGGGCGCATGCCGATTTTCCAGAACAGCATGTCGCCCAGCTTGGTCATAGTTTGCTTGGTGTAGTCGGCGGCGCCGACCGAGACGCCGCCGGAGGTGATGACGGCGTCGGCGTGTTCGCAGGCGCTGCGGAAAGCCACTTCCATCGCGACCGGATCATCCCTGACCACGCCCATGTCGATGATGTCGCAGCCCAGGCGCGTGAGCATGCCGTACAGCGTGTAGCGGTTGGAGTCGTAGACGCAGCCCGGATCGAGCGGTTCGCCCACCGAGCGCAATTCGTCGCCGGTCGAGAAGAAGGCCACGCGCAGGCGGCGCTGTACCGGGATTTCGGCCACGCCCAGCGAGGCCAGCATACCGATATCGGCCGGACGCAGGATCTTGCCGGCGCGCAGGGCGATCTGGCCGTTGCGCAGGTCTTCGCCGCGCAGGCGGCGATTGTCGCCGCGTCGTACGCGTCCGGCCGGAATGGTCACGGCTGTGTCGGTCTGATTCTCGGTAAATTCCTGCGGGATGACGGTGTCGCAATCGGCCGGCATGGCGGCGCCGGTCATGATGCGCACGCATTCGCCGGCGGCTACTGCGCCTGTGAATTGCTGGCCGGCGTGCACGCTTCCGACGATGCGCAGTGTCAGCGGTTGATTGCCCGCAAGATCGTCGCCGCGCAGCGCATAGCCGTCCATGGCGGAGTTGTCGTTGGCGGGCACATCAATGGTCGAGGTGATGTCCACGGCCAGCACGCGGTCGAGCGCGCTGCGGATGGCGACGCGTTCGACCGAGGCGATCGGCTGCACGAAATCGTGGATGATTTTTTGCGCCTGCGGCACGGTCATCGCATTCGGGTCATAGCCGGACACGCAACTGACGATGTCGGAGAGGGAGAGTTGTGTCATTTATTCGGATTCCAATTGGCGCAGCTCTTGCAGCGTGTTGATGTTGCTGAAGGCGGCTTCGTCGTCGAAGCGCACTTCGGCGGTATGGATGGCGGCAAACCAGCGTTCCATTTTGCGACCGTCCTGTTGCAGATAAGCGGTCAGCGACGGCAGCAGTGTTTTTTTGAGCAGGCAGAACACGGGGTGGCGCTGCTCGCCGGTGACGGCGATGGCGGCGTCGGCCCGTTGCTCAATCAGCGCCGCAGCCAGCCGGGCGACGAGATCGCGTGGCAACAGCGGAGAGTCGCAAGGAGCGGCGGCCAGATAGTCGGTAGAGCAATGCGTCAGGCCGCTGTGCAGCCCCGCCAGAGGCCCGGGGAAATCGGGCAGGAGATCGGGCCATACTGGTAAATTGAACGCCGCATAGTCGCTCTGATGGCGGTTGGCGTTGATCGCCAGCACGCCGGTCTGGCCGGACAGGCGTTCGATCACGTGAGCGGCCAGCGGCTTGCCGCGGAACAGCTGCAAACCTTTGTCGACATGCCCCATGCGGGCGCCGCGTCCGCCTGCCAGTACCAGGCCGGTGATGTGTTCAGGGGAAATTGGAGAGGCGACGGCCATGGCCATCAGCCGCCGATGTACGACATTTCGACTTTGCGCACTTGCGGCATCGATGTCGCCGACGGACCCTTCTGTTCGCTGCGCAGTTCGGAATAACGGTCGCCGCGGCGGCCCCAGATGGCGGCGATGGCGGAGGAGATTTCCGCATCGCTGCGCTCGCCGCGCAGCAGGCCACGCAGGTCGTGGCCTTCGCCGGCGAACAGGCAGGTATAGATTTTTCCTTCGGTGGACAGGCGCGCGCGGCTGCAGTCCTGGCAGAACGCCTGGGTGACGCTCGAGATGACGCCGATTTCACCGCTGCCGTCCTGGTAACGCCAGCGTTGCGCGGTCTCGCCGGTGTAGTTGGCGTCGATCGCTTCGAGCGGGAGTTCGGCCTGGATCCGGCGGATCACTTCGCTGGACGGCACGATTTCATCCATGCGCCAACCGTTCGAGGTGCCGACGTCCATGTATTCAATGAAACGCAGGGTGAATGGCGAACCCTTGAAATGGCGCGCCATGGCCAGGATTTCGTGATCGTTGACGCCCTTCTTGACCACCATGTTGATCTTGATCGGACCGAGGCCGACCTTGTGTGCGACATCGAGGCCGTGCAGGATCTGCGTGACCGAGACGTCGACGTCGTTCATGCGCTTGAAGTTGGCGTCGTCCAGCGCGTCCAGGGAGACCGTGACGCGCTTGAGGCCGGCATCCTTCAATGCCTGCGCTTTTTGCGCCAGTAGCGTGCCGTTGGTGGTCAAGGTCAGGTCGAGTTCGCGGCCGTCGGGCGTGCGCAGTTCGTGCAGCATGCCGATCAGGCGTTCGAGGTGCTTGCGCAGCAGCGGCTCGCCGCCGGTCAGGCGGATTTTCTCGACGCCGTGGGCGACAAACAGCGCGGCCAGGCGCGTGATTTCTTCAAACGACAGCAGGGAAGAGTGCGGCAGGAAGCTGTAGTCCTTGTCGAACACTTCCTTTGGCATGCAATACACACAACGGAAATTGCAGCGGTCAGTGACCGAAATGCGCAGGTCGTGCAATGGACGCATCAAGGCATCGGCGAGAAATCCGGACGGCGCTTCCAGCAGCGCGGGGACCGCTGCGAAGCTGCCGTTCAAGCGTTCGTCGATGATCGGAATGATGCGATTGTTCATACTCGCTACGATAGCATGCGGTGGAAAATTCGGCAGTGTACAGAGCGGTCGGGGCGATCCCGGTACAGTGCGGGAACAAGATGGTGTTTACTTGCTTATTTGCAATGATGCAAGGGCACATTCAGCCGGCTGCAGACGAGAAAAAAGGGAGTTTTCACTCCCTTTTTTTCCTTGCTACGCTGTGCTTGTGCTTGCTAAGGCATCAACGACGGGTTTCGACCTGTACCAGCGGTTCAGTCGATTGCGGCGGCAATGGCTTGCGTTCGCGCGGCACGTGCGGCGCAGGCACGATCAGGGCGGCGGCGGCCTGGGCTGCGCGCAGTTTTTCCGGATCGGTGCTGGCAAGGGTCAGACCGGCCGACGACAGCATCTCGTTGAGGTCATTCCATTGCTTGCCGTTGGAGGCTGCCGGAGCCGCGGCTGCAGCGACTGGTGCCGGAGCAACCACTACCGGAGCCGCTTGAACCGCTTGCGGTGCAGGTGCAACTGCCGGAGCAGCAGGAGCCGGTTCGATCGCTGCCGGGGCAGCCGCTTCAGACAGCAGGCTGATCTGTTGCGGCGCAGGCGCCTCGACAGGGGCAGCCGGTGCGGCTGGGGCAGCTTCGATCACCGGTTCTGCAGCGACAGGAGCCGGCGCTTCAACGGCGACTGCTGTTTCCTGAACAGGTGTCACGGCAACCGGCGCAGGTGCAGCTTCGGCGGGTGCTTCAACTGCCGGAGCAGCTTGCACGGCGGCCGGGGCTTCGACAGGTGCAGGAGCAGCAACCGGTGTTGCAGCCGGAGCCTTTTCGTACCATGGACGCTCATTGTCGTCGGCAGGCGCTGCTACCGTTACAGCTGCTGGAGCGGCAACTTGCACCGACTCTTCACCATTCGCACCATCAGCGGATTCGCCATCGCCGTTTTCGACGCCGTTTTCACCATCACGATCGCGACGATTGCGGTTGCGGCCGCCACGACGACGACGACGACGTGGTTCGCCTTCTTCGGTTGTGCCTTCAACCTGATTGCCCGCCACTTGCGCAGTTTCAGCGCCTTCGACGTCGGTCATTGCGGCAGCAGCACCGGTCGCCAGAGCGGCTTCCAATGGCAATCCGTCTTCCGCTTTCGGCAATTCCTTGCGCTCTTCGCGTGGAGGACGCGGCGTGCGCGGTGGGCGTGGTTCACGTGCTTCGCTGCCTTCGCGCGGCTCGCGATTTTCACGTGCTTCGCGTGGTTCACGAGTTTCCTTCGGCTCACGCGGTTCACGGCCTTCGCGCGGCTGGCGTGGTTCACGTGGCTCACGGTCGTTGCGGCCTTCTGCGCCTTCACGAGGCTCGCGTGGTTCGCGGGCTTCCTTCGGTTCGCGCGGTGGGCGCGGCGGACGGGCCGGCTTGCCTTCGTATTCCTGCTTGCCGGATTCGTCGCGGGCGTTTTTCTCAGGCGCGGCGCCGTCACGCTCTTCGCGCTCGTTGCGGTTGCGGCCGTTGCGGTTGCGACCATTACGGTTGCGGCTGTTGCGGTCGGCGTGGTCGCGCTTTTGCTGCGGGGTCTTGGTTTCGGCCGGTGCGGCGACAGGCGTTGCTTCGACCGGCTTGGCGCGGAAGAAGCTCCAGATCTTGTTGAAGAAGCCCGATTCCGGCGCCAGCGTCGGCGGTTGTTCAATCGGCGCGGCTACCTTGCGTTCGACGATAGGCGCAGGCTGGTCAGGGGTGATGCCCTTGACGACGGCTTCCTGGCGCGGCTTGACGTCTTCCTTCTGGCGCTTGCTGTAACCGATGTCGGTTTCGGCTTGTTCGGCCATGGCGTAGCTGGCTTGGGCGTCGTCCAGGCGCGGATCGTCGTGCTTGATGCGCTCGAGCTTGTAGTGCGGGGTTTCCAGATGCTTGTTCGGGATCATGATGACCGTCACGCGGTGGCGTGTTTCGATCTTCAGGATTTCGCCGCGCTTTTCGTTGAGCAGGAAAGCGGCGACGTCAACCGGCGCCTGCACGTGGATGGCGGCGGAGTTTTCCTTCATCGCTTCTTCCTGGATGATGCGCAGGACTTGCAATGCGGACGATTCAGTATCGCGGATGTGACCAGTGCCGTTGCAGCGCGGGCAAGTCACGTGGCTGCCTTCGGACAGCGACGGACGCAAGCGTTGGCGCGACAATTCCATCAGGCCGAAACGCGAGATCTTGCCCATCTGGACGCGGGCGCGATCGTGATGCAGGGCGTCTTTCAGGCGGGATTCGACTTCACGCTGGTTCTTGGCGTTTTCCATGTCGATGAAGTCGATGACGATCAGGCCGCCCAGGTCGCGCAAGCGCAATTGGCGGGCCACTTCGTCGGCGGCTTCAAGGTTGGTGTAGAACGCGGTGGTTTCGATGTCGCTGCCGCGGGTGGCGCGCGCCGAGTTGACGTCGACGGAGACCAGGGCTTCGGTGTGATCGATCACGATGGCGCCGCCGGAAGGCAACGGCACGGTGCGCGAGTACGCGGTTTCGATCTGGTGTTCGATCTGGAAGCGCGAGAACAGCGGCACGTCGTCGTGGTAGCGCTTGACGCGGTGAACCATGTCCGGCATCACGTGCGCCATGAACTGCTGGGCCTGCTCGTGGATGTCGTCGGTATCGATCAGGATTTCGCCGATGTCAGGCTGGAAATAATCGCGGATCGCGCGGATCACGAGCGAGGATTCCTGATAAATCAGGAAAGCGCCGGAACCGGACTGGCCGGCGCCTTCGATGGCGCGCCAGAGTTGCATCAGGTAGTTCAGGTCCCATTGCAGTTCGTCGACGTTGCGGCCGATGCCTGCGGTGCGGGCGATGACGGACATGCCGTTGGGCAGGTCCAGCTTGTCCATGGTTTCGCGCAGTTCCTGGCGATCTTCGCCTTCGACGCGGCGCGATACGCCGCCGCCGCGCGGATTGTTCGGCATCAGGACCAGGTAACGGCCGGCCAGGGAGATGAACGAGGTCAGGGCTGCGCCCTTGTTGCCGCGTTCTTCCTTCTCAACCTGGACGATGATTTCCTGGCCTTCGCGCAGGGCTTCCTTGATGGAGGCGTTGCGGACGTCGATGCCTTCCTTGAAATAGGTGCGGGCGACTTCCTTGAACGGCAGGAAGCCGTGGCGCTCTTCGCCATAATTGACGAAGCAGGCTTCCAGCGACGGCTCGATGCGAGTGATGACGCCTTTGTAAATGTTGGATTTACGCTGTTCGCGTCCGGTGGCTTCGATATCGATGTCGATCAGTTTTTGACCGTCAACGATGGCTACGCGCAATTCTTCCTGCTGCGTAGCATTGAACAACATACGTTTCATGTTTCACTCCGTGGCACTGAGGCCGCTTTATTGACGCACGATGAATGCATCAAAAGTACAAGGATGTACGCGAGAACGAAGTGATTGGGGGAGGGAATTGCCTTAGTGTGTGGAGTACGCCGGGGTGGCGGCACTCATGCACAACGGGGCGCGGATGCGGTGAACCGGGAAGCCGAGCAGCTCCGTATCCACGCGCGCCGTTCCGCATGGAGCGGTCACGGCTGCTGTGGACGGTAAGCTATATTTTTGAGCCAAACGAAGCATTATTCTAAAAGTTGGCAAATCGGCGAATCGGGTTCACTTGCATCAACCGGCAAGCACTTCGTTTTTCAACTGAAGGTCTTGCCAGACTTTATCCTGATAATCCAAGCACATCTGTTCAACATCCAAGTGCGTTATCCGATTGCAACTGCGGTGCAAACTGGACTCGCGCAGGGATGATGCGTACACGTTTTTAAGGAACCGTCCAATCGCGCGGAGAAATGTCGCGTCCACAATGTCTTCGTAGGATGTACGAGGCTTGCCGACAGGACCCTGTCGCCGCATGCTGCGATTTTTCGTGGTTCCCCCCATCAAATTTGCAAATTAGCGAGGCTGATGAAGACGCCTCTGTGTAGAATGGTCTTTTTTATTCTTACACTGACACCGGTTTTCTGACCAGCGTCGAGCGATTATATATTCAAAATGAAGGACTTAGCGAGATTTTCTGGGAAGACGCCTGAAAAGCCTGAATCACCTGCGTCGACCCAATCTGCACCTGCTTCGCCGCAAGTCCAGCTGCTCACGATTTCGGAAGAGGAAGCCGGTCAGCGCATCGACAATTTCCTCTTGCGCGTCTGCAAAGGCGTGCCCAAAAGCCATATTTACCGTGTCCTGCGTTCGGGCGAAGTACGTGTCAACAAAGGCCGTATCGACCAGACTTATCGTCTGCAAGACGGGGATATCCTGCGCGTGCCGCCGATCCGCATTGCCGAAAAGGCATCTGCTGCGGTTGCTCCTGGTGCCGAATTCAAAATATTGCTCGAAGATAATCATCTGCTGATCATCGACAAGCCGGCCGGCGTGGCCGTGCACGGTGGTTCCGGAGTCAGCTACGGCGTCATCGAGCAATTGCGCGCCTCGCGTCCGGACGCCAAGTTCCTGGAGCTGGTGCACCGCCTCGACCGCGATACCTCGGGCGTGTTGCTGCTGGCCAAGAAGCGTTCGGCGCTGACCAACCTGCATGAGCAGATTCGCGACGGCCTTACCGACAAGCGTTACCTGACGCTGGTCCACGGCGACTGGAAGAATGCCCGTCAGCACGTCAAGTTGCCGCTGCACAAGTACAGCACTGCCGAAGGTGAGCGTCGCGTAAGGGTGCAGGAAGACGGTCAGGCGTCGCACACGGTGTTTTCCCTGATCCGGCGCTATGGCGAATTCGCTCTGCTGGAAGCCGAACTGAAAACCGGCCGCACTCATCAGATACGCGTGCATTTGTCGGCCAGCGGTTTTCCCATCGTGGGCGACGACAAGTACGGCGATTTTCCCCTGAACAAGGCCTTGCAGAAGGCCGACGGCGAGCGCGGGGCGTTCAAACGCATGTTCCTGCACGCGCACCAGATCAGCTTTACGCATCCCGACAGCGGCAAGACCGTGACCCTGAAGGCGGGCTTGCCGCCCGAATGCCAGCGCTTCCTCAAGAGCCTGGAAGCTCTTGATGCGGCAAAGGCGGTTTGAGCGGACCTCAGACCGTCTGCGCCGGCGGGCAAACCATTTTTGAATATGTTGAAAAGTGAAACATGGCAAGAAAGCAATTTGACCTGATCGTCTTCGATTGGGATGGTACGTTGATGGACAGCACCTCGACGATCGTGCGTTGCATCCAGGCCGCCGCGCGCGACCTGGGCCTGCCGATCCCGGACAAGAGCGCCGCTTCCTACGTCATCGGCCTCGGCCTGCAGGACGCAATGCAGGCGGCGATTCCCGACGTCGATCCGAAGTACTACCCGCGCATCGTGGAACGCTATCGCCACCACTATCTGGGCCAGGACAAAGACCTGAGCCTGTTCGACGGCGTGCGCGAGATGCTCGATGATCTCGGCCAGCAAGGCTATTTCCTGGCGGTTGCCACCGGCAAGAGCCGCGTCGGCCTTAACCGTGCGCTCAACAGCACCAATCTGCTGTCGGCATTCGACGCCACGCGCTGCGCCGACGAAACCTTTTCCAAGCCGCATCCGGCCATGTTGCAAGAGCTCACCCGTGAACTCGGTCAGGAAATGGGCCGCACGCTGATGATCGGCGACACCACCCACGATCTGCAGATGGCGCTTAATGCAGGCGCGGCCGGGGTTGCGGTAGAATTCGGCGCGCATCCGGTGGAACAATTGCAGGCGCTTAATCCGCTGTATTCCGCCGGGTCCATCAAAGTGCTGCATCAATGGCTCAATGACAACGCTTAGGAAACTCGGCTATGGAAGAAGTGTTGATCCCGGTATGCGCCTCGACTGAGATCGAGGAGGGCGGCAAAGGCCGCCGCTTTGCGGTATCGGTGCACGGCGACGACGCCACCGGCTTCGTGGTTCGCTACGGCGGTGCCGTCTACGGCTACCTGAATCGTTGTGCCCACGTGCCGATCGAACTGGACTGGACCGAAGGTGAGTTCTTCGAATCCAGCGGTTTGTATCTCATGTGCGCAACACACGGCGCGGTGTATGCGCCCGATACCGGCAAATGCGAAGGTGGCCCCTGTACCGGCGCGCGTTTGCGTAAGATCATGGTGTTTGAAAAAGACGGCGCCATCTTCTGGGCGCCTGATGATTATGTAAGGCCCGCGCTGGCATAAGCCATGCGGGAACCCCGGCAGCCCTCGCCAGCTACAGCTGGCATCGGCAGGCTGCTGTTCCGAGTGACGATATGAGCAATAACGAATTTGAGAATCCCGAAGCGCAACCACCCAAACCGGCTGAACCGGTGCCGCCCACTACCGGCGCCACCGCAACGGCGACCGTCGAAGAAAAGAAGGGCGGCTGGGAACGCGATGTGCTGGAAAAACTGGCCCTGTTCGCCGTCAAGGAGCAACGCGCGCGTCGCCGCTGGAGCATCTTCTTCAAGATCGCCGGTCTGGCCGTGTTCGTGTTCGTCATCTGGAGCGCCTTCAACTACACCAAGTCGGAGGCGGAGCCGGTCGGCGCCCATACCGCGCTGGTGGAAATCTCAGGCACCATCGAAGCTGAAGGCCGCGGTTCGGCCGCAGCGGTGATCCCGGCGCTGGACAAGGCTTTCGCCGCCGACGATTCGATGGGCGTGATCCTCAAGATCAACAGCCCCGGCGGCAGCCCGGTCCAGGCCGGCATGATCAACGATGAAATCGTGCGTCTGCGCAAGGAGTATCCGAAAAAGCCGCTGTACGTCGTGGTGGAGGAAATGTGCGCCTCCGGCGGTTACTACATTGCCGCGGCGGCTGACAAGATCTACGTCAACAAGGCCAGCATCGTCGGGTCCATCGGCGTGCTGATGGACGGCTTCGGCTTCACCGGCCTGATGGACAAGGTCGGTGTCGAGCGCCGCCTGCTGACCGCCGGCGAGAACAAGGGTTTCCTCGATCCGTTCAGCGCCCAGAATCCGAAGCAGAAGGAATACGCTCAGCAGATGCTCAACGAAATACATCAGCAATTCATTGACGTGGTGCGCAAGGGCCGCGGCCAGCGCCTGAAGGAAACTCCGGAGACATTCTCCGGTCTGTTCTGGACCGGCTCCAAGGCGGTTGAGATGGGTTTGGCAGATGGCTTCGGCACCGTCGACAGCGTGGCGCGTGACGTCATCAAGGCGGAAGACCTGGTTGACTACACCCAGACCGAAGGCTTGCCAGAACGCGTGCTCAAGAAGTTCGGCGTGGCGGTCGGCAGCGGCGTCGCCAAGTCGATGGTGGGCAGCAGCGGATTGCAACTGCGCTGATTCCGCAGTTCACGTAAAACAGCCGGCGGAGATGACTGCATCTTCGCCGGCTGTTTTTTTAGGCGCTTGATTTTACTCGGCGAGAAGCAGGAAGACCGTCGGCTTCTTGTGAAAATCGGGCGTCTTGCCGGCACCAAGTTCGCTCTTCCATTTGGCCGCGGTCTGAGTGCGGATCGCTTCCGTCGCCAAAGTCAGGTCGGTGGCGACGCAGATCAGGGTATTACCGTTGCACGCATTGGCCAAGGCCTCAAGCATTGCGCCGTTGCGGTAGGGTGTTTCGATCAGCAGTTGCGTCTGCTTTTCCTGACGCGAACGATCTTCCAGTTGCCTGATGCGTTTGGCGCGTTGCGCGGCGTCGGTCGGCAGGTAGCCGTTGAAGGCGAAGCTCTGGCCGTTGAGACCGCTGCTCATGACCGCCAGCAACAACGACGACGGGCCCACCAGCGGACGCACCTGGATGCCGTTCTGATGCGCCAGGCGCACCAGGTTGGCGCCCGGGTCGGCCACCGCCGGCACTCCCGCTTCCGAGATCAGCCCGGCGTCCTGGCCGGCCAGCAACGGCGCCAGCAAGGCCGGCAGGGCGGCGGCTTCGGTGTTGACGTTGAGTTCGGCGATGCGGATTTCCTGCAAGGGTTTGGTCAGCGGATGATGGACATTGACCAGTTTGAGGAAGGCGCGCGTGGTCTTGGCGTTTTCCGCGATGAAATACTCGAGACGCGCGGCCAGTGCCTGCACTTCGGTCGGCAAGATGGACGCAAGCACATTGCTGTCCGCCGTATCGGCGGGGCCCAGCGTATTGGGCACAAGATAAAGAATACCGGGCATGTCTAAGTCGTTAAAATAAGGGCTGGCGCTATTAGACCTGATTTCACCGTCGCCCGCGAGCTTTCGCAGGGTTTTCCGGGCGGCGCCGGGCAAGTCTTATGCGGTTGTCATGAAACTGTCATGCTAGGCAACTATTGTGTCGGTTCGGCAGAAGCCAAAATTAGCTAAATAATTTCCGTGCAGCCTTAACACCCTCCGAAAGGGAATGAATGTTTGCAGCAGTAGATCTTGGTTCGAACAGCTTTCGCATGCATATCGGCAAGCATGAAGGGGATTCGATTCGCGTCATCAAAAGCGCACGCGATCCGATTCGCCTGGCGGCCGGTCTGGACAAGAACGGCAAGCTGACGCCGCAGGCAATTGCCGGCGCGGTCGAATCGCTGGCCCGCTTTCGCACCATCCTGCGCGACTACCAGCTCGACGCCGTGCGCGTGGTCGCGACCAACACCTTGCGCGTGGCCAGGAACGCCCACGAATTCCTGCCCGACGCCGAACGTGCGATCGGCTATCCGGTGGAAATCATTTCCGGCGAAGAAGAAGGCCGCCTGATCTACATGGGCGTGGCCGGCGCCCTGGCCTTGCCCGACGAAGACCGCCTGGTGATCGACATTGGCGGCGGTTCGACTGAAGTCATCCTCGGTCATGGCAGCGACGTGCGCCGCGTCGAATCCTTCGGCATCGGCACCGTCAACCAGAGCCAGGCTTTTTTCGGCGACGGCTATATCAATGAAGCCGCGTTCGAGCGCGCCATCCTGTCGGCGCGCTCGAACGTCGAAGATGCCGTGGTGCCGTTCGGCGCCCAGCATCGCAGCAAGGTCTACGGCTCGTCGGGCACCATGCGCGCGATCGCCGACACGATCGCCAAGAACGGCATGGGCGACGGTCGCATCACGCCTGCGAGCGTGGAAGAACTGAAACAGCGGCTGATCGCCTTCGGCCATGTCGACCATATCGAACTGGCCGGAATGAAGCCGGACCGCGCCGCCGTCATCATGGGCGGCCTCGCGGTGCTGATCGGCCTGATGCAGGAATTGAATATTTCGGTCATCTCGCCGGTCGAAGCCGGCCTGCGCATGGGCGTAATGTGGGACTTGCAACTGCGCGCCACGCAGCGCGACCGGCGCGAGCAATCGGTGGACGATTTCAGCCGACGCTTCCATATCGATGCGCTGCGCGCACGCCAGGTGGCCGAGACCGCGCTTGGTTTCTTCCAGATGCTCAAGCCCGGCAACGAAGCCTACGCCAAATACCTGAACTGGAGCGCCTTGCTGCACGAAGCCGGCCTGATCGTGTCGCAGAGCAGCTATCACAAGCATTCGTCCTACCTGATCGCCAACGCCGACCTGCCCGGCTTCACCACACGCGAGCAGCGCGTGATGAGCACGCTGATCCTCGGCCAGAAAGGCAATCTGCGCAAGATCGGCGAAGTGGTGTCCGATCCGGATTTCGCCAAGGCGGTGCTGGCGTTGCGGCTGGCGGTGATGTTCATGCACGCGCACATCACGCTCGATCTCGACGACGTCCGCCTCAAGATGAAGAGCCGCATCGACATCGAAATCAGACGCGACTGGCTGCGCGATCATCCGACCGTGTCCTATTGGATGCAAAAAGAGCAGGAGTGGTGGAGCGGCATCGGCGTCGACTTTTCCATCCGCGTGAATGCCTGAAGTAAACTGGCCCGCATAAAAAATCCCCGCACCTGGCGGGGATTTTTTATTGATGCGGCAGAGGTTCAGTCAAGCTTGGCGGCGTGTTCACGCGTGGCGTGGAAAGTGACCTCGGGCCAGCGCTCCTGGGTCAGGCGCAGGTTCACGCCTGAGGTCGCCAGATAGGCCAGATTGCCGGCTGCATCGTGCGCCAGATTGAAACCGGCGGACGACTTTTCGAAGTCGGCCAGCTTCTTCTTGTCGTCGCAGGTGACCCAGCGCGCGCTGCTGATGCTGGTGCCTTCGAACACGGCATCGACGCCGTATTCATTGAGCAAACGGCTCGCCACCACTTCAAACTGCAGCACGCCGACCGCGCCGAGAATCAGGTCGCTGTTATTGGTGGGCTTGAAGACCTGCACAGCACCTTCTTCGCCGAGCTGTTGCAGGCCCTTGTGCAGCTGCTTGATCTTGAGCGGATTGCGGATGCGCGCGACGCGGAAGAAGTCCGGGGCGAAATAGGGAATGCCGGTGAACTGCAGCAGTTCACCTTCCGAAAAACTGTCGCCGATCTGCATGTTGCCGTGGTTCGGCAGGCCGATGATGTCGCCGGCGTAGGCTTCTTCCACCTGTTCTCGGCTTGACGCCATGAAGGTCACCACAGACGAGACCTTGATCTCGCGATTCAGGCGCAGGTGCTTGAGCTTCATGCCGCGCTCGAAGCGTCCCGAACACACGCGCAGGAAGGCGATACGGTCGCGGTGGGCCGGGTCCATGTTGGCCTGGATCTTGAACACGAAGCCGGAGAACGGCGCTTCCTTCGGCTCGACGCTGCGCACGGTGGCGTCGCGGCTGCCCGGAGCCGGCGCCCAGTCGAGCAGGGCATTGAGGATTTCACGCACGCCGAAGTTGTTGATGGCCGAGCCGAAGAACACCGGCGTCTGGATGCCTGCCAGGAACTCGTCCAGGTTGAACGGATGCGACGCACCATGCACCAGTTCGACTTCCATCTTGAGCTGTTCGATCTCCAGCGGGAACATCTCGACCAGCTTGGGGTTGTCGATGCCTTTGATGATTTCGACGTTGCCGTCGGCGCGTTCTTCACCAGCCTTGAATAGCATGATCTCGTCGCGCAGCAGGTGATACACGCCGCGGAAATTCTTGCCCATGCCGATCGGCCAGGTCACCGGCGCGCACTGGATCTTGAGCACCGACTCGAGCTCGTCGAGCAGTTCCAGCGGGTCGCGCGTTTCACGGTCCATCTTGTTCATGAACGTGATGATCGGTGTGTTGCGCATGCGGCAGACGTTGAGCAGCTTGATGGTCTGTTCTTCGACGCCCTTGGCGGCATCGATCACCATCAGCGCCGAGTCGACCGCGGTCAGCACGCGATAGGTGTCTTCCGAGAAGTCCTGGTGGCCCGGCGTGTCGAGGAGGTTGACGACGTGGTCGCGGTATTCGAACTGCATGACCGAACTGGCCACCGAGATGCCGCGCTGTTTTTCGATTTCCATCCAGTCGGAGGTCGCGTGGCGACCGCTCTTGCGCGCCTTCACGGTGCCGGCCAGCTGGATCGCGCCCGAGAACAGCAGCAGCTTTTCTGTCAGCGTGGTTTTACCCGCATCGGGGTGGGAAATGATGCCGAAGGTGCGGCGGCGCGCAACTTCGCGCGCGATCAGTTCCAGCGGAGCCTTGCTGTTCGAGGCGGAGTCTTCGTTTGCGGAATCGGGAGTAATGTCTTGCATCGTGAGTCGGTAGGTCGAAGGCGTTGATAGCGGTGAGCGCCCTGTACGACAAGCGGCCGGCGTGCGGCGCTGCCATCGTTCATGGGAATGTGACAGAAATAGAAAAAGGGCTGGAAGATCCAACCCTTTTGTTTCCCGGCGCACTCGGCGCCTGGTCACGTCTCGGAAGCCGCGATTATAGCGTATTCACGACCGTTCTCCGCGTTCCGGACGCAGGCAGCGGGTTTCAGGCAGGCATTATTTCCTGTCGGGACGATCGGGGCGGTCGGGCCGCTCCTCGCGTTGCTGAGGTCGTGGTTCGGGACGCTGGGCTTGTTCATGGCGCTCCTGCGGCGGTGGCGCGGCATGGACGGCAGGCGCCGGGCGTTGTGCCTGCGCTTGCGGCTCGGGGCGTGGCATTGCCTGAGGCGGCGGTGCGCGATGCGCTGCTTGCGGTTCCGGCCGATGTTCCTGGCGCTGCACGTTGTCAGGCCGTTCAGCGTGCATCGGGCGTTCTGCACGCTCAGGGCGGTTTTGTTGGGCCGCCGGCAGCGACGGAGCCGGACGGGCCTGCGGCGCTTGCTGAGGCGCCTGCAGTTGTGGTGGCGGCGCAGGTGCAGGGCGTGGTGCTGTGGGAGCATTGTTCGGCGCCATCAGGTTCGCCTGAGCGGGGCGGTTCTGGTCGCGGCGGCTGTCGCGGTCATTGCGATCATGGTCGCCGCGATTGTCACGTTCAGCCTGGCCGGGGCGTTGATCCGGGCGGTTGCCTTGATTCGGCGGGACTGCGGCGGTGACGTTCGGTACCGGAGCGGGGCGCGAAACGTTGCCCACATCCGGGCGGCGATCATCCCGGCCGTTGCGCGGGTTGTGCTGCCAGACCACGGGCTTGTTGTTGACGACCACATTTCTGGTCACGTTATTGGTGACGTTGACATTGTTGATGCGCACGTTGTTGACCAGCACGTGATGCTGGCGCCAGTCGGGGCGGGCATCGCTGTATACCGAGCGCACGATACCGGTGCCGGTGCCGAAGGAAATGCCGATCGAGACGTTATAGCTGGGCGGACGATAGCGCGGCGGCGGCGCCCAATAGACTGGTGGACGCTGCGGCCACCACCAGCCGCCGTAGACCACGGTCGGATTGTAGTAGGGCACGTAGATGACTTGCGGATTGACCGGCTCGATCACGATGATCTGTTCCTGTTGCACGATGCGCTGCTGGTTGCTCGATTGCAGGTTGCCGGCGATCTGCGCTCTCATCCGCAGGTTCTGCACGGTGTCCATCACATTGGCCTGCTGCGACAGGAAAGCATCGCCGAGGCGCTGCGTCCAATCCAGCTTGTCGTTCATCATTGCCAGCACCGACGGAAACTGCGCCAGCGATTTCACGCTGGGATCCCAGGGCATCGGCGCGATCGCACGCGCCAACGCATCGCCTTGCAGGCCGGGGCGTGCGTCGACGAAGCGCGCCGCTTGTACTACTTCCAGCGGATAGGTGGCTGCCATCAATACTTGGGCCAGTAATGAATCGGGATACAGTGCGACCGGGGCCAGCATCTGGTCCAGTTCTTCCTGCGTGAAAACGGCCGGCGGACGGTTCATGTCCTGGGCAGAAACGTTGGACATGCCGGATGCCAGCGAAAAAAGTGCCGAGGCGATCCAGGCGAGGGTTTTCTTGTTCACGGCGATTCTCCTTTGGACTTGGAGCGCGCGATGCATTGATAAACGATTTATGTCATTGCCAATTTTGCACCTGACGCACAAGAAGCAGGTGGAAATCCGGGCAACGCGACTCGCGCGCAGATGTCTTTATCTTCGGTCAGGGAATCGCAACAAGGTGTAACCAAACTGCAAGGGATGTTTCAGCTTCCGCATCCGGCCGCAGTGCACGCAGCACGATTGCGTCGAACGCGTGAAACACGAAACTTCCCGTCCGCTCATAGGAAGAAATTTAAAAATATTGAAGAAAATGTGAAGAAGGTGTTGACCGAACTCCTATGTCGGGATATTATCTCGCTTCTCGGAGTGTAGCGCAGCCCGGTAGCGCACCTGGTTTGGGACCAGGGGGTCCAAGGTTCGAATCCTTGTACTCCGACCAAAATATCTGTATCAATATCAACGGCTTAGATCATCACTGATCTAGGCCGTTTTTATTTGCTGCGCGACTTTCTGCGCGACTTTTTCCCATCACCCATTTACGACCCTGAGTAACGTCAGCGTGTCGCGCGTGTACTGCACGCTGTTTGCCAATTCCACCAGCCGTTTAATCGTTGGCGCCGCGTAATGGGATGGCATGCTGCCAGTCGAATGCCCCATTAGCACTGCTCGATCTTCTTCCGATACTCCGGCGTCCCGCAAGCGCGATCCATACGTGTGTCGCAAGTCATGGATTCGCACCTGTTCTAAGTTGGCGCGCTTCCTTGCCTTCCGAAAGGCCCGGCCGTTGAGCCTGGTCATTCTGTCAGGATCTAGCCCTTTTTTCTCGTCGGTGTAGACGAACACATATTCCTTGTGATCGCCCCGGCATGAATCGATAACGTTCATGGCCACATCGTTTGGCACGATGACGAAAGGCTCGCTGTTTTTCGTCGCGGTACCGGGAACCACAAACACGCTGCGGCCCAGTTCCTTGATTCTGCGTTCCCATTCCCATCTCAAGCCGCAGACGTTTTCCTCGCGTGCGCCGGTGTTCACGGCGAATAAGCAAGGTTTCACCAGATGCGGCGGCAGCTCAGCAAGTAGTGCCTTCTGCTGTTCCCAGCTGATCGGGTACGGCTTGCGCCGGCTTTCGTCCATCATCTCAATCAGCGGTGCAGTAGCAAGCCAAGGCTTACCAGCATCGTCCCGCCAAACACGCGCCGACCTGACCAAGATCGTTCGCGCCACTTCCAATGTGCGATTTACCGTTGTCGGGCTGACCTCGTCGACCTCGACGCGCTCGGCCTTAAAATCATCAAACATGCCGTTATGCACAAGCTCTAACGGTTTGTCGCCGACCACCGGCAGCAGCAGCTTTATATGCCATGCAATATCGTTGATGCTCTTGATGCCTTTTTTCCGGCAATCAATCAGGTATTGCGCCGCTGCATCGCAAAACAAGCGTTCAGAACGTCGTCGACCTTCGATGTCGATTTTGTCCTGCTGGTCTTTGAGCCAGGCTTCTGCTTCTGCCTGGCTGACATCTCCGAGGCGTCCGAAAATCCGTCTGCCTTTGTACTGCTTATTGACGACTTTGCAGCCGTCTGGGGCAGTTTGAATGCCCCTTGTCCTTGTTCGCATGTTGTTGCTTCCTTCAGTTTGCGACCTGGACGTCCGTTGCGGGCTTTATAGTCGTCTGCCCACGCGTCCAAGTCAAGGCGGTCAAAGGCGATGCTTCGCGCCCCAATAGGTATTTCAGTCAGGAAAGGCCGCACCTCGGCGTTGAACAGGTTTTTGTCCATACCGATGTATTCAGGGGCGTCATGCAGGCGCACGTAGCGCGGGGCGATAGACATATGTCACCTTCCGTTGATGGTGTTGCCACGGGCAATTCGCAGCGGTATGGCCTTCCCGGCCGCAGAGGCAGCAGATAATCATGGGGGCGCCCCGAAGTAGACGGTCGACGGTCCGGCGTTCTGGGCCTCGGCCTGATAAGCCAAGTTAAGCAGTTTCTGAAACAGCGCTGGCGGTAACGTCACCTGGTAGCCGATTGCGGCATTCGCGGCGTGCACTGTCAGTGCGGCGCGTTCATCCATGGTCAGCATGGCGTCTCTCCATCAAGATCACCGACCGTTAGCGCCACGACCGGATGACTCACGCCGCTGATCCACAATTTCACGGATTTACCTTCGCGCATGGCCTCCAGCTCGGCTGGCGTCGGCTCCCACGCTGACACCATAAACGGGCCTTCAGCGGTTACTACGTCTCTGATGGGGAGCACGTTGCATGTCATGTCGGTGCCGTCCCAATCGGCAGGCGCACCAAGGGCGCGTGTAGCACCGTCAATTCGCTTAATCAGCATGGTGGAACCTCATCCCATGTGCGGCCATCCAGGCGGCGGCCGGCGCGCTTCTTGCCAACCCTTCCCATAATTTGATCCGGGTCATGTGGACCTTCGGCGCCGCCGCCGTAGTTGTCCTGCATGTCGCACCAGATCGGATAACCGCAGTCTTCCCAAGCTTCCTCCTGCCAGATGACAGTTTTGTAGCGCGTCTGCTCCATGTCGTCGTCGATCTTGGCATCGCTGAATAGCAGCCATGGCAGCCACTCGCCCCATTGCTTGAAATGAAAGGCGACGCCAGCGGCGGTGCACTGGTCGCGTAAGTCGCGCGGCCAAGCCGGATGCATTGGACGAGAATCGGGGCCGCTTTCGCCACCTACAATCACCTGATGAATCGCTGGCAGCCCCATTTCTGCGCGCGTGTGGTAACCGCATTCGCAATCAGCATCGCGGGGGCAGTTCTGGCATATTGCGGCGACCGCGTCATTTTTTCCCCATAAAAATGCGGTGAGGTCTACAGGTCCCAGCAGCGGCTCCATGCTCAAAAAATTGGGGCAACCAAGTTTCAGCAGTTTCGGTATATCTCGGTCAGCCTCCGTCTGATTGACGATTGTGATTCCAAGGCGCACATGCTTGGGCCAGCCTGCCGGATAGATGTTCTTCGGGTCTGGGCCATGCTGGAACGGTTTCGATACCCACGGCAGTGGCACCATGCCGCGCACGTTGCCGATGCGCTTTGTCAGCAGTAGCCAGTCAAGATTCGGCGTCGCCTCGATCAATTCAAACAGGTCGCAGCGCCATTGAGGATCAACGGCGTTGTCGAACACGTCGGCCAGGCTGGCGCAGAACACGCGCGGCCGATGACCATGCTGCAGCACGAATGTACTGGCCGCAGCATTCCAGGCAAGTGGTTTCTTCCAGTTAGCCGGTGTCGTGCGGCGGCGTGGCGCATCTGGCCCCCAATTGATCGCGGTCCCGCCGGCGTAGCGCGCATTGCGCGTCTCGGCGTAACAATGATCGCAACCAGGGCTGACCTTTTGACAGCCTTCCCATGGGTTGAAAGTGTGATCAGCCCATTCAATCTTCGTGTTTTCGCTCATGATGGTAGGATTCCTGCATAGGGAGGGTGAGACATGGGACTGGAGTCGATCGAAGCCGTTGAGGCATGGGCAGAAATAAATGGTGGTGAAGAGGGATTAAAGATCGCTATCGCGGCCGGTCGGTTTGGCAATGACCGGAGAACGCATGCAAACGCAACCGCGTGGCTCGACCAGAAAGAGGCGGAACGGGCTAAGGTGCGTGATTCTGCCCAAGATGCATTGCGATTACGGGAAGTAACAGCGGCTGAAGTATCTGCAAGGGCGTCCTCTGATTCGGCAGTCGCCGCCGCGACCTCGGCACGCTCAGCCATTGCCGCGGCTATCTTTGCTTTCTTCGCGCTGTTAGTCAGCGTGGCCGCATATTTCAAGTCTGCATAAACATTCGTGAAGGCATTGGCATGGCCGAGAACTTCAGCATTGAGAAGCCGCAGGACACCGGCGACGACCGGGTGACGTTCATCATCAAGTACAACGGCAGCATGCGGCCGGGATTCATTTCCCGTAGCGCGCTGCTGGAGCTGGGCGGCGACGGTACGCTGATCCAGCTTTTCAACCGCCATCACACCAAGATCGCCGCCGCAGTGCGCTCCAAGTTTCCGGCTCCGATGCTGGAATACGTTTCGCTGAGTTCGGTTGACTTCAAGTAGGCGCGTCATGCTGCGACATCTTCCATGTTGCTGACCGACATGCCGACAATCATCGGCTGCACCCAGATCGGTGCCGCCGACAGCAGGAAGGTTTCGCCCGTCCATGTCAGCAGCAGAGAGCGGGCAATCTCCGAAAAGATCGCTTCGGCGGCGTCAGGCGGCACGCAGTTGCCGATATGCTCGCGCCACTGCTGATCACTCATACCGTCAAGCAGCAGGAATTCTTCAGGCTCGATCAGGGATTGCAGAGCGGCCATTTCCAAGGTGGTGAAGGGGCGATGATGCGTGCCGTCCAGTGCGCGGATGATGGCGACCAGCTTTTGTTCTGGCGACGGCATGCGCGGATCAGCGACAGACCAGCGGCCATTGTCATAACTTCCCGATGATGGGACGGCACCAGATGGGCTATTCCAAGGAACGACGCCATAGTGACCACCGGTGAGGTAGTGGTCGCCCTTGCCACGGCTCATGCCGGTGCGTGGATCTGCGACGCATTGCCCTGTACCGTGGGCACTGGTTACAGCCCCAGCAGCTCTGTCCCATGGAGTGATTCGGAATTCATTGTTGTGCTTCGCCGTTCCGTGGTGGCGAGGATCAGCGACGGCTTGACCGCCAGAACTTGGGCCGTGGCCGCTGGTGACCGTGCCGGCGGCCTGATTCCATTCAACGACGCGGTAGACGTTCTTGTGTGTCTTCTCGATATCCCCGGCGCGTGGGTCAGCGACGCTGAAGGTGCCTTGACCGGGTGACTTGACGCCGATCATTGCGCCGGTATGGTCGTTCCAGTCGACTACGCCGTATTGCTGATATTGCAGGCTGTTTTCTGGCGCGCGTGGATCAGCCACCGAGAACGCGCCATTGCTTGGCGTCGACCTGCCGGCCACGGTACCGGTCGGTTCGTCCCACTTGCGCACGCCCAGATAACCGTTTTGATATTCCGGCACGATTAGGTAATCGCGCAAGACGCCATCCTCGACGGCCAGCTTGTTCAGGCTGCGCCAGTCGCTGCCAGCTTCGACGAACGCCAGGCGTACCCATGTTTTCCATTGTAGATTCGGGATACGGTGCATCGGGCCACCGGCTTCGGCGCCAGGCAACGGCATGCGGCCGAGCACAGTGCCGACACCCTGCAGACGACGGGTCGGCGGTTCGTAAAGGTAGGTCGGTACCTTTGCGAGATGGCGTGCGACCAGCAGGAAGCGCTTGCGGCTCTGTGCCAGACCACCGAGCACGCCGCAGTCGTGCGTTGTCTCTGCGACCGCATAGCCGTAGTGGCGAAGCAGGGCGACAATCTGGTCAAGAAGGTGACGGCCTCGGGTGGCGATTCTAGGCACATTTTCAAACAGCACGAATTCCGGCGGGTCTTCTTTGAATGCTTCCAGCATCAGGAACACGCCGCGCAGCGTCAGGCGGTTCAGCGCCTGGTACTTGTCGGTCTTGCTCTTTGTTTCGTTCAGCAGGCCGGAAAATCCTTTGCACGGTGCCGACAGAAACACGACATGGGGAAATTCGAATCCTGCTGCTCGACGGATGTCTTCCGGTGTTGCCTCTTTCCATCCGGCTGGCGGTTCCTTGCCGTGAAAGGCTTTGTACTGGTCGCGGTCGAACATGTCCATCAGCGTGGCCGGCACGCCGGTGAATTTCACAAAGTCACGATTGGCCGACGCGTCGACGTCGATCGAGCCGATGCAGCGCGAGCGCGAAACCATATTGCCGACGCGCGCGCCGCCCTTGTTGAATCCCTTGGCGCCGCCGCCGATTGCGCCGAACAGGTGGAAGTGACGGATTTCGCGGACGTCGTCCGGTACGCCGGTGAAGGTGTCGCGCTTCATGCTTGAACCCCTTGCGGAAGTTGCGTTTTGAGGGCGCGGATAGCCGCGACGATATCGCTGCGCGTCTGGCCGCCGTCGTCATACACTTGGCCGCCAAATTTATGTATCGCCACGTCGATACCCTCGGCTGCTTTCGCGGCCTGTTCCAGCCCCTCATTCCGGTAGAAAGTCTTTTCGGCTTCTTCCTCGGCCTGGTGCTCTGGGTCTTCCAGCGCCGACAGGATGGCGTCGACATTCAAATGATCCAGCGCCGTGGCGCGCGCCTCCCACTTCAACACCGTGTTTTCGGCTTCCAGCGCCCGGGCCTTCCAGAAGTTGAGGTCTGCCGCTGCGGCGGCATCAAATTTCCACCATGCCTGGATGGTGAAAACAACTTCAATGGGTTCCGATCCGTCTGGCTTGCCAGTGATTTTGCCGCCGGCGCTTTCCGCAAGTTTGAGAAATTCTTCGCGCGGCTTCACCTCTCGGCTTGGTGCTGGCTGCTTCTCGCCTGTGCCGCCACAGCGCACACAATCCCGGCTCCCGTCTGCCGATGAACCGTGCCCATCGCACGCCATGCAGTACATATCCTCCGGCTGGGATCCGTCATTGCGCAGGACGATTCGCTCTGCTGCTGGTGGTGCTAAGAGGGCGCGGCGCGCAATGTCCCGCATGTTGTTCTTGCCTTCTTCCGGCATTTCTTTCCATGGATAGTCGAACGATGCCGCGATGATTTGCGCAGCGTTGTTGATCTGCTCATCTGTTACTTGCGGCGATGCCGCAATAACTTGTTCCGGAATTTGGAACCCTTCCAACAGTTCGATCAGGCGCAAGCCGGGGCCACCGTAGCCCTGTTCAAACATCTGGGACATGGTTCTGACTGCCTCGTCGACGGTATTCGCGGAACGGCGCATGCTGTCGGCAGCCGAATCCGCAGTGGCTGCGGCGCGGCGCATTTCTTCGGTGTTGACGTAGGTCATGCTAGGATTCCTTCAAATAAAACGGGGGATCTATGCGTAGGTTTGTTGATGGTGCTTGTGACGTAGTTGTCTTGACGTTTATGGTCATTGGGTTCGGTGCGGTATTGCTGAGCGCTTTCCCGGCCCTTGATTCCGCAAATGCTCCTGCATGGGTGCAGGCCATCGGCTCGGTCGTGGGCATAGCGATTGCAATAGTCGTCCCTCTCCGTCTGCACAAGAAGGCGATTGAGCGAGAGCGCGAGCGACAAGCAGAAGAGGTCAGGGATGACCTGCAAAGTCTCCGCGAAGAAATTTTCGTCGTGTACTCTGGAATCATCACCGCCGTTGCAGGGAAGTTGGTCGATCCACTTCCAGATGGAATTTACTTGTATACGCTCCGGCCTGATTTCAATGCTTGCGTCGTATATCTTTCCATGGGAAATAGAATCGGCAGGATCCCGGATCCGATCCTCAGGCACAAAATAATTGCAACGTATGGCAGCGTGAGAGGGCTGATGTCGATGTTTGTTAGACATGCTGATTTTTGGGCTGCCTTTGATGCGGCCGAGGCAGAGCTTCATGCGCAGAAACATTCCGCACACGCAATTAAGGTCTACGAGCGCCAGAGGGATCGCGTCAAACAAGCCTCGGCATCTCTCTTGAAATTCTATCCCCAAGTGGTGAATGACATGGATCTGCTGATCATAGAGATAGATAAGAAGACTGCCGCTATGAAATGATGTCATGCCACTCGCTAGCGAGTTGTCGTTGAGCTTCATGCTGTCCTCGCCAGGCAGATTTTGACGACGCGGTTGCATGTCTCGATGTCGAACCAGCCGACGTGGCAGTGGTTGACGTCTGTAATTCCGAGCTGCTGGGCCAGCCAGGCGTATGCCTCGTCCTTGGTCATACCGCCGATTTCCCAAAGAGGGGCGAACACCGCCTTGGCCTTCTTGCGCGCGGAGCGTGTTTCCTTGTTCGCCAGCGTGCCGAGCGGAATGTCGGTCTTCGGGTGGATTCCGACGTAGCTGTCGCAGCCTGGCGTTGAGCACATGTACGCGAAAGGCCACTTGCCGAACTGGCGGCCGTAGATCGTCTTGTTGTCCACCAGCGTGACTTCGCCCTTGCAATAGGGGCATTCAGCTGGAATCGGCAGCGGGTTCTTGACCAGCAGCGCCTGCTTGGCCGAGGGCTTGAACTGAATCAGGCGCGGCATTATGCGGCCTCCTGCATTTCGAGGATTTCGCCGTTTTCTACCCAATGCGCGGTCATGGATGTATAGAGGTTGGCAGGCAATCCTTTCAGGGTTGCGAAGAGCAGCGCGGTTTCGATATCCCCGGACTTGACCAGGGCGTCGACCCATCCCAGCAGCTTCTTACGGCCCGGCAGGTCGAGTACGTCGACGCGATCGAGCATCAAGATTTTCAGGCCCGACAGGCGCGCCACGGTGACCGCGATCATGGCGTCGGTGCGCCATTGCTCCGACTCGGACAGCAGGGAGTATTGACGGCCTGCAGCCGTGATTTCCATATCCGGCGAGATACAAACAGGCTTCCAGCCGGTGACCGTCGCCTCTTCGGCAAGTCCTTCATTGACCGGCTTCAGCGCCTCTTTCAGTAGCTCGCCCGGGATGCCGTCCGGCGCCAGCGCGTCCGCCACTGCTGACCAGGCCAATACCTCGGCGTGGTGCTTTGCGGCTTCTTCGGTCTTCTTCTTGGCGGCTTCCACCGCAGCGGCGTGGCCGGTGGCGGCGTTGATCTTCTCCTGCAGCGCGGCGCGGTCGGCCTTCAACTTCGTCAGACCAGCCTGCAGCACCTCCAGATCGGGCAACGCCTCTTCTTTCTCCGGAGCGGCCAGCGCGTCGAATTGAGCCTTGGCGGCCGTCACGTCAGCCAGGTCGCGTTCGCAGTTCTTGACGGCAGCTTGCATGACTTCCAGACCGCGTTCGTATTCGGGCAGCGAGGAAATGGAATCTGGGTCGCCGCCTTGCGAATCGTTGATTGCACCGTGCTCATCTTCATAATTTTGCAAAGCAGTTTGCGCGGCATTAGTGTGTTCGTCGGCGCTGCCGTAGTTGTCGTAGAGTGCATACAACGCATACGCAAGGTCGTGGACCAAGCCGACGCGGCGGCCACCGTCGGCACGCTGGCGCATGGTGACGACTTTCGGCTCATAATCGGCGAGTTCCTTGCGTGCGTACTCCAGCGCTTCGGTTGCACGTTGCACGCGGCCTGCCTTCTCCTTCAGCGCGTTGCGTTTGGCGGCTGCTTCATTGCGGCTACGCACTTGCGCCGCCACTTGGCCGACGTGCTGATTAGCATTGGCGATGTCGGCATCGAGCGCGGCCAGCTGATCAGCGGTCGGTGCTTCACCTTCCAGCGGGTCCGGATCCGGTGCCGCCCAGCCTTCGGCCTTGTTGATTCCCCAAACGCCGCCGGTGACAGCACGCCAAGCGCCTTTTGCCTTGGTGGCTTCTTTGGATGCGAACTCGCACGCGTCAGGGAAGCCGGTACGCAGAAGTGGCAGGGTGGCTTCGATCTTCGCAGGCTCGCACTTGTGCTGCAGCAGCATGCGGGTTCGCACGTCATCGGCCTTGGCGCGGACACCGGCCAGCACGAACAGGAACGTGCGGCGTTCATCCGGCGTCATGGCGCTGAACTGCTGGCCGTTGAGGGCAACCGCCACAGCGCCACCGGTCGGCAGGCCGTCATCAGCGGTTACCTTGCCGTTCGGCACGTTGAACGCGTAGGTGCGGTCATCGTCGATCGTCAGCAGCGCGCCGCCAGCAGTTGCGCCTTCGGTCACCAACGCTGCATATTCTTTCTTCAGTTTGATGCGCACCGATTCGCCGGTGATCGCCATGCGCACGGCTTCGCCGATGCTTGACTTGGCCGCACCATTGGGACCGGCAAACAACGTCACCGGCGTGGTCAGGCGCACGTCGATCTGATGTGCGCCAAGGAAATTGTCTACTTGGATGCGTGCGATTTTCATTGTCTGCTGTCCTTGAAATTGGGTGCTGGTGGCCGGTACTGCCTTGTCCGGCTTCGTGGATCCACAGTTCCACGCTACTGATACTCCCGGCCCTTGTTCTGTCCGGTTTCCGTGCGACGCCTCAGTCGGCGCGGTTCCCCCAGCGTTGAGCGTTACGCGGCCTTGACGCCGCCGTTGTAGTCCTGAATGCCGAAATAGACCGATTTGCAGCCAACAACGTCGTTGCCGGCGTCGTGCGCACCAGCCAACTTCTGGCCGGTGAAGAACTCATAGGCTTCCGACAGGTTTGGTTGTTTTGGCTGACGACGGCCTGCCTTGAGCATCTTCTCGGTTGGCGGCAGGTTGACGATCTTTGTGCTTTCGGTGCAGGTGCAGTACGACGGTGCCGCTTTGAAGGCTTCCATTTGCTCATCAGAGTAGATGCCTGCCTTCATCATTTCGATGCGGACCATGCGGTCGTCGAACGTCTTGTTGTGTGCGACGCGGCCATCAGTGGCACGGTCATGCAACGCCAGGAACAGCGGCAGCACTGTTTCAATGGCGACGCCTTCACGCTCGGCACGTTCCTGCGTGATGCCGGTCAGCTCTGCGATTTCGTCGGTGATGATCCAGCCTTTCGGCTTGATGATGAATTGCAGGTGCTCCAGCGCCACGCGGCTGTCGATATCGACCAACTCGGCAGCGATCTGGATGATGCGCGGCTGACCTGGGTCTTCGGAGGGTTGATTCCACAGCACCATGCCAGTGGTTTCGGTGTCGTAAAAAATCTTTGTTTTTGTTGCTGTCATTTCGTTCTCGCTTTTTGTGGTTGGATAGGTGCTGCGGTGGATTACTCAAGGTCGCTCGGGCTGTCGTCCTTCTCGTCGCCATCCGAGTCGTTGTTCTCGTCCTCGTCGTCGCCGTCGGTGCCAGCGAGCTGCTGGGTCTGCGTATCGGCTGCTGTACCGCCGGAAAAGTGATCGTTAAGCGCCTGCTTGCGGTTCTTCTTGGCCTGTTCAATCTCGTACTGCTTTTTCTCGTCAGGCGGCACCAGGCTGATTTGCACCTCTGTGTCGAGCAGTTCAGACAACTTGCCGACGTCAGCCGGATGCGTGCGCGCGCGGACGATGAAGTCGGTGCCGACGGTGGCTTTGTCCTGCAGGAGGAAGTGCACCTTGTTGATTACCGCGTCATTCAATTGAATTTCGGATGCGCCGCCGGCACCGGTGTGGGCAACAAACTTGTAGCCTTCCAGCGTTCCACTCCATGGAAAGCGAGGAAAAGCAAATTTCAGGATGGGCAGGCGATCACGGTTGACGAGGTCGGCATTCGCATCTGCCTCATAGAAGGCAGGCTTCAGCTTGTCGTTGAATTCGTCGAGGACTTCGTTTTCCAGCGGCAGCGAGATCGCGATATCGGATACGCTGTGCTCGTCGCCGTTTTCGTCCTTCTCTTTGCGCAGAGATACTTTGTTGATGCGAGCCATCTTGGTGTCGAGACTGAACATTGCTTTTCCTTTATGAAGTTTGGATAGGTGAGGCGGGGCGCGTTATTCCATGCCGACGCTGGTGTCGGCTGGCTTCGTGGTGCGCTTGTTGGTCGACTTGGCTGCGTCGGGCGTGGCGAACTTCTTCAGCAACTCGCGGCTGATGCTGCGCAGTTCGTCCTGTTGCTCTGGGCTTTCAACGTCGGCAATCATGGCGATCGCGACTTCCAGCGTTTCGACGCTGTCGGCCTTACTCATGGCGTCGTTGACCTGGGCGTAGGTCAGCACGACGTTGTTGCCGTCCTGCGCCTGAACTGCCTGCGAGCTGCTATCACTCGTAGACCCAGCGACCGTGCTGGCTTTGGCGCGCGGCTCATCGCCGCTCTCGGAGGTATTCTGTGTAACCGGATCAGCTCGGCGTGTGGTAGCACCGGCCAAGGTTTGGCTGGCGTTGCTTTGCAGCTGTTGGACTTCGCCAGTTTCTTGGTCGACGTCGCGCAACGATCCGACTGTTACCGGTTCGGTATTGACGGTATATGAACCATCGCTATTGATATCGATAATGTCGCGCAGCTCTTCTTCGGTCGAGAAGCCCATGGAGATTTCGGGCGCAGATGTGTTGATCATCCAGCCAGCGCTGCGATACATCAGCATCAGCTGCGGAATCGTCTTCCACTTGGAACCGTTCTTTTGGAACCAACCTTCATCTTTCGCCATCTGGATAGTGATGTCCGGACCGACGATCCTTTCTTTTGTCGCCAGTTCGATAGCCCAAGCGCGTGCGCCCCAGCTGTCTGTACCTTTTTCGCCAAACCATTCGTATTTGACGGTGCTGAAACGGCCGCACTCATTAAAGGTGGCAATCAGATATTTAGACGACCAACCTGGCCGGCCGTGCACGATGTACAGGTTTTGCATCACCATGAGTTCGTCCGCGCGTAGGCGATTTGCCAGATTCAGCGCGATCATGCAGTTGGCGATGTTTCCCTGATACTCTTTTGGCACCAGCGACGAAGTGGCGAAAGCCTTTGCGACGCGCTGCAATAGTTCGAATCCTTCTAAGTTGAAGAACCCAGCACGCACGTCTGTACTTGTGCGTTGAGGCTTCAATGTTGCGATGGTGGTGCTAGTGCTGGCTTGTTCAGGTGCTGACATGGTTTTCTCCGAGGTTGGATGGTGGTTTATTCGTGGTACATGCACGTCGACCAGCGTGCGCAGTACTTCGGACTGCACAGCTGTGATTGAGGGTTGGGAGGGAATAGGCCGGTCTTGAACATGACGGCCGCATACTCGATCAGACCTTTTTCGTCTTCGGTTCCGACCATGATTTTCTTGGCGTCGAATACTTTGCTGACGCCCACATTTGCGTTGCTGGTGGTCTGTAGGCCAGTGATCTGCGCGCCGAAAGTCGGCTCACCGTCCGTTTGCTCGGACATGATCTGATAGGCACCCAGCTGGGCTGACCGGCCTTGAATGGCGACGACGCCGTTGCTGATGACGCGCGCGCCAGTCTTCAGGTCGTTGATGATCTTGCCGCCGGCCGAGCGCACGACCCGGGCGCGGTCCATGGTTCCCTTCAAGCGCACCAGAATGCCGTTGCCGCAGTCGATCGAGAACGGCTCCAGCGGCATTTCGACGGACATGTAATCCATCTTCGGCGCAATCTCGGTGCAGTACTTGACGCTGAGAACAAGGCCGATCTTCTCTGCCTGCGCAACGGTGATGTCGTCCTGGCGATAATCGACGTCGCCCTCGGGATTCTTCAGGGTGTCGACGAACACGCCGGCGGCATCGTCAATGGAAATCGGCTCACCAGCCAGGCGACTGCTGTCGAACGCGGCGGTGCCGGCATGAATGGCCGTGCCGAGCTGGGCGCGCAGGCCGGAAGGCTTGCGGATGCCGAGAATGTGCTCGCCTTCCCAGCGGTGTGCGCAGTCGAAGAGCGAACCCCACGACGAGGCGCGGACGGTGAACTCGTTCATAGCGCACCAGCCTTCTCGACGGCCAGCCGGGCGGTTTCGTACCATGCTGGGCCAGTGCCTGGCTTGTATGCGAAACTCGTAAGGATGGCCTTGGACGCCGCCAGCAGATCGTCGTATGCGTTGGCACGGTTGATCAATTCTCTGACTGCCGCCTCATGTTTCGGGCTGCGTAGATCCTCAGACATGCGCCAGACCAGCAGGCCAGCACCTCTGTGATTGCCAATGTTCAACTCGATCCAGCTGCCGGAGTTGTCGCTGACGAAAGTTGCCAGCGCCATGACGTTGCCCAGCGTGTATTTTTGCTCGCTCATTTGGCGTCGTCCTTATAAGAGGCGACGGGGAACGTCATGTACTCAGAGTCGACGGTCAGCAGCTTGAACAGGCGCTTGTTCTGCTCGACCAGGGCGGCCTGCTGACGCTTCTTGTCGCGCGCGGCTGCCCGGGCGTCCAGCGTCGGCATGACCACGCATTGCAGCGCGAGGATGACGGCCAGGCCGACTGCGATGCCGACCGCCTGCGGGCTGACCTTCGCCGTGCTCATGACCGAAATGCGCCAGCCGAACAGCGTCACGGCGCGCGGTGCAAAGCCGTTGTACTCGGCCCAATAGAGGTGCTGGCGCCGGGTGTTCTTGATGGTGATCATCAGCGGGCCGATGAACATCAGGCGCATGCTGGCGTTACCGTAGGTGCGGATGAACTTGCTCATGTGGACCTCCGCAGCTGCTGCACCGTCGCCTTTGCCGGCGCGCTGACCGATGGCTTGGCGTCGTCGACGCGCGTCAGCTGGTCATTCGTCGCCAGGATGAAGAGAAAGGCAAACACGGTGACGCCGGCGGCGAACAGAAAGCCGATGCCGATCCACTTCGCAGCGAATTTCAGGCCGCGGCAAATTCGGCGGCCAGCGCGGCGCAGAGTAGGGCGAACCTGCCAGCCCAATGTGCGCAACCAAGCGCGACGGCTTACACCGTTTTGGCAGTGGTTGATCATGCGGCACCTGCGGCGGTGAGGGCTGCGCGGGCGACGAAGCGAGGATTGCGCGCTCCGGACTTGAGGAATTCGCCATCGCTGTCGTGCCAGTGGTCTGTAGCTGCCAGCATTCCTTGCAGCGCCTTCACCAGCGCGTCATGCGATTGATAGGCCGCGACCAGTTTTTCGACCAACGCGTCTGCGTGTGCGGATCGAGGAAGGTCGATTCGTTGCTTTGCTGTGGCGTCAAACTTCTTGTCGCTGATGCAGAACGAAACGGACTTGGCACCGTATAGGGCCAGAATGTGCAGGTCGCTCATGCCGCCACCTCTTCACGTTGCATCGCATACGCTTCGGTACGGTCGTCAGCTGCGCTGTCCTCGCCGAACGGTGGATTGCGGTCGCAGTGATAGCCGAAGTCCGCCAGCTGCTGGTTGCTGAACAGCTCGGCGATGTCGATCGACTGGCCGGTAAGGGTGACGGACTCGACGATGTAGCGGTCGTCGTGCTTGTCTTGATATCCGTAGAAGTCCAGATAGTGATTACCGCTTAAGAAGGCGGTCGCCAGCTTGACCAGCTTCTTGCCAACGGTTGGCTGGGCAGGCTGTAACGAGAGAATGGCTGACATGACGCGCCTCCGATTAATAACCGAGGACGTCGCGTGCTGCCAACATCGTTGCTGGAACAACTTGGCGCTCAATGAATACGGCGCTGGTTTCGAGGTGCACGCACTCGATCGCGATTGTCAGAGTGCCGTCGCCGTTATCAACGGTCGGTTCTGCTGGGTAGTGGTTGTCGATCCATGCGATCAGTTTTTGTGTGTTGGACATTTTTCGCTCCTTGGTTTAGTTCTCTTTCTGAACCGTTGGAGCAAGTATAGAACTCTAAACACAATAAAGTAAAGAGTTCTAAACAAAAAGTTTAGTTTTTTTGTTTTTCCGGCGAAAAAAAACCGCCCGAAGGCGGCGGATGCTGCAAGTGGCCGTTTTTACGCTGGAAGGAATTTCAAGAGACTGGTATAGGCGAGGGCCGCCGCTGGAGCGGTGCCACCGACGATTGTCACGATGTTTGCCAAATCTTGGACGACGGTTCGGAATTTATCGCCCTTGGTAGATGATGCAAAGTCGTTATAGTCCGCCATCCGCATTCCACCAAATGCTTTGTCCACGGCTGCTTCTAGTGGCTTTAGCCCAGTAAGGAACCGCTCTTCAATGCTTGTCCTGAGGCTTTCCATAACAGCTAGTAGGTGCATTTTTAAACTCGGCGAGAGGCTCGAATCGTCAGAAATTTCTTTCTCGAGGTCCCCAAGCAGGGCGTACGCCTCATCAAGGTGCTCGGCATCTCTTGCCTTCGGGTGTTTTTTGCTTTCTATCAGCGCGCTGGCCGCGATCAGTCCACTGTGGGCGTGATCATCAACTTTCGAAACCACGTTTTGCCAGGAAGTGTTCGCAGTGTCGAATGCCCGGAAGATGTTGGAAGTCTGGGCGTGCCAATGCTGATTTACCTTGGGATGTAAATCTGGATAGAGCAACTTCATCGTTGACAGTACGTTGTCCGGGAGACCGCTGGCTAGAGACAGGCGGCGGCAAAACTTCTTAAAATCGCCGACAGACTCTAACGCGACGTGCCAGGTCGGTATGGCCGGTTCAGTAAATGGCAGCGATCGCATCTTGTCAATCAGATCAAGCAGGCGTTTTGCCGGGTTGTCCCATACTAAGATGGCTACATCGTCACTGTGAGGTGTCTGTTCTGTCATATTTTCTTTTCATTGCCGATCGGATCTAAACACGCGTTGTCGGTCGCGGTGCCAGCCGGTGATTAATCTCTAGGCGACTTGTACTTCACGAGCACGCCGTTTCTTGCATCGCGCAGAGCGGCGTCGATAACAGCAGTTCCCGTAGATCGGATGGTCTCCGACTTAACGAGACGGCCGCCAAAGAACGTCTGGAATTTTATGAATTCGCATGGATCCTTGCATGACGCGACTGACGTCATCTGCCCTTCCTTGGCCTGCACGGAATACCGTCCGTCTTTTTCGCTTAGATACCGAAACATCAAGAGCGGGTTAGCCGACTTACCCGCATCTTGATCATTTTTAGACAGGGCGCCTTCGTATCCATATTCGCCTTCCTCTTCCATCGCGTATCCGTGGGGCGGCTGCATTCCAGTTTTCACGCACTTCAATACGATGGAGTAACGAGAGTTCGGGACCTTCGCACATGTGTCGACCAAGCCGGCCGGCACTTTTTCTAAAGCGATCATCTCCGAAAACGCCTTTCCCTCATCTGCCTCGCATCGCTGTTGTTGCGATGCCGGGAAATCGCGCTTGCACATGTTGGTGATCATTTGCGCCGCGGTGAGCTCTTTTCGTTGTTCCGCAGCAGGCAACGATGACTGACTCCGATTTTCATCCTTGCATCCAGCCAGGATGAAAACGACAGACATCGAAAGCATTGTGATTTTTTTCATTGTTCTCCTTGTTTGTCGCCAGCGGTTTTTTTTATCGGAAACGCGTAGATAGTGGCAGTGGGGAAGGGGAGCGCCCCTTGCCGAGAATCGACCTTAGCCAGCCTTCTTACTTTTTGCTTGAATTTCAGCGTGCCATTTATGGGCCGTGTATTCGATGTGCTGGTTGATGTCTTTCTTGCCCTCGTCTGGAATGGTCTGATATTGCTCGAACGAAATGCTGAACGGCCATCCCTGACTGGCCTTTTTCTCGTGGCCGTCTCCGAGAACTAGCCAGATGTGGTCGTATCCCAGCGACTTCTCAATGTTCAATGCGTAATCCAATCGCATCGACTTGATCTTTCCGTCCAACCATTGATTCACGACGCTTTTTGAGGCGCCCGCTGCAATGGCGAGGCCGTTCTGACCCATGTTCGGCAGATCTTTGAGAATTTTTTCGATTCGTTCGCTGAGTGTTGTCATGTTTAAAACTCTAAACTGTTGTTTGTTTAGTGTGCTTGACCTTATTGGGTTTAGAGTTCTATACTTCGGCGCATGAACACTAAACAACTCGTTGCCCTGCTCGGCGGGCCTAAAAAAATCAAGGAGGACACGGGTCTCTCGAAAGGGCGCGTGTCTCAGTGGGTCTCCGAGGACCGAATCACACCGTCATGGCTGGAGTATTACCGCCTGAAACGCCCTGATATCGACTGGGCTACTTATGACGCCAGGACCGTTCTAGAAGAGGTGACGTCATGACCGCAGAAACAGTCTCTCCCGACGAACCGGCAAAAGCTCGCAAAACCGTTGAAAACCAGCACACCTATGTTTTGCAGCGACTTGAAAAGGTTTCTCAGACGGTTGTCGCTCGGAAAATCGGTGTAAGCGACAGCAAAATCAGCCGCGCCAAGGAAGACCTTGGCTCTGTGATGGAGCTGATTGTCGGCTGCGGCTTGAAGGTCGTGCCGTCTGATGCTGTCGTCATGACGCAGGAGGAAATGCGCGTCTTGAAGCGCTGGGGCATCGAATACCTGGAAGCGGATCTTGAGAAGGACCGACTTGCGGGGCATCTATGAGCACCAGGTACGGCTCTATATCGGTACGCAAGGCGATCACCGATTTCCTTTGCGATTTCCCCGCGAGCGAAATGCCGCAAATCTATAACGATGTGCGTCCGATCTTGGACGTGGATTCGGAAGTGGTGCGCCGCGCCGTCAGCAAGATGCGCGAAGAGGGTCTTTTGACCGCGGATACAGAACATCTGCGCCACTACAAATATTCGCTGGCAGAGGAACAGCCGCGCCAGCGACACCTGCCGCCCAGCAGATTCAAAGTCCCACTGGCCATGCGTGGCCCGGTTCTCTCTCCAATGGCCTGGTCGCTGCGCCACTTGCTGGGGGCAGCTGGGTGAATACATTCACGCTTCATCATGGTGATTGTGTCGACGTCATGCGCGGCATGGCCGACGCGTCGGTCGACAGCATCGTCACCGATCCCCCGTATCACCTGACTCAAGCCTCTCGCGGCGGCCACGCTCGCACCAATAATCCAGAAATGCCGCACGGTCGTCATCGCATTGGCGACAAGGGCTTCATGGGTAAGGTCTGGGACGGTGGCGATATCGCCCAGCGCGTCGAGATGTGGGCCGAATGCCTGCGGGTGCTCAAACCTGGCGGCCATGTCTTGGCATTCAGCAGCAGCCGTACCTATCACCGCATGGTGTGCTCGATCGAGGATGCTGGATTTGAAATCCGCGATCAGATCATGTGGATCTACGGCAGCGGCTTCCCAAAATCAAAAAACCTCGAAGGCGAACATGCAGGCTGGGGTACCGCGTTAAAGCCTGCGCACGAACCTATTTGCGTTGCTCGCAAGCCATTGTCCGAAAGGACCGTGGCGAAGAACGTGGCGGCACATGGCACAGGCGCGATCAACATCGATGCTTGCCGCATTGCGACAGCGGAATCACTCCGCGCGGGAGCCGGAACGACCTGGAAGAAAATTCATGAAGGCGAGGGGCGACACATTGGTGCCGCTGGCTGGGGCGGTCCTATGAAACGACTCACCGCAGCGCCAGGGCAGCAAGGCAAGCTTGTTCCTCGGACAGATCCTCATGACGGCGGCCGCTGGCCTGCCAATGTTATCCACGACGGCAGCGACGAAGTCGTGAGCTTGTTTCCAGCCCATGCTGGTGCGTTTGCCCCAGTTCTTGGCATCGAACCAAGCAGCTCAACCAAGGCTGTCTACGGGCAGATTAACAGGCAAGCATCGAATGCATTTCACGACGATACCGGCAGCGCTGCGCGGTTCTTCTACTGCGCCAAGACCAGTCGCGATGACCGTTCCGCCGAAAACAATCATCCGACTGTCAAACCGACCGATCTGATGGCCTATCTCTGCCGCCTTGTCACGCCACCCGGTGGTGTGGTGCTCGACCCTTTTATGGGCAGCGGGAGCACCGGAAAAGCATGCATGCGCGAAGGTTTCGAGTTCATCGGCATTGAGCTGGAGGCCGAGTATTTGGCGATCGCGAAAGCACGTATCGAACACGAACAGCGCCTGCCGCAGCAACAAAGGATGTTCGCATGACCGAATTACCAACCCCGTTGACGCCGGCCGACTGCGATTTGCGCGGCCTTCCATTCATGCCGCTGCAGGTTGTCACGCTGATGGATTCGGATCTGTTTATCCGGAGCACTGGCGATGAATTCAAGGCCGCCGTGGCGCTTTGGTGCAAGAGCTGGAATCAAATTCCAGGTGGAAGTTTGCCTAACGACGACATCGTTCTTGCGGATCTTTCTCGCGCAAAAAACTGGAAAAAAGTAAAAGCCATGGCACTTCGCGGCTGGATTTTGTGCAGCGACGGCCGTCTTTATCACAAAACTATTGCGGAAAATGCCGTCCGAGCTTGGGAAGGCCGCGAGGAATACGAAGAAAAAGCGAAGAACAAAGACGACCGCCAAACACGGTGGCGCTTGCGCGTAAAAGAACTATGCCAACAGCTCCGAGAGCTAGGCGTGACGCCGCCTAAAGGGGCAGGTATTGAGGTTTTGGAAGGTCTGTTACAGGACGCTATTGACGCTGCAAATGTAGACAGGCAAGCGTCTACAGATGCGTCTACAAGCGAGACAGGCGATACGTCTACCAGTGACAAAAGTGAGATTGCTAATAAGGGACAGGGACAGTGTAAGGGACAGTTAAGTAAACCCTATATCGGAACCGACACACATGATTCAGCCTTAGTAGGGGTCAATTCCGACCCCGCCGCGTGCCATGACGTCGGGCAAATCTGCATCGTTATGCGGTCCTACGGCATCAACGCCGGCCCTGGGAATCTCAACATCGTCGAACTCGCCAGGCAGGGCGTTTTTCTCGCCACTCTGCATGCCGCTTGTGCAGACGCGAAAAAGAAAAAGCCGAATGAGGCGATATCGCCGAACTTCGTAATCGGTTTTATCCGCAACTGGAAGGCTGACGCCGACGCCATGAACGTGGCAGGTGCCAAAGCACCCCGCAATACCCCCAGCAGCAAAGACAAATCCCGCGCGGCAGCCGCCGCATCCATAGGCCTCGGAGGCAAGCATGAGCAAAGAACTGTCACGATCGACGGAGCAACAGGCAATGTCGAAGATTGATCCCATGGAAATGCTTTTTGCCGAACTGTACGGCATGTTTGGGAACCAGTTTCTGGACAAATTCCGCAGCGGTCATGTCGTGGACGGAAAGGACACCGGCATTGAGCACACGAAAGCCTCATGGCTGGAGAAAATCCGCTCGCATGGCTTACGCATGCCGGACATCAAGCGTGGCCTGGCTGCATGCGAACGGTCTGTGTACGCCCCGAACTGGCCCGAGTTCTTGGCTCGCTGCCGTTCCGCACCAGACCTTGACGCCGCGATCAACGAAGCGCTGACGCAACTGAAGGCGCGCAATGACGGCAAGGACGTCTGGTCGAACCCGGCCATCTACTGGGCCGCACAGAAGGTCGGCTATCACGAAATGATGAACCTGCAGCACGACAAGCTGCGCCCCCGTTTCTCCGCCGCGATGGATGCAGTGCTTGCCGGGCCGATTGATCCGGTGCCGACTGTCAGCATCGCGCCTCGCATCGAAATGGCTCCTGTGACGCCGGAGAAGGTCGCTGAGTGCAAGGAAATCACCACTGAATTCACCACGCGTGTCGGTCGCGGTGGCGTTCCAACTGGCTTGCGCTGGGCGGAATTGATCCTTGAGCGCGATGCGCGCGGCGACAAGAGCCTGACGCTTTACATCGTGCAGCAGGCGCAGCAAGCGATTGCAAACGGCTGCACGGCCTGATCACCACCACCAACCGAAGGAGATACCCCATGAAGCACGAAAACGTTCCACAGCGCGTCATCCGAGTCGTCGCTGACCAGTTCAACCGTGACGTCGACTCCGTGAAGCCCGAATCCAATTTCTTGGATGACCTCGACGGCGATTCACTCGACCAGGTCGAACTGATCATGCAGATCGAGGATGAATTCGACATTGAGATCACCGATGAGAGCGCGGACAAGATCAAGACCGTCCAGCAGGCGATCGACTACATCAACGCGCTCTAACGGCGGGTCATGAAAAGCGCTTGGGATCGCGTCAAGTTTCGTGTCAGCCGGTGGCACGACGTTATGCCTGAGGCGGGCGACGAGCTGATGACGCGCACCGGGCGTAGGTATCTGGTTTTGGACGCGACTGAGAAATCGGTCACATGCTTGGTCTTGCCGAAGGATTCAGCGCCAGCGACAGGAAAGGTTTTCTGCTGGATGTGGGACAGCAGGAAGGCCAAGCCATGAGGCCCAGCGGCCGCTACGACCTGACCAAGCTGGCTGACTGCGTCCGGCTGGTCGCCAGCGCTAGGCCGAGCCGGGAATTGCAGGAACGCATGTTGGCAACGATTCAACGAACAAAGGGCGCACCGACCCGAGAAGAGATTATCGAAGCGATGAAGGAGAGTAAGCAAAATGAAAAATAATCTGGCGATTTACCAATGCAAGCGCACAGTTGCCGCGGGGCGGATCACCGACACGTACCCGGAGGGCATGCACAACACGCGAATCGAGGTCGTCGATGCTGATGGCAAGTTGGTGTTCTTGGATGTTGGGCGCAATTGGTTTGAGTTCCATCGCCCTGAGGCTGGCGGGTACTTCGTTGACTTCAGCGATGGACACACCGCATTCATCGCCAAGGGTGATTTCGAGCGCATGTTCGATCTGGATCCAGACTTCCGCGAGGTTGACCCGCCCGGCGACAGCTTCGGCAGCGCGGCCCAATGGAAGGAAAAGGCACAGGACTGGGCAGCTGAGTGCGAAAGGCTCAAGAAGCAGGAACTTGGGATGGTGCCGCCTCCGCTGATGGTCTACGACCCGAAGGACGGCATGCGCGAGGTGTATCCGTCCGAGGCGCGCCAATACCGCGAATGGCACGGCATGGTGGCTTGGCTCTACAACCCATTCACCGGTGAGTCACGCACGCCTGAAGCCGTCGGTACTGATCCGTTCGGCCTGCTGATCGTGGCACCGGCCAAAGATGCTGCGCCGGCCGAAGGACACCACGTATGAACCGCATATGGAGCTGGGCAGAGCTGTGCGCGGAAGCTGGTTTCCAGCAGGCGTTGCGCACCGTCAACGCTGACATCGCCGCGATCAATCTCGAATTTGAGCGTGCTGCGCCCGTGATGGCTGCGGCTGCGCTCAACGGCGGCACGCTGACCTGCGTCAGCTGCGGCGCCAAGACAGACGCACGCGGCGCCCTGCCGTGTGGGCATTGAGAGGGCGACGAAATGCTGATTGATGACATCGCCAAAACCAAGTCCTTGTCCGAGATGCTGGGCAAAGCTCTAAAGGCACTGCCGAAAGACACCGCTTCGCCAGAGGACGCCTATTTCTTTCATCACTTCGTGCTTGGGAACAAACAGCACATGATTCCGTATGAAGGCGAGCGTGACATTGTCCTTAAAGCTCAGGATGAACTTCGTCGGCTGGAGGTTTTTCAGATGAAGTTCGCGCACCTGCTCAAAGGCTTGCGCGATCACGGTGCCGAGCGCCTTTACGAAATCATCATGAAGGAGCCAATGCCATGAGTAACCTGACCAAACTGCCGCTCAACGGCTTCGCTCCGACAAACGACGATATCGCCAAGCATCTGCGCGAGCAGGCCGACGCCGTCGAGGCCGGCACCTTCTCCGATCTGCGTACAGTTTTCATCGTCTACGAAACCGTCGATGGCGCTCTCAAGCGCCAAACTGCTGGCGCGCCCTGCGATTTGGCACGCGCGATGGGCATCCTTTTCATGGCCATTGCCCAGGGGAGCGTATGAATCCGATCACCATCACTTTGCCGTACCCGCTTAGCGCGAACAAGTACTGGCGCCCGGTCATCATCAACGGCCATTCAATGATCGTGCCGACCAAGGAAGCCAAGCAGTTCAAGGCCGACGTCAAAATGTTTTGCTGGCGCGCCGGTATCCGCAAGCCGCTCGCTGGACGCGTTGAGGTCTGCTATCGCCTGTACCCTGCACGGCCGCAGGATTGGCAAAAGCGCATGCGCGTCGATGGCGCAACGTGGGACGACAGCGTGCGTTGCATCGATCTGGACAACGCGCAGAAGGTACTGCTCGACGCGTTCAAGGGCGTGGTGTTCGAAGACGACAAGTGGGTGCGACGCATTGTCGCCGAGCGCGCAGAGCCTGATGCAGATGGCGCGCGCGTCGTCGTAACCATCACGCCTTTGTCGGTCGAGCAGCCGCAGGAGTTGCTTTTCGCGGACTTCCCAGCATGAGCAACTTGCACCAAATCGCAAACCTGCGTGCAAAGCTGCTACGGCGCATCCGGATCAAGAACAAGTTGTACCGAGGTCGAGTGCGCTGTGCCAATTTCCGGAGCGGCACATGACCCTGCCGCGCCACGCCTACCGCGACCCGCTGGAACAGCTGCTGGACCGCGAAGCCAGGACATGCAAGGGCTGCGCCTTCGCCGTCAAGGTGTTCGACAGAGACACCTGCACCAAAGGCAGGAAACACGGCACACGATGCCGGCAATACATTGAATCGGAGGGAAACACCATGCTGCAACGATCAAAAATACCAAGCCAGGAGCGTCAACGCGACCCCGCTGAGTACTGCCTTGCCCTCTGGGGCTGGTGGATGACGCTGAATGATCGCGACTTGGGCGCGAAGGGAGGCAGCCGGGCTGAGAGCGAAGGCGACGCCAGCGCCATCAAGCGCGACATCGAGATAGCCGAGGCAACCGAGGCGATGATGGACGGCATGCGCGCAATCCACCTCTGGGCGTTCAAAAAGAAGTTCGGCCTAGCCCGGGTGTGGAACTATCCTAACGCCGACTTGGCAGTCGTCTACGCCGAGGCCGTTGCGATTTTGGAACCGAAATTGAAGAAAAACCTTGCAACGCGAACATTGTTTGGGTAAATTTCGCTCACAGGCCGTTTTTGCTCGTCCAGAGAAAAGTAAAACGGTTTAGAAAAAGCCTCGATCCCTCACCGGTCGGGGCTTTTTTCATTTCTCACGCCATATTCCTGCCGCCTCCGAGCGGCTTTTTCATTTTCAGGAGCCGTTATGCCTAAGATGCGCGCCAAGTTTGTCGTCACCAGTGTCGAATCGTTCGGCCCCACGTCCGAGCGCGTGAATTTCTCTGCCGTTTCGAAGTCCACGCCATACCCTGATGACGGCAGCGACGAAGACAACACCTTTGCCAAGTTCTCGCCATCCGCGAACTGCAGCATCACTATTGCCAACCCGGAACTGATCGGCAAGCTCAAGGCAGGCGAAAAGTACTACGTCGATTTCACCCCGGCCGAATAAGGCCACGCGAAACCCGACCCATGCCGATTCAAGGCATGGACCACCGGTGAGCGATGACTAGCTGTAGCAGCGGGTGTGCACCTGTCGCATGCTTACCGCGCCGGACGCTGTCACCGGCAAGAACAAGGCAGGGTAGAGCAGTTGGCAGCTCGTCAGGCTCATAACCTGAAGGTCGTTGGTTCAAATCTAGCCCCTGCAACCATATTGCGTCAATAGCTCAGTGGTAGAGCAGCAGCCTTCCAAGCCTAATACCAGGGTTCGATTCCCTGTCGACGCTCCAGGTGTCTCCTCCTACCTTCGGGTCGGACTTGCCCGCAGCCGGAAACGGTCGCGGGCTTTTTTATTCTGAATACTCGGCAGGTCACTTCGACTTGCCGATCAGTCTATGGACCGTCCATGCTGCAAGCCCACATCCAAAAAATGCGAAGAGAAGTCCGGGGACAAAGCTAAACAAATTTATCTCGGCACTGCCGGCCTTGATGGTCATCGTCGCAGGCTCTTGATCGGCGCCGCTGGCAATAAGTAAGTAGCCCAAAGCGATTGCGGTCAATGCTGTGGCGAACGAGCCGATCGCCGTAACGATGCTGATATGAACGGTTGTTGCTGGCATGGCGTTTCCTTTTTATTGTGATCTGCCCATTGTAGCGTTTTGCGCTTCACTCACCCGATAGCCGGTTCACTCGGGCCAAAGGCCGGCAGCCGCTGACGTAGAAGGCCTGACTCCTTCCCCAGAACATCGGGTTTTCGATGGCGCGGGCAGCGGCACAAATAAAAACGGCCGCAAGCATATGCGGCCGTTTGTCTAAGGCGTGGGAGGTTACTTCTTAGGTTTGGCAGGTTTCACTGCCTTCGCAGCAGGCACCTTTGCTTTAGCAGCAGGAGCCGCCTTCGCCTTAGCGGGCGCTGCCTTCTTTTTCGCTTTGATGGCGTTTCCGTTCAATTCGAAGACTTTGGCGAACTCAGTCCAGTTCAGAGATTTCCCATTGACGCTGTTGCCAGCGGGCCACCATTCGATCGTCCCCTTGCTCAAGTGGATTTCGCCAAGTCGGCCCTTGGTGCCTTGAACCGTAATAACAGTATCAACCTTGCCCAGATCGACTTCGGGCAATTTAATTTTCAGATCGGCCATGTGTCTTTTTCCTTGTTGTTTGATGGAAACCCATCATAGCAGCAACTTGCGCCGTGCATCGGCCACAGCCAGCTCTTCACAGTAGGTATCAACATGGGACGCAAATCCTCACTCACCGAAGAACAGTGGCTGGAAGTCGAACGCCGCCACGTCTTGGAAGGTGAGTCGATCAACTCCCTGGCCGCCGCGTTCGGTGTCAACGAATCCTCGATCCGCCGCCGCATCAAGCCGAAGAAGGCGGAAGCGCCGACGCCGGAGAACCCGCTCAAGAAGCTGGCGGCCGACAAGGTGCGCGCCGATGCCGAGAGCCGCCGCGTGCTGGAGCAGATCGCCGAACTGCCTTACGCCAAGCAGGCCATAGTCGAAAAGCTCGCCAAGAAACTGGAGAATGTGAGCGAGCATCTGGCATCGGCCGCAGAGAAGGGCGCCGCCTCCGCGCATCGCCTGTCGCTCCTAGCCAGCCAGCAGCTCGACCTGGTGGATGACGTTGACCCGCTGAAGAGCATTCGGGCATTGCAGGGCGTGGCGCTGCTGACCAAGATCGCGAACAGCACCAGTGAAATCGGCCTGAACCTGCTGCGCGCCAACAAGGATTCGCTGCAGACGGACGACGAGCCGCCGACGCCGGTCGCCATCACGTTCCAAACCAAGGACGCGAGCAAGCATGACCACGATCAGTCCGACGCTTAACGTCCCGCAGACCCAATTTCTCCGGCTTCCGCATAAGTTCAAGGCCTATGTTGCAGGCTTCGGCTCTGGTAAGACATGGGTTGGTTGCACCGGTATCGGCATGCACTTCTGGCAGTGGCCTGGCATCAACCAGGGCTACTTTGCCCCGACCTACCCGCAGATTCGCGACATTTTCTATCCGACGATGGAAGAAGTTGCGTTCGGTATGGGCCTGCGCACGAAGATCAAGCAGGCCGATCATGAGGTTGAGGTCTACGCAGGCAATAAGTATCGCGGTACCGTAATTTGCCGATCGATGGAGAAGCCGGAGACCATCGTTGGTTTCAAGATCGGCCATGGGCTGGTCGATGAGCTAGACGTAATGCCGATGGTAAAGGCCGAGAAGGCTTGGCGCAAGATCATCGCCCGGATGCGCTACAAGGTGCCCGGCGTGCTGAACGGCATCGACGTAACTACGACGCCCGAAGGCTTCAAGTTCGTCTATCAGCAGTTCGTCAAAGCGGTACGGGATAATCCGGCGCTGGCTGGCATGTATGGACTGATCCAAGCCAGCACCTATGACAACGAACTGAATCTACCGGACGACTATATCCAGTCGTTGTTCCAGTCATACCCGCCGCAACTGATCGAGGCGTACCTACGCGGCAAGTTCGTCAACCTGGCGAGCGGAAATGTATATCCAGACTTTGACCGAATCCTTAATCACACAAGCGAATCCATTGCCGAAAACGAGCCGCTGCGCGTCGGGATGGACTTCAACGTCCATAACATGACGGCGTGCATCAACGTGGTTCGTGATGACATGCCGCGCACGGTTGCCGAAAGGGTAAAGGTCCGCGACACGCCGGCGATGGTAAAAATATTGAAAGAAGACTTCGCCGACAAGGGGCATCACATCACGGTCTACCCCGATGCTTCTGGCGGCAATACCAGCAGCAAGGACGCCAGCGAGTCCGATTTATCGATCTTGCGTCAAGCTGGATTTCAGGTTGAGGTCAATCCGGCAAATCCGGCCGTAAAGGACCGCGTCAACGCTTACAACGGAATGATCTTGAACGCGCAAGGACAGCGGCGCTGGAAGATCAACACTGATCTGTGCCCAGTCACTACCGAGGCGCTGGAGCAGCAAGGCTGGGGAAAGGATGGTCAACCCGACAAGAAAACCGGGCATGACCACCCTAACGATGCAAATGGATACTTCATTGTGAAGCGATATCCAATCGTGAAGCGCATTGCGCAAGTACAAAACCTCGTTATTTAGATCGCAAGGAAAGCATGGCTGCCACCGTCAACAAACCGTCCGCTGCAGTTGATGCAATGTCCGAAGACTGGGCAAAGATCGATGCACTGGTAGGTGGCACGGCCGCCATGCGCCGCGCGCGCGAGCGGTACCTGCCAAAGTTCCCCCGCGAAGATGACGCCAGCTATGACTATCGTATCAAGACATCTACCTTGTTCAACGGCCTGGGCCGCACAGTCGAAAACATGGCGGCAAAGCCATTTGTAAAAGCGATAACCTATACCGACGTCGACGAAACGGCTGAAAAGTGGTTTGAGAACATCGACATGTGCGGCAACAACTTGACGGTGTTTGCCCATAACCTAATGACGGCCGGCATGAAGTACGGGCTGACTCACATTCTGGTCGAGAATCCGGTGACGATGGGAGATGATGGGAAGTTGCTCTACAAGACCAAGGCGGCGGAAGAAGCTGCGGGTGTACGTCCATATTTGGTGCACATTAGTCCTCAGCAAGTGCTTGGCTGGAAGAGTGCTAAGGGTAAAGATGGCACCGAGGTAGCGACTCAAATCAGAATCATGGAGTACGTAGAGGAAAGCGACGGCGATTTCTCAACCCGCACCGTGCCTCAGGTTCGCGTCCTTACACCAGGTGCCTGGGAAACATACCGAAAGAACGAAAAAGAAGAGTGGGTTCCGTTTCAGAGCGGTAAGATGTCGCTCGATTTTATCCCACTGGTGACGTTCTACACTCGGCGTACTGGCTTCATGACCGCGGTGCCGCCGCTTCGCGACTTGGCAGACCTAAACATCAAGCACTGGCAGTCGTCCAGCGATCAGGACTCAATCCTGCACACCGCGCGCGTGCCGATTCTCGCTATCAGCGGAATCACAGAGGACACGAAGATTGAAATTGGTGCCAAGTCAGCATTGATGTTGCCGGTCAACGGAAAAGCAGAGTACGTCGAACATTCCGGCAAGGCCATCGACGCTGGCCGCACATCTCTGCAAGATCTCGAAAACCAAATGCGTGCGATGGGCGCGGAGTTGTTGATCGAAACACAGGTCGAAAGCACAGCAACTCAGAACACCATCGAGGACAGCGAGGCCAAGTGCCAGCTTTCGCGAATGGTCGAGGCACTCGAAGACTCGATCGACAATGCAGTCCAGATCATGCATGAGTGGATGAAGATGGAATTTGCCGGTAGCGTCGACATATTCGATGATTTCTCATCCGGTGCCGTCATGCAGGCAGCTGGCCCGTTCATGCTGGCACTCGTACAGGCAGTCCTCAACGGCATTCTGTCAAAGGAAGACGCTTTCGCCGAGATGCAGCGCTACGGCATCGTCAATCCAGATCTGGTATGGGCTGATGTTTTGGTCAAAATCAAAGCCGACCCGCCATTGACGCCGGAGGTGAAGAAGCCGGTCGAGACGGTATAAAGAAGTAGTTTTTCGAGGCCATCCAATCAAACGGATGGCCTTTTTTATTGCCGCTAGCGGATGCGACGCGGTGCAAGGTCAGATGACCATCGACGGGCGGATGCCCATGAAGGATAGATATGCCATTCAAATTTGATGCTTCAGGAAATATTGTCACCACTGGCGAGGGAGCCAATAAGCAGCCTGTTTTCGTTTATCCAGACGGTCGCGAAGCAGCATTTGATGCTGATGGCACGATTTCGACGATATCCCGTCTCAACGGTGAAGCCAAGAATCACCGCGAGCGCGCCGAAGCTGCTGAAGGCAATTTGAAGAAGTTCGAAGGCATCGAAGATCCTGAGGCGGCAAAGAAGGCCATCGAGTTGGCAAAGAACATCAAGGATGGCGAGTTGGTCACTGCCGGCAAGGTTCAAGAAATCAAGGATGCAGCGACAAAGTCGGCGCGCGAGTCGGTAGAAGCCGCGACCCGCGCCGCAGCCGAAAAGGAACGTGCGCTTACAGAGCAGAATAACAAGCTGACTCAGGATCTGAACAACCACATCATTGGCGGCAGCTTCGCGGGTTCGAAATTCATCGCTGAAAAGCTGGCGATTCCTGCTGACATCGCGCAAAAGGTGTTTGGCGATCGCCTGAAGGTCGAAAATGGCAAGTTGGTTCCGATGGATGCGAACGGTAATCCGCTGTTCTCTGTAGTGCGCCACGGTGAGCATGCGACCTTCGAAGAGGCAATTGAGGTCTACGTCTCCCAGTACCCAAACAAAGACATGATCTTGAAGGGTTCCGGCGCATCTGGCGGCGGTGCGCGTCCAGGTGCTGGGGGCGCTGGTGGCAAGAAAGAGATCAGCCGTTCGCAGTTCACTGCACTCTCTCCAAATGACCAGATGGCTGCCGTCAAGGAAGGCACCGTCGTCGTCGATTAAGTACTCGTAGCATTGCAACCAAGGCCCGCACCACGCGGGCCTTTTTGTTTTATCTGCACCCGTATCTCACTGGCCGTATCCCCGGATAGGGATTGGCGCTTGGGCTGGATGGCCTGTCGTTTCAAAAAATTCAAGTCACCCAACTTTAGAGGCAATTCCCATGAAAAAGATTTATCTGGGCGTGCTGGCATTTGCTGCCTTCGCGCTGTCTTCTGTCGCTTTTGCGGCAACCACGGCTATCAATGTTTCTCAGAAATTCGCACAAAATGTGTCGTACCAAGCTGAGCGATACACGCGTGCCGTTGGTATCGTCCTGCATGCACACCTGGTCAACTACCTGTCAAAAACAGGTCTGATGCTGGGCGCAAACTCGCTGACAGGGTTAATTCCAACGATTTACGAAGCGCTGGACGTCGTCTCGCGTGAGATGGTCGGTATGATTCCGGCGGTTTCCCGCAACTCCAGTGCTGAGCGTGCATCGGTCGGTCAGCAAATCCTGATCCCAATCACACCGGCCACTACCCTGGCAGACAACACACCTGCTGTGACTGCGCCAAACACTGGCGATCAGACCATCGGTAACGTGTCGATGACCATCAGCAAGTCGAAGCACGCACCGATCCGTTGGAACGGTGAAGAGCAAAATGGCCTTCTGAATGCAGGTTCCTATGCCGGTATCCTCAGCGGCCAGTTCCAACAAGCTTTTCGCACGCTGATCAACCAGATCGAAGTCGACCTGTTCACCACTGCATACCAAGGCGCATCCCGCGCATACGGTACGCCTGGTACTGCACCATTCGGCACTGCTGGCGACCTGTCCGATATCGCTCAAACTCGCAAGATTCTGGACGATAACGGTGCACCACAAACCGACCTGCAGTTGGTTCTGGGTTCGGCCGGTATTGCGAACCTGCGCGGTAAGCAAAACGTGCTGTTTAAGGTCAACGAAGCCGGTTCTGACCTGCTGCTGCGCCAAGGCATCATCGGCCGTCTGGAAGGTCAGGACGTGCACAACTCTGCTGGCATCACGCCACAGGTCAAGGGTACTGGCGCTTCCTACACCACGACAACCGCTGGCTTCGCAGCCGGAACCACGCAAATTCCGCTGATCACCGGCACCGGAACAATTCTGGCTGGCGACACAGTTACCTTTGCGGGCGATGCCAATAAGTATGTCGTGGCAGCCGGGATTGCAGCGCCGGGTACGGTAACCATCGCCGCGCCTGGATTGCTGCAGGCGATTCCAGCCGCCGCAACAGCCGTCACCGTCGGTAACAGCGCGACGCCAAACCTGTCGTTCAGCAAGTCGGCGATCCAGCTGATCACCCGTGCACCGAAGATGCCAATCGGTCCGGACGGCAAGGCGATGGACATGGCCGACGACGTAATCACCGTGACAGATCCGGTCTCGGGCATCTCGTTCGACGTGGCCGTCTACCGCCAGTTTATGCAGATCGTGTACCACGTTCGTCTGGCTTGGGGCTTCCAGGCCATCAAGTCGAACCACATCGCGATCATGCTGGGCTAATCCCCAGCATCTGCTATTGGCGAAATCAAAGGAGCGGGGTTCGCCCCGTTCCTTTTTAATTGGAGAACAGCATGAGTGCAGTAGAAACCGTACAAATCAAGTCCGAAGTCTCGGAAGACAACCCATTGGGCTATGTCGTCATCAACAAGACCGACTTTGACGAAAAGAAGCATGCGATTTTTGAACCCGCCGAAGTGACCAAGAAGGCAGACCTGACGGTTGATCAGATCAAGGCAGCTCTGGCGGAAAAGAAGGTCACCATTCCCGCCGAAGTGACCAAGAAGGCAGACCTGCAAGCATTATTGGACGCAGCAGCTTAATTCACAGGCAGCGCCCAATAGGGCGCCGCTGGTTAATCCCTGTTGTAGAAGGAAATAAATCATGTCGCTGACTGCCGCGCAGATGACCGATACCCGCCGCTACATGGGCTATCAGGTCGTCGGTACGACCATGATCATCAATGAAAGCCAGGACGTGATCTACGGTCAGTTCGGTATGTTGACAATGTCCTTATTCCAGCGATTGTCGACGCTAACGCCGGAAGAGGAGACAGTCCTGATCGGCACCTATCTGACGAATCTGCATGATCTGGAATCAGACCTCTTTTCCATTCGCGAAAACCTAGACACGGATAAAGCAGCTGTCTGGACTCATAACAAGTCGGAGACATCAGACCGATTTGCGCTGTACAACCGCGTTCGTAAAGAACTTTGCAGTTTTATCGGATTCGCTCCCGGCCCTGGCATCTCAACAGGAACCATCAGCCTGGTTCGGGGATAATCATGGACTACGCGAAACTACAAGCCCGGATCAACAAAGGTTACGGGCTGGCCGCCAAGCGCATCGGGCCTCCCAACACCGTCTACCGGGCTACGGCCGCCACGGCTGCAATGGGCGAGACGGTGACCGTTCTCAGCGCCAGCTTCAACGCGGAGGACATGACCTATAGTCGTCCGAACAAATACGGTAAGCCAACTTGGTATGGCGTATTCGACGGCACTCTGGTGCACGTTGGCGACTATCTAGTCGGGGAACAGGGAACGTTCTTCGTAGCGCAGATGCAGCTGACGCTGCCGATCTTACTGGTTCAATGCAATCGGACAATCAATTTTTTGCGCGCGCCGGCGGCATCGGGTGTCGGTGCTCTCGGTTATGGCGGCATCACGGCCGACAACGAACATGCGTTGATGTCCGGCTGGCCAGCATCTGTCCTCCAGGGCACCAAGGGCGAAAAGGGCGACGCCATTCTGCCGGGGGACACCAAGACGCCGTGGTGGAACATCCTGGTGCCGGCGTACCCTGGCGTTGTGCTTCGGTCGTCCGATATCGTCACGGATGACCTGGACCGGCGCTACACAATTTCCAGCGCCGAGCTTACCGACGCTGGCTGGCGCCTGACGGCGATGCAGGCGGTGACGTAATGGCTGATATTTCCGAAGTGCTGGTGGTGTTGGCGGCGCAGGCGGCAGCAGCCGTCTATCCGAACGGCACCGGGCAACCATCGGTTGCCGACTGCGACGTTCGCGTGTACCCAGGCTGGCCGAACGCGCAGGCGCTCGATGCCGATCTGCTGGCCGGGAAGGTCAACATTAGCGTCTACCCAACGCAGTCGGAATCGAATACGACCCGATTTGATCGCCGGTGGCAACCATTCGCGCGGAACACGCCGACGCTGAACATGACGCTGTCTGGTTCTCATGTAACCGTCGGCGGCACCATCCCGTCGCCGTTCTTTTCGCAGAACCTTGCCATCCTGATCGGCACAGACGCCTACACCTATCCCGTGCAGGTTGGCGATACGCTGGCGACGATTGCGACAGGGCTTGCAGTTCAAATACCTGGCGCGAGCAGCAGTGGGGCAGTGATCACGGTTCCGGCCGGGCCGACGCCCGTACTCCGGGTCGGCTCGACGGGTACGGCCATTCAGGAGATAAGGCGGCAAAAACGGCTCGTCCAGATCACGATCTGGGCGCCTACACCGGCGCTGCGCGATACCGTCGCCAAGGCGGTCGACGTCGTGCTGGCTGATCTGGCGTTCCTGACTATGCCGGATGGAACCGGCGCGCGATCGGTGTATCAGGACAGTCCGATGACAGACTCTCTTGAAAAGGCCAAGACGTACCGGCGCGACCTGCGCTACAACGTCGAATTCGCAACAACCAAGCAGATGACCACGGCAGAAGTAGTCGTCGGCGTCGTTACGCAGCAAACCACCACGACCGGTGTGAATACTACGGTCAAATCATATTGAGGAACATTATGGCCAAGACCACCGCCGATAGCACCGCAACACCGGAAACACCTTCCTTCACCCTTGTGGTAGCGCATCCCTTCGGCGACTACGAGCGTGGCGCGGCAATCACCGATCCCGCAGAAATTGCCGAGGTGATGAAAGGCGAGAACGCGCACCACGTCCGTAAGGTCGCGATCTAACAGCAGCAAACTCAGATAGGCCGCCAGCTTGGCGGCTTTTTTTATGCAAGGCCACTCTTCTCCGGGTGGCTTTTTTTATTGGAGCGTCGCATGACGATTTACCAAAACGGGCAGTTGAATGCTGCCGGCCTGTATGCGCCTGGCCTTTACACCCAGGTTGTACCGCCGACCACGTCTTATATTCAAGGCGTCAACACCAATGTGCTCGGCTACGTCGGCGTCGCTTCTTGGGGGCCGGTCAACAGCGCCCAGTTGATCGGCTCGCCAACCGATGTGAAGCAGTATCTTGGCTTGCAGACCGTGCGCAAGCGCGACTTGGCAACAGCCGCGGCCATTGCGTTGAGTCTTGGTGCGACCCAGATGTACACGGTGCGCATCACCGATGGCACTGATGTGGCAGCGGCCATCCCACTGCTCGATACCGCTGGAACGCCGGTAACCGGTGCTACGCTGACCGGTTTCTACACCGGTGTCGAGGGCAATAAGATCACGGCTGCGATCACCGCCGGCACCAAGGCAAGCACGTTCAAGCTGGTGATTAACCGTCCCGGCTTTTCCGGCGAGACATTCGACAACATCACCGGTACCGGTGCGACGTTCTGGGCAAACCTGGTGTCTGCCGTCAACAACGGCATTTCAGACCAGCGCGGCCCTTCACAACTGGTCATTGCGACGATTGGAACATCCTCAGCAGCGCCGAACATCACCACCACATACACGCTGACTGGTGGTACCGATGGTACGGCCGCGATTACCGATGCAATGCAGATCGGCATTGACGGCGCCACCGCCAGCCGTTCGGGCATGTATGCGCTGCGCGGCACCGGTGTGATGACAGGCGCTCTGGTCGATCACACCGATTCGACAGCCTGGAACACGATTCTTGCATTTGGTCTTTCCGAAGGTATCTTCTTCGGTGTCGCCAGTCCAGTCGGCACTTCTGCGGCGGCTACGATTACCAGCCTCAACACCGCAGGTGCCGACGGCTACGGCCTCAAAGTGCTGATCGGCGACTGGGTGTATTGGCAGGATCAAGTCAACGCCCAGCAGCGCCTGCTGTCGCCGGCTACGTTCTGGGCAGCGATGCGCGCCACACTGAATCCAAATGAGTCGACGCTGAATAAGCCGGTGCTCGGCCTGATCGGAACGCAGCGCAGCGCACAAAAGCTGCCATACAGCACCGCTGAGCTGGCGGCTGTCGCGCAGGGGCGTGTCGACTATCTGGCAAATCCATCAGCCGGCGGCAACTACTTCGGTTTTCAATCTGACCGGAATGCAGCAAGCACGACATCGCAGAACAGCGAGACCTATACGACGATGACGAATTTCCTGGCGTTGTCGTTCCAGAGCGCTTTCGGCTACGCGATCGGGAAAGACCAGACACCTGACTTGCGCAAAGAAGTCAAAGATTCGATTCAGGCGTTTCTTTCGAACCTGTGGCTGAACCTGAAATATATCGGCGACGTGAACCGCCCTGACGTAGCGCCATACAGCGTCACGATCGACATCACCAATAACCCTGATTCGCAGGTCGCGCTGGGAGTGATGGCGGCCTATATCAAGGTCAAGTATTTCAGCATCGTCCGTGAGTTCGTGGTTTCGCTCGAAGGCGGACAATCGGTCTCCGTCGTCGTCAAATAATCCCGTCAAGTACCAAAAGCCGCTCCAGCTTAAGCCGGGCGGCTTCCTTTTTTGGAGCATAGAAAATGCCACTAAATGGTTTTTCAGTAGGTCGGGACAACTCGACCACGATCAGCACGGCCGACGGTACGCTGCAGCCGACGCTGATTACAAAATTCACCACCAAACGCGATTCGACCGAAAAGAAGATCAAGGGGCTGGACGGCGTCACCCGCACTCTGTCGTTTCCTGACGGCTGGTCGGGTGGCTTTGAAATCGACCGCCAAGACAGCGCTATTGATGACTACTTCGCCAACGTTGACGCCAACTTCTACAGCGGTCTAGATCAGAGCACCGGCACCATCATGCAGACGATTCAGGAAGTCAGTGGCGCGGTTAGCCAATACCAGTTTGTCGGCGTTACGTTGAAGCTGGACGATGCCGGCGACTGGATGAGCGACGATACCGTTAAACAAAAGCTGTCTTTCACGGCTGAACGCCGTATCAAGGTGGCCTAATGACGAAACTTACGATTAAGGCGACCACGCCGTCTGAAGCCATCGTCAAGCAGGCAGCGCTGTCCGAAGTCATTCAGGCAGGAGGGAAGACGATCAACATCCAAAAGCCTGGTGTTCTGGCGCAGTTCCGGATTGTCGAAATCGTCGGCGCCAAGACGGCGATGAATGCTGTCTACATGGACATGCTCATGCCGGTGCAGTGGGTAACTCACATTGATGGTGCTGAAATTCCCCAACCGCAGACACGCCTTGAATTGGATGCCCTGATTCAGCGTTTGGGCGAAGAGGCAATTGTTGCAATCGGTCGCCGTCTGGCAGAAATGGCTGTCGACGCAGAAAGCTCCGACACAGTAAAAAAATAGCGCGGGACCCCTCTTTTCGGCAGAGCTGTCATTTGCTTAAAAACGGGGTTCCGTTCGACGTGGCGTTTTCCCTGTCGGATGGAATGAAGGCAGCATTTTCAATCTGCATGGGCGAGCTGGACGGCCATCGTTTTAATTTTGAACGTGGGGAATGGGAGAAGCCAGCATGAATCTCTTTACGTTAGCCAGCTTTGGCGATCACCTTGCCAAGATGGCTGTAACCGTCGTGCTGGGCGAGCGCCAAGGTCTCAAAAAGGCAGCTGAAGTCGTTGAAAAAGAGGCTAAAAGTGAGTTTGGTACCTACCAAGGTGCAATCGGGCCATTTGACAAGTGGGCCGAACTTGCGAACAGCACAAAGGACGACCGGGTCGCCTCCGGCTACACCGAAAACGACCCTCTGTTGCGTGACGGGACGCTGCGCGACACGATTTCACACGAAGTTTCTGGACTCGATGCAGTGATCGGCAGCACCAGCGACATCATGGTCTATCAGGAACTGGGAACGGAAACGATCCCCCCGCGCGCTGTTCTTGGGCCGTCGCTGCTGCGTAAGGAAAAAGAGGTTCTGAAGATCATCGGTGTGCATACAGCCACGGCGATGTTGTCGGGCAGCGCGTTTTCGCACATGCCCACGATTAAGGAAGATTAGTCGAAGAAGGCAGGAAGGACGAAAAACAGCAGGAAGGCCAGAACGATCAGGCCGATGACGACAGATCCTGACCCGATGACTAACAAACTCAGACGCGTACCAAATGGTATGGACATCGCTGGTTCTTCGTCGAAGCGCGTTGCTCGCGGGTACTGGACCCGCTTAAAGCGCTCCGCTGCTTTCTCTTGAAGACGGTATTTGATGCTCATTTGGGTGCCTTGGTGGTTTGCCTGTTAAGCAATGTTTGCCTCATGAATATAGCACACCAGATTTTTCCATCAAGGAAGCCACATGTTTGAAGCATATAAAATCGGCGTAGCCATCAGCCTCACCAACCATGTGAGTGCTGGACTGGCCAACATGGTTAAGGATTTCGCCAAGACCGATGCACAAGCCGCATTGCTGCAAAAACGCATTGATAGCATCGGACGCGGGCTCAAAGGTGGCCTAATCGCCGTCGGTGCGGGTGCTGCCCTAGCCGCCATGTTCAAGCCTGCCATTGCTGATGCAATGAAGTTCGAGCGCGCGATGCTTCGCTTGAAGGATATTGGCGGCATCGATGGCAAGGTACTGGCGCAGGTGCGCGGTGACGCACTCTCCGGAAGGTATAAGGGTATTGGCGCTTCAGAGTCCGTCGACCTTGTGCGTGACTTGCATGCGGCCTTCGGGGATGCCAAGGAAGCACTTCATTTCATGCCGCTGTTCGCCGGCATGGCTCGCGTGACGCAGGGAAAATATGGCAAGTCGGCTGTCGCTGGCGAAGAAGATGTCCGCGCCCTGGCAAAAGTCGCCGAACGTCGCGGCGGCACCAAGAATGCCTCGGCGATGGAAAGCGCTATGGATCTGTCCATGATGATCCAGAATGCCTCTGGCGGTGCGGTGACGCCGAAGGACTTGCTGGCGTTCATGGCCCGCATGGGTGCTATGGGTAATGGCATGAGCAACGCCGGCATCATGAAGATGTGGGCTTTGATGCAAGAGCAGGGCGGCTCCAAAGCCGGTACCGCACTCAATTCGGCATTGCAGAACTTGGTCAACGGGCGCGGCACCGAAGGATCCGGATCAGTCCTGCGGAAGATCGGATGGGTCGATGAGAAGGCAAACGAACAGGGCCTACGTGCACTGTACGGTGACAACTGGGCAAAGCACCAGAATAAGGTCACGGCCAACTCGCTAAAGAACGCTGATATGGCGAAAGAGGACATGGTCGGCTGGGTGCAAAGCACCGGGCTACCGTTGATTGCGGCATACCTCGACAAGAAGGGAATTACTGACGAGAAAAAGCGCGAGAACGAGACCGTTTCTTTGTTGGCGCAAGCGCTGAGCAATCGCCTCGGAGCCGACTCGATCGCACTGATCGCCACGCAGCTGCCTCGCATCATGAAGGATTACCACATCGCAGGCAGCTCGGCGGGTCTGCGCGCAAGCATCGACAGCTACGATAGCAGCCCCATGGCAAGGTTTCAGGACTTGCACGCCAAGTTCGAAACGGCACTTGTGAATCTTGGGGAAGGTGCATTGCCGGTGGTGATTCCTCTGGTAAATCGGTTAGCTTCCGCCTTCAAGTCATTCAATGAATTTGCGGAGAAGAACCCCGATACTGTCCGCCGCGTGACATATGGAATTCTGGCGTTGTCCGCGGCACTAGTCGGTCTCGGTAGTGCGACAGTCGTCGTGAATGGGATCCGCGCTGTTGCGCTGGCGCTGCCATTGCTCTCGTCCGCTGCCAAAGGATTCGGTTTGGTTCAAAGTTCGCTCGCCTTTGCTGGCGTCGGAGCTGGAGGCGTGGCTGGGCTTGTCGGTTTGGCGGGGGCATTGAGCGGGATTGCTGTTGCATTTGGTGCGCTGTATGTCGCCACCAAGACTCTGTTCGGCATTCTTGATTGGTTGATGCCAAACGATAAGCATGCTGCTGGAACTGCCGCAGCCGTGCGTTGGGGACAAGGCAGCAAGGGTTCGACGACGCCGGCGGAAGATGCTCACCCTGGCCAGCATTTCGTGAGAAGCGGACGCGGCGGTTACTGGGTCAACAATGACGCAAGCATTCCGCCTGCGAAGAGCCAACAGCCAATACATGTGACAACGGTGCTGAAAGCTGATGGCCGCGAACTGGCGCGCGTGACATCGCCGCATTTGGCAAAAGGCATGCAAGGTAATTCTTCTTCCGGCCTGTATGACCCGAACCTGTCTCTACCACCTCCAGCATTGAATCGATAATGGCAACTACGATCCTCAAACTTGGCGACGTCACTTTTGGCGACACTGAGGCCGGTACGATTCCGTTCGGCGGCGACCAGAAGCTGAATATTCACAAGCTGGTCGGCGGCAAGCGTGTCATCAAGGCAATGGGCACTGACGACATCCCGCTGGAGTGGTCTGGGATATTCGTGGGTAGCCTTGCGCTGGAGAAAGCACTGACGCTGCAGCGGATGAAGAACGACGGTCGGTCGCTGAATCTGACTTGGTCGTACATGAGCTACGTGGTGTTGATTCGTACCTTCATCGCTGATTTCGAAGCACCGTTCAAGATCCCGTACCGAATTGTCTGCGAGGTCGCTGAAGACCGTACTGACCTGCCGCCGACCAATTCCGCGTTCGACGTCAATCAGGCCATCAACGACGACATGAACACGGCACAGGGCTTGTCGGACGACGTAGGCGACAGCACGTTATCCAGCTTGACGGCGACGCTCAACACAGCGATTTCTAACGTGTCGAATTTCGCCAAGGCCGCGCAGAGCACTATCAACGGCGTTTTGCAGCCGCTGAACGCTGTGCGGTCGCAGGTTGCTGTGCTGATCTCGGCTTCGGAAAACGTGCTCAAGAACGTGACGACGGTCGGCGGCCTGCTACCAAATAACCCGCTGGCCAAGAGCGTTGCCAGTCTGAGCAACCAAGTTAATTCAACCCTGGCGGCCGGCAAGCTGGCACAGATGAATGCAGTGCTGGGACGGATGGGCGCCAACCTAGGTCAGATCAATTCCAGCGTGAAGAAGGTCACCGTCGCAGGTGGAAATTTATACGATCTGGCGGCAAAAAACTATGGAAAAGCCACCGGCTGGACGACGATCGCCAGCGCAAACGGCGTTACCGATCCCGAGGTGACCGACGTCAAGACGCTGAACATCCCAAAAAACACGAACGACACCGACGGCATTCTGGAAGCGTAATCCCATGGCAACAAATTCGACAACGCAGCTGTCTGCACAGCCGCGCGGGATCGTGCAACTTAACGGTATCGCGATCGAAGGCTGGACGACCTTTGACGTCGACAGCAACAACTATTTTTCGGCCGATACCTTCCGGGTGGTATTTGTTGTCAAAGACTTGCCAGCCGATCGGGATAAGGCATGGTTTTCTGAGCAAACCGACATGTATGTGGAGCTGTTCGCCGGTGAGCCGGATGACACCACGGCATACAGTGCTGCCGAGCTGAAAAGCTGGATCTATGGCCAAGTGGATGAGATCTCTTTCGATCCTGTCGCTGGCACAATCGAGGTGAACGGCCGCGATCTCACGCGGGTGTTCATTGATGCCAAGACGACTGAAAAGTGGGTGAATCTCACTTCGTCGCAGATCGCTACGAAATTGGCGACTAGTCACGGCCTGACACCGGTCGTCACAGCAACGACCACGAAGGCTGGGAAGTTCTACGAGATCGATCACTCGAACATGGCAGATTCGCGCAGCGAGTGGGACGTTCTTTGTTACTTGGCCGGAAATGAGGGCTTCATCGTCTACGTGCGCGGCAAGTCGCTGTATTTCGGGCCGCCACCGGCCGCATCGACAGTGCCTTTCGAGTTGGTCTACGTCGAAGGTGAGAACGGCGGCGCACCATCGGCAAATTTTGAGAACCTGCAGTGCACTCGGGCGCTGACCGTTTCACGCGGCATACAAGTAGTGATCCGGTCATGGAACGCGAAGCAGCAAAAGGGCTTCACCGCTCAGTATCCGGCCAAATCTAAGACGATCCAAGCTGGTAAATCCAGCACCTTTGGCAATACGCAGATTTACTCCCGTGTCGTGCCCAATCTATCGCAAGAGCAGGCCACGCAGATGGCCCAGAAACTCTATGCGCAATTGATCCAGCATGAAATGAAAATCTCCTTTGAGATGCCGCCGGACGATGCGCTAGACACGACATCGATTATTCAGTTGATGGGTACCAATACGGCGTTCGACCAGATTTACTACCCCGATTCGATAACCCGGTCGATGTCGTTTGAGGGAGGCTGGAACATGCACGCTTCCGGTAAGAACCATTCTCCAGAATCACAAATAGGCTCGCTATGAACGGATATGACCAGCTTGGTAATGCCATGCGGGCGCAGGCGAGTCTTGGACAAAATCAGTTGTCCCTGCCGCGATGGGCCGAGATCAGCAGCTATGACCAAAATAACGGAGCGGTCAAGGTGACGATCCAGCCAGAGGGAAAGACCAGCGGCTGGATGCCAATGGGTGCCCTAGGTGTTGGCAACGGTTGCGGGGTGGCGGTCGGCCCGAATGTGGGCGATCTGGTGATGGTCGTGTTCGCTGAAGGAGATTTCAACTCTGGCGCGATCATCGGGCGGTATTTCTCTACGCAGAACCAGGCTATCCCGGTTCCGTCCGGCGAGGTCTGGGCAGTTCACAAGACTGGCTCGTTTATGAAAATGCTCACCAATGGCGACATCAGCTTCAATGCGGTCGGTAACTTCATTGCTGCGGTGACCGGCAACATGAATGCCACCGTGACGGGCAATACCACCATTCAGACGGCGATAGCAGCGGTGGTGGCCTCGGTTTCTGCTGCCATCACGGCGCCGACTATCAGTATCGGGGCAGCAGGCCAGTCGCTGAAGACTTTCGTCACCAACGTGTTTATTTCGCTGTTCAACAGCCATACGCACAAGATCAACGCGACAGGCTCTCAGAGCGATCCACCCCTGCAGCAAATGGCTGAAGGTACTCACACGACCACCACTATCAAGGGCGGCTAATGTTTGACTTGCATCACTACTACGGCTCCGACCTCGAATTGTCGGCGACGGGGGATCTGCTCGTCGCTGACGCGACAAGGACGGGTGAGCAGCGCTGCTATCGGCGCTTGCTGACCAACCCGGCATTGACGGATAGTGCCGGCAACGTGACGGCATCCCCTGATTACACGTTTGCCGTCAACTACGGTGCGGGCCTCGGCCGCCGGGTCGGATCACCCGTTGATATCGCCGAGACGACAGCGCAGATCAAGGCGCAGATGCAAATGGAATCCAGCGTGTCTCAGGCGCCTGTCGGCCCAGACGTGCAGCTGATCTCCAACGGCGATGTGCTGGGCGCAGTGATCCGCTACAACGACGCAACTACCGGCGATCCGGTAATCCTCAATTTCGATGTGAGCCAATAATGCAGACCTATTCCTTTACGCAGATCGTCCAGAACTTCGCGACGGCGGTGCAGGGGAGTGCCAAGAAGCTGCTAGATTTCAGCGAAGGGTCAACGCTGCTCGCGATCGGGCAGGCGATGGCCGGTGTTGGTCTCTGGTTCCAAGGTATGATCCTGACGCTGCTGGCCATCACCAGGGCGTCGACGTCCAGTGGGGCCGATCTTGATTCATGGTTCGCAGACTTCAATTTCCCCCGGATTGCTGCGAACGCATCATCTGGCCAGGAAACATTCTCCCGGTTCACACCGACGGCGCAGGCGCTCATTCCTGTTGGACCCGGTGCGGTGGTGCAGAGCAGTGACGGCAGTGTGCAGTTCGCGGTGATCGCCGACACGTCCAATGCGGCATACAACGCAGCGCTGGGCGCCTACGTGCTGCCGGCTGGGCAGGCGAGCGTGAGCGTTACGGTGCAAGCTCTGACGGCAGGGGCACTCGGGAATGTCGCAGCTGGCGGCATCAGCGACTTAGTGACTTCGATACCCAACGTCGACACGGTCACGAACGCAGTGGCTTTTTCCAACGGGTTCGACGCCGAGCTTGATCCTCCGTACCGTGCACGCTTCATCTTGTATCTGGCAGGTCTGTCGAAAGCAACCTTGGCAGCCATCGGTGCTGCAATTCTGGCAACCAAGCAAGGCCTGACCTACAAGATCATCGAAAATCTGACGTTCTCAGGCACGGCGCAGGCCGGTCTGTTGACTGTGGTCGTAGATGATGGAACAGGCACCCCCTCGTCGACGGTCAAGAACAACGTCGCAGCTGCCGTCGAAGCAACACGGGCGGCAGGCATCACTTACGGCGTGTTCGGGCCAACGCTGCTGACGGCGGTCGTGGTGATGAATATCACGACATCGACAGCGAGCGGGGCACCATCGCATTCAGCTGTGGCGGCCATAGTGCAGGCGGCGATCTTGGCGTATATCAACAGTCTGCCGATGGGCACGTCGCTCCAGTACACCTACTTATCGACGCTTGCCTACAACGCATCGCCTTATGTGACGAACGTCACAAGTTGGACTCTCAACGGCGCCAGCGCTGATCTTGTTGCTACCGGCGTACAAGAAATTAAATCCAATTCCGTGACGGTGAATTAATGGCAACCGGTGACAACAACGACATTTTCACACGGCTTCGCGGCTATCTACCGACAGGCTGGTTTCCGGATTCTTCGCCAAGACTTGAGGCGGTGCTGTCCGGTATCGCCTCCGTTTTGGCTGTGTCCTATGGACTGTACATCTACGCGAAAGCTCAGACGCGGATCCTGACGGCCACAGATGCTTGGTTGGACATGATTTCGTATGACTTCTTCGGGGATAAGCTACCGCGAAAGGCTGGTGAGCTCGACCCGGCCTTTCTCGCACGCATACGGGTGAACTTGTTTCAAGAGCGTGCCACCAGAAAGGCCTACATCTCTGTCTTGAAGAACTTGACGGGCTATACGCCGATCATGTTCGAGCCAGCGAACCCGATCGACTCTGGCGCGATGAATGCACCGACCTCGCCAGGCTATTGCGGAGTGGCGCGGATGGGATCGATTGCCATGCCGTACACGGTGCTTGTGACAGCATATCGGCCAACGCAGCAGGGTAACTCACTGGGTACCGGATTCACGGACGCACCCAAGATTTCAGCGATGAACACGCCAGTGTCGACGTCTTACCTCGGCTCTCTGTCTGCCTACACCAGCGCGGCCAGCGATGCTGATATTTACGCTGCTGTTGACGCGACCCGGGCAGGTGGAATCACCGCATGGGTCGGAATCACGAATCACCCTTAACGTAGTACGGCCCACTTTTAAGTCCGCCTAGAGCGGGCTTTTTTTATTGGAGAAAGCATTTTATGGACCGCATCGAGACCTATGTCGGGCAATCGATTTTGGAGTGGAGTTTCAGCAAGCCCGATCAGAATAAAATGGTCGCGCTGGGGAAAATGATTTCTGCGACACTTGGAAATTCCCCAATCGTCAATGGCTTGCCCTGCACGCAACAGTCGGTGCCGACCATGTTCGTCAACATTGGTGCCGGTGAGATCTATCAAGCTGCTCAGCTCGAAGCTACCGTCTGCGGCACGCTGCCGGCTGATACCACGCACACAATCATGAAGCAGGGCATTGCTTTGGACACCGTGGTGGTGCCTAATGCAGGCACCGGTGTGACTGCATTTACGCCGCCAGGCACATCAGGACAATCAATCAATTATCTGGTTCAGGCTCAGTACGCAGACTCAGACGTCAGTATCGACCCAACATCTGGTGCAACACCGGTCGTTCTGCCTTTTTACAACGCATCAAATCCGATTGCGCCTTATCAAGGCCCTAACGGATCCGGTGCCACAAGCAATACGTTCCGTAAGGGCATCGTCTCCCTGCAAGTCAAAGCCGGTACGGCAGCAGCCACTGGTTCGCAGGTCACGCCAACACCCGACGCCGGCTATGTAGGTCTATGGGTAGTGTCCGTCGCGTTCGGCCAAACATCGATTGTCACCGCCAACATCGCGGCCTATCCTGGCGCGCCGTTCTTGTCGTCGTCGCTGTTGGCATCGATCCAGACCGGCAACTTACAGTATGGCGTCGACGTTAGCGTCACCGCCAACGTGGTTCAAGGCTCGTTTCCGTTGCCACCGGCCAGCGTCAGCGACACGCAGCCGTTCTGGGTGAAGATCAAAAATGCCAACACAGGAGCCGTAACATTTACTCCGAATGCCGGTGTTATCGCAGCGTCTCCACTCGTTGGTGCCGCACATTCAGCGCTGCAAGGCGGGGAACTGGTCGCAAATGGTCGAGCATTGGTCGTATGGCGTCCTGACATCACGTCTTATGTGTTGATTGAATGCACCGGTGGTGCGGTTCAGGTCGCTAACGCGACGCAAAGTCAGCACGCGATTTCCATGGGGCAGGGCGATGCACGCTACGCTGCCGGCCTCGGTGGTGGTTTCCGAAATCTGACGGTCGACGCTGTCGGCGTGAACAACTACAACGTCGTGATCACTGCCGACGAGGTGGTGCTGGAGAACAGCGCCGGCCTCTTCATCACGCAGCGTACCGTCAGCAAAACCGTCAACATGAACGGTACCGTCGGCGCTCCACTTTCTATTATGTCGGCGCGCGCGGCGTCTGCTTGGTATTACCCATGGCTCTGGTACAACGCCACCCTCGGCTTGACGGCAACAATGGACATCAGTTCCACGGCGCCGACGCCTCCGACTGGATACTCAGCCGGGGACTACAAAGCTCGCTTGCCTGGTGAGAAATACACCGATGCGACTGCTGGGAAGTATCCACTGCAGCTACGAACCACCGACTACACATCGAAATATGTCTTGCTGGCAGGATCCAACGTCACTGCGCTGCCGCAGATGACGTCCGGAGCACAGGGCAACGTCAATACGCCGACATGGGTTGCAATCGCTGTAGGCGCGTTCGTCCCTCCAAATGCAACGAAGATCACCGTAGTTTTGGGCGGTGGTTCGACGCCAGGCGGAGCAAGCGCTGCTCCAAACAATCTCTACAGCTCGCACTCAAGTAGTAATCCACCGCCAGTTACCAGCATTGGGCAGACGGGGCCGCAATATGCCGTCACCGGAGAATTGGCGCTGGAATCCACCAACATCTATTACGCGTCGAGCGCCGCAAGCTGCGTAATGAACTGCTACAAATGGGAGAGTGCACGATGAGCTACGCCGTGAACAGCGTTGGCGCTTGGCGCGCCGTAACGTCGCCTGAGGATTGCTTGGAGGGGGAGACTTACAGCGAGCAGCAACCACCGCCAGCACCTATACCTGCCGCTGAAATTGTCCAGCAGAAGATCGCGGAACTTGAGGCCACCGTCACCACGAGCCGACTGATGGATGCCGTTCTCGGAACCGACGGTGGTTGGCTGCAAGGTGTCCAAAAGCAAATCGCTGACCTCAAAAAAACTCTATAGGCTAAAAATGGCAACTAAAGAAGAAATTATCGGGCTGGCCAACTCCATCATTGATGCAACAAACGCGTTGTCGGTGCAGCCAACTTCACCTGCAGCGACGCTTACCTGGCCGACACCCACGGACTGCCTGGCGGGCACTCCACCAGCAGCACCGTGGCCCTATGACCTCGCTTCTGACCCTGATGCTCACTCGGTTGATTTGACGTACTACGATCGCATGCATGCTGCCGCTCGGGATGGTTCAGTCTTGTTTATCGGGCATAGTCAGATTCAGCAGATGGATACAGCATCAGCTTCGCCTTTCGGTGTAGCCATGGGATACGGAGGGGAAACCTTCCGCCGGCTTATGGTGAAGCGCCTCAATCGGCTCGGATCAGGAAATCTGATTCACAGGGCAGGCGCCGTTGTTCTGCTTTCTGGCGTGTGCGACATCGGATCTACGACTTACTATGGTGCGCCGTCTACACATCAAGCAGCAGATACAGTCGCAAACCTTATGTATCGGCAGCTTGCTGGGTGGGCGACGGGGAAGTGGGTCATCGTGAAATGCCTGCCTATCGATGAATTCTCGGCATCTGCGCCAGGATACAACGCCGAAATTGATCGTATGAATGCTGGAATCGTTGCTGCAATGGCTGCTACTACCGCTAACGTGCGGTTCGTCGATATCAAGTCTCAGGTGATCGATTCGGACGGAAACCTGCGTGACGACTGTCACATCGGCGACGGCGTGCACTTAAGCAAACTGTCGCAGGCAATTTTGACAGCCGGCATCAGCGCAGCGCTTCAATCGCTCGGAGTCCAGTAGTAATTAAAGAAACTGTTTATTTGTGAGATGCCCGCTTAGTGCGGGCTTTTTTTACGCCTGGAGTATCCATGTCGGTTACAGACATTCACGAAGAAAAAAATACGTTCACGGTGGACGTCAATGTGCCAGGCCACGCGCCGCGAGGTTCAGCGACGCCGTTGTTTGAAAAGTCGCGACAACATCTGATCGAACGGGAAGGGGGCAGGTGTTGGGTGTGTGGCTGTACCGCCAAGGAAACCGGCCACCCGATGGAAGCGCATCACTACCCGATCGAGCGTTCCTTTGCCGAAATGATCGACTGGTCACCTGGATCACAGATCCGTAAGGACTTTCCTTCATTCGGCTGGGGCAGTTTTTCCGAGGGTGAAAAGTGGGTCGATGTTGCCGCTATGCCGCCGGATCCTGATGATCCAAATGACGTCGGAGTACCGGCGCAGAGGGTCTATGTACCGGCAAATCCTTACTTGTTCGTCGACGACATGAACGTCAACGGCCGTCTGCTATGCAAGGCTCACCACATCGGCAAGGACGAGGGCGTACACGGCTTGCCGGAGCCGGTCTGGCTGGCGCAGCGCTACGGCAAGGACGGCTACAAGTTTAGTGACGTCGAAATCATCCACCATGAGCAGGGGGCCTGATGGATATCGAAACATTGCGCATGGTGGTGGAGTTTCTTGCCGTCCCTTTTGTGGGACTTTTTTTTTGGAATTTCAAGGTATTGAAGGCCGAGCTGCGCGAAGAAGTGATTGCGCGGGAAGGCCTAAATCGCGACTTGCAGGATTACAAGCTGCATGTCGCGGAAACATATGCCTCGAATTCTGACCTGCATAAATTCGTCGAAGCAGTCTTCAATAAGTTGGAGCGTATCGAGGACAAAATCGACAAAAAGGCAGACAAGCCATGAACAAGACTGCATTTATCACGTTGATCGCCGCCGGTGCCCAGGAGTCAATGCGCGCAACCGGCGTTCCGGCCAGCTTTACCATCGCACAGGCCGCGCTGGAGTCAGCTTGGGGCGAGTCAGGTCTGACCAAGTCCGCAATGAACCTGTTCGGCATCAAGGCCGATAAGGGATGGAAAGGGCCGACGGTGACCATCCCGACCCGTGAATACGTTGACGGCAAATGGGTGACCGTCCCAGCGCTTTGGCGCAAGTACTTGAGCTGGGCTGAATGCCTGACCGATCACGCTCAGTTCTTCATCGTCAATAAGCGCTATGCCCCAGCGTTCAAGCATACCGACAACGCGGAGCAGTTCGCGATCGCTATCGCCGATGCTGGCTACGCTACTGACCCGCAATACTCCGCCAAGGTGATTGCGACTATCCGCTCTAACAACCTGACCACGTTCGACAAACTGGAGAAGAAAGCATGAACAACATCGACCAGAAGATGATCGCCGGCGCTTTGATCCTGTTGGTGTGGTTTGGCCTTGTCATCGGCGGCTATACCCCGGCCGCTGAATTCGTCAGCGTTCTGCGCGACACCCTGATTGGGTTGGGTATATATAAAGCCGTCCTGGTCAGTCCAAAGCAGTAACCCGCACCACGAAAGCAGTTCCATCCTGCAGTAAATCCAAAACCTCAATCTCGGAGTTATCCAATGAAGAAAGTTCTTCTCGCTGCGGCATTGGCCGCTGGCGCATTGCTGCTGTCCGGCTGTGCAACCACAACTAGCCTGACACCGTCTGAAAACCTAGCAAAACAGGTACAGAAGGCGTGTGCCGTCGTGCAACCAACAATTCTGTCGCTGAAAGCGCAATCGGCGCAGCTGAGCCAGGAACAGGTCGAGGACTTGGTCAAGGCTGACGGTATCGCGACCAAGGTGTGTGCTGCAGCTGCGACCGTCCCGGTACCGACCTCGGTTACCGACCTGATTCAGTCTGCATTTCCGGTACTGATCCAGATCGTGAATGCCGCGCCGCTCCTGCCGAGCGACAAAGCCACTGTATCGGTCGCGCTGACGGCTGCACAAGTGGCTCTATCGGTCGCACTGGCGCAGTAGCTGTATGAGCCAGTTCCTGACAAAACTGGAAGTGCGGGTCGCTGACAATACTGACGATGGACGATGGATTGTCGCGGCCCCGCTGATTTATCAGTCTGACGTTGCCGGGCAAGTCTTTGTCGTCCCGCGCGGTTTTCAGACCGATATGGCATCTGTTCCTCGCTTGCCGCTGGTGTTTCTGCTGGCCGGCGACACATCACGGGCTGCTTCCGTCGTGCATGACTACCTGTACAGCAGCCACACCGTCAGCCGTAAGATGGCTGATAGCGTGCTACGGGAGGCGTCAGCCGTCACGCTGGTGCCAGCCTGGCGCCGTTGGATCATGTGGGCTGGTGTGCGCTTATTTGGCGGCGCACACTGGTGAAATATCACGTCGCCTTAATGTCGGCGATTGCATCCTTAAATGACCGCGTGTTACCGAGCTGTTCACTGTGTAAAACGATTTGGTCAGGAGAGTCGTTTCCGTCAACAAAATCGGGCGACTCTCCATTCAAGAAAGCTGCCGCAATTTCACTAAGCATCTCTTTCATGGTGACTGTCTCGCCGGCAGCGTAGAAAACTCCCTCAAGTTCCTGATCCAAGCATTGTAGGATCATGGCAGCAGCATCCTTGACGTACGTGTAGTTTCTCTTCGATATCCCCAAGCCGACCACTTTCGGTTTGATTCCCTCTTTTGCCTGAGTGATAGCCTTGTTTATTCCCAAGTGGGAAGGGCCTGCACTTCCGTAAATGCCTCCAAATCGCACGATTGCAGACTTGCAACCTGACGCGATAATGGCCTTGTCAGCCAACAATTTACTAATTCCATAATCCAGTGTTGGGTCGTATGGTGTCTCTGGTCCAAAGTGCGTCTGCTGAAAGCCATGCACGATAGATCCCGAGGCCTGCAACAGGTACGCGCCATTTTTTTTGCAATAGTCCGCAAAAATGGCCGGCGCCAGGGTGTTCACCGAATAGATGTCTGCGAGCGCGCCTGAGTTAAAATTCGGCTTGGCTGCGATATTGACGATGATTCGAGGGCGCTCCTTTTCAAGCATTTGTGCTACTGACAGCGGGTCGGCCAGGTCGCAGTGTACGGCGAATGGATTGTCGCGCCGGCGGGAGACAGGCACCACTTCACCAAGCATTCGGTGCAACAGGTCATATACTGCACCTCCCAAGAAGCCGTCCGCTCCAGTCACCAGTGTTGTCATTTTTTATTTTCCATTTCAAATTGCGAATTTGACCTTGACGCGGTCAACACCGATTTCTCACGGCGTACAGCATGACATATTCAAAAAAAACAAGCCCGCTCGGTTTCATCTACGCCAGCCCGACGCCGTCGCCGCAGGAGCTGAACGAACACTATGCAAACAAGTACTATCAGCGTCCGGAAGGATCGTATAGCGCCGACTATTCTGCTGAGGAACGCCAGTATTTTAAGAGCATTGCGACCGTTTCCGATCGCACCGCGGCCTCATTAAATTTCGACAGAAGTCTATTCGATATCGGCTGCGGAGAGGGCTTTTTTTCAGCGAATCTCCAAGCTGCTGGCTGGTCGATAAAGTGCTGTGACTTTTCTTCGCATGGCATAGAGCAGTTCAATCCAGCTATTTTGCCAAAGTTTCAACAGGGTGATGCGTATTCCGCGATTGACAGCGCCGTGGCCGCCGGCGAGCAATTCGGGCTAGTTAATCTGCAAAATGTGCTTGAGCATGTGATTGACCCGGTGGACATTCTCAAAAGAATGAAGGCACTTGTCCTTCCCGGGGCTGGCGGGATTCGTATCCGGGTGCCGAACGACTATTCAGCGTTCCAGATGCATCTCTTAGAGCGCGGCCTGACGACTGAGACGTGGTTTGCGCCGCCGGAACACTTGAGCTATTTCAATAATAAGTCGTTGGTAGCAATTCTTGAACACTGCGGATACGAGATTTTGTCGTTGCAAGCAGATTTCCCGATTGAAGTGTTCCTGACCAATCAGCATTCCAACTACTGGAAAGACCGTACAGTTGGAAAGCAGGCACATCAAAGCAGAATCCTGGTTGAAAACTTCTTGGTCGGGTCGGACGTCGACGCATACATTGAATATTCGTCGGCGGCGGCCAAGCTCGGCTTTGGCCGGGATCTCGTAGCATATGCAAAGGTCGCTCCATGAAAAATCCACAATTAGACGTCGACGCCGTCAAAACCTATCGACAAACAGACGGATCATATGGCACCACATACTCAGCACAGGAGCGCCAATATTTCCGAGGCGTGGCAGCGATAGCTGACCGAAATGCGACGGCGATGGGCTTTTCGAAAAGCCTGTTCGATATTGGCTGCGGGGAAGGTTTTTTCGCAGCAGACAGCCACACATTGGGCTGGGCCGTCAAATGCAGCGATTTATCCTCACTCGCCGTTGAGAAAATGAATCCGGCGCTGGTGCCCGTGTTCCATCAGGGAGATGCAGACTCGGTGATTGAGCGTGCCACTTCAGCTGGTGAGAAATTCGGAGTTGTTGGCTTGCAGAACGTGCTCGAACGGGTGAAAGATCCTGCCGAAATTCTTTTAAAGATCAAGAAGCTCGTCGTTGTGGATCATGGCGGAATACGCATCAAGGTGAAGAACAACTATGCGGCTTACAAGAAGCACATTGCAGGCTTGCGCGTCACGCCTTCTGAATGGTTTGCTTCGCCTCAGGACATGACCTTGTTCAGTAGAGAATCGCTAATCTCTACGATTGAGCTAGCCGGTTATGATGTCTTGTCAGTCCAGGCTGAGTTGCCGATTGAGCCGTTTCTGCTTCAGACGCAATCCAGTTACTGGAAAAATGGGGAGGTTGAACCATCTGCGCACCAGAGCCGGATTGTCGCTGAGAATTTCATTATGGCCGATCTTGATGCCTACATTGAGTACGCCACAGCCGTAGCCAAGGTCGGTTTTGGTTGCGATCTGGTCGCCTACGCCCGTCCAAAATAACGCGCACTAGCGCTGGATTCTGTTTGCGTTACACTGTTGCTTTATACAGTGTTTATCATGTACGTTTCCGTAAAACAACTGCGAGTGAATGGCCGTCGTCGGCGTCCGAAAGAAGTGGATGCCGACGATGGCAAGCGCGGCCGTCTGAAGGCGTTCGTGGTAGAGGGTTATCCCGTCATGCATCTAGTGGAGTGGGGGAATCAGGCTGTCGCAACGCCTGATTTGCTGTTTCCGCTGTATCAACCACAATTAATCGGCCTGTTGGACCAGAGAATGATAATGCGCGGCTGGCAGCGCGATCGGCTTGCGCCTGATGAGGATGCGGCTACGACCCTGCAAGAATGGTCCATAGAGTTGCTTGTCGAGCGACCGCCTGTTTCTGATGCACCGCTACACGGCCCCAAACCGCCGAAGGCTTGATTTCCCGCCGCTGGCTGGCATGATACGGTTTTCCCCAAGGAAAGCCTGCTATGTGCGTAGATTACGAGCCTGCTGACGACGAACAGATCATGGAGATGATCGACGCTATCGATCGTGGCGATATCATTCCCCCAGGCTGGCCGCCTGAGGTCTGGCAGGATTATTCAGCTCCGATAGTGCGCTCGATCGACGGACGGCCGCAGCTGATCGTTGGCACCTATGGGATTCTGCCGAAGGCCCACATGCCACCGGATAAGCGTTTTGCCACCATGAACGCGCGCGCGGAAACAATCGGCGAGAAACCGGCATATTCGAAAGCCTGGCGTAACAGTCAGCTGTGCCTACTGCCAACAAAGCGCTTCTACGAACCAAACTACGAATCAGGCAAAGCGCAGCGCTGGGCTATCGGCATGGAAGACGACGCTCCTTTTTGCGTTGCCGGATTGTGGCGCCAGTGGCAGGAAGAAAATGGCGGCTTTTCGTTCTCATTCACGCAGATAACTATCAACGCGGACGAGCACCCGCTGATGAAGCGCTTCCACAAGCCAGGTGACGAAAAGCGCAGCTTGGTAATCGTGCCGCGTGAATCGTATGACGACTGGCTGACCTGCAAGGACCCTAAGTTTGCTCGATCAATGCTGACCTTGTTCCCGGCTGAGCGCATGAAGGCGTGGCCGGCGCCGAAGGGTTACGGCGGAAAGCAGCAGGCCAGCCTCCTTTGATCTGATCCCCTGCTATGATGGCGCCAGGAGGGGGCATGGACAACGTAATCAGGATTGGTCATTCGGCGGAGGCGCCATTTTTAGCCTACGGGGACGAGAGTAAAAAAGGCGATGTTCTCGTGTACGCGTACGTAATTTTTGCGAGAAAAGAAGAGCGGAAGATTGCCAAGGCGCTGAGCTATTTAAAAAAAGACTTTGGCATACCGCGAGAATACCCGCTGCATTGCAAAGTGCTCATGCACGGCGACGCGTTACGCGATAAAGGGCTAGGCCATTTAACCGGCTATGACGGACTCAAGATTCTTCGTCGTATCGTCACAATGTTTAACGAACATGAAATCGAAGTCCGCTATGCGTACGAATCGTTCCGTCGACTAAGCGCGTCGATAGGAGAAAAACTAGTGTTACAAAGTACGACCGGAGAAGACGATCTAGTGATGGATGTTGTGCATGCTTATCAAGGGCATTTAGGGTTTCTTTCGGGAAACTGCTTGGCTATACCAGGTGTATTCCCTACAACGCAATGTGAATTCTTCGCCGCGGAAGATAGTACCCAGGTGAAATTCGTTGGCCCAGGAGCGGCCCGCGCTGACTCACGTTATGGGACCTTTTCTGATGTTGGCGCCCCGCACGGGAAAGTTCTTCGGATAGAACCAAAGTTACTAAACGCCAACGCCCATTTTGGATTAGAACTTGCGGACGTCGCTGCGTACCTTTGCGTTAATGCACTTCAACCAGGTGAACCAAAAAGCCCGTTTTACAAAGAGCAGTTGGCGAGGGTGAAACTTTATTCAAGTCGTGGCATTCCGATCCCCCCCCCCGCCTGCATAGAACTACGACCACAACAGCATTCGCCAATTGCGCGACTTTTGCGCGACTTCCATGTGCTGTCATAGGTGCAACTCTGCTATAATCCCGCAACGGACAGAGCCAAGTCTTTGATTTATAAAGACACCTAAATGTGTGGTCTGGTTTGGGACCAGGGGGTCCAAGGTTCGAATCCTTGTACTCCGACCACACATGAACGGGCTGTCGAAAGACAGCCCGTTTTCATTTCCGAAGACGATTTCAAGCGCCGCATTTCTGCTTGATTCACCGATCTGCCCTTAGCTCAACCGGATAGAGCAATGGCCTTCTAAGCCATAGGTTAGGGGTTCGATTCCCTTAGGGCAGGCCACCTCTCTGCGTCGTTCCGTACTTTTTCCATTTCCTCTTTGCTTTTTGTCGTGGTGCAACTGCATCGGCGTCGCCGGGCTGCGCCAATCCTCTACGTCAATTCGTGATTTTGTCCGTCGGATAGCGCAGCGAGTCGCGCAGGATGTAGCTCATCGGCATTCCCAGCGAGCGCTTGTCGGGGCCGATCGGTTGCATGAACCAGCGATCATAGAGGCGATAGATCTCCCCGCTGTTGGCCAGCCTGGCCATTTGCCGGTCGACCATTTTCTTGAACTCGGGATCGTCGTTGCGCAGCATGATGGCATAGGGCTCCACCGACAGCGGCGTGCCGACGATGATGAATTTCTCGGGATCGACCGCATTCTCGCGTGCACCGTACAGCAATATTTCATCCATGATGAAGGCGTCGGCCATGCCGTGCTCCAGCATCGAAAAACATTCCCGGTCGCCATCCAGCTCCGCCACCGTCAGGTCCAGGTAGCGGATGTTGCTGCGCTTGTTGATGACGTCGATCATTGCCGTGGCGCGCGTCGTCACGACGCGTTTGTTGCGCAGGTCGTTCCAGTTCTTGATAGGGGAGCCGGCCTTGACCAGCATGCGCACGCTGGTGAAGAAATGCGGGATGGTGAAGGCGACTTTCTTGCGGCGTTCGGCGTTGTTGGTGCTGACGCTGCACTCGAGGTCGGCGCGGTTGTCGAGCAGTGCGCTGAAGCGGGAGGAGGCGTTGACAGGCAGGTATTGGATCTTGATATCGGGTATGCGCAGTTCCTGGCGAATGCCCTGAACGATCTTGCGGCACAGTTCGATGGAATAGCCGCTCACTTCGCCGTCGGGCTCGATCACCACGAAGGGCGACAGGTTGTCCACGCTGCCCATGAAGGCCAGCACGATAGTTTTGGTTTCTCTGATCTTCTTGATCGTGTCGCGCGCGGAAGCCGTTACTGCAATGGCGCCGAGCAGGAGGAAGAGCGCGAAGAATTGGTTGCGGCGTAACCGGAAGACTGACGCCGGGGAGGAGGGCAAAGGCAAGTAATTCATGTCGGGACCGTCTTTCCTGCTACAGCATCGGCTGATCTTATGATGCGTGCCGGTATTATTCAAGCATGGAACCCCCACGTTATCCCCGCGGAATGAAAAGAAGAGGATCAATAAAAATTTTTCTAATTGATGTGCGTATTAATTCCGTATGAAAAGAAAAAAGCCCGGCATGCCGGGCTTTTTCATGGGATTTTGCAGAACGCGCCGATCAGAACGCCGGCACCACCGCACCCTTGTATTTCTCTTCGATGAATTTCTTCACTGCAGGCGAGTTCAGGGCTGCAGCCAGCTTCTTGATGGCGGGGCTGTCCTTGTTGTCCTGGCGTGCGACCAGCAGATTCGCGTAAGGCGAGTTGGCGTCTTCGATGAACAGCGAATCCTTGACCGGATTGAGCTTGGCTTCGATCGCATAGTTGGTGTTGATCAGCGCGACGTCGACCTGATTCAGCACACGTGGCAGCGTCGCCGCTTCGAGCTCACGGAATTTCAGCTTCTTCGGATTGTCAGTGATGTCCTTTTGCGTGGACGAGATGTTGCTGGTGTCCTTCAGCTTGATCAGGCCGTTGCGGGCCAGCAGAAGGAGGGCGCGGCCGGAATTGGACGGATCGTTGGGAATCGCGATGGTGGCGCCGTTCGGGATGTCGGTGGTCTTCTTGTACTTTTGCGAATAGGCGGCGAACGGTTCGACGTGGACCTTGGTCACCGGCACTTCGATGTCGTTCTTGTGACTCTTCTTGAATTCATCAAGGTAAGGCTGATGCAGGAAGAAATTTCCGTCGACTTGCTTTTCGTTGGTCTGCGCAGCTGGTTGCACGTAGTCGGTGAATACTTTCACCTGCAGGTCGACGCCTTCCTTGGCCAGCGTCGGCTTGAGGAACTCGAGGATTTCAGCGTGCGGCACTGGCGTGGCGGCGATCACCAGTTTGTCGGCGGCTTGTGCGACGGCGGCGAACAAGGTCAGGGATGTGGCGAGCAGAAGGGAAAATTTGCGTGACGTGAATTTTCGTGACATGTATTACTCCTTTTTTATTTACGTGTGAAATGCAGGACCAGGCGATCGCCGAAGAACTGCAGTAACTGCACCAGTACCACCAGGACCGCGACGGTGACGATCATCACCTCGGTCTGGAATCGTTGATAGCCGTAGCGGATGGCCAGGTCGCCCAGGCCGCCGCCGCCGATGACGCCGGACATGGCGGCGTAGGACATCAGCGTGATGGCGGTGATCGTGACCGCGGCCAGCAGGCCGGGCAATGCTTCCGGCAGCAGCGCGCCGAAAATGATCTGATGCGTTTTTGCGCCCATGGCCTGGCAGGCTTCGAGCACGCCGCGGTCGATTTCGCGCAGGACGTTCTCGACCAGGCGCGCAAAGAAGGGCGCGGTGCCGATCACCAGCGGCGGGATCGATCCTTCGACGCCGAGCGAGGTGCCGACTAGCAGCAAGGTCACCGGAATCATCACGATCAGCAAGATCAGGAAAGGCACCGAGCGCAGCACGTTGACCGCCAGCGACAGCACCGCATACACACCGCGTTGCGCCAGCAATTGCTTGCGCGCGGTGAGGAACAGCAGGATGCCCAGCGGCAGCCCGATCAGCACCGTAAAGAACAGCGACAAGCCGGTCATGGCCAGCGTCTCCAGCGTGGCCTGGCCGATGTCGCTCCAGTCGATGGCGGAAAAGTCGATCATGCCAGCACCTCATGATGAATCTGATAGCGATCGAAATGCGCGAACACCTTGGCGAGGTCATCGTCGCTGCCGTTGAGCTCCACCAGCAACTGGCCGTAAGGCGTGTCCTTGATGCGTGAAATCGTGCCTTGCAGGATGGTGATCAGTGCCTGCGTGGCGGCGGTGATATTGGTCAGGATGGGCTGGTAAGTAATGTCGCCGACGAAGGTCAGGCGCACCAGCTTGCCCTTGATGTGTTCCAGACCGATGCCGTCCTGCTGTTCGAAGGTGTGGCTTTCAGCCACCAGCTTTTGCGTTACCGCGTGTTTGGGATGGAGGAACACGTCGGCGACTTTGCCGCTTTCGACAATGCGGGAGTCATCGATCACCGCGACGCGGTCGCAGATGCTGCGGATTACCTGCATCTCGTGCGTGATCAGCACGATGGTCAGGCCCAGCTTGCGGTTGATGTCGAGCAGCAGGCGCAGGATGGCTTGCGTGGTTTCCGGATCCAGTGCAGAGGTGGCTTCGTCGCACAACAGCAGGTGCGGATAGTTGGCGAGCGCGCGGGCGATGCCGACGCGCTGCTTCTGACCGCCGGACAATTGCGCCGGATATTTTTCGCGGTGCTCAGACAAGCCGACCAGCTCCAGCAATTCCGTCACGCGTGCGGCGCGTTGTTCGCGTGTGTATTTGCCGGTGATCTTCAGCGGCCAGTCGATGTTGGCGGCGACGGTCTTTGCGTTGAGCAGGTTGAAGTGCTGGAAGATCATGCCGACGCGTTGGCGCAAGGCGTGCAACTGTGTGCCGTCGAAGCGCGTGATGTCTTCGCCTTCGATGAAGATGCTGCCCGCGCTGGGACGTTCCAGAAGGTTGAGCGTGCGGATCAGCGTGCTCTTGCCGGCACCGGAACGGCCGATGACGCCGAAGATTTCACCCGCCTCAATCTGCAGGTTGATATCGGTGAGTGCGATGAGGTCCCGGTTGGCAACTTGATAGGTTTTATGGAGATGCTCGATGCGAATCACGGGCGTAAAAATGAATGGAGTAATGATCAGTCTAGCAGTGCGCCAATAGAGCGTGAACGCATAAATAGTTGGATGCTTATTCGGTTTTGTAATGTGCGTCGGCCATAAAAAAAGCCGTGTCGCCAAAGGCGCACACGGCTTTTCAAACAATCAGGAAACGTACTGTTAAGTAGGTCGTTACATCTTCATGCGACGAACGAAAATCAGCCGCGACCGGTCAGGTGACCATCCACCACGCGCACTTGGTCGCCGACATGCCAGCCAGCATCCGACTGCGGGAAGGAACGTACGCTGCCGTTTTCCATGCGCACGTCGACAACATAGGTAGTGGTGGTGCGGGTGCGTTTTTCGACTTCATTACCGGCATAACCGCCTGCGCCTGCGCCTGCCACGGTGGCAAGCGTGCGGCCATTGCCGTTACCGATCTGGTTGCCCAGCACGCCGCCGAGCACGGCGCCCGCGACGATGCCTACGCCACTGGCTTTAGGCGTGTGCTGAACTGCGCGCACCGCCTGCACTTCGCCGCAGTTGGAGCAACGCGCCACCGCCGCCGGAGCAGGCGTGCCATAGCTGTTGCTGCTTTGTTGTGCTTGTTGCGCGTAGCTGGGCTTGGATACCGGTTGCTGCTTGTTTTGGGCCAGCTGCGTTTGTTGTTGCGATTGCGGTGCGTTGGCCGCATCCGACATTGTTTGTTGCGGCGCGACGCTGCTGTTGGATGTCGGTAGCAGGCCGGTGATAGCAGCGACGCCAACCAGGCTGACCAAAGTAACTGCGACTGCGGCAGTGGCGACTAAGGGATGAATGCGACTGGGGGATTTGACGACTTCCATGATGTGCCTCTTTGTATTGGAGTTGTGATGCTGGTATGAGGCGATTATGTAGGACAAAGTTCAGCAAAAAAATGCGGATACTGTGTCAGTTGTAAAAACTTGTAAGCCCAATGTAGGACAACCCGGAAAGGCCTTGTAGGCGCTTGCCGGGTTGTCCGTTTTTTGAGGCTTGTTGAGGAGACTTGATCAGTCTTCGCGGCGCAGATGCGGGAACAGGATCACGTCGCGGATGTTCGGGGAGTCGGTGATCAGCATCATCAGGCGGTCGATGCCGATGCCGCAGCCGCCGGCCGGCGGCATGCCGTATTCGAGCGCGCGGATGTAATCGGCGTCGTAATACATGGCTTCTTCATCGCCCGCGTCCTTGGCGGCAACCTGCGCCTGGAAGCGCGCGGCCTGGTCTTCGGCATCGTTCAACTCGGAGAAGCCATTGGCGATTTCACGACCGGTGATGAACAGTTCGAAACGCTCGGTGATGCCGGCCACCGTATCGGAGGCGCGCGCCAGCGGTGACACTTCAACCGGGTAATCGATGATGTACGTCGGTTCCCACAATTGCGATTCCGCGGTCTCTTCGAACAGCGCCAATTGCAGCGCGCCGATGCCGGCCTTGGCCAACGGCGCCTGGTCGGTCTTGACGCCGAATTTCTTCAACGCGGTGCGCAGGAAGTCGATGTCGCCCAGTTGTTCGTCGGTGTATTCCGGCGCGTACTTCTTGATCGCGCCGGTGATGGTCAGGCGCTGGAACGGCTTGGCCAGATCCAGTTCGCGGCCCTGGTAGGTCAGCGTCGCGGTGCCGTGCGCATCGATGGCGGCCTGGCGGATCACCTGCTCGGTGAAGCTCATCAGCCATTGATAGTCGACGTAGGCCGCATAGAATTCCATCATCGTGAATTCGGGATTGTGGCGCGGCGAAACACCTTCGTTGCGGAAGTTGCGGTTCACTTCGAACACGCGGTCGAAGCCGCCGACCACCAGACGCTTCAGATACAGCTCTGGCGCGATGCGCAGGAACATCTGCATATCCAGCGCATTGTGATGCGTGATGAACGGCTTGGCTGCAGCGCCGCCGGGAATGGTGTGCAGCATCGGCGTTTCGACTTCCATGAAGTCGTTCTTTTCCATGAAGCGGCGGATCGACGACATCGCGGCGGTGCGCGCCTTGAAGGTGCGGCGTGTTTCTTCGCTCATGATCAGGTCGACATAGCGCTGGCGGTACTTGGTCTCCTGGTCCGACAGGCCGTGGAATTTATCCGGCAGCGGGCGCAGCGACTTGGTGATAAGGCGCAGGCTGGTGACCTTGACCGACAGTTCGCCGGTCTTGGTCTTGAACAGCGTGCCCTCGGCGCCGAGGATGTCGCCCAGGTCGTAATGCTTGAAGGCTGCGTGCGCGGCTTCGCCGGTGACGTCGTTGGTGACGTAGAGCTGCATGCGGCCGTCGGCGCGCGCGCCTGAGGAATCCTGCAGCGTGGCGAACGAGGCCTTGCCCATCACGCGCTTCAACATCATGCGGCCGGCGATGGTGACCTTGACCGGATTGGCTTCCAGCGCTTCGTTGTCGAGCTCGCCGTATTGCGCGTGCAGCTCGGCAGCCTTGTGTTCAGGGCGGAAGTCGTTCGGAAAGGCGACGCCTTGTTCGCGGATCGCGCCGAGCTTGGCGCGGCGTTCGGCGATGATGGCGTTTTCGTCCACTGGCGGCTGCTGTTGTGCGGCGTTATCGTTTTGTGTGGTCATGATGTCGGGAATTCGTTAGTAAAAATGGGCAAATAAGGGCAGAGAAAGATCCGGGCCGCGGCAGTATGCCGCTGCGACCGGATCAGACGCCTTGTTTCAGCGATGCGGCAATGAAACCGTCCAGGTCGCCATCCAGCACGGCCTTGGTGTTGCCCATTTCGAAGTTGGTGCGCAGATCCTTGATGCGCGACTGGTCCAGCACGTACGAGCGGATCTGGTGGCCCCAGCCGACGTCGGTCTTGGAGTCTTCCAGTTTTTGCTGCTCGCTCATACGCTTGCGCAGTTCCAGTTCGAACAGCTTGGCGCGCAGCATGTCCCACGCCTCGGCGCGGTTGCGGTGCTGGCTGCGGTCGTTCTGGCATTGCACGACGATGCCGCTGGGGCCGTGCGTCAGACGCACCGCGGAGTCGGTTTTATTGATGTGCTGACCACCCGCGCCCGAAGCGCGATAGGTATCCACGCGCACGTCGGCCGGATTGATGTCGATCTCGAAGGATTCATCCACCTCCGGATACACGAACAGGCTGGAGAACGAGGTATGGCGACCGTTGGCCGAATCGAATGGCGACTTGCGCACGAGGCGGTGCACGCCGGTTTCAGTGCGCAGGAAGCCGTAGGCATATTCGCCTTCGACCTTGATCGTGGCGGTCTTGATGCCGGCCACTTCGCCGTCGGACTGTTCCAGGATTTCGGCCTTGAAGCCCTTGCGTTCGCAGTAGCGCAGGTATTGACGCAGCAGCATCGACGCCCAGTCCTGTGCCTCGGTCCCGCCGGCGCCGGCCTGGATGTCGATGAAGCAGTTGTTCGGGTCCATCGGATTGCTGAACATGCGGCGGAACTCCATGCCTTCGACCAGACCCTTGATGGTTTCTGCGTCGGCTTCGATGGCTTCCAGCGTCTCTTCGTCCTTTTCCTCGCGCGCCATCGCGAACAGGTCGCGCGTGTCATTGAGGTCGCCATCGATCTTGATCAACGTGTGGACGATGTTTTCCAGCGATTTCTTTTCCTTGCCGAGGTCTTGCGCGCGCTTGGGATCGTTCCAGACTTCCGGATCTTCCAATTCACCGTTGACCTGATCGAGTTTCTCCGACTTCACATCGAAGTCAAAGATACCTCCGTAATTCAGCTGCACGCACCGCGAGGTCGTCCAGCAGGGATTGGAGGGAATTGAGGCGTTCTGCTTCCATGATTATGTCTTTTGCAAACCAAACCTCGCATTATACAAGAGTGAGAGCGACATTCCTCTGTCACAAAGGCGTCATGTTGGGCGATTAGCATCACGCGATTCCGTCAGGTAACTGTCAGGCTGTTGTCAAAAAGGAAAAATCGCCATGAAACTCGCCAAAAACACCTTTGAAATTCAACCAAAACGCCGCGATCTGCTCAAGGCCTTTGCCGCAGCACCGCTGTTGCCGCTGACGCTGTCCGCCTCGGGCCTGCTGACCGGCTGCGCCACCGTACCCAATCGCAGCGGCTTCGCTTCGGCCTCGTTCAGCGGCATGGCGGCGCCGTCGCTGGACAATCCGGCGGCCATGGCGACCACCACGGTGGCGTCGAGCCTGGAGGTGGTGTTCCGCGACGGCGCGAAGCAGAGCTATCAACTGACCTACCAGCCGTTCTTCATGACCGGCGACATGGTGCCGGACGGCAAGGGCGGCAAGCTGCTGGCCGGCGGCTATTACGACATCAACAACCAGCCCATCATCGATCGCTCGGTGCCGGGCAAGGAGCGTCACTTCTTCTCGGATTGCCCGGACGGTTCCTCGCTGCTGACGATGAAGGGCGCGCAAGTGGCCGGCGTCAAGGGCAACACGGTCTTTGCCGTAGTCCAGTTCGAATACACCACGCGCGATCAGAAGCAGGCCGCCATGTACGGCCAGTTGCCGTCGCCGATCGCGGTGCTGTCGCTGGACCAGGATCCGGCCACCGGCAAGCTGTCGCTGGTGAAGTATCACAACGTCGATACCTCTTCCGTCAACGGCCTGTGGATCACATGCGGCGCCAGCCTGTCGCCGTGGAATACTCATTTGTCGAGTGAAGAATACGAACCTGACGCGGCCGCCATCGCCGGCAACGTGCAGTTCCAGGCCTTCAGCAAGAACCTGTTCGGCGACGCCGCCAAGGCCAATCCTTACCACTATGGCCATCTTCCGGAAATTACCGTGCACGCCGATGGCAGCGGCAGCGTGGTCAAGCACTATTGCCTCGGCCGCATCTCGCACGAGCTGGTGCAGGTCATGCCGGATCGCCGCACCGTGCTGATGGGCGACGACGCCACCAACGGCGGCCTGTTCATGTTCATCGCCGACCGCGAGGTCGATCTGTCGGCCGGTACACTGTATGTCGCCACCTGGAACCAGACTTCCGGCGTCGGCCCCGGCGCCGGCACGCTCAGCTGGGTCAAGCTGGGCCACGCCACCAGCGCCGAGATCAAGGCCCTCGCCGACAAGCTGAAGGCGGCCGACATCATGGACGTCAAGACCAGCGATCCGCAGGACGCTTCTTATACAAAGATTCCATTCAACGGCAAAACCAATTGGATCAAGCTGAAGCCGGGCATGGAGCAGGCCGCAGCCTTCCTCGAAACGCACCGCTACGCCGCGCTCAAGGGCGGCAGCCTCGGCTTCACCAAGATGGAAGGCACCACCGTCAACGCCAGGGACAAGATCGCCTATTCGGCCATGTCCTACGTACAGACTTCAATGCTGGACGGCTCCGGCGGCATCAAGGTGCAAGGTCCGAAGGCCGGCGCGGTCTATGCGCTGAACATGAAGGGCGGCCAGAAGGACGTCTCCGGCACCGCCATCGACAGCGCCTGGGTGCCGGTCGACATGGCGCCGCCGGCCGCGCTGGTGGGCGAGGACCTGAAGCAAGCCGACGCGCTCGGCAACCTGGCCCACGCCGACAAGATCGCCAATCCGGACAACATCAAGTTCTCCGAAAAGCTGCGCACGCTGTTCATCGGCGAAGACAGCGGCATGCACGTCAACAATTTTCTGTGGGCGTACAACGTCGACACGAAGCAACTGTCGCGCGTCCTGTCCTGCCCGGCGGGTGCGGAATCGACCGGCTTGCACGCGGTCGACGAGATCAACGGCTGGACCTACGTGATGAGCAATTTCCAGCACGCCGGCGACTGGGAAAAGCCGCTGCACGACAAGGTCAAGGACGTGCTCGATCCGCTCGTGCGCGCCAACTACAAGGACCGTTTCGGCGCCATGGTCGGTTACCTGACCGGGATGCAATTGCCGTCGCAAGTCTGATCGAACTGAAGAAGACTGTGAGGAAAGGGAGGCTACGGCCTCCCTTTCTTTTTTGCGCCTGCAGCACGGAAAATCCTGTCGCTGCATGAAAAATTGTCAGCGCATGCTCAGCATGTCGTTATATGCTTGCCTCGATTCTCTGGATGCCGAAGCAGTTTCCTGACGAGTGCAGTGCGTGCAGTCAGGACCGATTTCTTCGCCGGATGAAATGAGCGCCGAACTCATTCCCCTCTCCGGCAGTCATAGCGGGATGCAAAAAATGAGACCAACCGCCGCCTGTTCCACGCAGTTCGCCATCCTGCTGTTGGCGGCTTGTTTGTCTGCCTGTTCATCTGCTCCCACCAACCGCGGCGAGGTCAAGGGCGCTTCGGCCAGTTCGCGCGAAATGGGCCAGTCCGACACCAACCGTGTCGCCACGCTGGCCATGCGCGCCAACCTCGATGGCCTGTATTTGCTGATGGACAAGCTCTATCGCCGCAATCCGGGCGAATGGAAAAAGACCGGCGCCAGCCGCGAAGAGGTCGTCAAGCGCGTGCGCGAGGCCGTCGAAAAGCGCCAGACCTGGGACGACCTGCAAGGCAAGCACGACATCGCCGCCATGTCGCTGGCGCTGTCGCCGGATTTCAAGGGCGACCGCGTTGCCGCCTTCATCTACGCCACTGCCGACATGATCATTACCGCCCACGGCGGCAAGATCGAGTTCTTCCTGATCGACGGCCTCGACGCCCAATACCTGTACAACGCTGCGCGCAATATCGAAACGGCGGTCTGGATGTTGAGCAACCGCCGCAACACCGCCGGTCAGCCCCTGCTGCTGTCCGACGAGATCAACGCCGCCGAACGCAACCTCAGTTTCGAGCGCGAGTTCGGCAAGATCATCGGTCGCCTCGACCTGTTGGCCGAATTCATTACCGAAAAGTATCGCCGCGCCGGCATCAGCTATGTACAGAATCTGCTGGGCGGTTCTTTCCTGCAGTTCCTGCCGGTGCGATAAACGGAACCAGGCTGAGCAACGGTATTTGCATATCCATATGCAAAAAAATTTGTTTTGTATTCCATCACCAGCGCCGACACTTCCGCACACCGAAATCAGCCTGAAAGCACTACCATGAGCATCCCCCTGAGTAACTGGACACTCGAGACCATCCAGGCCGCCTTGCCTGCCATCGAACAAGAGCTGGCGCGCACCGCCGCCGAACGCGACAAGGCCGGCGGCCACGCGGCCGAGCAAAAGGAGTTGCTGCGCCGGCACGGTTTACTGTTGCTGGTGGTGCCAAAGGAATACGGCGGCATCGGTGCCTCGTGGAGCGAGACCTTCGCCATCGTGCGCCGCATCGCGCGCGTCGATAGCGCCATGGCGCATCTGCTGGCGTTCCAGACGCTGCAATTGTCGGGCGTGATTTCCTACGGCAATGACCAGCAGCGCAAGTTGTACCTGGGCGAAACTGTCGCGCTCAATCACTGGTGGGGCAACTCCGCCAATCCGGCCGATCCGCGCCTGGTCGCCACCGAACAGGACGGCGGGCTGGTGCTGCAGGGCGTCAAGGGTTTCTGTTCCGGCACGCTCGGCTCGCATCGCCTGCTGACCACGGCGATTCACCAGCCCAGCGGCAAGCTGCTCATTGCGGTACTGCCGACCGCACGCGAAGGTATTTCCATCCAGGACGACTGGGATCCGATCGGTCAGCGCCAGACCGACAGCAGCTCGGTCAGCTATGAACAGGTGCGACTGGAGTGGAGCGAAGTGCTGCACCGTCCCGACGGCGTATCGACGCCGTTCCTCACCATGCGCGGCGTAGTGGCGCAACTGATCCTGGTCAATCTCTACCTTGGCATGGCCGAAGGCGCCTTCGAACAGGCACGCGACTATACGCTCAACCAGGGCCGTCCGTGGTTTGCATCGGGCGTGCAGCGCGCGGCCGACGATCCTTATGTCATCCATCGCTACGCCGAGATGCATCTGAAGCTGCGCGTCGCGCGTGCCTTGACCGACGAAGCCGGCGCCGAAGTCGACAAAGCATGGGGCATCGGCCGCGAACTGACCGCAGAACAGCGCGGCAGGGCGGCGCTGGCCGTGGCCGAGGCCAAGATACTGGCGCACCGCGCCGCGCTGTCGGTCGGCGAAGACGTGTTCGACGTCTGCGGCGCGCGCGCCACCAAGGCGTCGCTGGGATTGGACCGCTTCTGGCGCAACGCGCGCACCCACACCTTGCACGATCCGATCGACTACAAGTTGCGCGATGTGGGGCGCTATGCGCTGGAGCATCTGCTGCCGGAGCCTACACTTTATTCGTGAGGATGGCTGAATATGTCCGGTGAATGTCCGCACACGCCATCGTGAGGCCGCCTCCAATGGAGTAACATGATCGGTCTCCAGTCACCGCCCAGAGGGAATCATGGCCGCATCCACCAGCACCGACGCCGGCATCCCGGTCTATTTCCTGCTGCGGGAATCCCTGCTGACGCTTGACGTGATCGGTCCGGCGGAAGTCTTGCGCTACGCCAACCGTTTCGCTGAACAATCGGGCCGTGCCCCGTATTTCGACCTGCATTTCATCAGCGTGCATCGCGAAGTGGCGACCTCGGTCGGCCTCACCATCACCGGTTTTGAAGACTTGCCCGAGCGTTTGCCGGACGATGCCATGCTGGTGCTGAGCGGCTGCGTTGGCCGCGACGACGACTTCAGCAGCGCCGCCGACCAGCTTGTTGTGGGCTGGCTCAGACAGCATTGCACAGCGCGCCACAAGCTGGTCTGCATCTGCACCGGCACGTTGCTGGCGGGCTACGCCGGCCTGCTGGGGCTGCGCAAATGTACCACCCATCACAGCCACATCAAGGAACTGCGTGGCATTGCACCAGCCGCCGAGGTGCTGGAAAATCGCATCTTCGTCGAAGACGGCGATCTCTACACCAGCGCTGGCGTCACCACCGGCATCGACCTGGCGTTGCATCTGGTGGCACAAATCTCCGGTCATGCCTGCAGCGCCTCGGTCGCACGTTCGCTGGTGGTCTACATGCGCCGCACCGGCGGCGATCCGCAATTGTCGCCGTGGCTGGTGGCGCGCAACCATTTGCATCCGGCGGTGCATCGCGTGCAGAACGCTGTGATCAAGGATCCCGCCAACGATTGGAGCGTGGCGCGCCTGGCCGAGATCGCCTGCACCAGCGAGCGCCATCTCACGCGCTTGTTCCGCGAACATACCGGCGACAGCCTGGTCGACTACATCCATCGCATCCGCATTGCACTGGCGCGCGACCTGCTGGCGCAGTCGCCGTTCGACATGGAACATGTGGCGGAAAAGGCCGGCTTCCATTCGAGCCGGCAACTGCGCCGCGTGTGGAAGAAGTTTGAAACGCATCCGCCTTCGGCGCATCGGGAACAGCTTACCGCGAACGCCGCACAGGCTGCCTGAACCTTCCTGCATTCCCGACAAACTGCCGGGAATGCACAATTTCCCTACATCTTTTCTTGCGCATCGCCGCTATGATCCCGCTCAGACGCAGGGGATGCGCACGCCGCCGCCGCAATATTCTTCCTGCTCCGCCAGACCGCCGATCCATATCAACGGCTGATCCCGCAGATTGACGCCGTCGACGACAAACGCGCGCAAACAGAGTTAAACCGGGCCGTCGCGCCCGACAGGAAAACACGCATGCCGCAGTTCTTCATCAACCGCCCGGTATTTGCCTGGGTGGTCGCCATTTTCATCATCTTGCTCGGACTGATCGCCTTGCCGCAGCTGCCGATTGCGCGCTATCCCACGGTAGCGCCGCCCAGCGTCAGCATCTACGCCACCTATCCTGGCGCCACGCCGCAGTCGATGAACGACTCGGTAGTCAGCCTGATCGAGCGCGAGCTGTCCAGCGTCAAGAACCTGCTGTATTTCGAATCGTCGTCGGACACTTCCGGTTCGGCGCAGATCACCGCCACCTTCAAGCCCGGCACCGATCCCGACCTGGCGCAGGTGGACGTGCAGAACCGCCTGAAGACGGTGGAGCCGCGCTTGCCGCAGGCGGTGCGCCAGAACGGCTTGTCGGTGGAGGCGTCCGGTTCCGGTTTCCTGATGCTGGTCGGACTGACTTCGCCATCCGGGAAGTTCGACGAGATGGCGTTGGGCGACTACATGGCACGCAACGTGGTGGAAGAATTACGCCGTATCGACGGCGTCGGCCGCGTGCAATTGTTCGGCGCCGAACGCGCCATGCGCATCTGGGTCGATCCAGTCAAACTGATCGGCTACAAACTGTCCATGAGTGACGTCAGCAGCGCCATCACGCAGCAGAACGCGCAGATCGCGCCGGGCCGAGTAGGCGACTCGCCGGCGCGACCGGGTCAGCGCGTGACGATTCCATTGACCATCGAAGGACAATTGAAAACGCCGGAGCAGTTCGAGCGCATCGTCCTGCGCGCCACCAGCGGCGGCGCCCAGGTGCTGCTGCGCGACGTCGCCCGCGTGGAACTGGGTGCGCAGAGTTTTGCCTACGCCAATCGCGAGAACGGCCGTCCTTCGACCGCTGCGGCGATCCAGCTTTCGCCCGGCGCCAATGCGGTGCGCACCGCACAGGCGGTACGCGAGCGGATGGCGGTGCTGGCGCAGACGATGCCGGCCGGGATGGCGTATTCGGTGCCGTTCGACACCGCTCCGTTCGTCAAGATATCGATACAGAAAGTCATCGTCACGCTGATCGAAGCGATGGTGCTGGTGTTCCTCGTGATGTTCCTGTTCCTGCAAAAGGTGCGCTACACGCTGATTCCGGCCATCGTCGCACCGATCGCCTTGCTCGGTACCTTTGCGGTGATGCTGGTGGCCGGCTTCTCGGTCAATGTGCTGACCATGTTCGGCATGGTGCTGGCGATCGGCATCATCGTCGACGATGCGATTGTGGTGGTGGAAAACGTCGAGCGCCTGATGGCCAGCGAGGGTTTGTCGCCGAAGGAGGCGACCTCGCGCGCCATGCGCGAGATCACCGGCGCCGTGGTCGGCATCACGCTGGTGCTGACGGCGGTGTTCATTCCGATGGCGCTGGCCAGCGGTTCGGTCGGTGAAATTTATCGCCAGTTCACGCTGTCGATGGCGGTGGCGATCCTGTTCTCCGCGTTCCTCGCGCTGACGCTGACGCCGGCGCTGTGCGCCACCATCCTCAAGCCGATCGGTCCGGAGTCGCACGCCAGGCGCGGCTTCTTCGGCTGGTTCAACGCGCGCTTCGAACGCATGACGCAACGCTACGAAAACGGCGTGGTGCGCCTGCTCAAACGCAGCGGCAGGGTGATGCTGTTGTTCGTGGCGCTGGTTGCCGCGCTGGCGGCGGCCTTTTCGATGCTGCCGTCGGCCTTCCTGCCGGAAGAGGACCAGGGTTACTTCATGACTTCGATCCAGTTGCCGTCTGACGCTACCGCAGAGCGCACGCTTGACGCGGTGAAGGTGTTCGAGCGCCATCTGGCGTCGCGCCCGGCGATCGACAACAACCAGTCCATTCTCGGCTACAGCTTTGCCGGTTCAGGTCCGAATGCGGCGATGGCCTACACCATGCTCAAGGACTGGGACCAGCGCAACGGCGCCACTGCGGCCGATGAAGCGGAGCGCGCCCACAAGGCGATGGCGCCGGTCGCCGATGCCGTCAGCATGAGCCTGCTGCCGCCGTCGATCGACGAGCTCGGCAACTCGTCGGGTTTCACGATGCGCCTGGAAGATCGCGCCAGCCAAGGCTATGCCGCTCTCAAGGCGGCGCAGGCAAGCCTGTTGGAAGCAGCGGCGAAAAGTCAAATTGTCAGCGACGTCTATGCCGAAGAATTGCCGAGCGGCGCCAGCGTGCGTCTGGAAATCGATCGCCACAAGGCGCAGGCGATGGGTGTTTCGTTCAATGCCATCAACGAGACCTTGTCGAGTGCGATGGGCTCGCTGTACGTCAATGACTTCCCCAACGCCGGCCGCATGCAGCAAGTGATAGTACAGGCCGACGCCTCCGCGCGCATGCAGGTCGAGGACGTATTGAAGCTGCACGTGCGCAATGCCGGCGACGGCATGGTGTCGCTGTCTGAACTGGTCAAACCGGTGTGGGGCGTATCGCCGCAACAGCTGGTACGCTACCAGGGCTACCCTGCAGTGCGTATTTCGGGAGCACCCAAACCGGGCTCCTCGAGCGGCGAAGCGATGGCGGAAATGGAGCGCCTGGTGGCGCAATTGCCGCCAGGGTTCGCATTGGAGTGGACCGGCCAGTCGCTGCAGGAACGCCAGTCCGCCGCGCAGGCGCCGATGCTGATGGCCTTGTCGGCGCTGGTGGTGTTCCTGGTATTGGCGGCGCTGTACGAGAGCTGGGCGATCCCGTTGTCGGTGATGCTGGTGGTGCCGCTGGGCCTGCTCGGCGCGGTGCTGGCGGTGGTCTTGCGCGGCATGCCCAATGACGTCTTCTTCAAGGTCGGGATGATCACTGTCATGGGGTTGTCGGCCAAGAACGCGATCCTGATCGTCGAGTTCGCCCGCCAGTTGCGCGGGCAGGGCAAGGGGCTGGTGGAGTCTGCGGTGGAGGCGTCGCGCCTGCGCCTGCGGCCGATCCTGATGACCTCGCTGGCGTTTGCGCTGGGTGTGCTGCCCCTGATGCTGGCCGGCGGCGCCAGCGCCGAAACGCAGCGCGCCATCGGCACCGGCGTATTCGGCGGCATGGTCAGCGCCACCGTGCTGGCGGTATTTTTCGTACCGGTGTTTTTTGTATTCGTACTCGGGTTCACGGAACGGCTGGCGCAATGGCGTCAGCGCCGCGGCAAGTTCACGCAGGCGTCTGCACCGCCGCTTCCGTGATGGGCGCGATGACGTAACAGCCGCGTCCCCGGTTCTTGGCGTCATACATGGCCTTGTCGGCTGCCTGTAGCAGGACATCGGGGTCGCAATACGTCTCGCACACCGCAATGCCGATCGAGACACCGATTTCGTAGTAGTCCTCTCCGATCCGCAGCGGTTCGGCGACGACGCGGATGCATTTTTCCGCCAGTGCGCGGGCGCCGTGTTCCAGCGGCGCGCCGAGGTCGGTTGCCAGCAGCACGAATTCGTCGCCGCCGACGCGCGCCAGCGTGTCGCTGTGGCGTGCAACTTTTTGCAGCCGCTGGGTGATTTCCTGCAGCACCTGGTCGCCGGCCTTGTGGCCCAGCGTGTCGTTGATCGGCTTGAAGCTGTCGAGGTCGAGGAACAACAGCGCGACGCCGCGCTGCGTCTGCGCAATCGCTTGCTGCATGCGTTCGGCCAGCATGACCCGGTTCGGCAGGCCGGTCAGGATGTCGTGATGCGCCTGATGCTGCAATTCCGACTGGTGCGTCTTGAGGCGCGATAGCAGCCGGTTGAAAGCCATGGTGAGATGGCCGACTTCATCGTTGCGATAGACCGGCAAGGGCGTCAGCGGCAACTCGCCGCTGGTCATCCGTTCGGCCTGGTCGGCCGCGCGCCGCAGCGGCCGGAAGAACCACACGATGACCATGATGATCAGCAGGAAAATCACTGCAGCCTGTACCGCACCGCCGCGCACGATGAACGCCTGCACGCGATCCACCGTCGGCAACGCCGCCTTCACCGGCAGGCGCGCCACCACGAACCAGCCGGTGCTGGGCACGTCGGCGATGGCCTTGATCTCGTCGATATCGCCGTTGGCGCCGACCCCGCTGCCGCGATAGCCCTCGACCGCCTTGTCCAGCATGGGATCGACGCCGACGTCGGGCAACGGTTTGAAAATCAGGTCTTTTCGGTTGGAGGCAAGGATCAGGCGCTTGGCCGGCGACACCAGCAGGAAGCTGCCGGAGTCTCCCAGCCGCGCCTGCTGCAAATGGTCGAGGAAGCCGGCTGCGGCCAGCGCGGTTACGCCGCCCAGTACGCCGACAAACTTGCCGCCGCTGTCACGCACCGGCGCCAGCATCGGCAGGATGGCGCGTTGATCGGTCAGGCTGAGCAAAGGTTCGCCAATGATGAATTTGCCTTCCTTGACCAGATGGAAATCAGGGAAGATCGCCAGCGACAGATTGCGGCGTCCGGCTGCGGGCGGATAGTCGGTGATGACGGCGCCATTGGCGTCGGCGACGAACAAGCCCATGGAAAACAACGGTTGCAGTTCTTGCCGTTCCTGCAGCCAGGAGCGCAGTTTTTCCGGCTGGTCCAGCAATTCTGCCGGCAGCATGCGCGCCAGCTGTTCCAGGAAGCGGCGCCGCTCGACGATGCGGTAGTTGATGTCCTGCGCCAGGTAACTCGCAATTGTGCTCTGCTGGTCGGCGGCGACTTCGCTGAGGTCGTCATGCAGGAAATTGGTCAGCACATGAAAGCGTGCGACCGCGCTGGCGAAGACGACCAGGGTGCCGAACAGGATCAGACGGGTGACGAGACTGTTGAAGAAGCGTTTGAAGTTCATACGGAAGATGCAGGTGTTGTTATTGTTCGTTGGTTCGCAGCTTCGCTGACACGGTCGCGCACCACGCGGATGGCTTGCTTGAGCGCATAGACGTCGCCGTAATAGCGTTGCGGAATATCGATCTGGTTGGCGTTGGCGTCGATCTCTTCGATTTCGGCGTGCCATTCGGCGAGCTTCTCGTCGGACGGATCGTGCGTGTTCCAGATTTCTTCTTCCAGCAGATGGATTTCCTTGTACCACACTACCAGGCGTTTTTTCATGCTGGCTTCATAGATGCGTGGCACTGCCTGAATCAGACCAAACAGTACCGCGATGAACGGCAGCAGGATGGTGAAGCGGCGCTCGATGAAATTGGCCAGCCAGAACGGCAGGTAGCGTTGCAGGAAAGGACGGCCCGATTTGAAGTAGCGGCGCGTCTCGTCGGAGATGTTGAAGTCTTCGATGTTCTGGTTCGGGAAGTAATTGCGCGGCGTGAAAAAATCCGGTGAGTTGTGAATCACATTGGCGGCGTCGAGCAGCAGATAGGCCAGCGCCGGATGCAGCGATTCCTTGGACACCAGCATGGCGGTGGCGGCCAGCAGCGTAATGTCATGTGAAGGGCGGTCGTTGATCAGGCTGGTGGCGCCGCGCGGATAGGTGATCTTCGATAGCGAGGGGAATTTTTGCACCAGCGCGTCAGCCTGCGAAAAGCTCATCAGCTTGATGCCGCTGTTGAGCAGCGTGTGGATCAGTTGGCTATCGGCGCGGCCGATGAAGAACGCTGCATCGATCTTGTTGTTGAGGAGTTGCTCGTAGGCGTTGTTGCCGTTGAGTTCCACCAGCGTGGAGTTGTTGGTGGTGATGCCGTTCTCTGTAAGCAGATCGTTGGCGACGATACGCAGGCCGCTGCCGGGCAGGCCCAGCGAAATGCGCTTGCCGCGCAGTTGCGACAATCGGTCGTAGGTGGCGTTGCCCTTGTAGAAGACCCAGATCGGCTCGTACGAAATCGCGGCGATGGTCTGGATGCCGGGAGCCTGTTCACTGTTGCCTGTGCCGGACTGGATGAAGCCAACCTGGAATTCGCTGTCGTCGTCACGCAGGCGCTGGAAGTTTTCCACCGAGCCGGACGAAGTGCGGATATCGAGCGTGATGCCGTCACGCTTGAGGATCTGCGCATAGCGTTGCGCGTAGTTGTGATAGATGCCGCCCTCGGCGCCGGCGGTCATCACGATCTTGCCCTGAGTGGCCGGCTTGAGCATGGCCAGCACGATCCAGCAGACGGCCAGCAACACCAGCGAGCCGATCAGCATCAGGCGACGCAGCCGCTGCGGCGTCATCGGCGGCTTTTGGATCCTGTGCAGCGGAAGAGGGGTCTTGGACATTGGTCGCTGCTATTTTTGCTTGTTGGCGCTCGTTCTTTTATTGAGCGCTGCTTGTGCCGCCGGCTTGTCCCTTTGCTGTCAATTTCCTGACCGCGGATCCCTAAGCCGGTTCTGCGTGTTCCACCATCAACTGTACCTTGGTTGTGCCGTTATATTCGTTGGCATCCAGTCTAAATGCAACCCTTGCGTAATCGGGAAGCGCGTCAGTGTTGCCAAACCAGATCGCATCGTACTTCTGGCCGTTCTTTTCCAGCAGCAATTTCAGGTGCTTTTCCTTGAGGATGCGCTGGCTCAGTACGCGGAAGCGGTCGCAGAACACCGGTGGCGCAAAGCCTTGCCCCCATACCTGGTCGTCCATCAGGCTGATGAAATTGACCGAATAATAGGCATCCTCGAGCACGCCGTCGGTTTCGACCACGCGTTCCAGCTGGTTCTGGCTCAACCAATCTTTACCTACTTCTTCAAATGCCGCAGCGAAGGCGTCGAAGGCTTCCGCGTGGATCGTCAGGCCGGCCGCCATTGCATGACCGCCGAATTTGGTGATCACCGACGGTGCATGCTTGGACACCAGGTCCAGCGCATCGCGCAGGTGGAAACCGGCGATCGAGCGGCCGGAGCCCTTCATCAGGCCTTCGTCGCCGGGCGCGAAGGTGAAGGTCGGGCGGTAAAACTTGTCTTTGAGGCGCGAGGCGACGATGCCGATCACGCCCTGATGCCAGGACGCATCGAACACACTGATGGTGCGGCGATCCTGCGGGTTGAAATCGTCAAGCAGGTTGAGCGCGGTGTCCTGCATGCCGGCTTCGATGTCGCGCCGTTCGCGGTTGATGGCGTCGAGCTGCTGGGCGATGGCCCAGGCGCGGCCTTCGTCATCGGTGGTCAGGCATTCGATGCCCAGCGCCATGTCGGCCAGGCGGCCGGCGGCGTTGAGGCGCGGACCGACCGCGAAGCCAAGATCGAACGGTGTGGCGCGGCGCGCTTCACGGCCGGCGGCGCGAAACAGTGCGGCGATGCCGGCATGCATGCGGCCGGCGCGCATGCGCTTCAAGCCTTGCGCCACCAGGATGCGGTTGTTGGCGTCGAGCTTGACCACATCGGCCACTGTGCCCAATGCTACCAGGTCGAGCAGCGTATCGAGCTTGGGCTGGGTCTGGGCGTCGAAGATGCCGCGCTTGCGCATCTCGGCGCGCAGCGCGAGTAGCACGTAGAACATGACGCCGACGCCGGCCAGGTTCTTGCTCGGGAAGCCGCACAGCGGCTGGTTCGGATTCACGATCACGCGCGCGTCCGGCAGGCTGTCACCGGGCAAGTGGTGGTCGGTGACGACGACGTCGATGCCGCGCGCCTTGGCGGCGGCCACGCCGTCGATGCTGGCGATGCCGTTGTCGACGGTGACGATGATGTCGGGCGATTTTTCGCGGATGGTCAGTTCGACGATTTCGGGCGTCAGACCGTAGCCGTATTCAAAGCGGTTCGGCACGATGTAGTCGACTTGCGCGCCGAGGCTGCGCAGCCCGCGCAGGCCGACCGCGCAGGCGGTGGCGCCGTCGCAGTCATAGTCGGCGACGATGACCATCTTTTTCCCGGCGGCAATGGCGTCGGCCAGATAGACCGCCGCCGCGTCGATATGCAGCAGGCCGGACGGTGCAATCAGGGCGCCCAGTTCGCTCGACAAGTCCTTGGCGTTGAGCAGGCCGCGCGCGGCATAGACGCGCGCCAGCACCGGATGGATTCCGCTGTGGATCAGGCCGTCGACGTCGCGCGGGTCGTAGCTGCGGGTGGCAATGCGGATCATGGCGTCAACCTCATGCGGCCAGTTTGGCCAGCGAAGGCTTGGTCCAGAACCTGCGCAGCGACGCGGCGGTGACCGTCACGTGCTGCAGTTTGTCTTGGCCGGTGAACACCAGCGACAGCGTGGCAAGGCGCTTGCTGCGGACGGCTTGCAGCAGCGGCGCGAACCACAGGCTGTCGAGCGCTTCCATGCGCTGAAGCCAATACCCCCATTCATCAGTCAGGCCGGGTTCCAGCAAATCGCTTAGCAGCAGCAAGCCGTGTTCGCCGGGAGCCGCCAGCACGCCATCGGGCGCCGAGCTGTGCTGCGCCGTCTCCGTCGCCGTCAGCGCCTGCGGCCAACCGCTCAGGTTGAAGCTGGCCTGATAGATGGTCGTCGGAACGGTCGAGGCGGCAGCGGCGCCGCCCCAGATCCACAGTGAGTTGACCGGCTTCTTGCCGCGCATTTCTCGCTCGTCGTTGATCGACTCGGAGAACCACTGCATCTGCACTTCGTTCTGCAGCTTGCGCCAGGCCAGTTCGCCCGGGCCTTCCGGCATCCAGATGTCTATGTTGCGGCCGCTGGCGGCCTGCGGCGATGAGGTGCGCAGGCCGGCCCAGTCGTCGGCGCGCAGCAGCCAGGTGGCGGCGTCGACATAGAGCAGCGTACGACCGATTTCTTCGAACAGCGGCAAGGCGGAGTTGAACAGCCGGCGCGATTCGGCTTCTTCGAGATCCAGCTGGCCGATGTCGGTGAGCACCAGATGGTCGCGCGCGACGTGGATGTGCGCCGGTTGCACGATGAACCAGTTGCCTTCGGCGGGTGCGGGAGGGGAGACGCGATTGCGCAGTACGGCGGCGGCTACCGCCGGGCTGTTGCCGCGCTCATCCTGCTGCGCCGTCGGCGCGGCCAGGTTGAAGCGTTCGGCCAGCCAGTGCTCATGGGGCAGCGCACGGGAAAACGGATCGAGATGTTGCAAGGGAGCGGTAGTCTTGCTGCGCGCCAACAGCATGGCCAGCGCGGGAGCCTTGCATTCGCGCACCAGATCGCGCGCCATTTCGGCTTGTGGCAGGCCGAAAGGGAGAAGTATGTCGAGATGATTCATGCCGCGATTGTAGGCGAAATTCATTGTTCTGGCCTAAAACCCCCTATGGAAGCGGCTTATCGGCGAGTGTCGAAATCGATAAAAAGCATGGCCGCCAAAACTTCGCAGGCGTTTCGAGGTCTCAATCGCGATCCGTCCAGACTGTCCCGGGCCCAATGGGACAGTGAAAGATGACGGAGAGTGTGGCAAACTGGCGCATTGTCGTCCGGCATCGTTTCCAGAAAAGAGAGTCAAGGTTTGAGTCTGATAAAAAATTTACCGTTCGAATGGCTGGTCGGCATTCGCTATACACGGGCCGGCAAACGTAGCGGCCGCAATAGTTTCATCTCTTTCATTTCCCTGATTTCGATGGCCGGCATCGGCCTCGGCGTGGCGGCGCTGATCGTGGTGCTGTCGGTGATGAACGGCTTCCAGAAGGAAGTGCGCGATCGCATGCTGTCGGTGCTGTCGCACATCGAAGTGTTCGATGCATCCGGCGCCATGCCGGACTGGCAGGCGGTGGCCAAGCAAACCTTCCAGAACAAGGAAGTGATCGGCGCGGCGCCTTACGTGGCGGCGCAGGCGATGATGACGCGCGACGACAACGTGCGCGGCGTGGTGATCCGCGGCGTGCTGCCGTCGGAAGAGCCGAAGGTCTCCGACGTCGCCGGCCAGGTCAAGCAGGGCAAGTTCACCGACCTCAAGCCGGGAGAATTCAATATCGTGCTGGGCGGCGAGCTGGCGCGCAGCCTGCACGTGACGCTGGGCGACAAGGTCACGCTGATTGCGCCGCAAGGGCAAGTGACGCCGGCCGGCGTGCTGCCGCGGCTGAAGCAATTCACGGTGGTCGGGATTTTCGAGGCCGGGCATTACGAGTTCGACTCCTCGCTGGCCTTCATCCAGATTGAAGATGCGGAGCGCCTGTTCCGCCTCGACGCGCCGTCCGGCGTGCGTCTGCGCATCAAGGACATGCTGCAGGCGCCGCAGGTGACGCAGGAATTGTCGACGCAGCTGACCGGCAATCTCTATCTGCGCGACTGGTCGCAGCAGAACAGCAACTGGTTCGCGGCGGTGAAGACGGAGAAGCGCATGATGTTCATCATCCTGACGCTGATCATCGCGGTGGCGGCGTTCAACCTGGTGTCGACGCTGGTGATGACCGTGACCGACAAGCAGGCCGACATCGCCATCCTGCGCACACTGGGTGCGTCGCCGGGCTCGATCATGAAGATCTTCGTGATCCAGGGTGCGCTGGTGGGTCTGATCGGTACTGCGCTGGGCGTGGCGTTCGGCGTGGTAGTGGCGCTCAATATCGACGTCATCGTGCCGGCCATCGAGCGGCTGCTGCACGTGCAGTTCCTGCCCAAGAGCATTTACGTGATTTCCGAATTGCCGTCCGACCTGATCTGGTCCGATGTATGGACCATCGGCGGGGTGGCGGTGGTACTGGCCTTCCTGGCGACGCTGTACCCGAGCTGGGCTGCCGCGCGGGTGAAGCCGGCGGAGGCGCTGCGCTATGAATGATCAGATCAACCCGACCAACCCGGCGAACAACAACATGAATCAACATCAACAGGCAGTGCTGTCGTGCCGCGGACTGGGCAAGACCTTCACGCAAGGGAAATATTCGGTCAAGGTGCTCAACGGCATCGACATCGATGTCACGCCGGGCGAGCAGGTCGCGATTGTCGGCGCATCCGGTTCGGGCAAGTCGACGCTGCTGCATCTGCTGGGCGGTCTCGATACGCCCACTGCCGGCAGCGTCACCTTGCAGGGCAAGGATTTCGCCAATCTGGGTGAAACCGCCCGCGGCGATTTACGCAACGCGGCGCTCGGTTTCGTCTACCAGTTCCATCACCTGCTGCCGGAATTTTCGGCGCTCGACAACGTCGCCATGCCGCTCATGATTCGTCGCGTCAAACGCGACCAGGCGCAGGAGCAGGCGCGCAAGATCCTGGCCCGCGTCGGCCTGGAAAATCGCGTGCGCCACGTGCCGGGAGAGCTGTCCGGCGGCGAACGCCAGCGTGTCGCGCTGGCACGCGCGCTGGTCACCAATCCTGCCTGTGTGCTGGCCGATGAACCAACCGGAAATCTCGACCGCAGCACCGCCGACAAGACCTTTGAACTGATGATCGAACTGTCGCAAACGCTGGGAACGGCGTTCGTCATCGTCACTCACGACATCGAACTGGCGCGCCGCTGCGGCCGCGTTCTGCGTTTGTCGGAGAACGGTTTGAAAACCTTCGAATAGAGAACGGCATGAGTAATCAAAATATTCGGGGAATTGTTGTGGCGGCGTTGTTGATGGCCAGTGCGCTGGCGCAGGCCAAAGATACGCTGCGGGTGCAGGTTCCGGCAGCTTTTGCGGAACAGACGCCGATCGAGCCGCGCGTCAAGGAAGAATGCGCGGTGGATTCCGTGCTGGGTAATCATGTATTTCAAAAGATTGCTGACAAATATCCGGATACCCTGCAAGTCAGCGATCCCGCCAAGATGGAAAAAGGTCGGGTCCTGAAGCTGACCATCCTGAGCGTGCAGGGTATCGGCGGCGGCGGCTGGACCGGCGCCAAGGCGGTTACGGTGCGAGCCGATCTGTTGCAGGATGGTGAAGTGGTGCAGACTGCCGTAAAGCGGGAACATTCGCGCGGCGGCATGTTGGGCGGCATGCGCGGCACCTGCTCCATTCTGGAAATTGTTGCAGAATCGCTGGGACGCCAGTTCGCGACCTGGCTGGTCAAGCTGGACGCCGCGCCGGGCGGCTCTCCCGTTCCAGCAGCGGCAGCGCAGCCGGCGTTGGGAGCCGCGGCGCCACCAGCAGACCAGACGAATGACCAGGCCGAGCCATAATGCCGGAATACCGTCAAAGTCTCACCAGGCATTTGTCTTGACCCCATTTAAATTATTTACAAGAGCATCATCATGAACACACGTCAATGGCTTGAACAACTGGTGGCTTTCGACACCACCAGCCGCAATTCCAATCTCGAACTGATCACGTCCGTGCGAGACAGCCTGCAGGCGCAGGGCATCACGCCGTGGTTCGCGCATAACAAGGAACGCACCAAGGCCAACCTGTTCGCCACGCTGCCGGCCACCGAAGGCCCTGATGCAGGCACCATCCAGGGCGGCATCGTGCTGTCAGGCCACACCGACGTCGTGCCGGTCGACGGCCAGAAGTGGGACAGCGATCCATTCACGCTGACTGAACGCGACGGCTTGCTGTACGGTCGCGGCAGCTGCGACATGAAGGGATACATCGCCGCCTCGCTGGCGCTGGTGCCGGAATTCCTGGCGATGCCGCGCAGCAAACCACTGCACCTGGCATTTTCCTATGATGAAGAAATCGGCTGCGCCGGTGCGCCGAGCATGCTGGCCGAATTGCAGGAACGCGGCATCCGTCCCGACAGCTGCGTCGTCGGCGAGCCGACCAACATGCAAGTGGTGGTGGCGCATAAGGGCATCAATGCCTTCACTTGCCGCGTGCACGGAAAATCGGCGCATTCCTCACTGACGCCGCAGGGTTGCAACGCCATCGAATATGCCGCGCGCCTGATTTGCGCGATCCGCGATTTTGCAGACGCCTACAAGGTCAATGGCCCGTACGACACGCTGTACGACGTGCCGTTTTCGACCATGACGACTAATCAGATTCGCGGCGGCATCGCGATCAACACGATCCCCGACCTGTGCGAGTTCACCTATGAATTCCGCAATCTGCCGGGCATGTCGCCGGACAAGATCCAGTCCCAGGTCACGCAATATGTGCGCGATCACTTGCTGCCGAAAATGCAGGCCGAATATCCGGACGCCAAGATCGACATCGGCATCATCGCCGCCAGCCCGGCGCTGGAAACCGCCGAGCAGGAAGCCATCACCGCGCTGGTGCGCGCGCTGACCGAAGACAACGAAAAGCGCAAGGTCGCCTACGCCACCGAAGCCGGACTGTTCCAGCAAATCGGCATCCCGACCATCGTATGCGGCCCCGGCGACATCATCCAGGCGCACAAGCCGAACGAATTCGTGGCGATTGCGCAGTTGCAGCGCTGCGAAGATTTCCTGCGCAAGCTGGGTCGTTCGCTGCAAGCAGCCTGACGACCGCTGCACGCCGCCGCATCATGTGGATCACGTATGTGGATTGACACGCACTGCCATCTCGATGCCGGCGAATTTGCCGGCGAGGAGCTCGCCGTCGCCGATGGCGCGGCCGGGCAGGGCGTGGGCATGATCGTGGTGCCGGCGGTGGCGCCATTCAATTTCGATACGGTCGCGCGCCTGGCGCAGCAGTGCAGCAATTGCGTGTATGCGCTGGGCATCCATCCCTTGTATGTTCCCAACTGCGACGAGAGCGACTTGCTGGCCTTGCGCAAAGCGATTGAAGCCGCGCTCGACGACAAGCGTTTTGTCGCCATCGGCGAAATCGGCCTGGACTTCTTCGTCCCCGCGTTGAAAGAGCCGGCCATGCGCGAGAAGCAGGAACACTTCTACAGCGAACAACTCAAGCTGGCCCGCGAATTCAATTTGCCGGTGCTGCTGCACGTGCGCCGCTCGCAAGACATCATCCTCAAATACCTGCGTCGCATCGCTGTGCCGGGCGGCATTGCACATGCCTTCAACGGCAGCTTCCAGCAGGCCGAGACTTTCATCGGACTGGGTTTCAAACTGGGCCTCGGCGGTGCGATGACCTTCCCGCGGTCGCTGCAGATACGGCGGCTGGCTGCGGAGGTCTCGCTTGACGCCGTCGTGCTGGAAACCGATGCGCCCGATATTTCCCCCGCCTGGCTGCATCCGCAGCGCAATACGCCGGATCAAATTCCGCGCATCGGCCAGGTGTTGGCAGAACTGCGCGGCATGGACGTCGCCGACGTGGCCGCCGCCACCAGCGCCAATGCGCACGCGGTATTGCCCCGCCTGGCCGCGGCGGCATAAGCATGCGCAGCGCGATTCTCGGTTTTGCCGCAGGAATTGCCTTTTTGCAGATGCAGGCGCAACTGCTTCCTTTTGAAGGACATGTAGCGCTGCTGGTCGCGGCGGTCCTGCTTTTGTTGGCGTGCTGGCGGCTGCGTGACGGCGGCGCGCGTGCGGTGCTGCGCATCGTGTTGTTCAACGTCGCCGGCCTCTGCGCCGGCTTCGCCTGGGGCGGCCTGATGGCGCAATACCGGCTCGACGACGCCTTGCCGGCAGCGTGGGAAGGCCATGACGTGGTGGTGGTCGGCACCATCGACAGCCTGCCGTATCGTTTCGAGCGTGGCGTACGTTTCAATTTCAACGTCGAGAAAGCCGCTCCGCAAAACGGCGGCAGGCCTCCGGTGCCGCAGCGGATTGCTTTATCCTGGTACAGCCCCGGCGCTTTCGGGCAGACCGGCGGTGAGTCGGCGCAGCTGGTTCCCGAGGTGCGTCCGGGAGAGCGCTGGCAGTTCACGGTGCGCCTCAAACGTCCCCACGGTAACGCCAATCCCCACGGTTTCGACTACGAAGTCTGGCTGCTTGAGCAGAACTTGCGGGCGACAGGTTCAGTGCGCCCCGATCAGCAATCTGCCTACAAGAATCGTCGCCTGCAGGAATTTGTCTGGACTCCATCCAACGCCATCGAACGTGGTCGCGCCTGGTTGCGCGACCGAATCATGTCCGCGCTGCCGAAGCAGAAATATGCCGGCGTCATCGTTGCGCTGGTGATCGGCGACCAACGTGCGATCGAGCAATCCGACTGGAGCATCTTCAACCGCACAGGTGTCGGCCATCTGGTGGCAATCTCGGGATTGCACATCACGCTGATTTCCGGCCTGTTCGGTGCGTTCTTCGGTTTCCTGTGGCGGCGCTCGTTCTTTACGGGGGCGCAATTGCCGCTGCTGCTGCCGGCGCCCAAGGTGGCGGTGCTGGCCGGTTTGCTGGCGGCGCTGACCTATGTGTTGCTGGCGGGATTCGGCGTGCCGGCGCAGCGTACGCTGTACATGCTATGCGTGGTCGGGCTGGCGTACTGGACGGGACGGCTGACGCACATTTCCTACGTGATGTCGCTGGCGCTGGCTGTGGTGCTGTTGTTCGATCCCTGGGCTTTGCTGTGGCCGGGTTTCTGGCTGTCGTTCGGCGCGGTGGCGATCATCCTGTACGCCTCTGCCGGGCGCATCGGCGCAGACGTGTCGGCCGAGCCGAAGATACTGACGCCGGTGCAGCGCCGTCGCCGGCCTTCGCGCATTGCCAGGATATGGCGGTCGTTGCGCGCGGGCGCTTATACACAATACGTCGTCACGCTCGGCTTGTTGCCGTTGACGATGACGCTGTTCGGGCAGTATTCGCTGCTCAGTCCGTTGGCAAATGCGGTGGCAATTCCGTTGATCACCATCGTGGTCGCGCCGCTGTCGCTGCTCGGCAGCATCTTGCCGCCGCCCTTGTCGCAATGGCTGTTACTGGCCGCGCACGCGGCACTGGAATGGCTGGTGCAGTTGCTGGAATGGCTCGCCGGCCAGCCGTTTGCCGTGTGGCAGGCGCCGTTGCCGCCGTTGTGGGTGTTTGCGGTGGCGCTGGGCGGGACTTTGCTGCTGCTGGCGCCGCGCGGCTGGCCGGCGCGCTGGCTGGGCTTGTTCGGATGGCTGCCGCTGATCTTCAATACGCCGGCTTGGCCGGAGCAGGGCCAGGTCCACGTGACGGCCTTCGACGTCGGACAGGGCATGGCCTTGCTGGTGGAGACGCCGGGGCATCGGCTGCTGTACGACACCGGTCCGTATTACTCGCCGGAATCCGACGGCGCCAATCGCGTGATCGTGCCGTATCTGCGCGCACGCGGCATCGATCATCTCGATGCCGTGGTGATTTCGCATAACGACAACGACCATTCCGGCGGCGCGCTGTCGCTGTTCAAGGACATTGCCGTTGACCGCGTGTATTCCTCATTGGCGCCGACCAGCGCAATCGTTCAGGCAGCGCCTGATCACAAGCGCTGCCAGGCCGGCCAGCAATGGCGCTGGGACGGCGTGGCGTTCGACATGCTGTATCCCGCGCCGGTCAGTTACGAGAGCGACAAATGGAAACCCAACGCGCGCAGTTGCGTGCTGAAAGTCAGCCTCGGCAAGCGCGCCATCCTGCTGCCCGGCGACATCGAAGCGGTGCAGGAAGATGAACTCGTCAACGGCGCCGACGCCGCCCGGTTGCGCGCCGACGTCTTGCTGGCGCCGCATCATGGTAGCGGCACCTCGTCAACGGAAGCCTTCCTGCAGGCAGTACAGCCGAGCCTGGCGATCTTTCAGGTGGGTTATCGCAACCGTTTCAATCACCCCAAGCCGGAAGTCTTCGCGCGCTATGGTCGCATGGGGATACGGGGATTGCGCAACGATGATGCAGGTGCGATTTCGCTGCAATTCGACAAGGCAAGCGACAAGATCATGGTGCAGGAATATCGTCGTGAACATGCGCGTTATTGGTACGGAAAATAACGAAAAAAAGCACGCAATACCGCGAAAAAGCACGCCGGAAAAGGCTGACGCGGCGCGTCAATTGCCAGATAATCCGGCAATCAACATGTTTCCTTCGCCCTATGAATACCCAGCCAAGCTTGCCGATTCTGCATTTTGCCCATGCCAACAGTTACCCGGCCGGGACCTACGGCATGTTCTTCGATCAGCTGCGCGCGCACTACGACGTGCGCGCCTTGCCCATGCATGCGCACAATCCGCGCTATCCGGTCGACGACGGCTGGCGCAAGCTCGGCAAGGAGTTGGGAGAGGAGCTGGCGCAGCGTTACCGCGAGCCAGTGATTCTGGTCGGGCATTCCATGGGAGGCATCCTGAGTCTGCTGGCGGGGCGCAAACGGCCCGACCTGGTACGTTGCGTAGTCTTGCTGGATTCGCCGATCGTAGCGGGCTGGCGCGCCTCTGCACTGCGCCTGGTCAAGCTGCTGCGCATCGAAAGCAAACATTCGCCGTCCGTCGCGTCGAGCCGTCGCCGCAATGCCTGGCCGGACATGGAGGCGGCCTATCAACATTACGCTGCCAAGGCCATGTTCGCGTCCTGGCCCGAGCGCGTGTTGCGCGATTACGTTACCCACGGCGTCGAGCCTGCGCCGTCGGGCGGCGTCAAGCTGCGCTTCACGCGTGAAACCGAAACCGCAGTCTACAAAACCATTCCGCATCACCTCGGCGCATTGACGCGACGGCAATATCCGGTGCCCGTCGGCTTCGTCGGCGGCGTCGATTCGGTCGAGTGCCGGCTGGCCGGATTGGACGCCACGAAAAGACTGGTGGGGGAGCATTTCAGGCAGATTCCGGGCGGCCATCTGTTCCCGATGGAAGCGCCCGAAGCGGCGGCGCAGGCGACCCATGAAATGATCCAGGGCTTGCTTGCAGGGAAATAAAGTGCACCGGATTCCAGCCGGAAATCTGGCGTTTCCGCAAAAGAGGGGGATGAAAAGCGGGCGTTTTGGGGTATAATTCGAATTTCCCGCACGTGCCGTTCGGCACCTTCTTTGTAATGACCAAGTTTGTATTTGTCACTGGCGGCGTCGTGTCTTCCCTGGGTAAAGGGATTGCCGCCGCGTCTCTCGCTGCGATCCTCGAATCGCGCGGCCTCCGAGTCACCCTTCTTAAGCTCGATCCCTACATCAACGTTGATCCGGGAACGATGAGCCCATTCCAGCACGGCGAAGTCTTCGTTACCGACGACGGCGCCGAAACCGATCTGGATCTGGGCCACTACGAGCGTTTCATCACGGCCAAGATGAAGAAGGTGAATAATTTCACCACCGGCCAGATTTACGAATCCGTGATTCGCAAGGAACGCCGCGGCGAGTATCTGGGCAAGACCGTTCAGGTCATTCCGCACATTACCAACGAGATTCAGGATTTCATCCATCGCGGCGCCGAAGGCTATGACGTTGCGCTGGTCGAAATCGGCGGTACCGTCGGCGATATCGAATCCCTGCCGTTCCTCGAAGCAGCGCGTCAGCTGAGCCTGCGCGCCGGCCGCAACGCCGCCGCTTTCGTGCATCTGACGCTGGTGCCGTTCCTGGCATCGGCCGGTGAACTCAAGACCAAGCCGACCCAGCACAGCGTGCAAAAGCTGCGCGAAATCGGTATTTCACCGGACGCCTTGCTGTGCCGCGCCGACCGCCGTATTCCCGACGACGAGCGCGACAAGATTTCGCTGTTCTCCAACGTCGTGGTCGACGCCGTGATTTCGGTGTGGGATGCAGATAGCATCTATAAGATTCCGCAGATGTTGCACGACCAGGGATTGGATAACATCATCTGCGAAAAACTCGGCCTGTCGCCGAGCCCGGCAGATCTGTCGATGTGGGACAAGCTGATCCACGCGCAAGAAAATCCGTCGCACGAAGTCACCATCGGCATGGTCGGCAAATACGTCGATCTGACCGAGTCCTACAAGTCGCTGACTGAAGCGCTGCGCCACGCCGGCATCCATACCGGCAGCCGCGTCAACATCGAGTACCTGGATTCGGAAGAGATCGAGACCACCGGCACCGCTGGTCTGGCCAAGTACGACGCGATCCTGGTGCCGGGCGGTTTCGGCAAGCGCGGCGTGGAAGGCAAGATCGCTGCAGCGAAATTTGCACGCGAACACAAGGTGCCTTATCTGGGCATCTGCCTGGGCATGCAAGTGGCGCTGCTGGAATATGCACGCAACAAGGCCGGCCTGGCGCAAGCCAATTCGACCGAGTTCGATCCGGAAACCGAACAGCCTGTTGTGGCGCTGATCGACGAATGGCAAAACCACGACGGCAAGGTTGAGAAGCGCGACGCCAATTCGGATCTGGGCGGCACCATGCGCCTGGGCGCGCAGACCTGTGACGTCAAGCCGGGTACGCTGGCCGCTGAAATTTACGGCGCCAAGGTGACCGAGCGTCATCGCCATCGCTACGAAGCGAACAATTTTTACCTGCCCCGCGTGGAAGATGCGGGCCTGATCGTGTCGGCGCGTACGCCGACCGAAGATCTGTGCGAGATCATGGAACTGCCGCGCACCGGCGGTGAGAATGCGCACCCTTGGTATCTGGGCGTGCAGTATCACCCCGAGTTCAAATCGACGCCGCGCGACGGCCATCCCTTGTTCATCTCGTACATCAAAGCAGCGCTGGCGCACCATGATGCGACGGCGGCAGCCAAAGGAAAAGCATGAAACTGTGCGGTTTTGACATCGGCCTCGATCAGCCGTTTTTCCTGATCGCCGGCACCTGCGTGATCGAATCGGAACAGATGGCGCTGGATACTGCCGGCACCTTGAAAGAGATCACGACCGAGCTGGGCATCCCGTTCATCTACAAGTCGTCCTTCGACAAGGCCAACCGCTCGTCCGGTTCGTCGTTCCGCGGTCTGGGCATGGACAAGGGCCTCGAGATCCTGGCCAAGGTCAAGAAGCAGATCGGCGTGCCGGTGCTGACCGACATCCACGAGATCGACGAGATCAAGCCGGTATCGGAAGTTGTCGACGTCCTGCAGACGCCGGCTTTCCTGTGCCGCCAGACCGACTTCATCCGCGCCTGCGCGCAGTCGGGCAAACCGGTCAATATCAAGAAGGGCCAGTTCCTGGCGCCGCATGACATGATCAACGTGATCGCCAAGGCGCGCGCGGCAGCGAAGGAAGCCGGCCTGCCGGAAGATAACTTCATGGCCTGCGAACGCGGCGTGTCCTTCGGCTACAACAATCTGGTGTCCGACATGCGCAGCCTCGCGATCATGCGCGAGACCGGCGCGCCGGTGGTGTTCGACGCCACCCACTCGGTGCAGCTGCCGGGCGGGCAGGGCACGTCTTCGGGCGGCCAGCGCGAATTTGTACCCGTACTCGCCCGCGCGGCGATTGCGGTCGGTATTGCCGGCGTGTTTATGGAAACACATCCGAATCCGGCGGAGGCCAAATCCGATGGCCCCAACGCTGTCCCGTTGGCTCGTATCAGGGAGCTGCTGGGCACGATGATCGAACTGGATCGCATTGTGAAGAAGTCGGTTTTCCTGGAAAACGATTTTTCCTGAAACTAAACAGGACCGGATTTCATCCCGGCCTGGCTTCCGTCTATAAAAAATTTGCTTAAAACCTTGCTTGATGGAGATGTTTGAATGAGTGCAATCGTTGATATTATCGGCCGTGAAATAATCGACTCGCGCGGCAATCCTACTGTCGAATGCGACGTCCTGCTGGAGTCCGGCGTGCTGGGTCGCGCCGCCGTCCCATCCGGCGCTTCGACCGGTTCGCGCGAAGCGATCGAACTGCGCGACGGCGACAAGAGCCGCTATTTCGGCAAAGGCGTGTTGCAAGCCTGCGAAAATATCAACACCGAGATCTCCGAAGCGATCATGGGTCTGGACGCCAATGAACAGGCTTTCCTGGACCGCACGCTGATCGACCTCGACGGCACTGAAAACAAGGCCCGCCTGGGCGCCAACGCCACGCTGGCCGTGTCGATGGCGGTGGCCAAGGCTGCGGCTGAAGAAGCCGGCCTGCCGCTGTACCGTTATTTCGGCGGCAGCGGTTCGATGCAGATGCCGGTGCCGATGATGAACGTCATCAACGGCGGCGCGCACGCTGACAACAATCTCGATTTGCAAGAATTCATGATCATCCCGGTCGGCGCACCGAGCTTCCGCGAAGCCATTCGCTACGGCGCTGAAGTGTTCCACACCCTGAAGAAGATCCTGCACGCCAAGGGCTTGGCCACGTCGGTCGGCGACGAAGGCGGTTTCGCTCCTAACGTGGCCAGCCACGAAGCCGCGATCCAGCTGATCCTGCAAGCAATCGAAGAAGCCGGCTACGAGCCGGGCACACAGATCGCCCTGGGTCTGGATTGCGCCGCGAGCGAATACTACAAGGATGGCAACTACCATCTGGCCGGTGAAAACATGGTGCTGACGCCTGCACAAAAGACTGGTTTGCTGGCATCGTGGTGCGACAAGTACCCGATCATCAGCATCGAAGACGGCATGGCCGAGAACGACTGGGCCGGCTGGAAGCTGTTGACCGAAACCCTGGGCAAGAAAGTGCAACTGGTCGGCGACGATCTGTTCGTCACCAACACCAAGATCCTGAAAGAAGGCATCGACAAGAACATCGCCAACTCGATCCTGATCAAGATCAACCAGATCGGTACATTGACCGAGACCTTCGCCGCCATCGAAATGGCCAAGCGCGCCGGCTACACCGCCGTGATCTCGCACCGTTCCGGCGAAACCGAAGACTCGACCATCGCCGACATCGCCGTCGGCACCAACGCGTTGCAGATCAAGACCGGCTCGATGTCGCGTTCGGACCGCATGGCCAAGTACAACCAGTTGCTGCGCATCGAGGAAGACCTCGGCGATATCGCCAGCTATCCTGGCCGTTCGGCTTTCTACAATCTGAAGTAAGCAAGATGTCCGGCAGCATTCGTCTGCCGGACAATCACCCGGCATTCTTCCGATGCGCCTGATCATCCTCTGCCTCACAGCGCTTCTGGTGCTGATCCAATATCCGCTTTGGTTGGGCAAAGGCGGATGGTTGCGGGTATGGGATCTGGACAAACAGGTCCAGCAGGCGCAGAAGAAGAATGACGAACTCAAGGCGCGCAACGCCAAGCTCGAATCCGAAGTGGAAGACCTCAAGCAGGGCACCGGTTCGGTCGAAGAACGTGCGCGCTACGAGCTCGGTATGATCAAGCAGAACGAAGTCTTCATCCAGGTTCTTGACGGCAATGCCGCCAGCGTTTCAAGAACGCCGCAGCAGCCCATGCCGGCGGCGCCCGCATCGTCTCCAGCCGCGCCTGCGCCAACACCATCCCGATCTTCCCCGGCTTCACGGTAGGACTGGCTCGCCATGTCCCTTAACGACAGCCTGTCGCTGTTCGGTTTCGCCGGTCTCGTCACGACGCCGCTGGAGCTGATTTCCTTCCTGCTGGCGATCGTCACGGTCGCCCTCAATATCCGCCAGAATCACTGGGCCTGGCTGTTTTCCATTTTGTCTTCGGCTTTATACGGCGTGGTGTTCGTCGAAGCGCGCCTGTACGGCGACGCCGGCCTGCAATGCGTGTTCGTTGCGGTGTCGGTGTGGGGCTGGTATCAGTGGCTGCGCGGCGGCGAGCAGCATCTGCCACTGAAGACGTCGATGCTGTCGCGCCGCGGCGTGCTGTGGTCGGTGTTGGCTTGGCTGGCCGGCTTCGCCGTGCTGTCGGTGTTCCTGCGCCATTTCACGGATACCGACGTGCCGCACATGGACGGCTTCCTGACGGCCGGCAGCCTGGTCGGGCAATTCCTGCTGTCGCGCAAGAAGATTGAAAACTGGCTGGTCTGGATTGCAGTCGACGTACTCTATGTCGGCTTGTATCTCTACAAGCACCTGACGCTGACCGCGATTCTGTATGGACTGTTCGTGCTGCTGGCAATTGCCGGCTGGCGCGCCTGGCGGCAGATGCCACCGGCTGCATCGTAAGCTTCAATCGGCCAGGATCACGCGGTTCTTGCCGGCGTTCTTGGCCTTGTACAGCGCCACGTCGGCGCGCTTGATCAGGTCGGCCTGGGTTTCGCCCGGCGTGCGATAGGCAACCCCGGCGCTGAAGGTGATCAACAGGCGCTGCGCGTTGTGCATGAAAATGCGCTTGGTCAGTTCACGCTGTACGCGCGTAATGATCTGCATCGCTTCGGCCGGTTCGGTTTCCGGCAGCAGCACCAGGAATTCTTCTCCGCCGAAACGCGCAATCACGTCCAGCTTGCGCAGCGTTTCCTTGACCACGCTCACCAGATGCACCAGCACTTCGTCGCCGGTGGCGTGGCCGTGCGTGTCGTTGATACGCTTGAAATCATCGAGGTCGAGCAGGGCGATGCACAGCGGCGCGCCGAGACGGTCGGCGTTGATGATTTCACGCGCCAGCGATTCGTCCATGCCGCGGCGGTTGAGGCTGCCGGTCAACTGGTCTTCGCGCACCAGTTCGCCCATATGCACCAGCTGCGACTCCAGCGCGGCGATGCGCGCTTCGGCCTTTTGCATTTCCTGGCGCGCATTGATCATTTCGTCGCGCGAGCGCAGCGCTTCGTCCTGGGCATCCTTGGTCGCGTTCATGATGCCGTTGAGCACCGAGTTGAGGTCGCTGATGTCGGAGGCCTGGCTGATCTGCTGCGAAAAACTGGTGATGGTCTTGTGATAGTTGTCGGTCGTCGACACCATCGCGCTGAGGCGATCGACGAAGGTCAGCATCATGTTCTTGGCGGTGACCTTTTCTTCGCTCAGCGTATTCTTGAGCAGACCCTGCTTGAAGATGACTTCCTTCAATGTCTTGGTGGCGTCGGCCAGCGAGGTCTTGCTGATCGGGCCGTTGATCAGTTCCTGCACGGTGCTGATCTGGCTGCTCAGCCAAGAACCTTTTTCCAGCAGGCCATGGATGTTTTCCAGCAGCAGCTGGAACAGGCGCATCAGCAATTCCTGCTGCAGGGCGATATCTTCGCTCTTGAGCTCGATCTGAAAACTCATCTGCTTGAGGCGGCCGATGACTTCGTTCATGGCTTGTTCGGAGAACGCAGTCTTGAGGTCGAGGCCGATCGATTTCGATTCGTTCGCCAGTTCAGGCGCTTCGATCAGCAGCGACGCCATGTTGAAGATCAGTACGCGCGCCAGCACTTCGCGCAGCATCTTTTCCTTCTTGCTGTCGCGGATGAATTCACGTTCGAGGTCGACCGGTACGAGTTCTCCGTGCGGGACCAGATTGCGCGAGGGAAAATACTGCCCGACAAAATTGTCCAGCTCGTCGTTGTAGTCCTTCCAGTCGCTGCCGTTGATCGCCATGGTCAGGCGCTGACCGAGCTTGCCGATGTCGCCCGGTTGCTGCGTCAGGTGCTGGGCAAACGCGGTAAGCACCCCTTCCGGTTTCAGGTCGCTCTTGGTGCCCACGATTTCTTCGTAGGCCTCGCGATAAGCATCAGGAGTAGGGGCAATGCGGCGTGTGGCGAGTTGCTGGAAGGCTTCTCGCGCAATATCGACGGGGCTTTGAGCTGGCTTTTTTGGCATGCCTGATGGACGGCTTCTTATTCAAACGGATTGCGACAACGTCTCATGGTTCTCCGCCGGATGATGTCGGAATAACATCCAGGCACCGTGGCGGTTCTTTACCTCTGTGCTGGCGTCGGCATGTCGTTTGATGGTTATTTCTTTACGACATTACAACGCGTAGGACGAGACCTGTCTTTTTAACGCATTTTACCGTCTGACGGTTTACACCGGCGGGCCGGTTGCGCATTTATTCGACTAAGTTGTTTTTCAGCGCATAGTGCGTAAGCTCAGCGTTGTGACGCAATTTCATTTTCGCCAGTACGCGCGAGCGATACATACTGATGGTTTTGACCGAGAGCAATAATTCGGCGGCGATATCGCTCACCGTCTTGCCGGAGGCGATCATCACCATGGTCTGGTATTCGCGGTCGGACAAGGTTTCGTGCAGCGGTGTTTCATGATCGAAGCCGATCTGATTGGCCAGCTCTTGCGCCAACGACGGGCTGATATATTTGCGGCCTGCGGCGACCTGGCGAATCGCGTTGATCAGTTCAGCCGGAGCCGCCTGCTTGTTGAGGAAACCCGCCGCGCCAGCCTTGAGGGCACGGATGGCGTACTGGTCTTCGCGGTGGATGGACAGCATCAGCACCGGCAGCTTGGGGATTTCCTTTTTGATTTGCTTGAGGACATCGATGCCGGTGCGATCCGGCAGGATGATGTCCAGCAACAGCACATCGCAGTTGCCCAGGCGCGTGAGCTTGATGGTTTCCAATCCGTTCTCGGCGTTGCCCACCACGACGATGTCCTTGGTGCCGCTGCAGATTTGCCGGAGGCCTTCGCGCACGATCGCATGATCGTCGGCGATGGCCACTTTGATGGCGGAACTATTCTTTTTCGTTATTGGCATGGGTTGCTATCTGTCTCCGGACTGAACGTGGCGTTATTCTATAAGGTTGTCGGCGGATAAGACAGGAAGCGTCAGCCGCAGTTGCGTGCCGCCACTGTCACCTTGCAACACTTCCAGCGTTGCGCAGACCAGTGCGGCGCGTTCATGCATGCCACGCAGGCCTGACGATTGCGCTCGCGTGCCGGCATCGGGCGGCAGCCCGACGCCATCGTCGGCGATGATCAGCGTCAGCATCTTGCCGTCATGGCGCAGCGAGATGTCGACGTTGCGCGCCGCTGCGTGGCGGCCGGCGTTGTGCAACGCCTCGCGTGCGATCCGGTACAGGCTGACACTCTGGAATACATCGAGCAGCGTCGGCGACAACTCGTCGCCAACCACATCGACATGCAACCGGTGCTGTACGCCGGTCTGGCGAGCAAAGCTGCGCGCCAGCCATTCCAGTGCAGCTTGCAGGCCAAGATCCAGCACTGCCGGATGCAGGTCGTCAATGATGTCGTGCATGGCGTCGAGGGCGCTGTCGATCAGGCCGTCGGCGTAGCGCGACTGGTGGAGCAGGGCGGAGTCATCACGCGGCAGTTGCCCGCCGAGCTGGGCCAGCGCCATCTTGATCGCGGTCAGACGGCTGCCGAGTTCGTCATGCAGATCCTTGGCGATGCGCCGGCGTTCGGCTTCCTTGATGCGTTCAGCGTTCGGCTCGGGGCGGGCGGCAGGAGTGTCGCTCATGGTGCAGTTAATAAGGGAAAGCAAAGAATCAAGCGGCAATCATAAGGCAGATGAAGCGCAAATCAGGGATATTGGCGCATGAATGGCAATAAAATGGCGATTAAATGGTGGGTAAGCGATGATTAACGAGTCTGCAAGCGAGCACGGGGGCGGTATGGAAGATTTTTGGCGCAAAGGCTTCCATTCCGCACAGAAGCGGTGCTATAATCTCGTCTTTCGCGGCTGTAGCTCAGCTGGATAGAGTACTTGGCTACGAACCAAGGGGTCGTGGGTTCGATTCCTGCCAGCCGCACCAGATATAAAGGGTCCATCGCAAGATGGGCCCTTTTGTCTTTTCCGCTTCGCAAAAGTCTGCTTCCCCTCACTGATCCAATGCGCCGCCCTGATTGATAATTCTGTGACGCGCTGCAAATAAACTGCACGAGAAAAATCAAGAAAAGGCAGTTTACGGGCCATTCGCTTTCCTTTTTCCAACAATTTCTGACGAGTACCAGATTGGCGCTTGTTCTACGTGTCATATCGACAACTGACACGTCATTGCCTCGCTTTTGTGTGATTTCAGTTCTTGGCGAAGGCGTAGGATGAAATCGTAGTGACGAGCTTGCCCGTTATCGTCCTGTCGCGATAACGGGATTTTTTTCGTCTCGTTGCGTCTGCAATCCTGGGTCGTGCTGACGATGCGTACCGGTTTTGAACACGGCACGGCTGGTTTGACGGTTACTGCCCTGTTTCCTTGGTAGGCATCGTGCCGATATCTTGCGATCCTTTGCGCGACTTGCGGCACGACTGCGTTTCCGGCACCATGCCCTGGTGCGGAACGGGCCGCATCTTCAATCGTTGGCTGCCGGTCAATTCCTTTTGAAGGAACCTCCACATTGATGTATCTCTGGATCAAGGCATTTCATGTCGCCTCCATAGTCACCTGGATCGGCGGCATGCTGATCATGGCGCTGGCGCTGCAAATCTTGCAGAAGACCTCGCCGGAGCATTCCGCCGCCGAGCTGCACATGCTGAAGGCGGTGCGCCTCTGGGACCAGCGCGTGACTTCGCCGGCGATGGGGTTGGCGTGGATGCTGGGCGTGGCGCTGGTATATTTCGGCGGCTGGCACACGGCGGGCTGGCTGGTGGTCAAACTCGTGTTCGTATTGCTGCTGTCGGCGCTGCACGGCATGCAGTCCGGCTACCTGCGTCGTTTGGCGAATGCGCAGGAGAAAGAGGCGTCGACGCTGCTGAAAAACTCCGGCGTACTGACGATTGCGGCAGTCGTGATCATTGCATTGATGGTGGTGGCGAAGCCGTTTTGAGCGCGGCGAGATTGTCATCGTGCAAAAACTGTTGCACTATTTGAAAATCCCTATATAATCGCGCCTCTTGCGGCTGTAGCTCAGCTGGATAGAGTACTTGGCTACGAACCAAGGGGTCGTGGGTTCGATTCCTGCCAGCCGCACCAAAATGAAAAGGGTCCGTCGAAAGACGGGCCCTTTTGTTTTTGACCGTATTCCAGACCGTGGAGGATTCATGAGCGCAACCAGCAAATTTCCCTACAAGGGACAAGCCGTCTATCCGCAAGTGACGCTGCAGGACAATGGACAATACGCCGCCTGTTTCGTCATCCGCGCAGGTTACGACGAGAGCGGTGAAGTCCGCTACGTGCGCGAATTGCCCACTACCGAATTCGCCACCGAAGACGACGCTGTCGCCTACATCCTCGATTTTTCCGCTGAATGGATTGACCAGAATCCGTTGTAAGTCGCTCGCCTTCCTTACGCGTTCAGCACCAGTTCGCGCGACGATGACAGTTTGAAGGTATTCACCACGGTCACCAGCGAGCCGGCCTGATCCAGCAGCGATTGGGCCGCAGCGGTGGCTTCTTCCACCAGCGCGGCGTTATGCTGCGTGACGTCGTCCATTTGCATGATGGCCTGGTTGACCTGCTCGATGCCGGTGCTTTGCTCCAGGCTGGCGTTGCTGATGTCGGCGACGAAATCGCTGAGCGTCCTGATGCTGTCGACCACTTGTCCTATGGTCGCGCCGGCTTCTTCCACCAATGTCCTTCCCGAAACGATCTTGCCGACCGAGTCATCGATCAGGGTCTTAATCTCCTTTGCCGCGCCGGCTGAGCGTTGCGCCAGAGCGCGCACTTCCGTGGCGACCACCGCAAAGCCGCGCCCCTGTTCGCCGGCACGCGCAGCTTCTACCGCAGCGTTCAGCGCCAGAATGTTGGTCTGGAAGGCGATGCCGTTGATGACAGAAATGATGTCGACAATCTTGCGTGACGACTCGTTGATAGTCGCCATGGTCCCCACCATCTGATTGACCGCGTTGCCGCCGGCGATTGCCACCTGCGACGCCGAGGCGGCGAGCTGGTTGGCGTGCAGAGCGCTCTCGGCATTCTTCTTGACTGCCGAGGTGAGCTGCTGCATGACCGAGGCGGTCTCTTGCAGCGAGCCGGCCTGGCGTTCGGTGCGCGATGACAGATTGAGATTGCCGACGGAAATTTCCTTCGATGCGGTACCGATGGTTTCGGCTGATTGCTTGATGTGATCGACGGAGCGGGCAAGATTGCCTTGCATGGTTTTCATCGCATGCATGAGGCTGTTTTCGTCGTTGTCGGCGAGGCGAATGTTTTCCGTCAGATCGCCTGCGGCGATGCGGTCGGCGACGCGCACGGCATAGGCCGGTTCACCGCCCAGCTGGCGCAGCAGGCTGCGCGTGAGCACGATGGCGGCGGCGATGCCGAACAGCACGGCGGCGGCGCTCAGCGCCAGCAACACCAAGCGGCTTGAGCGATAGGTGGCGTCAATGCTGCCTGCGACGCCGTCAATGCCCTGGCGTTGCAGGCGCAACAATTTGTCGACTGAGGCTTGATAGCGGGTTGCGCTGGGCAGGTAATTTTTCTCGAAGGCGTTCTTGGCCTGGAACAGTTTGCCTTCGGCGCGTAGGGCCAGGATGCTATCGCCGGCTGCATGGTAGGCTTTGCGATTGGCATCGATGTCGGCGAACAATTTTTGTTCTTCCGGCGTATCCAGCAGGCGTTGCACTTTGGCTTGCAACGCTGACGCATTCTTGGCCGCGTCGCTGGTCGCTGTTTCAAAATAGCCGGCGAGGCTGAGGTCGGTGCTGCGCGCAATCGCGGTGGTGCGCGTGATCGAGGTGGAGATGTTCGAATACCAGTCGCTGATCAGGCGCTCCTTGGCCAGCGGCATCTGCATCATGGCGTTGGTTGCTTCGGCCACTGATTGCAGGCGCCAGATGCCCATTGCAGCGACGATGGCCATCATCAGCAACACCACTCCGAAGCCCGCGGCGAAGCGCGTCCCGACTTTCCAGTTCTTCATGCGTCTCTCGTTGTTTTATGCCGGTGCGGGCGTGATTGACCGCGCCGGACGATATTGGATTGCCGAGGATGCTAGCACCGGAGAATGATCCGGAATAATGAAAAATAACGGGAAAGTAATATCAAAAACGGGAGAAAAGTTTCCGTTTTGTCATGTCGTCGGATTGAGCGTGCGAATCAGCGCATCATGCACGCCGCCCGCGGTAGCGACGATCGCGGAGGCACCCAGTGGGCTGTTGCCTTGCCAGTCGGTGATGCGGCCGCCAGCCCCCTCGATGATGGGGACAATGGCCATGATGTCCCAGATTTTCAGCACCGGGTCGAGCATGATGTCGGCGCCGCCGGTGGCCAATTGGAAGTAGCCGTGGCAATCGCCCCAGCCGCGATACAGGCGTGCTTGGCGCGAGAGTTTTTCGAAGGCGGGTCCATTGTGGTGGGTGAAGATGTCCCAGTGATCAGTGGCCAGCAACATGGCGTCGCCAACGTCGGCGCAGGCGCGCATGCCAACCAGTTTGCCGTTGAGCGTGGTGCCGTTGCCCGTGCCGATCAGCAAATGTTCCATCAGCGGGCTGTGCAGCGCGCCGATGATCGGGCGGCCTTGGTGCATCAGCGAAATCAGCGTGCCGAAAATATAGCAGTTGGAGACGAAGGCCTTGGTGCCGTCGATGGGATCGAGGACCCAGCAATAATCGGCGTCTTCCTGATACGTGCCGTATTCTTCTCCGATGATGCCGTGCTGCGGATAGCGCTCCATGATGGCGGCGCGCAGGGCCTGTTCGGTGTCGCGGTCGGCGACCGTGACCGGCGACTGGTCGGACTTGGATTCGACTGCGACGCCGCTCAGGTAATGGCTGCGGATGATGGCGCCGCTGATCGTGCAGAGCTCGCTGATGAAGGCGCTGAATTCCTGCAATTGCGCGGCGTCGATGGCTTTGGTGAACAACGGGGCGGGAGGAAGGAAGGCGGGCATGGCTATCTCGCAGAATGATTCGGAATTGATTTGGAAATACTTCAGGCGCGTGCGCACAGCGTCAGGTAACGCGCGAAATGCGCATAATCCGGCGTCGCCAGGTCGGCTGTCTTGGCGAGGTCGTCCCAGCGTCGCAAGCGTGTGGCGTCAACTGCATGCGGCATGGCGATGAAGTCGTCCGCCTGCTTCCGGTCGAAGACGCCGCCCTGCAATTGCAGGCTGCGCACGGAGTCTGCCGACAAGGATGAGAAATAGGCCGGTTCCACCGCGCACAGATAGCGCTTGGCGTCGACGTGCAGGCGGATCGGCGCCAGCACGTCTTCATCGAAGAGGGCGCGCAGGAACGGCAGGATCCGGTATTGATGCAGATCGTCGATGCCGCTGGCGGTCGGCGTATCGTGAATGTCGTAGCCGGCGGAGGCGTCTTCCAGCATATGGCCGAGGTCATGCAGCAGCGCGGCGGCGATCAGCGCCGGGGAAGCGTTCTCACGCTCGGCCAGCGTGGCGGTCTGCAGGGCATGTTCGAGTTGCGTCACGGGCTCGCCGGTGTACTGGGCGTGACCGTGGCGTTGGAAAAGCAGTGCGATGTCGGGAAGCGTCAGGGACATGATGGCGATGGGCAGTTCGGAGGGAATGACGGAGCAGGAGCACGAAGCCGACATGATAGCGGCGGGATGACGGCCTATTATGACAATTCCATGACTGCCCCGAAACCGCCGCCCGTCAAGACTTGTTAATAACCGTAACAGTTTGTAATAGCGATAGATGCGGGCTGGAGCGAGGTATATCTTACGAACTCCCCCCTCTAATTCATCCCCTGAATTAGATTTAACCCGCGCCGCAAGGTGCGGGTTTTTTATTGCCCGCGCGGTTTCCATCGACGATTCCGCATGTCATCCCTGCATGATTTCAGACGCGCTGCCGATCTCTTCTCCTATATGATGTTATACTTTAATGGTAATCATTATCATCTAACGCGTAGGAGAAAAATCATATGATCGGTATCAAGAAAATCGCAGTAGCCGCCGCCATGTTCGCCGCCTTCTCGGCCGCCAGCGCCGCTGAATATCCTATCGGCAAACCACAGATCCAGAACGGCATGGAAGTCAGCGCGGTCTACCTGCAACCGATCAAGATGGAACCGGACGGCATGATGCGCAAGGCTGAAGAATCGGACGTCCATCTGGAAGCCGACATCCGCGCGGTCGCCAAGAATCCGAACGGCTTTGCCGAAGGCGACTGGATGCCTTACCTGGTCATCAAGTTTGAACTGACCAAGGCAGGCTCGACCAAGGTTATCAAGGGCGACATGATGCCGATGGTGGCCAGCGACGGCCCGCACTACGGCGACAACGTCAAGCTGGATGGTCCCGGCAAGTACAAGCTGAAGTTGACCATCTCGCCACCCTCGGCCAATGCACACGCTCACTTCGGTCGTCACGTCGACAAGGAAACCGGTGTCGGCGCCTGGTTCAAGCCGTTTGAACTGAGCTATGACTTCACTTTCGCCGGTGTCGGCAAGAAGGGCGGCTACTAATCAGCGATTGCGCTGCTTTAGTGAGAGCGCATGCGCAGTTCGTCGCGCATGCGAATTGACCGGCCTTGCTTGTGCAAGGCCAAGTAGTTTGGGAGTACTGAATGTCCTTGCGTAAATCGCAATCTTCACGAATGTTGGCGCCCCTGATCGGACTGGCCGGCTTGGTGTTTGCTGCAACCACGTTTGCTTCGGATCTGCTGACGTTCAAGCTCGAAATGGCGGACGGAAAATTCAATCCTGCGCGCATCGAAGTTCCGGCCGGGCAGCGCATCAAGATCGAAATCCACAATGTCGGCAAAACCGCCGCCGAATTTGAAAGCGTGGAACTGCGCAAGGAAAAGGTCCTCGCGCCGGGCGCGCAGTCTTTTGTCGTGATCGCGCCGCTGCGTCCGGGCGAATACAAGTTTTTCGATGACTTTCATCTGAACATGCCGCAAGGCGCCATCGTCGCCAAATAAGCGACGCACAGCGGTGATTGTGGTTATCGGCTATATGCAACTGAAAGGGATGTAATGGGGCAGGTGCTATTTATCGTCTGGCGCGAAAGTGTCGAGGCCTTGCTGGTGGTCGGGATTCTGTATGCGTGGCTGAACAACGGCGATGCAGCTGCACGTCGCGGCCTGCCTTATCTGTGGAGTGGCGTGGCGGCCGGCATCGTGGCCGCGCTGGCATTGGGCGGCGCCTTGCTCGGTTTCAGCGAAATTCTGTCGGGCGATGCCCAGACATATTTCCAGATCGCCATGGTGCTGATCGCCGCGGTGCTGATCGTGCAAATGGTGTTCTGGATGCGCAAGCATGGCCGCACCCTCAAGAAGGACATGGAAAGCTCCCTCAAGGCCAATTATGAAACCGGCAACTGGTGGGGGGTGTTCCTGCTGGTGGCGCTGGCAATCGCGCGCGAGGGCAGCGAAACCGCGGTGTTTCTGTACGGGATCGGCATGGGGCAACAGGACGCCAGTCGCGGGGCGCTGATCTTCGCCGGCGCGCTCGGCTTCGGCCTGGCTTTCCTGACGTTCTACCTGCTGCAGCTGGGCGGCAAGATTTTCTCGTGGCGCCGTTTCTTCCAGGTGACCGAAATCATTCTGTTGCTGCTGGCGGCCGGGCTGTTGCTGACCGGTGTCGAAAAGCTGCTGGATCTGCTGCTGGAAAGCTCGGACTGGTTCTCTTCCCTGGGCTTCGTCTCAACCCTGACGGCACCCGTCTGGGACACCAGCTGGCTGCTCGACGATTCGAGCACGGTAGGCAGCCTGGTATCGACGCTGACAGGGTATCGCGCACGGCCGGCGCTGATGAGTGTTGCCATTTATGTCATATATTGGCTTGTGGTATCCTCCGCGCTCGGCAAGTCGAAATCGACGCAAGTTAACAAGCAGGCAGCATAGGCGATATGAGCATCAGTACGCTTCCCAATACCCGTCTGGCGCGGACGGGTGACTGGATGCGCCGCAACGGCGCATTGATCCGCGGCATTCAGTGGATCGTCGTACTGGTGTATGCCGTGCTGATCCTGATCCCCATTTTCCTGCCGTTGCCCGACGAAACGGCACATATCTGGTCCAACCTGACCCTGATTGCGCAGTTTTGTTTCTGGGGCATCTGGTGGCCGTTCGTGCTGGTCAGCATGGTGCTGATGGGCCGCGTCTGGTGCGGCGTACTGTGTCCCGAAGGCGCATTGACCGAGTTTGCCAGCAAGTTCGGCAGGGGCCGTGCCATCCCGCATTGGATGCGCTGGGGCGGCTGGCCTTTCGTCGCGTTTGCCCTGACCACGATCTACGGTCAGATGGTCAGCGTCTATCAATATCCGAAGGCGGTGTTGCTGGTCTTGGGCGGATCGACGCTCGGCGCCATGATTGTCGGCTATCTGTACGGTCGCGAGAAGCGCGTCTGGTGCAAATACCTGTGTCCCGTCAATGGTGTCTTCGGCCTGCTGGCCAAGCTCGCGCCATTTCATTACAAAGTCAACGAAGATGCCTGGCGCGCTTCGTATGATACCCACGGCAAGAAGACTATCGCCGTTAATTGCGCCCCCCTGGTTCCGTTGCGCAACATGAAAGGCGCTTCCGATTGCCACATGTGCGGTCGCTGCAGCGGCCATCGCGACGCCATTGCGCTGACGTGGCGTGCACCGACTACGGAAATCGTCAAGGTCGGGCGTACCAGCAATAACCTGTGGGAAAGCGCGCTGGTGCTGTACGGCCTGTTCGGCATCGCCATCGGCGCTTTCCATTGGAGCGCGAGCCCCTGGTTCATCGAAGCCAAGCAATTCATCGCCACCTGGCTGATCGATCGCGACATCCTCTGGCCGTTCGCGACCAATGCGCCATGGTGGCTGCTGACCAACTATCCGCAACAAAGCGATGTGTTTTCCTGGCTCGACGGCGGTCTGGTCGTGTCGTACATCATGGCAACCGCCATCGTGCTGGGCACTCCCCTGAGCGGCTTGTTCGCACTGAGCAATTTGGTGCTCGGACCATGGAGCCGCTCCCGGTTCAATCACCTGGTGCAAGCGGCCATTCCGCTGGCCGGCTGCGGTGTTTTCATCGGCTTGTCGGCCACTACGATCAGCTTGTTGCGCGCCGAACACTGGCCGGTCGACTGGGCCAACGACGTGCGCGCCGCCTTGCTGACAATCATGACCTTGTGGAGTGTATTGCTGGCCTGGAAAGTCATCGGCCAGCATACTCAGGCGTTCTCCCGTCGCGTGCTTGCCGTGCTGCCCGTGATCGGCGCGCTCGCATTGGTCAACTATGCCTGGTTGCTGATGTTCTGGATCTGGTAATCCACGGGGAATCTTCAGCCTCCGCCGCTTTGCAGGACTCGCGTAAAATAGCAGGTTTGGTCCGACAGGGCCTCGTTTCCGGAACCAACCTGCAAAGATTCTTATGGCGCGCCCCCGTTTTCTCCCCGACAATCTGACGCTGATGCTGTTCGCGGTGGTGCTCACCGCCAGCTTGTTCCCCTGTACCGGCGTGGTCGCCGTCGGCTTCGACTGGCTGACCACTTTCATGATCGGTCTGCTGTTTTTCATGCATGGCGCTAAGCTGTCGCGTCAAGCGGTGATCGCAGGCATGGTGCATTGGCGGTTGCACGTGACGGTGCTGTTGTGCACCTTCGCCATCTTTCCCTTGCTCGGTCTGATCCTCAAGCCCGCCTTGTTGCTGGTGATCACACCGGATCTTTATCTCGGCATCCTGTTCCTGTGCGTATTGCCTTCGACGGTGCAGTCGTCGATTGCCTTTACATCGGTCGCGCGCGGCAACGTGCCCGCCGCCATCTGCGCTGCGTCGGCCTCCAATTTGCTGGGTATCTTCCTGACGCCGCTCATGGTCGGCGTCATCATCGTGGCGCATAACGCCGAACACTCGTCGCTCGATTCGATCCTGAAGATCGTCTATCAGTTGCTGCTGCCGTTCGTCGCCGGTCAGATCGCACGTCCCTGGATCGGCGCCTGGATGGACCGCAACAAGTCCTGGTTGCGCTGGGTGGACCAGAGTTCTGTCCTGCTCGTGGTGTACGTTGCGTTCAGTGAAGCGGTCAATCAGGGCTTGTGGCGCCAGGTGCCGCCGGTCATGCTGGTCAGCCTGATCGTTATCAGCGCCTTGCTGCTGGCGGTCATCATGGCGATCACGACGTTCGGCAGCCGTCGTCTGGGCTTCAACAAGGAAGATGAAATCACCATCGTCTTCTGTGGCTCGAAAAAGAGCCTGGCCAGCGGCGTGCCGATGGCCAAGGTCTTGTTCGCCAGTCAAACGGTCGGCATGGTGTTGTTGCCGCTGATGCTGTTCCACCAGATCCAGTTGATGGTGTGCGCGATATTGGCCCAGCGTTACGGCAATCGCCCGGAGGTTGCCAAGCCTTCGGCATGAGCAATGCTTCATAACTTACAAAGCCCGCCTCCAGCGGGCTTTTTTATTGCTTGCGGCGATGGCGCGAGAAGAATGCCAGCATCAGCTTGCCGGCGTCCGGTCCCTTTGCGTTAAAGGGCAGTGTTTCGTTCCCGCCGCTCCACGCATGGCCAAGGCGTGCGATGTGCACCGAGCGGACCAGCACTTTCGCGCCTGCCGCGAAATCGCGGATCGTCATCGTATTTTTGCGCGGGAATTGCTTTGACGTCCTGCCAAAGGCTTTCGTCACCGGCAGAGACGGCAGGAGGCCGGCAGCATGATTGAGCAGCAGAAATTGTCCCGTCACCTGCAGTTGATTGACGGGGCGTACGATCTTGTCGTCGTCACCGGTAATCAGGATTGCCGGCATGCACGGAAAATCAGGCGACCTGGTCATCAGCTTTTCTATCGGAGCCAAGGCGCGACTACTGCCATGCTGCATAACGCCATATGCGCCGATTGCGCTGCGGCTGACGCCGAATACCGGGCCCGAATGCATGCCGACGGCGGCGATGAGTTGCGGGTGGGTGAGGGCCAGGATCTGCGCCATGGCCGCGCCGGCGGAGATGCCGCAGGCATAAATGCGACTGAGGTCGATGCCATGTTCCGCGACGATCTTGCCGATCATCTGCACGATCAACGCGATGTCGCCGCCACCGCGCTGGGTGGTGGTGTCATACCATTTCCAGCAGCGATTGGGATGCGCGCGAAGCGATTGCTCCGGGTAGAGCACGGCGTAGCCCTTGGCTTCCGCCAACTGATTCAGGCGTGTACCGGCAGCGAAATCGGCGGCATTTTGTTCGCATCCGTGCAGCATGACGATCAGCGGAATTGATGTGGCAGGCCCGCGAGCGCCGGAGGGGAGGAACAAGCGGTAGTGCATGCGACGTGCGGGCAGGGTGGCGCTGACGCAGGACGAACTGATCCACTTGCCGGTTGTAGTTTCGGTATTTACGGAAGGCTTCGGCGACACCGGCTTGCGCGACATTGCTGTTGCAACGCGCTTCGTCTTCGGGTGGGACAGTATTGCCTTGAGTACCTTGCCCGCCTGTTTCTGTTGTGCTTTACCGGCCTTTTTAAGGCCGCTCAGCCACATTCGGTTAAGCTTTTTGAACATGTCGATCCGTCAAGAGTGTGTGTCGGTGCGAGCGACACAAGGAAGACGGCAAGAACGCAATAATGTTCAAACAACATGCTGCGCTGCGTTAATCTGGAGGCTACACGGATTGAGGAGATTCCCATGGACCTGGTCTTACGCAACGCCACGCTGCCTGACGGCGGTCAGCAGACGGATATCGCCATTGAAGCAGGTCGCATCGCGGCAATCGGCCCTGGGCTGAATATAAAAGGCGCGCAGGAAATTGACGTCGCCGGCGACCTGGTGACGCCGCCGTTCGTCGATGCGCATTTCCACATGGACGCCACGCTCAGCTACGGTCTGCCGCGTGTGAACACTTCCGGTACGCTGCTCGAAGGCATTGCACTATGGGGAGAGCTGAAGCCCGATCTGACGCAGCAGGCGCTGGTGGAGCGCGCGCTGCAATACTGCGACTGGGCGGTCGCACGCGGCTTGCTGGCGATCCGCTCGCACGTGGACATTTGCGACGATCGATTATTGGCAGTGGAGGCGTTGCTGGATGTGAAGAAACAGGTGGCGCCTTACCTCGACCTGCAACTGGTGGCATTTCCCCAGGACGGCCTGCTGCGCAGTCCCAGCGCTTTCGCGAATCTGAAGCGCGCAATCGCCATGGGCGTTGACGTCGTCGGCGGCATTCCGCATTTCGAGCGGACCATGGCCGACGGCGCGGAATCGGTCCGCCTGCTGTGCGAATTCGCTGCGGAAAAGGGCTTGCGCGTCGACATGCATTGCGACGAATCCGACGATCCCATGTCGCGTCATATCGAAACCCTGGCTTGTCAGTCACAGCGACTGGGCCTGCAGGGCCGGGTGGCCGGATCGCATCTGACGTCAATGCACTCCATGGACAATTACTACGTCAGTAAATTGTTGCCACTGATCCGCGAAGCCGGCGTCGCTGCGATTGCCAATCCCTTGATCAACATTACGCTGCAAGGTCGCCACGACAGCTATCCCAAGCGACGCGGCATGACGCGCGTGCCGGAGTTGCTGGCGGCAGGCATTGACGTCGCTTTCGGCCACGATTGCGCCATGGACCCCTGGTACAGCCTGGGATCGGGAGACATGCTCGAAGTGGCGCATATGGGCTTGCACGTAGCACAAATGACTGGGCAGGACGCGATGCGCGACTGTTTCCGCGCCGTGACGGAAACCCCGGCGCGTATCCTGGGATTGGAGCGATATGGCTTGCAAGTCGGCTGCCACGCCGACTTAGTGGTGTTGGACGCAGGCGATCCGATTGAAGCCATCCGCTTGCGCGCTGCGCGCCGTTTCGTGATCCGCCGCGGCGTCGTGATCAGCCAGGCGCCGCCAGCGCATGCGCGGCTCAATTTGCCGGGACGTCCGGCCGGTGTTGATTTCAGGCTGGCAAGGTAAGTTGCGTCAGATCGACAGCGACCGCCAGGCCGCCACGCACTTTTCGAAATCATCCTGATGTTCTACTTCAGGGAAACGGTGATAAATCGATATCAACGCAGATGACATCACCGAAAGCGCATCCGACAAGGTTGCAGGAAGATCTTCTTCGTCAGGGCCGAATTTGAATCCTTGAACGGGGAGAACATGTTCGTCCTTTGCCTGACGTCTGAGCGCCCCCAGCGTGGCATGCACGGCGTTGAGGGCGCTGATGCGGCACACGATGTTGTACAGAGCAGAACTGCCGTAGGTGTTGGCCAGGACGTCTAATTTGATGGGAGCGTCCTGCAGATTTTTGACGGCAGGATAGTCTCTGTCGATGGTGGCGATTCGATTCTTCAGGGTATCGATATCCTCTTTTTCGAGGACCGCATTGACCGTCGACTCATCCAGCCAAGATTGGGCCAGTGTGCGCTCCTGATGCATTATTCCCAAGGTCAATGTGTTGCAGACCTGAGCGTCCTGCGTGACGGCAGTCAGGATGATCGCCGTTTCCGCAGCGGAGCGGATCAGCGTTGCGGCATCCGACAATAGCCCTCGTTCGCATAGAATGACTGCGGATTGAAACGAGGTAAGCACGCGGCCAAACAGAGAATCTCCAACCACTTCTTGCTGGTTGGCAGGATCGATATCGATACCGCGCAGCGCGCACATCCCAAGCTCATTAAAAGCTTCGGCAACAGCAAACTGACAGGCGCCATTTTTACGGATGTTTGCAATCAGGGCGGGGAGGTTGGGTGACAAAAAGCCATGTTTCTTCATTCCTGAATGATAATGAAAATAATTCCACTTTTGGGGATGTGTTTTGCGTCGGGACGCCGTCAGCACCCACGCCGCGGCAGAAAACAGATGAATACAGAAAAAATGCGAGAGAAACGGGGTGGCGAGAGCTTGAGAAGTTGCTTGCGTACGGCAGGTCGTTGGATCGCTTGGTAGCTTCAGTCTTGGCACTGAATTATGGGCTGGAATGCGGTGGCAATTGATTCACATCAGGAAGGCAAGATCAAAATGATCGAAAATCGGGCATGAATACTATCTGGACATTCAGATTGAGTTGAATCTAAGCGATCGCCTGTCTCGGATGGTTCTTGATAATAATATCGACGAGAGGAAAACATGTTGATGCGCAGGCAGATAGTTCTGAGTGCCCTCGCTTCCGGTGCGCTTTTACCGGGTTTGACAGCATGCTCATCAAATGTGCGCGAGCAAGAAGTCGCTCGTGCACTCCGTCGCCCACTTGCGAATAGCCCTGACCAAGACCTTCTGATGCGCGAATTGGTGCGCTACGCAACACTCGCCCCATCCAGCCACAACACGCAGTGTTGGACTTTCCACGTGCAGGAAAAGTCCATCATGATCGCTCCCGATCTGTCCCGGCGCTGCCCGGTCGTCGATCCGGACGACCATCATCTCTATGTCTCTCTCGGCTGCGCCGTTGAAAACCTGGCCCATGCGGCACTTGCCATTGGTTTGCACGCGGAAGTTCGTTTTGAGCCATCTGGCCCAGGCGCTCTTCAGATAGATCTGAAAAATACCAAAGCCCTGGTTACGCCGTTATTCCATGCTATTACTGAACGTCAATGCACGCGGGGTGACTACGATGGCAAGCCAATCTCAAACTACGAACTTCGGCTTCTTCTTCGGGCAGGAACCAGCAATGGTGTGCGGGTAATACTATTGACCGACTCTGCTGTTATCGAAAAGGTATTGGAGTATGTGGTGGCAGCCAATACTGCGCAGATGGCTGACACCGCCTTCATCAGGGAACTGAAAACCTGGATCCGTTTCGGGGCCGCCGAGGCGGAGCTGACGGGAGACGGTCTATTCTCCGGGGCAAGCGGGTCACCAGGCGTACCGCGCTGGCTCGGTAGTCTTCTGATGGGCATGTTCTACAACACCAAATCCGAGAATGAGCGCTACGCCAGGCAAATCCGCAACTCTTCAGGCATCGCCGTGTTTGTATCGGAAGAAAACGACAAAGCCCATTGGACGGAGGTGGGCCGCTCTTACGAGCGTTTTGCGTTGCAGGCCACGGCGCTGGGGCTACGCAATTCCCACTTGAATCAGCCCGTCGAGGTAGGGGGGATTCGCCCACATTTCGCTGCAGCGCTTGGCTTGGGAAACCAGCGACCGGATCTGATCGTGCGCTTCGGTCGCGGGCCTGAGATGCCCCTATCAATGCGCAGACCTGTTCAGGCTGTGCTTGTTTAAAAAAGGCCGGAATGAGGAAGCTGTCGATATGCGTTGAAATTGGCGGATTCCGCGGGGAATTTGCAGTACGCTGAATCCACAAAATAGAAAAGCGCCCCAAGGCGCTTGATTATGGACTTCTACATATCAAATCACTGGTGGAGACGGAGGGCTTCACCTGCATAAGCGCAGGCCGCGGCATCGCTTGCAAGCGATACCCGTCGCATCTTCACGTAAGCCGCGCAGGCGGCTTACTCGTCTCCGGGTACGGACTTGCTGGGCAAACAAAAAATGGACTACAAAATAAAAACGCCCGCAAAAGCGGGCGTTTGTATTCTGGCGGAGACGGAGGGATTCGAACCCTCGATACAGGTTTAAGCCCATATGCTTCCTTAGCAGGGAAGTGCCTTCGACCACTCGGCCACGTCTCCACGCTGAAGGCTGATATTGCGCCGCCTCAGCAAAGAAGTCCCGCATAATATCTTTTCATGCGGATTTGGTCAATGAAACTCTGCAACTTTGGATGGATTATTTTCCGTCTTGCAGGATTTTCAGGACCGGATGTCGGATGATTACTTGCCGCTTTCCAGGTCGAAAGCCTTGTGCAGCGCACGGACGGCCAGTTCCATGTATTTTTCGTCGATCAGGACCGAGATCTTGATTTCGGAGGTGGAGATCATCTGGATGTTGACGCCTTCTTCCGACAGCGTGCGGAACATCTGTGACGCGATGCCGACATGGCTGCGCATGCCGACGCCGACCACGGACACCTTCGACACCTTGGTGTCGCCGACAATGCTGGCGGCGCCGATATGCGCCTTGACGCTGGCGTTCAGCACTTCGACGGCCTTGGCGTATTCGGCGCGCGGCACGGTGAAGGTGAAGTCGGTCTTGCCTTCGACGGACTGATTCTGGATGATCATGTCCACTTCGATGTTGGCGTCGGCAATGGGGCCGAGGATCTGGTAGGCGATGCCTGGACGATCTGGCACGCCCAGCACGGTGATCTTGGCTTCATCGCGGCTGAATGCGATGCCGGTAATGGTTGCTTGTTCCATCTTGGTGTCTTCCTCAAACGAAATCAGTGTGCCGGATTTGGTTTCTTCTTCCAGCGACATTAGTGGGTCGGTCAGCGACGACAGTACGCGCGTCGGCATTTTGTAGTTGCCGGCGAATTCCACGGAGCGGATCTGCAGGACCTTGGAGCCCAGCGACGCCATTTCGAGCATTTCTTCAAACGTCACGGTGTTCAGGCGGCGCGCTTCGCTGACCACGCGTGGGTCGGTCGTGTAGACACCGTCGACATCGGTATAGATCAGGCATTCGGCGGCCTTGATCGCAGCAGCCACGGCCACGGCGGACGTATCGGAACCGCCGCGTCCCAGCGTGGTGATGTTGCCGTCAGCGTCAACGCCCTGGAAGCCGGTGATGATGACGATCTTGCCGGCGTTCAGGTCCTTGCGCACCTTGGCGTCGTCGATCGAGCGGATGCGCGCCTTGGTGAAGGCCGAATCAGTCTTGATCGGCACTTGCCAGCCGGCGTAGGAGACGGATTGTTTGCCGATCGCTTGCAGCGCCATCGCCAGCAGGGCGACGGAAACCTGTTCGCCGGTCGATGCCAGCATATCCAGTTCGCGGGAATCGGGTTGGGCCATGATTTCCTTGGCCAGACCCAGCAAACGGTTGGTTTCACCAGACATTGCGGAAGGAACGACAACGATCTGGTGGCCTGCGTCGTGCCACTTGGCAACGCGCTTGGCGACGTTCTTGATGCGCTCTGTCGAGCCCATCGAAGTGCCGCCGTATTTGTGAACGTATAAAGCCATAGGAAGTAGGTCTGAATTGCGTGACTGAGTGCTGCTATTTGTTGCCGGGTTGCGAAAAACTGCGAAAAGACCGGAGGAAACAAACCCTCGACTTTACAGCGGGCAGGCCGAAATCACAAGCAAAAGCGGGTAAAAAGAGGGCTTTTTCACGCGTTTTCAGTCCATTTCTGGCTGCTTTTGCATGATCTGATGCAGAAGGGAAATGCGCGGGGAGGGGATGACACGCCATCCACCATGGTGCTGCCAATTGGCAGGACGACCAGGGTAGACGGAGGTTGCGGGCGGAGCCGCAATAGTGCTTGTTGCTTACAACGCTAAATCAGCGATTACGCGCCGGTGTAGGTGCCGTCGACGGCCGACTTCGATTGGCTGGCGACTTCGCTGCGGGACAGCGGGCTGCGCGCCTGGATTACGATAGGATAGTTGTTGCCGTTGGTAATCAGTCCTTGAGCCTGGGCTTGTTGCAATTCTGCGATGACTTCGGCACGTGTCTTGGTCGACACGAACTTGGTTTCAGGTGGGAATGGCGATTCAGCCATGGCGGCGCCGGCGGCGGCAAACAGGACGATGGCTGCGGTGATTTGCTTGGTGTTCATGGTAATGCTCCTAAAACAGTAATTGGAAAGTACGCCTCGATGCTGGTGTAGGGCAGCTTGTGGCTGCATGTCCCTCATCGATGAAGCACAGTTTATCTATTGCCTCGCATGAGAAAAATAGGTTTAATGGCAATGCACTATTTCGAATAAAGAAACAATCGAGGGCTTGAAAATGGATCGTCTGCACTCAATGAAAGTGTTTGCCAAAGTGGTCGAGCAAGGCAGTTTCGTGCGGGCGGCGGAAATCATGGCATTGTCGAATGCCGTGGTGACGCGCTACATCGTTGATCTGGAGAATCATCTGGGCACGCGTTTGCTGAACCGTTCCACGCGCCGGCTGTCGTTGACCGAGTCGGGGCAGGCATTTCTGGAACGGGTTCGTCACATCCTCCCTGAGATCGAGGAGGCCGAGGCCATCGTGGCGATGGCCACCAAGAAGCCGGGCGGCACGTTGTCGTTGTATTCGCACGTCGGCTTCGGCCAGGGCCAGCTCGGCAAGCTGCTGGCGGAATATTCCGCGGCCTATCCCGAGGTGGTGCTCGACGTATCGGTGTCGGAGCGCGCCATGGATCTGGTGGAAGAGGGGTTGGACATCGGTTTTTTCAGCAGCCTGCAAAAGCTCGACGCCAGCATGGTGGTGCGCAAGGTCGGTGTGGCAGCCGTGGTGCTGTGCGCTTCACCATCCTATCTGGAAAAACACGGCGCACCGCAGACCCCGGATGAACTGAGCCGGCATGCCTGCCTCAATTTTTCACACGAACATCTGCGCCATCATTGGCATGTGAAGACCGAAGCGGGAATCCGCGACATCCCGATCACCAGTCAAGTGGTCTCCAACAGCGCGTTGCTGTTGCGCGATTTTGCGCTGGCCGGCATGGGAATCACGATGCGGCCGTCATTCAGCCTGGGCGACGATCTGCGCTGCGGCAAGCTGCAACGCGTGCTGGCCGATTTTGACATGGGGCAGGTTTCTGTGATGATGGCGTATCCGAGCCGGCGTCTGCTGTCGGCCAAGGTGCGCAGTTTTGTGGATTTCATCTCGGATCGGTTTCCGCATCCGGAAACCGATCCATGGTTGTGATCCGGAGAGAACGAATCAGCAGGAGTCAGGCGGCGTCGGACAGGCTGTTGAGCCGTTTCTTGAGATCGCATTCCTGCCAGGTGCGGCGTTGCGCTGTGCTGGCGGCTTCCCGTTCGAGGTCCTGCTGATCGGTTTCCGACAGCGCCTGCAACAGCCGTTCGGCCTGGCGCGTGTCGGGTTCCATGGGGCCGAAGAAAGCCACGGTGGAGCCGCGTTGCATCAGCAGCGTCGGGAAATTGTCGACGTCGAGGTCGCCCACCAGGTCGGCCTGGTCTTCGATGTCGATCCAGACGAAATGATGTTCCGGGCGGCGCTCCGCCCAAGCGGCGAAATTGGCCTCGTAGTCGCGGCAACTGCCGCACCAGCCGGCGCACAGGCAGGCTACGACCCATTTGTCGCCGGCGAGGGCGGTAGCGAGTTCGTCGCGATTGCTGGCGGAAAAGATCTGATAGGACATAAGGCGGCCTATTCTACTCCGGAAGCGTAAAACCGGCGCAAGCGGGCTGCAACTCGGTTATCCCTGAATAGTCGTTTCTCGACAGGAGCGGCGAGGGCTCGGCGCGGTAAAATAGCGGGATGTCTATCATTCTTGCCATCGAAACTTCCACCGAACTCGCCTCGGCAGCCTTGCTGCATGGCGACGAGCTGATCTTCCGCGAATCGCTGGGCGTTCAGACCCACTCTGAAACCATTTTGCCGATGGTCCAGCAACTACTGGCGCAGGCCGGCATTGCGCTGTCGCGCTGCGACGCAATTGCCTTCGGCGTCGGGCCGGGGTCTTTTACCGGCGTGCGTACGGCGTGCGGCGTGATACAGGGGCTGGCGTTCGGCGGCGACTTGCCGGTGGCTCCGGTGGTGACGCTGGAAGCGATGGCGCAAGCTTGCCTGGAGGCGACGTCGGGCGCAGCCATCGACGTGCTGCCAGTGCTCGATGCGCGCATGGGCGAAGTCTACTGGGCGCAATACCGTCATGGTGAAAGCGGCTGGGAAGCCGTGTTTGCACCGCGGCTGTCTTCGGCTGTCGCGGTTGCGCCGCAAGGGCATGTGCGGGCTTGCGGCAACGGCCTGACGGCGTATGCGCAGGATTTCGCCGGGCAGCCGTTCGCGGCAGCTGCGCTGGCCCAACTGATGCCGCATGCGGCGCAGGTGGCTACGCTGGGCCGGCGCATGCTGGAGCAAGGCAAGACCGTACCGCTGCAGGATGCGCAACCGCTATATTTGCGCAACAAGGTCGCGCTGACCACGGCGGAACGTCAGGTGCGCGATCTCGCCAAAGGCGCGGTGTGAACAACGACGCCTTGCTGCATACGCTGGAGAGCAAGTTCGGCACGCTGACGTTTGCCGCCATGAAGGTTGACGACGTCGATGAGGTGGTGCAACTCGAAGACAGCGTTTATCCGCATCCGTGGACGCGCGGAAATTTCCTCGATTCGCTGTACAGCGGCTACCAGACGCTGACCATGCGCGACCGATCGGGACGACTGCTCGGCTACTTTCTGGTCATGGAAGCGGTGGATGAAGCACATTTGCTCAACATCAGCGTGGCCGAGGATGTGCAGGGCGAAGGTTTCGGTCATCTGCTGCTGGAATATGCCGTCGACCTGGCGCGCAAGCATCGGATGACAGTCATGCTGCTGGAAGTGCGCGTGTCGAACTTGCGTGCGCTGCATGTGTACCGGCGTTACGGTTTCGTCGAAATCGGACGTCGCAAGAATTACTATCCCGCCAATCAATCAACGCGCGAAGACGCGATCGTGATGAGCCTATCGCTATGAGTCAGAACACATTTGCCGCTTCAGCCCGGATATTGGAAGAAATCGGCGTCGGCCCGGTCTGGGTCCGACGTCAGCTCGCCGTCGAAATGGTTGAGACCGTCGAACAGGAAACCGAAGCTACCGTAACGTCTGCAATGCCCACAGAGACGGCGCCGGCAGCCGCCGCTCCCACGCCGGCTCCGCAAAGACCGCCGCAACCGGTCGCACGTCCGGTGCCGGCTTCTGCTCCAGCTCCTGACGACGGCTTGCCGCCATGGCTGAGCGAAATGAGCGAAGCCGACATGGCGCCGCCCGGTTTCATGCCCTACGACGATGACGACGACGAACCCGTCATCAGGATCAATCCGGCCATCGCCACCATGGATTGGGCCAAGCTTAAGGAAACGGTTGCAGAGTGCCGCCAGTGCGGCTTGTGCAATGGCCGCAAGAAGACCGTCTTCGGCGTCGGCGATGAAAAGGCCAAGTGGCTGTTCATCGGCGAAGGCCCGGGGCGCAACGAGGACATGCAAGGCGAACCGTTTGTCGGTCCGGCCGGCAAGCTGCTCGACAACATGCTGGTCGCGATGGGTCTCAAGCGCGGCGAGAACGCCTATATCGCCAACATCGTCAAATGCCGTCCCACCGATGAAGGCGGCAAGGATCGTCCTCCATCGCCGCAGGAAGTGGCGTCGTGCCTGCCTTACCTGCAGCGTCAGATCGCGCTGATCCAGCCGACCGTGCTGGTGGCGCTGGGCAAGACGGCGGCGCTGTCTCTGCTCGGCCTGGATCCGGCCACCCCTGTTTCCAAACTGCGCGGCACCGTCCATCGCTACCAGGACTTGCCACTGGTTGTGACCTACCACCCGGCCTACCTGTTGCGGCAGCTTGGCGACAAGAGCAAGGCCTGGGCCGATCTCTGCCTTGCGATGACAACCTATGCCGACACCTCGGACTGATTTGCAGGCGCCGACCGAATCCTTTCAGCAGCAATTCCACCGGCGCTGGTCGTCGTTGCGGGACCCCCACGTACGTGCGCTGGCGTGGCTGCTGGATGCCCCCGACTTGCTCGACGCCCGGGCGCCGCGCTGGGACGGGCGCATCGCCTCGCTGGGAGCGCTCAGCGAAATGGACATCACCTGGCTGCAGGCGCTGGACAAGAATCCGCGCGAGCTGTACCTGCTGATCAACGCACAACCGTCGGCGCGTCTCGGGCGCTACGCCGAAAAGCTGCTGACGTTTTACCTGCAGCACACCGGGCGGCTCATTGCGCATAACGTCCAGGTACGCAACGGCCCCAACGAGACTATCGGCGAGTTCGATTTTCTTGTGCGTGACGGGCAGGATGACGCGGGACCATGCGTGGTGCATTGGGAGTTCGCCACCAAGTTTTACCTGCTCGAATCGCATCGGGATCAGATACAGGCCGACGCTTTCGTCGGGCCGAATCTGGCCGATTCGCTCGGCGCCAAGATGAACAAGATCATGCAGCAACAACTGATGTTGTCCGCGCATCCGGCGGCAGCGCAATACCTGACGCAAGCGGTCACGCGCGCGCAGGCGCTGGTCAAGGGCTGGCTGTTTTACAGAGAGTCCACGGAGGTGGCGACAGTGCCGGCGGCGCTGGGTATTTCAGCGCAGCATTGCCGCGGTTTCTGGTGCGAGATGTCGGCGCTGCAAGCCGGCGACGGCGACCGCTATCTGGTGTTGCCGCGGCTCGAATGGCTGGCTCCGGCACGGGCCGCGGCGGGGAAAACCTTGTCCGGGGCTCAATTGCGCGAAGCGGTGCAATTGCTGTTCAACGAGACGCTGGCGCCGGTCATGATCGCTGTCTGCGATGTGGAGGGTGACGCGGCGCTGGAACGCCGCCGCGGCTTCCTGGTGCCGGATGACTGGCGCGGCAAGGCGGCGCAACGCGTGCAGCAGGCGGTGGTGCAGATTTAGGGGGAGTGGATCGGGTTGCACAATGAAAAAAGCGTACGGTTTTGCCGTACGCTTTTTTTATTCGTCGTGCTTGTGTTCACCGATCAGCGCCAGCGAATCGTGCTCGCGCTGATTGGCCGCATGTTGACGCATGATCAGGTACATGATGCCGGCGACGAAGACGCCGAAGATCAGAATCACAATGTTCACGTCAAGGTTGAGGCGCACCATGACGGCGTACAGGACCAGCATGGTCAGGACCGAGAGGTTTTCATTAAAGTTCTGCACCGCAATCGAATGGCCCGCGCTCATCAGCACGTGGCCGCGGTGTTGCAGCAAAGCGTTCATCGGCACCACAAAGTAACCCGACAGTGCGCCGATGATGATCAATAGCGGATAGGCGACCCAGACCGATGTCACCATGGTCATGGCCATCACAACCAGGCCCATGATGATGCCCAGCGGCATGACCGACAGCGATTTCCTGAGCGGCACGAAACGTGCTGCGCCGACCGCGCCCAGTGCGACGCCAAGGGCGACCACGCCTTGCAGGATAGCGGCTTTGTCGAGCGGCATGTGCAGGGATTTTTCCGCCCATTTCAGGACGATGAATTGCAGCGTGGCGCCGGCGCCCCAGAACAGCGTGGTGACCGCCAGCGAAATCTGGCCGAGCTTGTCTTTCCACAAGGTGGTGAAGCAGGTCGAGAAGTCCGCGATCAGTTTGATGGGATTGTGCTGCTGGTGAGCGTAACGGGCGCCGGTGTCGGGGATGTTGAGATTGAAGATCGCGGCGACGATGTAGATGACGGTGATGATGCAGAGCGCCGCTTCGGTGGGGGTGTTGATGGAGAAGTCGAAGACGGGGAAATCGAAGGCCAGCAGGGTTGATGCGATATGTGGATTGACCAGCGCGCCACCCAGTACTGTGCCGAAGATGATGGAGCCTACCGTGAGTCCTTCGATCCAGCCGTTGGCGGCTACAAGCTTTTCGGGCGGCAGCAATTCGGTCAGGATGCCGTATTTGGCCGGAGAGTACGCCGCCGCTCCGAAGCCGACCACGGCATAGGCAATCAGCGGATGGACGGTGAAGAACATGAGGGCGCAACCGACCACTTTGATCAGGTTGGTGATGAACATCACCTTGCCTTTGGGGAACGCATCTGCGAAGGCGCCGACGAACGCCGCCAGCAGCACGTAAGAGAGCACGAAGAACAATTTCAACAGCGGCGTCATCCATGCCGGAGAGTGCATCTCCGAGAGGAGTGCAATAGCTGCGATCAGCAGTGCATTATCGGCAAGCGACGAAAAAAACTGCGCCGCCATGATGGTGTAAAAGCCGCGATTCATCCGTATCCAAGATGTGACAAATTATCTCCGGCTTGCTTTATACCATGAAAAGATGACATGCCAGTGATAAGTATGGTGGGTAGAAACAAGCGGTCGCGGCGTTTTGCGCGGCGTCTTTCCCGCTTCTTCGAAACAAGTTGGTCCGGTAAAATGGCGGCTTGTTCCCGAGGCAGGGGTTTTGACCCGGTTCCGGGCGTTTTCTCGCCGTTTTCATCCTGTTTTCCCTGCTTTCAGTTCAGTACTCAACGAGCGCTTATGCCAAGACCAATCGTCGCCACCATTGATATTTCTGCTCTACAACATAATCTTGCGATCGCCAAATCGCGTGCACCGCATGCCAAGGCCTGGGCCGTGGTCAAGGCGCAGGCATACGGGCATGGCCTGGGACGCGCCGTGCGCGCCTTTGCCGACGCCGACGGCCTGGCGCTGATCGAGGTCAATTATGCCGTGCAACTGCGTGAGCTAGGCTGGACCAAGCCCATTCTGCTGCTGGAAGGCTTCTTCGATGCCGATGACATCCCGGTACTGGCGCAGCATCGCCTGCAGTTCGCGGTGCATTGCGATGAACAGATCGCGTTGCTGGAAGCCGCCAGCCTTGACGCACAGGCGGCACAATTCGATGTCCACCTCAAGATGAACAGCGGCATGAACCGCCTCGGCTTCAAGCCGGAGGTCTATCGCGCCGCCTACGAACGCCTGCAGAAGCTGGCCTGCGTGCGCAGCATCACCATGATCACACATTTCGCCAATGCCGACGACCCGGCCAATCCCGACCTGCCGCTGGCTGAACAGGTGAAACGCTTCAATGCCGCCACCGCAGGGCTGGCTGGTGCACATAGTGCGGCCAACTCGGCGGCCGACCTGATGCATGCCGAGCTGGCCTATGAATGGGTGCGTGCCGGCGTGATGCTGTACGGTGGTACGCCGGGCGGCGGCACAGCGAAGGAATTCGGCTTGCGCGCCGCCATGACGCTGGAGAGCAAGATCATCGGCGTGCAGGAAATCGGTCCCGGCGACGCGGTCGGCTATGGCAGCCGTTTTGTCGCCGACAGGGCCATGAAGATCGGCATTGTCGCCTGCGGCTACGCCGACGGTTATCCGCGCCATGCACCCAACAACACGCCGGTGATTGTCGACGGCGTGCGCACCGGCACCATCGGACGCGTATCGATGGACATGCTGACGGTGGACCTGAGTCATATTCCTGGGGCCGGCGTGGGCAGCCGCGTGGTGCTGTGGGGTGACGAACTTCCGATCGACGAGGTCGCGTTTGCGGCGGGCACGATCGGCTATGAATTGATGTGCGCGCTGGCGCCGCGCGTCACCGTGCGTGAGAAGAACTGAGAAGAATTGATATGGCAAAAGCCAAAACGAATTACACCTGTACCGAATGCGGCGGCGTCAGCAACAAATGGGCGGGGCAATGCCCGGCCTGCGGCCAGTGGAATACGCTGGTGGAAACCCTGGTCGAAACGGCCGGGGGCAATCGCTATTCCAATCAGCCCCAAGGCCTGGCCCAGACTGCGCCGGTGTTGTCGTTGGCCGATATCGAAGCGATCGACGTGCCGCGTTTCGGCACCGGTATCGAAGAATTTGACCGCGTGCTCGGCGGCGGCCTGGTGCCTGGCGGCGTGGTGCTGATCGGCGGCGATCCAGGCATTGGGAAATCGACGTTGCTGTTGCAGGCGTTGGGCAATATTTCCAAACTCAAGCAGGTGCTGTATGTCAGCGGCGAAGAGTCGGGTTCCCAGATCGCTCTGCGCGCCAAGCGCCTGGCGGTGGATGCCAAGGATCTCAAGCTGCAGGCTGAAATCCAGCTGGAAAAAATCCTGTCGACGCTCACCGAACACAAGCCCGACGTCGCCGTGATCGACTCGATCCAGACGATCTATTCGGATGCGCTGACCTCGGCGCCGGGTTCGGTGGCGCAGGTGCGCGAATGTGCGGCGCAGCTGACGCGTTTCGCCAAAACCTCCGATACCACGATCATCATGGTCGGCCACGTCACCAAGGAAGGCGCGCTGGCAGGCCCGCGCGTGCTCGAGCATATCGTCGATACGGTGTTGTATTTCGAAGGCGACACGCATTCCAGCTTCCGATTGGTACGCGCGTTCAAGAATCGTTTCGGCGCAGTCAATGAACTGGGTGTGTTCGCCATGACCGAGAAGGGCCTCAAGGGTGTGTCGAATCCTTCCGCGCTGTTCCTGTCGCAGCATGACAGCCAGGTGCCGGGTTCCTGCGTGATGGTCACGCAGGAAGGCACGCGTCCCTTGCTGGTGGAAATCCAGGCGCTGGTGGACAGCTCGCACGTGCCCAATGCGCGCCGCTTGTCGGTCGGCCTTGAACAAAATCGCCTGGCGATGCTGTTGGCTGTATTGCATCGCCATGCCGGCATCGCCGCCTTCGATCAGGATGTCTTCATCAACGCCGTCGGCGGCGTCAAGATCACCGAGCCGGCCGCCGACCTGGCGGTACTGCTGGCGATCAACTCCTCAATGCGCAACAAGCCGCTGCCGCGCGGACTGGTGGTGTTTGGCGAAGTCGGCCTGGCCGGCGAGATCCGCCCCGCGCCACGTGGTCAGGAGCGTCTGCGTGAAGCGGCCAAGCTGGGATTCTCGATCGCCATGATCCCGAAGGCCAATGCGCCGAAGCAGGAGATCGAGGGATTGAAAGTGGTCGCCGTGGAGCGCATTGACGAGGCATTGCAGAAGATTCGCAATATCGATGAATGATATTGCCGTGCCTGGCGTCAGGTTCAGCCCGGCAACTCGTAGGTGACGATCACCTGATTCATTTCGCCGCGCGCCGGTGGCCCGAGCTGGCCGCCGCCCTTGACACGGTAGTGCAGCGTGAACGGCTGCGCGGCATCCTTGCCGTTGAAAGCGCCGGTGTTGCCGCTGGCGTTGTTGGTGACATTCCAGCAGCGCTGGCGGTTGTTCCAACACAGGATTGCTTCAAATCCCACGGGTTTTTCCGACAAGCCGTATTTCCATGAGACGTTGCTGATCGTGGCGCCTGGCGGCACCGGTATGCTGATGGGGAAGATGGTTTCGTAATCCGCATTTTTTGCCAGTATCGTTGCGCCCATGGCATCGGCGGCGTAAGACCCGCTCGGTCCGCGTGGCACCGGAGGTGGCGGCGGTGTGCTTTGCGGTGGTGGTGCGATCACGGCGGCATGCGGCGCAGCGATGACAGGGGCGCCGTTAGCCGGAATGCTGAGCGTGCGATCGACGCGGGTTTGAGCCGAGACCGTGCCCGCAAGAGCAACCGTAGCGACCAGCGCCGTGCGCGACAGCGCCACGGCTAGGCCGCCTGCTTGCGCGGATTGCCGCCGCGAGCAGGGACCGTCGGAAACATCATCTGCACCACGAGTCCGCCGCCGTCGCGATTGCGTAAGGCCAGCTTGCCGTTGTGGCGGATCACGATGCGGTTGACGATCGCCAGGCCGAGTCCGGAGCCGTTGGCCTGGCCGCGCGCGGTATCGAGTCGCGTGAAGGGGCGCAGCAGATGTTCCAGTTCGCTGTCCGGCGCACCCGGGCCGTGGTCGGAAATTTCTACCTTGACGTGGCGGTCTTCGATCTTGCACAGGATGTCGATGTTGGCGACTTCGGTACCGGCGGTCTTGCCGTAGCGGCGCGCGTTTTCGATGAGATTGCTGATGATGCGTTCGAGCTCGACGGTGTTGCCCATGACCTCGATATCGGGCGCGATCGCCGTGCTGACCATGACGTCGTTGAGGCGCTTGGAATTGTTGGCGGCGTCTTCCAGCAGGCCGGACAGATCCACCGGCGTGAAGCTGCTGCTGTCGAACGGTTTGGCATAGTCGAGGAACTGCCCGATGATGGCGTCCATCTGCGCCAGGTCGGAATGCATGCCGTCGCGCGCTTCGTCGGACAGTCGCGCCATTTCGACTTCCAGCTGCATGCGCGCCAGCGGCGTGCGCAGATCGTGCGAAATGCCGGCCAGGATCACGGCGCGGTCGGATTCGATGCGGTCCAGGTCGGCCACCATCTGGTTGAAGCTGAGATTGGCTTCGCGGATTTCGGTCGGGCCCGATTCCGGCAGCGGATCGGGTTGCTTACCCTTGGCGATGGCGCGCGCCGCAGCAGTCAGGCGCGCCAGCGGCTGATTGATCAGGGTCGAGATGAACACCGCGCCAATCAGCGACAGCACCAGAGCAATCGAACCCCATCCCAGCCATTGCAGGCTGGAGGTGCGATCCAGGCGGCCGCGGTCGAGCATCAGCCAGTATTCGTCCTCATCAATCTTGAAGCTGATCCAGAACCCGTCGACGTCATTGACTCCCGACGCGAACTGGGTGTCGTCGCCCATCGCCTGTTTGACGTAGAACTCCAGCTCCGGCAGCACCGGCGAATCGTCGGGAGGCGAGATCTTGTCGGTTTTTTCGAGCGGGTAGATGCGGATGCCTTCGTTGCTGGCCAGGTCGAACAGCAATTCGCGGCGCATTTCCGGCGCCGAGTGGGTGAGGGCGGCGCGCGTGATGGTGACGACGGAAACGATCTGCGCGGCTAGCTGCTCCGCGCGCGGGCCACGTTCGACCATGCGGAAGCTGGCCACCCACGCCACCATGCTGGCGGTGATCAGGAAGGTCAGCAAGAAGAAAGTGCGCCAGAACAGACCGTTGCTGAACCATCGTTGGCGCGCTTGATAGCTCATGTTGTGAATGCCGGTAGCCGGATTGGGTAGGCGCATCAGCGCGGCTTGCCCTCTGGGATGAAGACGTAGCCGAGGCCCCATACTGTCTGTATGTACAACGGATTAGCCGGATCGGGTTCGATCAGTTTGCGCAGGCGCGAAATCTGGACGTCGAGGCTGCGGTCGAATACTTCGTATTCGCGTCCGCGCGCCATTTCCATCAGCTTCTCGCGCGACAGGGGCTGGCGCGCATTGCGTGCGAAAACTTTCAGCACCGAGAATTCACCGGTGGTCAGCGGCACGGTTTCACCTTTTTTCTTCAAGGTGCGGGTGCCGAGATCGAGAACGAACTCACCGAACTCGAACGATTCCGGCGACTCCGAAGGCGCTCCCGGCAATTCATCCGGCCCCTTGCGGCGCAGGACTGCATTGATGCGCGCCACCAGTTCACGCGGATTGAATGGCTTGGGCAGATAATCGTCCGCGCCCATTTCGAGGCCGATGATGCGGTCCACGTCTTCGCCTTTTGCGGTCAGCATGATGATCGGCGTCTGGTCGCCGGCGCCGCGCAGGCGGCGGCAGATGGCGAGGCCGTCTTCACCGGGCAGCATCAGGTCCAGCACGAGCAGGTCGTAACGCTCGCGGATCCAGAGCTTGTTCATCGCCTGGGCGTTTTCCGCCGTGACGACGTTGAAGCCTTGCTCGGTCAGATAACGGCGCAGCAGATCGCGTAGACGGATGTCATCATCGACCACCAGGACTTTCGATTGGTGGGCCGGAGTAGCTGTCGTGCTTGTGTTGGTCGTATTCATGGCGTTATGGTAGCGTCTTCGCGGCGATCGGCAATATGTAACAGGCCAAAGATTACAAACTGTTACATACCTTACCTTAATCATCTTATACCATCCGGCCGGGCAACCTACACTAGCTACATTGATGAAGCACTTTGTCGCTGGCTTGGAAATGTGGAAAAATGCCGCTATGAATATTGCCGTGATTAAAAGGATGGGTATTGCTGCTGTCGTGCTTGCGCTAAGCGCTGCCGGCGCCCTTGCACGCCCCCCCGAAGGGCCGCGTGGCGGGCAGGGACAGCCGACCGATTTTCGACATCAGGGTGGCAATAATTTTGGTAGCGGCGGCAGCCGACCTCAGCCGCAGCAGGAACCGGACGCCAACCAGCGCCGCGGCAAACTGAGTCCCGACGAACGGCGAGAACTGCGGCGCCAGATTGATGAGGCAGGGCAGGATATCTACCGCGTCAAACGCTGACGACGCAACGTGAAAGACAACAAAAAGCCCGGGCTGTTCGTCCGGGCTTTTTTACGGGAAAACATTCCTGCAGCAGTATCAGGACTGATGCGCACGTCCCAGCTTCTTCTCCAGACGGTGCTGCAAGGCCTCGAAGCAGATGCTCAGGAACCAGTACACCATGGCCGCTGCGATATACAAAGGCAGGGGGCGGAACGTCACTGCGATGATTTCCTTGGTCGACAGCATCAGTTCGGTCACGGTGATGACGGACACCAGCGAAGTGTCCTTGATCAGGCTGATCAAGGTATTGCTCATTGACGGCACAGCGATGCGAACCGCTTGCGGCACCACCACGTAGCGCAGCGTCTGCGGATAGGTCAGGCCAAGGCTGTAACTGGCGCTCCATTGGCCGCGGGTAACGCCGAGGATGGCGCCGCGCAGACTTTCCGACAAATAGGCGCCGGCATTCAGGCTCAGCGTCAGCACCCCCGCCGAGAGCGGCGAGAATTCGATGCCGACGCTGGGCAGGCCGTAATAGACCACGAAAATCTGCACCAGCAGCGGCGTGCCGCGCATCAGGCTCACGTAGACCGCAGCGGGCCAATGCACGAACTTCCACGGTACGATACGCGCCACCGCCAGCACGAAGCCGAGTACCAGTCCGCCTAGCATAGAGGACAGGGCGAACAGCAGCGTATAGCCGACGCCCCTGAGCATGGTCGGCGCCGCCTGGCGCAGCAAATCCCAAATTTCCATTTTTGTCGGCAAATAAAAATATCCCCGCAACAGTGCGGGGATATTGGTTTGAAATGAATCCGGACCTTATTGTGCGGTCGGCGGCTTGCTCACGTCAATGCCGAACCATTTGACCGACGCCTGCTTGAAGCTGCCGTCCTTGATGATCTCGGCCAGCGCTTTGTTCAGCGCGGCCTTGAATTGCGGGTTGCCCTTCTGGAACGGGATGCCGATCTTGTCGACGGCGCCGATCGGCGAGCCGCCCTTGAGCGGGAGGTTCGACGATTTCAGCAGGTAGCCGACCAGCAGGCTGTCGTTCAGCGCTGCATCAATGCGGCCGCTGGCCAGGTCGGCCAGGTATTCAGGCGAGCCTGGATAAGTTTTGACCTCGATGCCGGGGACTGCCTTGGCCTTCTGTTCGAAGTTGGTGCCTTGACCCAGGCCGAGTTTCTTGCCCTTCAGGTCTTCCAGGCTCTTGAATTCGCGCTTCTCGTCCTTGCGCACGATCAGCTGGGCGCTCGACAGCGTGTACGGATCGGAGAAGTCGAACGCCTTTTGACGCTCGTCGGTGATGCCAACCTGGTTGATGATGACGTCATACTTGCCGGCGCCCAGGCCTGCCAGGATGCCGCTCCACTCGGTGGTGGTGAATTCTGGCTTGAGGCCCAGCTTGGCAGCCAGCAGTTTGGCGACGTCGACTTCAAAGCCGGTCAGTTCACTGGTCTTCGGATCCTTGAAATTGAACGGCGGGTAGTTGCCTTCCAGCGCCACTTTCAGCGTGCCGCGCGCCTTGACGGTGTCGAGCAGGTCGGCTGCCTGAGCGCCCACAGTGGCGCTGACTGAAACGGCAAGCAGCAGGCCAGCCAGCAACGGGGACAATTTGCGGAATTGAGTGAATGCCATGTCTGTTCCTTTTGGTGTTTTGTATTGATCGGTGGAAATCCGATATGCGAGCAGCTTAATCGTTTTGCAAGCTAAGACCAAAGACATCTACGTAAGAAGTTTATATAGGCTGCTGAAAAGACAAGCTGACGTCGCTGCAACTCCTTGCCGTACTAAAGTACTGCCTGCGTCGCTACACCCAGTCAGCTTGCCTTTCAACAGCCTATAGGCGCACAGGCAGAACTCTTATTACGCGACCAGCTGTTCCAGCGCTTCTTGTTGCGCCAGCCAGTCTTCTTCCAGTTGCTCCAGTTCCTTGGTGCAATAGGCCTGGTCGGTGATCAGTTTTTTCAATTCTTCCTTGTTGGCGGCGTCGTAGATGTCCGGCGCGGCCAGGCGCGCGTCGATGACGGCCTTCTTTTCGTTGCATTTGGCGATCTGTTCTTCCAGTCGCTTGATGCGTGATTCGATCGGCTTTTTCAAACCGGCCAGGCGCTGGCGTTCTTCGGCGTCGAGACGCTTTTGTTCGCGACGGTCGCCGACGGGTGTTGCAGCCGCAAGCGGCTCTGCGGCTTTCCGCTCAATCTTCGGTTCGGCTTTCGGTTTGGCAGCCGCCGCTTGCGCTGCTTCTGCGGCACTGTTTTTGGCGGCCAGTTTGGTTTTGAATAACCAGTCGCGGTAATCGTCGAGATCGCCGTCGAAGGGCTGCAGCTTGCCGTCGGCGACGATCAGGAACTGGTCGGTGGTGGCGCGCAGCAGATGGCGATCATGGGACACCAGGACCAGCGTGCCTTCGAATTGCGCCAGCGCCATGGTCAGCGCTTCGCGGGTTTCCAGGTCCAAATGGTTGGTCGGTTCATCGAGCAGCAGCAGGTTGGGGCGCTGCCAGACAATCAATGCCAGCGCCAGGCGCGCTTTTTCGCCGCCGGAAAACGGCGCGATGCTCGACGACGCCATAGTGCCGTTGAAGTTGAAGCTGCCGAGGAAGTTGCGCAGCTCCTGCTCGCGCACGTCCGGCGCAATGCGCGCCAGGTGCCACAGTGGTGATTCGTCGTGACGCAGCATTTCGACCTGATGCTGGGCAAAGTAACCAATCACCAGGCCTTTGCCGAACTGAGCGGTGCCGGCAATCGGATTCAGTTCGTTGGCGATGGTCTTGATCAGTGTCGATTTGCCGGCGCCATTGACGCCCAGCAGGCCGATGCGCTGACCGGTCTGCAGAGAAAAATCGATGCCGCCGACAATGACTTTTTCGGAGATCTCGTAAGTTTCGGGATCTTCGCTGCGATAGCCGGCGTTGACCTTTTCCATGACCAGCAGCGGATTCGGCGCCGACAGGGGTTCGCGGAACTCAAATGAAAATTCGGCCGCGGCGCGCAAGGGCGCCAGTTCTTCCATCTTCGCCAGGGCCTTCATGCGGCTTTGGGCCTGTCTTGCCTTGCTGGCCTTGGCCTTGAAGCGATCGATGAAGGAGTGCAAATGTGCGCGTTGACGCATCTGCTTCTCGATCATCCCGGCCGCCAGTTCGAGTTGGGCGGCGCGCTGGCGTTCGAAGGCGGAGTAATTGCCGGAATAGCGTTTCAGCTTGCGGTCGTCGATATGCACGATCACGTTGACCACGCCGTCGAGGAAGTCACGATCATGGGAAATGATGATCAGCGTGCCGGCGTAACGTTTGAGCCAGTCTTCCAACCAGATGATGGCGTCCAGATCCAGGTGATTGGTCGGTTCATCGAGCAGCAGCAAATCAGAGGGGCACATCAGCGCCTGCGCCAGATTCAGGCGCATGCGCCAGCCGCCGGAGAAACTCGCGACCGGGCGCTCCATCTGCTCCAGCGTGAAGCCGAGGCCAAGCAACAGTTGTTCGGCGCGTGAGCGCACCGTATAGACGTCGGCATCTGCCAGGGCGGCATACAGTTCGGCGATGTGGTTGCCGTTTTCGGCGCTTTCCGGTTCGGCTTCCGCAGCGGCCAGCTGGGCTTCCAGGCGGCGCAAGGTAACGTCGCCGTCAATCGCGTATTCCACTGCGGGACGGTCCAGCGCCGGGGTTTCCTGGGCGACATAGGCGACACGCCATTTGGTCGGATAGTCGATGTTGCCCTGGTCGGCGTGGAGTTCGCCGCGCAGCATGGCGAACAGGCTGGATTTGCCGGCGCCGTTGGCGCCGATGAGGCCGATCTTGTCACCCGGGTTGAGCGTGAGGTCGACATTCTCCAGCAAGGGTTTAACGCCGCGGGCCAGGGTAACTTGCTGAAAACGAATCATCGTGAAGCTGCAATCAAAAATAAAGAGTTAAGCGAGGTGCTGCAATTGATCTGCCGTCAGCAGGAACACCATGTCATCGCCGGCGCTGGTCGTGACCCAGGTCAGTTCCAGATCGGGGAAAGCGGCTTCGGCGTAGGCGCGCTCGTTGCCGATCTCGACGATCAGCACGCCGTTCGGCGTCAGGCGCTGGGCCGCGCCCTTGACGATTTTGCGCACCAGGTCCATGCCGTCTTTGCCGCCGGCCAGCGCGATTTGCGGCTCCTGCAGGTATTCCTGCGGCAGCTTGCTCATCGAATCCGAATTGACGTACGGCGGATTGCTGATGATCAGGTCGTACTTGCGCGCCGGCAGTTTGGTGTACAGGTCGGACTCGACCAGATTGATGCGGTCGCCCAGGTCGTAGTCGTCGACGTTGCGGCGCGCCACTTGCAGCGCTTCCGGCGAAATGTCGACGGCTTCGACGCGCGCCTGCGGGAAGGCGTCGGCCATCAGGATAGGCAGGCAGCCGGAACCGGTGCACAGGTCGAGGATGTTTTCGACTTGGCCAGGATCCTGCACCCACGGCGAAAAGTGTTCCGGAATCAGTTCGGCGATGAACGAACGCGGCACGATCACGCGTTCGTCGACGAAGAAGCGATAGCCGCCCAGCCAGGCTTCGTTGGTGATGTACGCCGCCGGCACGCGGTCTTCGGTGCGGCGCATGATCACGCGCAGCAGATTGTCGATCTCGCCTTGCAGCAGGCGCGCGTCGAGGAACGGTTCGAGCTGGTCCAGCGGCAGTTTCAGCGTATGCAGGATCAGGTAGGCGGCTTCATCGAAGGCGTTGTTGGTGCCGTGGCCGAAGAACAGCTTCTCTGTATTGAAGCTGGTGATGGCGTAGCGCAGGATGTCGCGCACGGTGGCGAAATTGTTTGGCGTCATGATCGATATTCTCGGTCTGTACATAATGAATAGGGCCCGGCTGGTTGGTTCCGCTGTGGGACTACAGCAGCAGGTTTTCCATGGTGCGGCGATAGATGTTCTTCAGCGGATCGATGTAGCGCACTTCGATGTATTCGTCGATCTTGTGGATGCTGTCATTGGGCGGGCCGAACTCAATCACTTGCGGGCAGATCTGCGCGATGAAACGTCCATCGGAGGTGCCGCCCGTAGTCGACAGTTCAGTGTCGATGCCGGTCTCGGCCTTGATCGCCGATGACAAGGCATCGCTCAGATTGCCGCGCGGCGTCAGGAAGGGCAGGCCGCCGACGGTCCATTTCAGATCGTATTCGAAACCATGCTTGTCGAGAATCGCGTGCACGCGTTGCTGCAGGCCTTCGACCGTACTGGCGGTCGAGAAGCGGAAATTGAAGTCGATGACGACGTCGCCCGGGATCACGTTCGATGCACCGGTGCCGCCGTGGATGTTCGACATTTGCCACGAGGTCGGCAGGTAGTATTCGTTGCCTTCGTCCCACTGCTCTGCGACGAGTTCGGCCAATGCCGGCGCCGCCAGGTGGATGGGATTCTTCGCCAGTTGCGGGTAGGCGATGTGGCCCTGGATGCCCTTGACCGTGAGCTTGCCGGACATGGTGCCGCGGCGGCCGTTCTTGATCATGTCGCCCAGTTGTTTGGCCGATGTCGGTTCGCCGACGATGCAATAGTCGAGCTGTTCGCCGCGCGCCTTGAGCTGGTTGCAGACGATTACGGTGCCGTCGGTGGCCGGACCTTCTTCATCGCTGGTGATCAGGAAACCGATCGAGCCTTTGTGATCCGGATGGGCGGCGACGAATTCTTCGACGGCGACGACCATCGCCGCAATCGACGTCTTCATGTCGGAAGCGCCGCGGCCGAACAGTTTGCCGTCGCGTTGGGTCGGCACGAACGGCGGCGACTGCCACTTGTCGACCGGGCCGGTCGGCACCACGTCGGTATGTCCCGCAAACGCCAGCAGCGGCTGTGCGGTGCCCTTGCGCGCCCACAGGTTGGTAACGTCGCCGGACTGGATGGTTTCGCAGACGAAGCCGAGCGGCGCCAGCAGTTCAGCCAGGCGCGCCTGGCAACCTTTGTCTTCCGGCGTCACGGAGGAGAGGGCGATCAGTTCCTGGGTCAGGGCAAGGGTTTTGCTCATGATGAATTCTTGAAATCAGTTCTTGAAAATCTGTTGATAAAGGTCCGCCGTGAAACCGACTTGCGTCGGCGCGTCGCCGGTGTGCAGCACCGGGCGCTTGACGATGGACGGCAGCTCGACGATCAGCGCCGTGGCGCTGGCGTTGTCGGTGATGCTGGCCTTACGTTCATCGGACAGGCCGCGCCAGGTCGTGCCTTTGCGATTGACCAGCGTGTCCCAGGGGATGTCCTTGAGCCAGGTCTTCACCAGGCTGGCATCGAGACCCGCCTTCTTGAAGTCGTGGAAGGTGTACGCAACGCCGTTGGCGTCGAGCCAGGTGCGCGCCTTCTTGACCGTGTCGCAGTTGGGGATGCCGTAGAGGGTTACTTGCTTGCTCATGGATCAACTCATCCTGTCGTACAAAAAGTGAAGGCCGGCGTCATGCATGCCGGCCATATTTCCTGATTTGCTGCAAAGAAAATTGCCGGCACGCGCCGGCAATTCCTGATGCTGTTAAGCGCCGCGCAGCAGTTCGTTGATCGAGGTCTTCGAACGGGTTTGTGCGTCGACCTTCTTGACGATGATCGCAGCGTACAGGCTGTACTTGCCGTCCTTCGACGGCAGGTTGCCCGGCACCACGACGGAGCCGGCAGGCACGCGGCCGTAATGCACTTCACCGGTTTCACGATCATAAATCTTGGTCGACTGGCCGATGTACACGCCCATCGACAGTACCGAGTTTTCTTCGATGATCACGCCTTCGACGACTTCCGAACGGGCGCCGATGAAGCAGTTGTCTTCGATGATGACCGGACCGGCTTGCACAGGCTCGAGCACGCCGCCGATGCCGACGCCGCCGGACAGGTGGACGTTCTTGCCGATTTGCGCAGCGGAACCGACGGTGGCCCAGGTGTCGACCATCGCGCCTTCATCGACGTACGCGCCGATGTTGACGTAGGACGGCATCAGCACGACGTTCTTGCCGATGAAGGAGCCGTGGCGTGCAACTGCCGGCGGTACCACGCGGAAGCCGCCCTTGGCGAAATCTTCAGCGGTGTAGTTGGCGAACTTGGTCGGGACCTTGTCGTAGAACTGCGGATAGCCGGGGATGCCGGAACCGACCGGAACGTTGTCTTCCAGGCGGAACGACAGCAGGATGGCTTTCTTGACCCATTGGTTGACTTGCCATTGACCGACGCTTTGGCGATCAGCCACGCGCAGGGTGCCTTCGTTCAGGCCGGCGATGACTTCCGCCACGGCGTTGCGAATGTCGGCAGGTGCTGTCTTCGGCGACAGGCTGGCGCGGTCTTCCCACGCCTGATCGATGATTTGCTGGATAGATTGGGTCATCTTGTTTTATCTAGGTTGAAAATGAATAAAAACCGAGGCTTGCTGCATCAATGCTCAAGCGGGGCCTCGGGTGGTGGATGCGAAAGCAGAGAGCAGATTTATGCGGCCGCCAGCTTGCGTGTGAAAGCGACAATACGCTGCGCCGCTTCCAGGCATTCTTCCACTTCGGCGACCAGCGCCATGCGGATGCGCTGCTGGCCCGGATTGACGCCGTTGGACTCGCGCGCCAGGTAACTGCCGGGCAATACCGTGACATTATATTCGGCATAGAGGCGCTTGGCGTATTCCGTGTCGGTGATCGAGGTCAGTTTATCGACCTTGGCCCACAGGTAGAAGCCGGCGTCCGGCAGGGATACGTCCAGTACTTCCTGCAGCAACGGTGTCACCTGGCTGAATTTCTTGATGTACTTGGCACGGTTTTCCTGCACGTGGGTTTCATCGTTCCAGGCGGCAATCGAGGCGTTCTGGATGGACGGGCTCATGGCGCCGCCGTGATAGGTGCGGTACAGCAGGAATTTCTTCAGGATCGCGGCGTCGCCGGCGACGAAGCCCGATCGCATGCCTGGCACGTTGGAACGCTTCGACAGGCTCGAAAAGGCGATCAGGCGATCATAGCCGCGGCCCAGCTTGTGCGCCGCTTCGAGGCCGCCCAACGGAGCTTCTTCCTTGAAATAGATTTCCGAATAGCATTCATCCGAAGCGATCACGAAGCCGTAGCGGTCGGACAGCTCGAACAGTTTCTTCCAGTCATTCAGCGACAGCACGGCGCCGGTCGGGTTGCCCGGCGAGCACAGGAACAGCAGCTTGACGCGCGGCCAGACATCGTCCGGCACCTGGCTGAAATCGGGAGCGAAATTGCGCGCTGGATCGGAATTGACGAAGTAAGGCTGCGCTCCCGACAGATAGGCCGAGCCTTCGTAGATTTGGTAGAACGGATTCGGGCAGATCACCAACGCATCTTTTTGCGACGGATCGACCACGGTTTGCGTCAGCGAGAAGAGCGCCTCGCGCGAACCGTTGACCGGCAGCACCTGCGTGGCCGGATCGATTTTCGGCAAGCCGTAGCGGCGTTCCAGCCAGCCGGCGATGGCGCTGCGCAGCGCTTCCGAGCCGATCGTGGTCGGGTAGGTTGCCAGCCCGGCGAGGTTGTCGGTCAGGGCTTGCTTGATGAATGCCGGAGTCGGATGCTTGGGTTCGCCGATGCCCAGGCTGATGTGCCGATAGTCGGGATTGGGCGTAACGTCGGAAAACAGGTTTTTCAGTTTTTCGAACGGGTAAGGCTGCAGCTTGTCGAGTAATGGATTCACAATGGATTCACGGAGGCGCGTAGCAAGGGTGGGATAGGGCGACATTATACTGATTGTTGCCGGGATGATGCGCTCCGGGCGCTTCGGGCAGGATTGCGGGCAGAGAGTTTTGACAAGCCGGCGAAAAGTACAGATGATGAATGCGCGACAAAAACCACACAGCTGGTTGTCGTACGGCATGTTGGCGGTTGCAGGATCAGGGGGGGCGTCATGAACTTCATTTGCTTACGGCACAGTTCGGGGAAACAGTATTTCCCATTTATTTCCATTTCGATATTTTTTTCAGCTTGCGTGTTCGCGGTCTTCTTGCCGTCGTTGTCCGCCCATGCTCAGTCAAGCTCTGGGCAAACCATATTTATCGGCTTCGCAGGTGGATTGGGCAAAAAAACGCAGTCCAACCTCAGTTACAGCGCCCGCGACGGCGCGCAGATGGCGGTGGACGACGCCAATCAGCGCAAGCTGCAGATCGGAGGCCGGCCTGCGTTCTTCAAGTTGCTGGTGGCGGACGACCAGTCCGATGTGAACTTTGCGCGCGTCACCGCCAAGTCTTTCGTGGCTTCAGGCGTGGTCGGGGTGATCGGACATAACACGACCGACACCAGCGTCGCTGCAGCGCCCATCTATGCCGAGGCGGGCATTCCCCAATTGTCCCCGACCTCCACCGGACGGCAATTTACGCAAGGCGGCTATCGCACCGTGTTCCAGCTGTTGGGCCATAGCGATATCACTTCAATTCACCTGGCCAAGGTCTCCCTTGAGATGCTGAAAGCCAGGCGCATCGCCGTGATCGACAACGGCACCGCGCTCGGAGCGGCGCTGGCCGATGTGTTCGTCCGTCAAGTTAAGCAGGACGGCGGTCTGGTGGTGGTCCGGGATACGGTCAACAGCAAGACCTCCGATTTCAATGCTGTACTGTCACGCGTGAAAAACGAGGGCGCGGATTTGCTGTTCTTTACCGGTGTTGGGCCGCAGGCAATCGCGTTCTCGCAGCATTGCCAGCGCCTTGGTATCAATGCCACGCTGTTGCTGAGCGGCGGCGCGGTCAATCTGGAGTTCCCCGACAGTGGCCCGTATCCGGAGGGAACGCATTTGCTGCTGCATGGATTGCCGGTCGAATCGCGACCTGGTTATGCGCAATTCGAAAAAATCTACAACAAGAAATTCGACTCCCCTCTGACGGCCTACGCCATTTTTTCATACGATGCGGTCGGCATGTTGATCGAGGCGCTGCGCAAGAACAACTCGCTTGATCCGAAGGCAGCGATGGAAACCTTGCACAACATGCAATACAAAGGCATGTCAGGAACGGTTTCGTTCGCAATCGACGGCAGCCAGAACAATCCTCCCTATACCTTGTATCGCGTGTCTCAGCGCAAGTGGCAGGTGACCCGCACCTTCGGAGGCTGATGCTGCGGCGGCGCAGCAAATTGAACAATCGCAGGTGGGAAACGGCGCTGTTCGCCTGATGTACTTGCTACAAAGTAAGCTATCGTGCGCAGTCCAACAATAAATCTCCCCAAATTCGGACTGAACGGAGTTGCAAGTATGAAAACATTAAAGTCGAAACTGTTGCTGGCGCTGGTCGTCATGTGGATCGGCCTGCTGGTGCTGGCGACGTGGTCGGCGCTCAATACGCGGCAGAACATGATCAACGAGCGCGAGGCGGGACTCAAGCGCGTCGTTGAAACGGCCGAAGGCATCCTGAAGAGTTACGCTGCGGAGGTCGCTGCCGGCAAGACCTCGCTGGCCGATGCCCAGAAGCAGGCATTGGAACGCATCGCCGCGATGCGTTACGACAATGACAACTATATTTTTGTCTTTGATTCCAAACCGGTAGTGTTGATGCACCCGACCAACAAGAACGTGGTCGGCAAGAACGTCGGCGATCGCAAGGACAGCGACGGCAAGCTGTACTACGTCGAGATGGTTAAGGTCGGCAAGGCGCAGCAGCGCGGCTACGTCAATTACATGGGACGCCTGCCGGGAGCCGATGACACCAATCGCACGCAGAAAGTCAGCTACCTGATCTATTACCAGCCGTGGGACTGGCTGCTGGTGTCGGGCGTGTTCCTCAACGATGTTGAAAGCGATTTCTACAAGAACCTGCTGAAGCTGGCCGGCATCCTGATCGTGGTCGGCGTCGCGGTGTCGGCGATGATGCTGGCGATCATCCGCAACATCACGCGCAGCCTCGGTGGCGAACCGGCTTATGCGGTCGGCGTGGCGTCGCGCATTGCGTCCGGCGACCTGACCATGGCGATCAAGACGCGGGCGGGAGACAAGGCCAGCCTGCTGTATGAAATGAGCGTGATGCGCGAGCGATTGTCCTCGGTGATCGGCGGCATCCGCACCGGCACCGACTCCATCGACACCGGCGCCAAGGAAATCGCCGCCGGCAACATGGATCTGTCCTCGCGCACCGAAGAGCAGGCCGCGTCGCTGGAAGAAACCGCGTCGAGCATGGAAGAACTCACCTCGACCGTGAAGCAGAACGCCGACAATGCGCGCCAGGCCGGGCAACTGGCCAACACGGCGTCCGACATTGCACGTCGCGGCGGCGATGTGGTGGGGCAGGTGGTTGACACCATGCAAGGCATTACGGAAAGCTCGCGCAAGATCGCAGACATCATCGGCGTGATCGACGGCATTGCGTTCCAGACCAACATCCTCGCGTTGAATGCGGCGGTGGAAGCGGCGCGCGCCGGAGAGCAGGGGCGCGGATTCGCGGTGGTGGCTTCCGAAGTGCGCAGTCTGGCCCAGCGCAGCGCGCAGGCGGCCAAAGAAATCAAGCATCTGATCGATGATTCCGTAGCGCGCGTCGACAGCGGTTCGGAGCTGGTCCAACGCGCCGGCCAGACCATGGGCGAGGTGGTCGACGCCGTACAGCGCGTGACCGACATCATGGGCGAAATTTCATCGGCGACCGAAGAGCAAAGCAGCGGCATCGGTCAGGTCAACCTGGCGATTACGCAAATGGATCAGGCCACGCAGCAGAATGCCGCGTTGGTCGAACAGGCCGCTGCGGCGGCCGGTTCGCTGGAAGAGCAGGCGCGCAGGTTGAAGGATGCCGTGGCATTCTTCCAGACGGACGGTGTTACCGCTGTGCCGGTGGTCCGGGAGGCTGCACCGGCAGCGCGGGTCGCGCCGAAGGCTGCTCCTGTCGCAGCGCCACGCAAGGCTGCTGCCGTTGCACGGGTCCCGGCAACGCCGAAATCCGCGTCGCCCAAGTCGTCCCCGGCTGACGACGGTGACTGGGAAACCTTTTAAGGACCCGCGTTTGAAGCCAGGCGACCACGGCTTGCCCGAGCAATCGGGCAGGCCGTTTGTTTTGGCGATCTCCGCGCAGCCGCGCCAATTGAGCGGTTTCCCCTCTCGGAATGTTATGATACCGGGCTATTGCGGGCGAATATGCCTGCCTCCGTCAAACTCTGTGAAACTGTAGATAACGTGCGCTTAAATTCCATTAAATTGTCAGGATTCAAGTCTTTCGTCGATCCGATGAATTTCCAGGTGCCGGGACAGCTGGTGGGCGTGGTGGGGCCCAACGGTTGCGGCAAGTCCAACATCATTGACGCCGTGCGCTGGGTGCTGGGCGAATCGAAAGCTTCCGAACTCCGCGGCGAGTCCATGCAGGACGTCATTTTCAACGGCTCCACCAATCGCAAGCCGGCCGGGCGTGCTTCTGTCGAACTGGTGTTCGACAACGCCATGGGCAAGGCGGCCGGCCAATGGGGCCAGTACGCCGAAATCGCCGTCAAGCGCACTCTCACGCGCGACGGCACCTCGTCGTATTACATCAACAATCAGGCGGTGCGCCGCCGCGACATCCAGGACATCTTCCTCGGCACCGGCCTCGGCCCGCGCGCTTACGCGATCATCGGCCAGGGCATGATTTCGCGCATCATCGAAGCGCGTCCAGAAGAACTGCGCATCTTCCTCGAAGAAGCCGCCGGCGTGTCGAAGTACAAGGAGCGCCGCCGCGAAACCGAAAATCGCCTGCACGACACCCGCGAAAATCTGACGCGCCTGGAAGACATCCTGCGCGAGCTCAACACCAATCTCGAAAAGCTGGAAGCGCAAGCCGCCGTCGCCAAGAAGTTCAACGAGCTCACAGGCGACCAGGAAGAGAAGCAAAAGCTGCTGTGGCTGCTGCGCAAGAACGAAGCCAAGGCCGAGCAGGAAAAATTCTTCCGCGAAATCGAACGCGCGCAAATCGATCTGGAAGAGCAGACCGCCAAGCTGCGCCATGTCGAAACCGAGCTGGAGCACATGCGCCAGGCGCATTACGGCGCCGGCGATCGGTTGCATACGGCGCAAGGGCATCTGTACCAGACCAATTCCGAAATCGGCAGCCTGGAAGCGCAGATCAAGTTCGTCATCGAATCGCGCAACCGCCTGCAATCACAACTCAATTCGCTCACTGCGCAGCGCGACCAGTGGCAGCGCCAGGGGACACAGCACCAGGACGACCTGGCCGAAGCCGAGATCCAGCTTGAAGAGCAGGGCATGCGCGTCGAGCAGGCGCAGCAGGCCGTGCAGGACGGCAACGACAAGGTGCCGACGCTGGAGCAGGCATGGCGCGAAGCGCAACTCAAGACCACTGAGTCGCGCGGCAAGATCATGCAAATCCAGCAGCAGATCGAACTGGAATCGGCGCATCAGCGCAACGCTTCCAACATTCTCTCAGGCCTGGCGGTGCGCCGCGAGCGTCTGATGCAGGAAAAGAGCGGCCTGAACATGCCTGACGACGCTCACTTGTCCAATCTCAAGTTGCAGCTGGAAGAGAAGCAAGCCGCGCTGGAAGAAGCCTCCATGTACCTCGAAGAGGCGCAGGAACAACAACCGAAGCTGGAAGAAGAACGCCGCACCGCGCAGGAACTGGTCAGCAAGGAAACCTCCGACCTGGCGCAACTTGAAGCGCGCCAATCGGCGCTCAAGCAATTGCAGGAAAGCGTGCAGACGCAAGGCAAGGTGCAGCCTTGGCTGGAAAAGCACGAACTGGCCAACCTGCCGCGCCTGTGGCAGAAGCTGCACATCGACGCCGGCTGGGAAACCTCGCTGGAATCGGTGTTGCGCGAGCGCATGTCAGCGCTGGAAGTATCGAACCTGGACTGGGCCAAGGCATTCTTCAACGACGCACCGCCGGCCAAGCTGGCGCTGTTCGCGCCGAATCCGGGAGCCGCTCCTGCCGAACCGGCGCCGAACGGCCTGAAGCCATTCATCAATTTGCTGCAACTCAACGATCCGGGTTTGCGCGCGCTGATGCAGGACTGGCTGCACAACGTCTTCATCGCCGACGACACCGCCAGCGCGTTCGTCGATCGCAACAAGCTGCCGGCCGGCGCCTTCTTCGTGACCAAGCAAGGCCACGTGGTCAGCCAGTCGAGCGTGCGTTTCTACGCCTCCGATTCGGAGCAGGACGGCATGCTGGCGCGTCAGCAGGAAATCGAGAACCTCACCAAGCAGCAGCGCGCCCAATACATGCTGGCTGAGGAAGCCAAGTCGCGCGCTGTGCGCGCCGACGCCGCCGTGACCGGCGCCACCCAGCGCCTGCAGGAGCTGCGCCAACGCGTCGCGGGCCTGACTCAGGCGGTGCACAACCTGCAGATCGAAGTGATGAAGCTGTCGGAAGTGCAGGAACGCTTCAACCAGCGCAGCACGCAGATTGTCGCCGACCTCGCCGAAATCGAAATGCAGGAAGTCGAGCAGCAACAGATCAAGGCTGAGTCCGAAGCCAAGTTCGAACAGCTCGACATCGAGCTGGCCGAGCTGCAGGAGTCGCATGAAAATGGCCAGACCGATTACCTGAGCAAAGAACAGCAACTCAACGACGCGCGCCAGCGTCTGCGCGAACTGGAGCGCGCAGCACAGGAAGCGGAGTTCTCCGAGAAGTCGCAACGCAACAAGATCGACGAACTCAAGCGCAGCATCGCGACCGCGCTGGAACAGGCGGCGCAATTGTTTGCCAGCATGCAACAGGGCAGCCTGGAACTGGAAAGCCTCGACGACCAGGCCGCGCAAGCCGGCTTGCAATCACTGCTGGACAAGCGCACCGACCAGGAGCGCGCGCTGGCCGATGCCCGTCATGAACTCGACCAGTTGTCGCAACAGTTGCGCCATCATGAAGAGGCGCGACTGCAAGCCGAGCGCAGCTTGCAACCGCAGCGCGACCGCATCACCGAACTGCAGTTGAAGGAACAGGCCGCGCGCCTGAACCAGGAGCAATACACCGAGGCACTGGCCAACACCCAGGCCGACGAAGCGGCGCTGGCCGAGAAGCTGACCGATGACATGCGTCCGTCCTACCTGCAAGGCGAAGTGACCCGCCTGACCAATGCCATCGCGGCGTTGGGCGCGGTCAACCTGGCCGCATTGGACGAACTGGCGACGGCGTCGGAGCGCAAGAACTTCCTCGACGCCCAGCACGCCGATCTCAACGAAGCGATCACCACGCTGCAGGACGCCATCCACAAGATCGACATCGAAACCCGCGGCTTGCTGCAGGACACTTTCGACAAGGTCAACGGCCACTTCGCAGAATTGTTCCCGATCCTGTTCGGCGGCGGCCAGGCCAAGCTGATCATGACCGGCGACGAAATCCTCGACTCTGGCGTGCAAGTCATGGCGCAACCGCCCGGCAAGAAGAATGCGACGATTCACCTGCTGTCCGGCGGTGAAAAGGCGCTGACGGCGACCGCGCTGGTGTTCTCGATGTTCCAGCTCAATCCGGCGCCGTTCTGCCTGCTGGACGAAGTGGACGCGCCGCTCGACGACGCCAACACCGAACGCTTCTGCAACATGGTTAAGCGCATGTCGTCGAATACCCAGTTCCTGTTCATCTCGCATAACAAGATCGCGATGGAAATGGCCAACCAGCTGATCGGTGTGACCATGCAGGAGCAGGGCGTGTCGCGCATCGTGGCGGTCGACATGGAAGCGGCGGCCAACTTCACGTCGGAGGTGCAGGCGGCTTAGGCCGTCCGGTTTGCACGCGGCACCTTGCGCGCGAGCTGCGAATTCCGGCGCTGATGCGCCGTTTTTCACAGGCTGGACAGCTTGACAAGCCCAAGGGGGAACACTACCCTGAACAGCTTGTCATACAAGGGCTTTAGCGGGACTTCAGCGCTGCTGTTGCAAAGCGATCCAGACAAAGAATAACAAGACGGTAATGGCGGACCAGACGTACATCTGCTGCTGTACGGATTATTCAGGAAGCAATTGAACGCCGTGTGCCGTCGACTATCAGGAATCCACAAAGACCAGTTATGACCAGTTTTACTGAACTGAAAACAGTTGATGTTCGCCGCGCAGCCCTTTCGGGCGATATGGCATCGGCAGCAACAACTTCAATCACCGTAGTGAAGGCTGGCGCCGGCAATGCCGCAGCGCGCCTCGCTTCCAAGAAAAATTCCAGGGTGCATTCGGCATGACAGACCTCCAGACCAGCCTGATCGTCATCGGCGGCGTGATCGTCGTGGGCGTGATTTCCTACAATAAATGGCAGGAGCACAAGACGCGCAAGACCGTCGAGCGTGCGTTTTCGTCTGATCACGACGATGTGCTGATGAACGCCGACAGTGCGACGCAGCCGCTTGCACCGGCCAAGCCGACGGCGAAGAGCGCGCCGGCTGCAGCCGTGTCGCCGTCGTTCCAGACTGCGCCGGCACCGACAGCACCTGCTGCGAAGTCGCCGCTGTCAATGTATGACGACGATGATCGCATTGAGCCAGAGCTTTACCAGATGCCTGAACGCCGGCCGCAAGTGCCGGCGCCCGAGCAGCAGCCGATTACGCCGCCGGTCACCGAAGCGGATCTTGATACGCCGGTTGAACCCTACCTGTCGATCGATACACCGCTCGACAGCCATGACGACTATCTGGCCGATCCGTTGAACGTCGACAATCTGAATACCGACCTGAGCCATGTCGAAGCCACGCTCAACGACACCGAGATGTTTGCCGGTGAACAAGTGCAGCAAGCGCCGGCAGCCCCGCAGCGAGAATTGCCGGTCGACGAACTGGTCGACTGCATCATCCCGATTGCACTTGAAGTCGCGGTGCGCGGTGAGAAGTTGTTGCCCGGCGTGCAGAACCTGCGCCATGTTGGCAACAAGACCGTGAATTTTGTCGGTCGCACCACGGAAGGCGAGTGGGAGCCGATCGGTCACGGCAGTTCCTACAATGCCTTGCTGGCCGGCGTGCAACTGGCCAATCGCAACAACGCGCTCAACGAACTTGAATATTCCGAACTGATCGTGCGTTTGCGCGAATTCACCGACGCGGTCGGCGCCGAGCCGGAAATCCCCGACATGATTGACGTGATGAAGACGGCGCAGGCGCTGCACCAGTTCATCATGGATCATGACGTCCAGCTGGGCGTCAATGTCCGCTCCAACGGCGCGCCATGGAACGTCACCACCTTGCTGGCAGCCTTGACCCGCCAGGGCTTTGATCGCCGCACCGATGGCCATCTGGTGATGCAGGACGGCGAAGGCGAAGTGCTGTTCTCGATGTCGACCAACGTTACCGGCGCAGCCGAGACCACCGACCGCCTCACGCTGTTGCTGGATGTGCCGCGCGTCGGCCCGGCCCGCGACGGTTACGGCGCCATGATCGCCTGTGCGCGCTCGCTGGCTATGCGCCTGGGCGGCACCGTGGTCGACGACAGCGATCAGTTGCTGTCCGACGCCGCATTGAGCGATATTGCCGAACAGGTCGGCGCGTTCTACAGCGCCATGGAATCTGCTGAAATCCCGGCCGGCTCCAAGCGCGCGATGCGCCTCTTCAGTTAAGCTTGCGCGCTACTTTTTGAGCGCTCCTACCATGCACCCAGATTCACATTCAGCACCCGCAGCGCCAGGCGACTGGCGCGTGCGGGCGGCTTGGCTCAAGGCGGCGTTGGACCGTCACAACCACGCCTACTACGTGCTCGACAATCCCAGCATACCCGACGCCGAATACGACAAGCTTTTCCACGAGTTGCAGGCGCTGGAAACAGAACATCCCGAACTGGCCGCCAGTGACTCGCCTACCCAGCGCGTCGGCGGTGCGCCGTTGCCGCAATTCGAGCAGGTTCGCCACTCGATTCCGATGCTGTCGCTGGGCAACGGCTTCGACGACGAAGACATCATCGCCTTCGACAAGCGCGTCAAGGACGGCTTGTCTTCCGAGACGGACATTGATTACGCCACCGAACTGAAATTCGACGGTCTGGCCATCAGCCTGCGTTACGAGGATGGCTTGCTGGTCGGCGCGGCCACGCGCGGCGACGGCACCACGGGTGAAAACGTTACCGCCAACATCCGCACCGTGCGCGCCATTCCGTTGCGCCTGCACGGCGACAGGGCGCCGCAGGTGCTGGAAGTGCGCGGCGAAGTGCTGATGTACAAGAGCGATTTCGCCCGGCTTAACCAGCGTCAACGCGACGCCGGGCAGAAGGAGTTCGCCAACCCGCGCAATGCGGCTGCGGGCAGCCTGCGCCAGCTTGACTCAAGAATCACGGCACAGCGCACCTTGCGGTTTTTTGCCTACGGCATCGGCGTGCTGGAAGGCCAGCCCATGCCTGCGTCGCATTCGGCATTGCTCGACTGGTACTCGGAACTGGGTCTGCCGGTTTGCAAGGAACGGGCGGTGGTACAGGGCGCCGAAGGTTTGCTGAAGTTTTACCATGGCATCGGCGCCAAGCGCGCCGAGTTGCCTTATGAAATCGACGGCGTGGTCTACAAGGTCGATCGTCTTGAACAGCAGCAGCAACTCGGTTTCGTGTCGCGTGCGCCGCGGTTTGCGCTGGCGCATAAATTCCCGGCGCAGGAAGCGCTGACCGTGGTGCAAGGCATCGAAGTGCAGGTCGGCCGCACCGGCGCGATCACGCCTGTGGCGCGATTGGCTCCCGTGTTCGTCGGCGGCGTGACTGTCACCAACGCGACGCTGCACAACGAAGACGAAGTGCGCCGCAAGGATATCCAGATCGGCGACACCGTGATCGTGCGCCGCGCCGGCGACGTGATCCCGGAAGTGGTCGCCTATGTACCGGAGGCGCGCCCGGCCGATGCCAGGCAGTTTGAAATGCCGAAGACGTGTCCGGTATGCGGCTCCGAGATTATTCGTCTTGAGGATGAAGCGATCGCGCGCTGTTCCGGCGGCTGGGTCAAATGCTCGGCACAACGCAAGGGCGGCCTGCAGCATTTTGCCTCGCGCCGCGCGATGGATATCGAAGGCCTGGGCGATCAACTGATCGAACAACTGGTCGACAAGAACGTCATCACCACGGCAGCTGATTTGTATCGGCTCGGTCTGAGCGCGCTGGCCGAGCTCGATCGCATGGCTGAGAAGTCTGCGCAAAACGTGCTCGACGCACTGGAAAAATCCAAGTCGACCACGCTGGCGCGTTTTATCTACAGCCTTGGCATTCGCCATGTCGGGGAAGCCACCGCGAAGGAGCTGGCACGCCACTTTGGCAATATGGACGCGGTGCTGGCCGCAAACGAAGAACAATTGCTGGAAGTTGCCGACGTCGGTCCGGTCGTGGCGCGCTCCATCGTCAGCTTCTTTTCGGACAGTCTGAACGTGGAGCTGGTGAATCAGTTGCGTGCGGCCGGCATCCATTGGAACGAAGGAGCAGGCATCGAGATCCAGGCCAAGACGCTGGCCGGAAAGACGTTCGTGCTGACCGGCACCTTGCCGACGCTGACCCGCGACGAGGCGGCGCAGATGATCGAAGCGGCCGGCGGCAAGGTCAGCGGCTCGGTCTCGAAGAAGACCGGCTACGTGGTGGCCGGCGCCGATGCCGGCAGCAAACTGGCCAAGGCCGAAGAGCTGGGCATCGCCATCCTCGACGAGGACGGCCTGCAGGCGCTGATCAGAACCGGCCCTCAAGACAGTCAGGAAATGGCTGCCGCAGAATAATCGGCGATACTGGACGATAATCACGACATGCATCGTGTGCCAGGCGTCCGGCGCCACGTGAACACATTCCATATTTATCGGGAGCAGCAATGACCAAGAGAATCAAGAAAGCAGTATTTCCTGTCGCCGGCCTGGGCAGCCGCTTCCTGCCGGCCACCAAGGCGCAGCCGAAGGAAATGCTGCCCATCGTCGACAAGCCGCTGATCCACTATGCGGTGGAAGAAGCGGTCGCTGCGGGCATCACCGAAATGGTATTCATCACCGGCCGCAACAAGCGCGCCATCGAAGACCATTTCGACAAGGCCTATGAACTCGAAGCCGAGCTCGAAGCCGCCGGCAAGCAACAATTGCTGGACATCGTTCAGAACGTGATTCCGAAGAGCGTCACTTGCATCTTCATCCGTCAATCTGCGCCGCTGGGCCTGGGACATGCAGTGCTGTGCGCGCGCCCCGTGGTCGGCGACGAACCTTTCGCAGTGCTGCTGGCGGACGATTTCATGGACGTGGGGCCGGGTCAGAAACCGGTGATGGCGCAGATGACTGAAGTCTACGAACGCGAAGGCCTGAGCCTGCTCGCCGTGCAGGACGTGCCGCGCAGTGATACCAAACAATACGGCATCGTCAGCGCCACCGCGTATCAGCCCAACCTCGAACGCGTCAACGGCATCGTCGAAAAGCCGGCTCCGGATGTGGCGCCGTCGACGCTGGCGGTGGTCGGACGCTATGTGCTGAACAACCGGATCTTTGAATACCTGGAGACTATCGGCAAAGGTGCCGGAGGCGAGATCCAGCTGACCGACGGTATCGCTGCGCTGATGCACGCGCAAACCGTGCTGGCGTATCGCTACGAAGGCCAGCGTTACGACTGCGGTTCCAAACTCGGTTATCTCAAGGCGACGGTCGCGATGGGAATGAAGCATGCAGAGACCGGCGCGGCATTTACCGAGTACCTGAAACAGCTCGGCATTAATTCCTGAATCAGAGCAGGGAGGAAGGATCTACATGGCTATTCGTGAAATTCTGAAAATGGGTGATCCGCGCCTGCTGCGTCAGGCCGAGCCGGTGCAGCAATTCGGCACGCCGGAGATGGATGTGCTGATTGCCGACATGTTTGAGACCATGCGCGCGGTCAACGGAGCAGGTCTGGCGGCGCCGCAAATTGGCGTCAATCTGCAACTGGCGATTTTCGGTTTCAAGAAGAACTTGCGTTATCCCGATGCGCCCGAAGTACCTGAAACTGTATTGATCAATCCTGTCCTGACACCGTTGAGCGACGAACAGGAAGAGGGCTGGGAAGGTTGTTTGTCGGTACCGGGGCTGCGCGGCGTGGTGCCGCGCTGGAGTCGCTTGCGTTACGAGGGCGTGGACGAAAAAGGCAATCGCATCGACCGCACCGTCGACGGTTTCCATGCGCGCGTGGTGCAGCATGAATGCGATCACCTGATCGGCGTGCTGTATCCGATGCGGATCAAGGATTTCTCGCGCTTCGGGTTCACCGAGGTCATGTTCCCTGAATTGGATCCGAACGACGACGATTGAGCCGGTTAGCCCGGATCGCCGGAGAACTTCAATACCTTCGGCACAAAAAGAAAATCGCGTATGAAGCCGGACTTCATACGCGATTTTTTATTGCCGGTCAGCGCAGACTACGCCCGATTCAGCCCTCAGCCACGCGCTTGCCGATATGCACCAGCGCTTCTTCGATCTGGTCAATCAGGATCAGGCACAGTTCGCCTTCCTTGAGCGAAGCCAGCGCCGTATCGATGGCGAGGAACTCACCATAGACCTCCTTGGTGACGGTCGTGCGGCGTGCGTTGGCCAGGCCCTGGCGCAGCAAGGCCAGCACTTCGCCGTCGGCGCGTCCGCGCTGGCATTGATCCTGATAGAGCACGACTTCGTCGAAGGCGTCGCCGAGGATTTCGGTTTGCTGACAGATGTCGATGTCGCGACGGTCGCCGGCGCCGCTGATTACTACCGAGCGACGTTTAGCGGGAATACTTTCCACGGCCTTGACCAGCGCGTTGATGGCGTCCGGATTATGGCCGTAATCGGCGATCACGGTGGCGCCGCGGTAGTCGAACAGATTGAAGCGGCCGGGCGCGGTGCCGACGTCGCTGATGAAGGTGCGCAAGCCTGCGCGCACGATGTCCCAATCAAGACTCAGTGCCCACGCCGCACCGACCGACGCCATGGTGTTTTCCACCTGGAAGCCGATGCCGCCGTTGCGGGTCAGCGGAATGTCCTTGAGTGCGAGGCGGATTTCCTGCTCACCTTGCGCCGCCACGATGTCGTTGCCGTCGCGGTAGACCACGCGATGGCCCTGAGCGCGATGCGTCGCCATGATCGGATGGGTCGGGTCGAGTGCAAAGAAGATGACTGCACCGGGGCAGGATGGCGCCATGCTCGACACCATGGTGTCTGCGGCGTTGAGTACTGCGTAGCCGGTCGGTGCAACGTTTTCAACGATCACTCGCTTGACCACCGCCAGGTCTTCAACCGTGCTGATATAGCTCAGGCCGAGATGGTCGCCCATGCCGATGTTGGTCACGACGGCAACGTTGCAGCGATCGAAGCCGAGGCCTTCGCGCAGTACGCCGCCACGCGCGGTTTCCAGCACGGCAGCGTCGACGTCGGGATGGAACAGCACGTTGCGGGCGCTGCGCGGACCACTGCAGTCGCCGGTGTCGGTGCGTTGATTGTCAATGTAGACGCCGTCGGTATTGGTCATGCCGACGCGCAAGCCCTTTTGCGCCAGCAGGTGCGTGATCAGGCGCACGGTGGTGGTCTTGCCGTTGGTGCCGGCTACGGCGACTACCGGAATGCGCGCGTCGTCGCCGTCGGCGAACATGGTCGAGACGATGGCATCGCCGACCGCACGGCCCTTGCCGTAAGAGGGGGTGAGGTGCATGCGCAGGCCGGGAGCAGCGTTGACTTCGACGATGCCGCCTTCCTGTTCTTCCAGCGGTGCGTGCACGCTGTTGCAGACGATGTCGACGCCGCAGATGTCGAGGCCGACCATCTGTGCTGCGGCGACTGCGCGTGCGGCCAGTTCCGGATGCACATCGTCGGTGACGTCGGTAGCGGTGCCGCCGGTGGACAGGTTGGCGTTGTTGCGCAGGACTATGCGCGCGCCTTGCGGCGGGATCGACTCAGCGTCGTAATTTTGCTTGGACAAAGTCGCAAGCGCAATATCGTCGAAACGGATCTTGGTCAGCGACGTGGCGTGACCATCGCCGCGCAGCGGATCGCTGTTGACGGTGTCGACAAGTTGGCGGATGGTGTGCACGCCGTCGCCGATGACTTGCGGCGGGTCGCGGCGGGCGGCGGCGACCAGGGTCTTGCCGATCACCAGCAGGCGGTAATCGTGGCCTGGCAGATAGCGCTCGACGATGATTTCATCGCTGATTTTGACGGCGGCGTTGAAGGCGGCGACGATTTGTTCGTGGCTGCTGATGTTGACCGCGACGCCTTTGCCCTGATTGCCGTCGCGCGGCTTGATGACCACCGGTGCGGCGATTTCCTGCGCTGCGGCCCAGGCGTCCTCGACGGTCTCCACCACGCGCCCGTTCGGCACCGGCACGCCGGCGGCGTTGAGCAGCATTTTGGTCAGTTCCTTGTCCTGCGCGATCGATTCGGCGATGGCGCTGGTGTTGCTGGTCTCGGCGGCCTGGATGCGTTTCTGGCGGCTGCCCCAGCCGAATTGCACCATGCTGCCGTCGGTCAGGCGACGGAACGGAATGCCGCGTTTGACCGCGGCGGCGACGATGGAGCCGGTGCTGGGGCCAAGACGCACATCTTCGTCCAGTTCTCGCAGACGCGCCAATGCATCGGCCAGGTCGAATGGTTTGTCATTGAGGGCGGCGTTGCACAGTTCCTGCGCCAGTTCGAAAGCGAGGCGGCCGACGGCTTCTTCGCTGTATTCGACGATGACCTGGTACACGCCTGCTTCAACTGTTGGTACGGTGCGGCTGAAAGTCACCGGGCAACCAGCCTGTGATTGCAGGCCGAGTGCGGCGGCTTGCAGCGCATGCGCCATGGAGACGGCCTTGATTTCACCGGCCGGTTGCAGGAAGCCGATGTGCGGGAAGCGCGCGCGCAGGCGCACTTCAAATCCCGGCATGCCTTCGATGGCGCGCTCGACCTCGGGGCACGAGACGATGGCTTCGATCGCAGTATGCCTGCTCCAGAGGTTAGGGCCGCGCAGTACGCGAATACGTGAAACGTCCATCAACAAGTCTTCCTGAATGTGTCTGTTTTAAGTTTCTTGACCGGAGTCCGGCCTTGCTTTGGGCTGCCTTGAAACGATCCGTTTCAAACCGTCTGCGCTTTGCGCTTCTTGCCTTGCTCTTCCGCCTGCTCGGTGCCGAACAATTCGATGCCCGCGCGGATCAGGTCGGCCGTGATGCCCAGGGCCCAGGTCGCAGCGACTGCCGCCAGCACGTTCTCGATCTGGAAGCCGACGGCGCCGCCGCCGGTAATCGGGATCGCCGTCACGGTGCTGACGCGGACTTCCTTGTCGCCGGTGGCCTGGATGACGTCGCCGTTGCGCACGAAGACGCCGCGCTTGCCTTGTTTCAGATGCTCGGTCATGACCGGCGCCTGGCTGTCGACCGCGAAGAAAATCACTTCACCGTCGCACAGGCCGGCCATGTCGGCGACCAGCGGATCTTCGGCGTTGAGCACCGCGACGCCGTCCGGCAGCACGACGTCGACCTGAGTGCGCTTGACCTTGGTGGCCAGTTGCTCGGCATTGTCGATGTAGTACTCGGGCAGGCTGTCGGCTGGGTCGATGTTGGTGACCACACCGACCTGGCAGCGATCGTAGGCGAGGCCTTCGGACAGGATCGAGACGCTGCCGTTTTCAAACACGGCGGCTTCGACGGCACGGTTGAGCAGTACGCGGTGAGCCGCACCCCAGTTGGCGCGATTGCCTTTTTCAACCAGGCGGTGGCCGAGATAGAGACCGTCACCGCATGCCAGGCCGACATGTTTGCCGCTGAGGTCGATGATGCGTGCGACCAGGCGGGCGATAGTGGTCTTGCCGTGGGTACCGGTGATGCCTACGATGGGGATACGGCCGGTGTCTTCGGGCTTGAACAGGTGTTCGACGATGGCCTGGCCGACTGGGCGAGGCTTGCCTTCGGAGGGCTTCAGGTGCATCAGCAGGCCGGGGCCGGCGTTGACTTCAACGATGGCGGCGCGCTGTTCATCGAGCGGACGCGAAATGTCTTCGGCCACCAGGTCGACGCCGGCGATGTCGAGCCCGACCACGCGCGCCGCCAGCGCTGCCGTCGCGGCGACGCTGGGGTGAACCTGATCGGTGACGTCGATGGCAACGTTGCCATTGCGGAGCAACAAAACCTTTTTGCCGTTCGGCGGCACCGAGTTCGCGGTCAGCCCCTGGCGTTCCAGTTCAAGACGGGCAGCCGGCTCCCGGTCGAGGATGACCGGGTTCAGCGGGTGTTCTTCCAGATCGCCGCGGCGGGGGTCCATGTTGACCACATCGATCAGTTGCGAAATGGTCGAGGTGCCGTCGCCGACAACGAAGATCGGCTCGCCCCGCGCGGCGGCAGCCAGCTTGCCGCCGACGATCAGCAGGCGATGTTCGTTGCCGCGGATGAAACGTTCAACCAGTACGCTGCTGCCTTCTTCCAGCGCAGCTTTATAGGCGGTTTCCACCTCGGCCTGGGTATTGAGGTCGATGAAGACGCCGCGGCCGTGGTTGGCGTCGGATGGCTTGACGACCACCGGCAGGCCGATGTCTTCGGCGGCTTCCCAGGCGTCGGCCGGGCTGTCGACGATGCGGCCTTCGGGAATGGCGACGCCGCAGGATTGCAGCAATGTCTTGGTCAGATCCTTGTCGCGCGAGATGCTTTCGGCGATGGCGCTGGTCTGGTCGGTTTCTGCGGTCCAGATGCGGCGCTGCTTGCAGCCGTGTCCGAGCTGGACCAGATTGCCTTCCGACAGACGAATGGATGGGATGCGGCGCTCGTCGGCGGCGTCCACGATGCAGGCGGTGCTGGGACCGAGACACAGCGAATCGACCATATCGCGCAGTTTTTCGATCGTCGCGTCGACGTCGAACGGCTTGTCTTCGATGGCGGCCATCACCAGATCGCGGCCGGCGTAGAGGGCGGCGCGGGTGACTTGTTCGTGGCGGGCACGGACGACGACTTTGTAGACGCCGCGTACCGAGGTTTCACGCGCTTTGCCGAAACCGCCGGGCAGGCCGGCCAGGTTTTGCAGCTCGAGCGTGACGTGTTCCATGATGTGGCCGGGCCAGGTGCCTTCTTTCAGGCGCTGCAAAAAGCCGCCGCGCTCGCCGTAGCTGCAGCGATGTTCAATCAGCGACGGCAGCCAGCCGGTCAGGCGTTCATTGAAGCCGGGAATGATGTTCGACGGAAAGTCTTCCAGTTCTCCGATGTCGATCCAGACCTCCAGCGCAGGGCGATAGGTCCAGATATTGGGGCCGTGCAACGGGAGGATACGGAGAAATTCTATATTTTTCATGAGTAGGCAGTTGTGCCGCTAAGCGTTGTGCGTTCTGTCGATCCAAGCATGAATAACGCATTAAGCGCCGATTGGTTTACTTCACATCAATAAAATGCGAGCGCTACCATCGGCCTGCGGATGTTTTTGCAGGATTTTCTTGTTCTTCGTTCCATATTTGTCCTGGCCCCTTCCCATAAGTTGCCGATATACACAATATGTAACGATATTGTCTCAGACTGTCCGCGGTCTTGCATGCAAAAAAATCAGGAAATCGTCAGGGTTCGCAGCCAAACCGGAGCTTTGTTGTCATCGCGGGAGGGGCTCCGCGCGTTGTCGGGGTGGCAAACCCTTACGATATAATATGCGCGGCATAGATTGTCGGCAAAAAGTTGCCAGCAAAACCATCCCACACTGTCCGCACAGGACAAACATGCCGTTCAGATGAATAGAGAATCCCTCATCCCAAGCTCCTCCAATTTGCCCGCGCCGTGGCGCGCGGAAGCGCAAGCCCAGCTGGCGCCCGAAGAAAAAATAGTCACCTGGCTCGAGCTCGACCTCGACGCCACGCTGAAATTCAGCCGCGGCCTGATTGTCGCAACCGACCGCCGCCTGCTCGCCAAAAACAGCGACGGCTCGGGCTGGACCGGCTGGGACTACCGCGCCGGCCTGACGCTGAAGCACCATGACCACGCCGGCGTCGGCAGTCTCGAGTTGCAAGACGGGCAATCCCGACTGGCGTTCTGGCGTTACACGCTGGCGCAAAATCCGCAGGCGCTGCGCCTGATCAACCAGTTCGACCAGCAACGCGACGCCCAGGTGTCCGGCCAGACTGCGGTGGAAGAAGAACTGGACGTGTGCCCGCAATGCAAGGCGCCGATCCCGCAGGGCCAAGAAACCTGCGCCATCTGTCCAGAAGCCAAGGAAGCGCCGCCGTCAACTTGGGCGCTGTTCCGCCTGACGCGCTTCGCCAAACCGTACAAAGGCTCTTTGCTGTTGGGCTTCCTGCTGACGCTGGCGTCCACCGCCGCGACGCTGGTGCCGCCGTATATGACGATGCCGCTGATGGACAATGTGCTGATTCCGTTCCAGAACGGCGCGCCGCTGGATTCGCACCTGGCTGGCCTGTACCTGAGCGGCCTGCTCGGTTCGGCAATGGTGGCGTGGATATTGGGTTGGGCGCGCACCTACATCCTCGCGCTCGTGAGCGAGCGCATCGGCGCCGACCTGCGCACGACGACCTACGAACATCTGCTGCGGCTGTCGCAGGAATACTTCGGCGGCAAGCGCACCGGCGACCTGATGGCGCGCATCGGTTCCGAGACTGACCGCATCTGCGTGTTCCTGTCGCTGCATCTGCTGGATTTCATCATCGACGTCCTGATGATCATCATGACGGCCGTCATCCTGATTTCGATCAATCCGTGGCTGGCCTTAGTAACCTTGCTGCCGCTGCCGTTCATCGCCTGGATGATCCATGTGGTGCGTGACCGCCTGCGCCACGGTTTCGAAAAGATCGACCGCATCTGGTCGGAAGTCACCAACGTGCTGGCCGACACCATCCCCGGCATCCGCGTGGTCAAGGCCTTCGCGCAGGAAAAGCGCGAAGCGGCCCGCTTCAAGGAAGCCAATCGCCACAACCTGGTGGTCAACGACCGCGTCAACAAGATCTGGTCGCTGTTCACGCCGACCGTCACCATGCTGACCGAAATCGGCCTGCTGGTGGTGTGGGTCTTCGGTATCTGGCAGGTCTCGCACAACCAGATCACGGTCGGTGTGCTGACGGCGTTCCTGGCGTACATCAGTCGCTTCTATACGCGCCTGGATTCGATGAGCCGCATCGTGTCGGTGACGCAAAAGGCCGCCGCCGGCGCCAAGCGGATCTTCGACATCCTCGACCACGTGTCGAGCGTGCCGGAACCGGCCAATCCGGTGCACATCGAGAAGGTGAAGGGCGCCATCGAGCTGCGCAACGTCGGCTTCCGCTATGGTAATCGTTCGGTCATGCGCGGCGTCGATCTGTCGATTGCGCCGGGCGAGATGATCGGCCTGGTCGGCCATAGCGGTTCCGGCAAGAGCACCATGGTCAATCTGATTTGCCGCTTCTATGACGTCTCGGAAGGTTCGATCCGCATTGACGGCGTCGACATCCGCTCGCTGCCGATCTCCGAATATCGCCGCAACATCGGCCTGGTGCTGCAAGAGCCGTTCCTATTCTTCGGCACGATTGCCGAGAACATTGCTTACGGCAAGCCCGAGGCGACCCGCGCCGAGATCATTGCGGCCGCGCGTGCGGCGCATGCGCATGAATTCATCCTGCGTTTGCCGCACGGCTACGATTCGCTGGTAGGCGAGCGCGGACAGGCTTTGTCGGGTGGCGAGCGTCAGCGCATTTCGATTGCGCGCGCGCTGCTGATCGATCCGCGTTTCCTGATCCTTGACGAAGCGACGTCCTCGGTCGATACGACTACCGAAAAGGAAATCCAGAAGGCGCTCGACAACCTCGTTCAAGGCCGCACCACGATTGCGATTGCGCACCGTCTGTCGACCTTGCGCAAGGCCGATCGTCTGGTCGTGCTCGACCGCGGCCAGGTGATCGAAGTCGGCCCGCACGAAGAATTGATGGCCAAGCAGGGCGCTTACTACCGTCTGTATCAGGCGCAGGCGCGCAATCCCGAAGCTGAGGTCTCGGTCTCGGGCAGCGAAGAGAAGGATGACGAATGATGACGACCCCCACCGGCGCCGCCGGCCATAATTTCACCCTGCGCCGCAACAGCTTTGGGCGCCTGGTTTTCATCGACGCAGAAGGCGTCGCGCATGAAGGCGCGATTCCCGTGCGCGCTTTCCCGATCGGTGCGCCGGATGAAGGCATTGCCCTGGTAAGCGCCGATGGTCATGAACTGGCCTGGATCGATCAATGGTCGGACATTTCTCCGGAACTCCGAAGCGTCATTGAAGAAGAATTGGCGGCGCGCGAATTCATGCCTCAGATCAGCCGTATCGTCGGTGTGTCCAGCTTCGCCACGCCGAGCATCTGGGAAGTGGAAACCAATCGCGGCAATACTTCATTTACGCTCAAGGGCGAGGAAGATATTCGTCGTTTGCCCAACTCGGCATTGCTGATCGCCGACAGTCACGGCATCCAGTTTCTGATCCGCGACACCAAGGCGCTGGACAAGCACGGACGCAAGATTCTGGATCGCTTCCTGTAACGTCGGCGACCAATAAAAAACGGCTGCTCCCGTATTGGTTGCAGCCGTTTTTTATGTACTGAAATTCTTCAGAATTGCTCGTCAGGGCGCAGGTAACGCCATTCCCCCGTCGGCAAATCGCCGAGCTTGACCCCTCCGATGCGTACGCGCTTGAGACCGATGACTTTCAGTCCGACCAGCTCGCACATGCGACGGATCTGGCGTTTCTTGCCTTCATTGAGAATGAAGCTGAGCTGATCCTCGTTTTGCCAGCGCACCTTGGCCGGTTTGAGCGCTTTGCCGTCCAGCGACAAGCCGTGGTTGAGTCGTTTGAGGTCGCTGTCGGGCAGCTTGCCCGGCTTGGTGTATTGCACGCGCACCAGGTATTCCTTGTCGACGCTGGTGTCTTCGCCGATCAGTTGCTTGGCGATGCGGCCGTCTTGCGTCAGCACCAGCAAACCAACCGAGTCGATATCCAGGCGACCGGCCGGCACCAGGCTGCGTAATTGTGTCGGATGGAATTGCGTGTCGACCTGATCTTCCTTCCAGCGGGTGGCGGCTTCAACCAGCGCGACCGCAGGTTTGTAGCCGTCTTCGGCCTGGCCGCTGACATAGCCCATCGGCTTGTTGATCAGGATGGTGACGCGCTTGGACTGCTCTGCCGCGGCCTGGCGCTCGACGCTCACGCGCTGATGCGGCAACACTTTGCTGCCGAGCACCGAAACCACCTGGCCGTCGACGCGGACCCAGCCTTTTTCTATCCATTCGTCGGCCTCCCGGCGCGAACAGAGGCCGAGTTCGGACATGCGTTTGGACAGGCGTACGGGTTCAGTCATGATGTATAAACTAGGTGAAAATCTGGTTAAATAAAAGCAAGGGAAAACGGCGCGCCCAACGTCAAGCCAACATCAAATACGCAGCGCCTTGAGCAAGTCGGTTTCCAGCATGATCTGGTTGCGTGGATGATTGAGCGCCGCGCCGTCGACCAGGAATACGTCTTCGACCCGTTCGCCGAGCGTCATCACCTTGGCCGTGTGCAGATTGATCTTGTACTTGGCGAGGATGTTGGAGATCGTGTAGAGCAAGCCGTTGCGATCGTTGGCCGAGACCGACAACAGGTAATACTGGCCGCGTTCATCCGGGCGCAGGTCGACCGACGGATTGATCGGAAAAGTGCGCGACAGGCGCGAAAGGCGACCTTTCGCCGGTGTCGGCAGCGGGCCGTCGGATTGCAGCAAGTGCGCCAGTTCATGCTCGATCAGATTGATGATGTCGCGGTAATTCTTGGCGAACACCGGCGCGCTGATCAGGAAGGCATCGAGCGCGTAGTTGTTCTTGGTGGTATGGATCTTGGCATCAAGGATGCTGAAATTCTTTTCGTCGAAATAGCTGCAGATGCGCGCAAACAAATCGGGCTGATCCGGGGTATAGACTGCCACTTGCACGCCTTCGCCGATCGGTGCCAGGCGACATTTCACAAGAGGTACCTTGCTGTCGATCTTGTCGTAGAACGAACGCGTCTGCCAGGCGATGTCGGAGGCGTCGAGACGCAGGAAATAGGCGACGTCGAGCTGGCGCCAGAACTGTTCGTGAGCGTCGGCCGGCAGGCCGTACAGGCGCAGCGTCTTGATCGCTTCCTGCTGGGTGTTCTTGAGTTCGCGGTCGGCCGATGGCGCTTCGCCGCCCAGCACGCGCAAGGTCATGCGGTACAAATCCTCCAGCAGTTTTCCTTTCCAGGCGTTCCAGACCTTCGGGCTGGTGCCGCGGATATCGGCGACGGTCAGCAAATACAGGGCGGTCAGGTGTCGTTCATCCTTGACGGAATCGGCGAATTGCTGGATCACGTCCGGATCCGACAAATCCTGTTTTTGCGCCACTTGCGACATGGTCAGGTGGTGTTCGACCAGGAACACAACGAGTTCGGTGTTCGCTTCCGAGATGCCATGCTGTACGCAGAACTGGCGCGCATCGGCCATACCAAGTTTGGAGTGGTCGCCGCCGCGGCCTTTGGCGATGTCATGGAACAGCGCCGCCACATACAAAATCCACGGTTGCGCAAAATTGGCCATGAGCTGGCTGCAGAACGGGTATTCATGGGCGTGCTCGCTCATCGTGAAGCGGCGCACATTGCGCACCACCATCAGGATGTGCTGGTCGACCGTGTAGACGTGGAACAGGTCGTGCTGCATCTGGCCGACGATGCGGCGGAAGTTGGGCAGGTAGCGGCCCAGCACGCTGGTTTGATTCATTCCGCGCAGCGCATGCATGATGCCGCGCTTGCCTTGCAGGATTTGCATGAACAGCGCGTGATTGGCTGGATCGGCGCGGAAGGCGTTATCGATCTTGAAGCGCGCATGCCACAGCGCACGCATGGTGCGCGCCGACATGTCCTTGAGTTCTTGATGCTGGGCCAGCACCAGGAAGACTTCCAGCATGGCCGACGGCGTGTCTTCGAAGACGTTGTCGTGGGCAATGTCGAGGAAACCGTTGAGTTCGTTGAAGCGCTCGTTGATCTTTTGCGGGATGACGTCCTGCGGGAACAATTGCGCTTCGATGTTTTGCAGCAGGATGGTGTTGAGCTGCGTGACCGCCTTCGCGGCCCAATAATACCGCTGCATCAGGTATTCACTGGCGCGGCGCGTGTCGGTGCTCTTGAAGCCGAAACTCTCTGCAATCGGCGTCTGGATATCAAACACCAGCCGGTCTTCCCGGCGGTTGGTATAGATGTGCAGGCGGATGCGGATGTCCTTGAAGGCGCGTTCTTTTTGCGTCAACTGGCGTGCTTCGGTCGCGGTCAGCAGGCCGCGCTGGGCCAGCTTGCTCCAGGAGTCGCCCAGGCCCGCTGCTTTGGCGACCCAGAGGATTACCTGCAGGTCGCGCAGGCCGCCCGGGCTTTCCTTGCAATTCGGTTCCAGGCTGTAGGGCGTGTCTTCATATTTGACGTGGCGCTGGCGCAGTTCCAGGGTTTTGGCCAGGAAGAAGGCGCGCGGGTCCATGGCTGCCTGGCACTTCACCTGCAGCAACTGGAACAGCGTCTTGTTGCCGGTCACCAGGCGCGCTTCCAGCAGGCTGGTCTGCACCGTGATGTCGGCGGCCGATTCAGTCATGCACTCATCGATGGTGCGGATGCTGTGGCCGATTTCGAGGCCGATATCCCAGAACAGTTGCACCAGGGATTCCAGCTTTTCCTGCATGGCCTTGCCGGGTGGTTCGTCAAGCAGGATCAGCACGTCGACGTCGGAATGAGGAAACAGCTCGCCGCGTCCGTAGCCGCCGACCGCCACCAGCGCGATGTCGCGCGGCAGGTCGCATTTTTCCCAGGCTTCGGTGAGGGCGGCATCGACGTTGCGGCGCAGCTGCGTCAACAGGTGGTCGGTCTTGCCGTCAGCCTGGAAAGCCTCAATGGCCTCCTGGCGTGCTGCTTTGAGTTGTTTTTTGAGGGTGACGGCAAGGGAGGGCATAGAAATCCGGTCGATGGATCAGGCAGATCAGGCGAGAGTAGGGGCCGCTTGCTGGATGAAGGCCGGCGGCGCCGGCATGCCTGGCGATACCGTCAGCACTTCGAATCCGGTTTCGGTCACCAGCACGGTATGTTCCCACTGTGCCGACAGACTGCGATCTTTGGTCTTGATGGTCCAGCCGTCGCCCATTTCGCGGATTTCGCGGCGGCCGGCGTTGATCATCGGTTCGACCGTGAAGATCATGCCGGCTTCAAGTCTTTCCAGCGTCCCTGGACGGCCGTAGTGCAGCACTTGCGGTTCTTCGTGGAAGACTTTGCCGATGCCGTGCCCGCAGAATTCGCGCACCACGCTATAGCCGGCTTTTTCCGCGTGCTGCTGGATCACGTGGCCGATGTCGCCCAGATGCGCGCCCGGCTTGATTTTGGAAATGCCGAGCCACATGCATTCATAGGTGATTTCGGTCAGGCGGCGCGCCAGGATAGACGGCTCGCCGATGAAGAACATGCGGCTGGTGTCCCCGTGGTAGCCGTTCTTGATCACGGTGATGTCGATGTTCAGGACGTCGCCGTTCTTCATGACCTTGTCGCCAGGGATGCCATGGCAGATGATGTCGTTGAGCGAGGTGCAGATCGCCTTCGGATACGGTGTGTAACCGGGCGGGCAGTAGTTCAGCGGCGCCGGGATGGTGTCTTGCACATTTGTCATGTACTCGTGACACAGACGGTCCAGTTCGCCGGTGGTGGTGCCGGCCTTGACGAAGGGAGCAATGTAATCGAGTACTTCGGCGGCCAGTTTGCCGGCCACGCGCATGCCTTCGATATCTTCGGCGGTTTTGATGGAGATGGAGCCCATAAAGTTTGTCGCATTTCGCTAAAAATCGTTAAGTAGAGATTATAGACGAGGGCAGACGGTTCTGTCGGCGCGGATTGGGCGTACGGCACCGGCAAAAGCTAATGAAAACAATGCTTTCGGCGCTTGAATGGATTCTCCGGATGAGGTAGAATGCTCGGCTAACTTGAGTCGCTCAGGTTGGAGGGCAAGTTTTTGCAGCAATCGGTGGTTGTTTTGGTCGGCTGACGCAAATATTGCCTTGGTGAAAGTAAATAAGTTGTTGTTAATTTTGAATCGCGAATCCGTTCGCAAAGGGTGTCCGGGCAGCAGTTGATCTGTCCTCCCGGATGGCCGAATGGATTCCAGACCTAACCCTGGAGAAATTTATGTCCGTAACTATGCGCGAAATGCTGGAAGCAGGTGTCCACTTCGGTCACCAAACACGCTTCTGGAACCCAAAGATGGCCCCGTTTATCTTCGGTCATCGCAACAAGATTCATATCGTCAACCTGGAAAAGACCCTGGGCATGTATCAGGAAGCGCTGAAGTACGTGCGCCAACTGTCGTCCAATCGCGGCACTATCCTGTTTGTCGGTACCAAGCGCCAAGCACGCGACACCATTGCAGCTGAAGCGCAACGCGCAGGCGTTCCTTACGTCGACCAACGCTGGTTGGGCGGCATGCTGACCAACTTCAAGACCATCAAGACATCGATCAAGCGTCTGAAGGACATGGAAGCCGCCATCGCTGACGGTTCCAACGAAAAGCTGAGCAAGAAAGAAGCACTGCTGTTCAGCCGTGAACAAGAAAAGCTGCAAAAGGCAATCGGCGGCATCAAGGATATGGGCGGCATTCCTGACGCCATCTTCGTGATCGACGTCGGCTACCACAAGGGTGCCATCACCGAAGCCGCCAAGCTGGGCATTCCGGTCATCGGCGTGGTCGATACCAACCACTCCCCGGAAGGCGTGACTTACATCATTCCAGGTAACGACGATTCCGCCAAGGCGATCGCTCTGTACGCGCGCGGTGTTGCCGACGCGATCCTGGAAGGCCGCGCCAATGCAGTGAACGAAGTTGTTGAAGCCGTCAAGAACGGTGGCGACGAATTCGTCGAAGTGAACGAACAGGCTTAATTTGCCTGCAGCGCCCGTGGAGACTCATCTGCGGGCGACAAGAAAAGGGGTAACAGCGAGAGTAAGCGCAGTTCGCCCCTTTTTTTTGAGTAAATTGATCGAATTCCCGATGTGGCGTCCCGAGGACGGCATGTCAACTTAGTTAGGAGAAACATATGGCGGCAATTACCGCAGCACTGGTAGGCGAACTGCGCGCGAAGACCGACGCGCCGATGATGGAATGCAAGAAGGCACTGACCGAAGCCGAAGGCGACATGGTCCGTGCCGAAGAAATTTTGCGCGTGAAACTGGGTAGCAAGGCATCCAAGGCTTCGTCCCGCATCACTTCGGAAGGCGTTGTCGCAACCTATATCGCCGGCGGCGTTGGCGCCCTGGTCGAGATCAACTGCGAAACCGACTTCGTCACCAAGAACGATGAATTCATTGGTCTGGCAAACGCCGTCGCCAAGCTGATCGCAGAAAAGAATCCTGCTGATCTGGCCGCGCTGGCAGCACTGCCGCTGGGCGACAAGACCGTTGAAGAAACACGTGCCGAACTGATCGGCCGCATCGGCGAAAACATGTCGATCCGTCGTTTCCAACGCTTCGAAACAGCCGGCAAGCTGGTGTCCTACCTGCACGGCACGCGCATCGGCGTGGTCGTCGAATTCGACGGCGCTGACGAACAAGTCGGCAAGGACGTCGCCATGCACATCGCTGCGATGAAGCCGGTTGCTCTGTCGTCGGATCAGGTTCCTGCGGATCTGATCGAAAAAGAGCGTTCGGTTGCTTCGCTGAAGGCTGCCGAATCCGGCAAGCCGGCCGATATCGTCGCCAAGATGGTTGACGGTTCGGTGCAGAAGTACCTGAAGGAAGTGTCGCTGTTCAACCAGTCGTTTGTGAAGAACGACAAGCAAACCGTTGAACAAATGCTCAAGGCGGCGAATACCTCTGTCAAGTCGTTCAGCATGTTCGTGGTTGGTGAAGGCATCGAGAAGAAACAGGATGACTTCGCAGCCGAGGTGGCAGCCCAGGTTGCTGCCGCCAAGCAAGCGCAGTAAGAAACAAGGAAGCGGGCCGAGAGGCCCGTTTTTTTAAGCCTGTCGGAACTTTCGACCGGTTTCAGGGACTTTGGATTAGATCTGTCCGGCTCCGGCCAGGCATTTCAACATGTAACCAAATCCCGGCAGCAGAGTTCGGCAACATACAATGGCGTCCTCGCCACAACGCAGCGCCAGGCCACGCCTCAGGCGGTGCGCTGCAGGACGCACGGAATTACAAGTCAATCGGATAGCAAACGGAGCCCAGCACATGACGACACCAGCTTACAAGCGCGTACTCCTCAAACTTTCCGGCGAAGCCCTCATGGGCGACGATGCCTACGGCATCAACCGCGCCACCATCGAGCGCATGGTCGCCGACGTGGCGGAAGTAACCCAACTGGGCGTAGAACTGGCGATCGTGATCGGCGGCGGCAACATCTTCCGCGGCGTCGCGCCGGGAGCGCAGGGCATGGACCGCGCCACGGCCGACTACATGGGCATGCTGGCAACGGTGATGAACTCGCTCGCGCTGGCCGACGCCATGCGTCAGGCGGGCCTCACCGCACGCGTCATGTCAGCAATCGCCATCGAACAGGTGGTCGAGCCTTACGTTCGTCCCAAGGCGCTGCAATACCTCGAAGAAGGCAAGGTCGTGGTATTCGCCGCGGGTACCGGCAACCCGTTCTTCACCACCGATACTGCAGCGGCGTTGCGCGGTTCGGAAATCGGCGCCCAGATCGTCCTGAAGGCGACCAAGGTCGACGGCGTCTACACCGCCGACCCGAAGAAGGATCCTGCGGCCACACGCTATAGCACCATCACCTTCGACGAAGCGATTTCCAAGCACCTTCAAGTCATGGATGCCACCGCATTCGCGTTGTGCCGCGACCAGAAACTGCCGATCAAGGTGTTTTCCATCGTCAAGCCGGGCGCCCTCAAGCGCGTGGTCATGGGCGAGGATGAAGGCACCTTGGTGCACGTATAAATTTCACGTTTCCGAACACCGTTTTATTTGGTTTAGATAGGAGAGCAGCATGACCATCGCTGACGTCAAGAAAAGTACCGAGCAAAAAATGAGCAAGTCGATCGAATCGCTACGCGCCGATCTGGCCAAGGTGCGTACCGGTCGCGCCCACACGGGTATTCTGGATCACGTCCAGGTGGACTACTACGGCTCGCCGACACAACTGTCGCAAGTCGCCAACCTGACGCTGATCGACGCCCGCACCATCGGCGTCCAGCCGTTTGAAAAGAAGATGCTGGCTGTTATCGAGAAGGCTATTCGTGAAGCCGACCTCGGCCTCAATCCAGCGACCCAGGGCGAACTGATTCGCGTGCCGACGCCAGCTCTGACCGAAGAGCGCCGCAAGGAAATGGTCAAACTGGTCAAGGGCGAAGCCGAAGACACCAAGATCTCGATCCGCAACATCCGTCGCGATGCGAATGAAGCCCTGAAGAAACTGGTCAAGGACAAGGTTTGCTCCGAAGACGACGAGCGCCGCGGTCAGGAAGACATCCAGAAATTGACCGACAAGTTTGTGGCCGAAGTCGACAAGCTGGTGGTCGAAAAAGAAAAAGAAGTGTTGACGGTGTAAGCGCGTTATCGCTGTTGTTTATGCGATGATGACGGGATCGGTCGTATTTCAGGCTGATGTCAACATCGTCGCGCATCTGGATTTTTACACTGTATGACTCATAAAAGCTCAACCCAGGCGGTGCCCCAGGTTTCATCGGTGCCGCGTCACGTCGCCATCATCATGGATGGCAATGGACGTTGGGCGACCAAACGCTTCCTGCCGCGCGTGGCGGGGCATGTCAAAGGCGTCGACGCCGTGCGCGACATCGTCGAGGCGTGTTCCCAGCGTGGCATCGAATACCTGACGCTGTTCGCCTTCAGCTCCGAGAACTGGCGCCGGCCGGCCGATGAAGTTTCGCTGCTCATGCGTTTGTTCATGACGGCGTTGGAGCGCGAAGTCAGCAAGATGCACGCCAATGACATTCGTCTGCGCGTGGTCGGCGACCTCAGCCGTTTCGACGCCAAGCTGCAGGACATGGTGGCCAAAGCTGAGGCGCAAACCGCCGCCAACAAGCGCCTGACGCTGACCATCTGCGCCAATTACGGCGGCCGCTGGGACATCATGCAGGCCGTCGGCAAGATGCTCAGAGAGCAGCCGGGCACGACCGATTTTTCCGAAGAGCAGTTGACTCCCCATCTGGCGATGGCCTACGCCCCCGAGCCGGACCTGTTTGTCCGCACCGGCGGCGAAGAGCGTATTTCCAATTTCCTACTGTGGCAACTGGCCTATAGCGAACTGTATTTCACCGAAACCTATTGGCCCGATTTCGATGGGGCCGAGCTGGACAAGGCGATTGAATCCTATCGCCAGCGCGAGCGGCGCTTCGGTAGGACCAGCGAGCAATTGGTCGAGCAGAAAAAGGCTTCCTGATGCTGAAAACGCGTGTCATCACGGCGTTGGTTCTCCTGGCAATATTATTGCCCGTACTTTTCCTGAATAACTTTTTTGCTTTTGCTGCCGTCACTGTGGTGTTCTTCGCCGCCGGCGTCTGGGAAAGCCTGCGCTTGTTCCGCTATTCGCGCGCCGAGTTATGGGCGGGATTCTGGACGGTCGGCTATGCAGTAGTGGTCTTTGTCAGCGGATTGCCAGGCGTACGCAGTCTGTTCGCGGTGTGCGTGGCGTTGTGGGTAATCCGCTTCGTTCCTGCGCTCAAACTTGGCTTGCCGCCGCTGAAAACGCCCGCAAATCGCCTGCTCAGCATTACCTACACGCTGGCGGTGCTGGGTTGTTTCATTTCCATCGTTTCTTTATTTCAACATTCTCCGCTGTATTTGCTGTCGGTCATGGCGATCGTCTGGATTGCCGATATCGGCGCGTACTTTGCCGGTAAAGGCTTCGGCCGTCACAAACTGGCGCCCTCGATTTCTCCGGGTAAATCCTGGGAAGGCGCAGTCGGCGGTTGGCTGGTGGTGCTGGTCGCTGCTGCGGCGACGGTCATGTACCTTGACGGTGATACCTTCTCCGGACGTCTTTATGAGCGTTTTGGCTGGCTCGGTTTCATCGTCGTCATGAGCTTGCTGGTTGCCGCCAGCGTCGTAGGCGACCTGTTCGAGTCGCAGCTCAAGCGTCGCGCCGGCTTCAAGGACAGCAGCAATCTGTTGCCTGGACATGGCGGCGTGCTGGACCGGATCGATGCGCTGATTCCCGTCCTGCCGCTGGCGGCGTTGATCGATCTCTGGTTGTAGGAGTTCCATGCAGGCAATTTCCGTACTCGGTTCCACCGGTTCCATCGGCGTTTCGACACTGGATGTGGTGGGGCGTCATCCTGAGCGTTACCGGGTGTATGCATTGACCGCGCATTCACGCGTTGACGAACTGGCGGCGCAATGTGCGCGCTTTCAACCGCAGGTTGCCGTGGTCGGCACTGCCGAAGCCGCCGGCGAGCTGCAGCAAAAGCTGCGCGCGCAAGGCCTGCGCACTGAAGTGACGTACGGCCCGCAGGCCTTGTGCGACGTCGCCAGTGCGGCTGCCTGCGACATGGTCATGGCGGCCATCGTCGGCGCCGCCGGCCTGGCCTCGACACTCGCTGCCGCCCGCGCAGGGAAAAAAATTCTTCTCGCCAACAAAGAGGCTCTGGTCATGTCCGGCCAATTGCTGATCGATACCGTGGCAGAACACAAGGCCACGCTGCTGCCGATCGACAGCGAGCACAACGCGATTTTCCAGTGCCTGCCGCACGATTTCCGACGTTCGCTGGACGATGGCGGCATTGCCAAGATACTGCTGACGGCGTCCGGTGGACCATTCCTCAAGCGCGCGGTCGAAACGCTCGACAGCGTGACGCCGGACGAGGCGGTGGCGCATCCGAAATGGGTCATGGGCCGCAAGATTTCGGTCGACTCCGCGACCATGATGAACAAGGGCCTGGAAGTCATTGAAGCGCACTGGCTGTTCGGCGCGCCGGCGGACCGGATCGAAGTCATGATCCATCCGCAAAGCGTGATCCATTCAATGGTGTCCTACGTCGACGGTTCGGTGCTGGCGCAACTGGGCAATCCCGACATGCGTACGCCTATCGCCAATGCGATGGCTTATCCCGAGCGGATTGAATCCGGCGTAGCCCAGCTGGATCTGGCGCAGATCGGCCAACTATTTTTCGAGCGTCCGGACCTGACGCGTTTTCCGTGTCTCAAACTGGCGTATGATGCTCTGCACGCCGGTGGCAGCTCGGCGGCAATCCTCAACGCCGCCAACGAAGTTGCCGTGGAGGCGTTCCTGAATCAAGAAATCGGATTCCGCATGATCGATCAAGTGATCGCCCGCGTCATGGACAAGTTGCCCCACGGTCCGGTCACCGATATCGATGCGCTGATCGAGCAGGACAAGATCGCGCGTTCCGTGGCGCAATCCTGCCTGACCTTATGATTTCTCCGTCATGAACCTGTTGCACACATTGCTGGCTTTCGTCGTTGCACTCGGCACACTGGTGGTGGTCCATGAGCTTGGACACTACTGGGTGGCGCGGCTGTGCGGTGTCAAGGTACTGCGTTTTTCGGTCGGCATGGGACGTATCGTGTGGTCGCGACGTTTTGGTCCAGACCAGACCGAGTGGGCCTTGTCCATCTTGCCGCTGGGCGGCTACGTCAAGATGCTCGACGCGCGCGAACAGGATGTCAGCGAGATGGCCCCGGAAGACCTCAAGCGCGAATTCACGCGTCAATCCGTCTGGCGTCGCATTGCCATTGTCGCCGCTGGCCCGCTGGCCAATTTCATCCTCGCCATCCTGTTGTTCGCCGGGCTGTTCATGCACGGCATACCCGAGCCTATTCCCAAACTGCGCGCCATGGCCGAGCAGAGTGCCGCTTATCAGGCTGGTTTGCGCGGTGGTGAAACCATCACCGCGATCAACGGCGAGCCGGTACACGCCTGGACCGAGGTGCGCTGGCAACTGATGCAGCACGTTCTGGAAAAGACGCCCGCGCGTCTCGACGTCGAAAGCGCCGGTCCGAACGGCGGCAAGCTGCTCAATACGGTCACATTGTCGCTTGATGGTGTTTCCACCGACGATCTGGAAGGCGATTTCCTGACCAAACTGGGCTTGTCGCTGGCGCGTCCGCAGGCGATCCTGGGCAAAATCATGGACGGTCCCGCCATGAGGGCGGGGCTGCAAAAGGGCGATCTTATTCTGGCTGTCAATGGCGCGCCGATCAAAGACGGCCTGGCGCTGGTCGAGCTGGTGCGCGCCTCCCCGGGCAAACCGCTGATGCTGCACGGCCTGCGTGGCCAAAGCGAGTTCAATATTGCGGTGACGCCCGATACCCTGACCGACAATGGTCAGACTATCGGCCGCATCAAGGTCGAGGTGCCGCTGGCTCCTGAAATGACGGTAGTCAGCGATCCGCCCTGGACGGCCGTTGCCAAGGGTGCGGAAAAGACCTGGGACACCAGCGCCATGACGCTCAAGATGATCGGAAAAATGATCGTCGGGCAAGTTTCATGGAAAAATATCACCGGCCCGATTACCATAGCGGATTACGCAGGTCAGACCGCCAAAGTAGGCCTGGTCAGCTACCTCAGCTTCATTGCATTCATCAGCATTAGCCTGGGAGTGATGAACCTGCTCCCCATCCCGGTTTTAGATGGCGGGCATTTGCTGTATTATTCGCTGGAGATTTTGACCGGCCGTCCTGTTTCTGAGCGCTTTGGGGAAATTGCTCAACGCGCCGGTATAGGTATTCTGATGATGCTGATGCTCGTGGCCGCATTTAACGACATTGTGCGTCTGATGTTTTAAGGGTTCGTCCGAAGCCGTCCGGGTGGCCAGGATGGCTTTGACTTTACATATGTTCGGTCGTTTCAGCGCTTCGTGACGCGGCTGGCAAAAAACATAGTTCATAAGATAGCTAATGAAATTACATTCCGCGCATTTCCCTGCACCGATCTTTTCCCGTAGCCTGATCGCCGCCGCAGCGTTGACCCTTTGTACAGGCCAGGCATTTGCCGTCGAGCCGTTCGTGGTCAAAGACATCCGTGTCGAAGGCATTCAGCGGACCGAAGCCGGCACCGTCTTCAGCTACCTGCCGGTGCGCGTGGGCGACACGTTCACGGACGAGAAGGGCACCGCTGCGATCAAGGCGCTGTATGCCACGGGCTTCTTCAAGGATGTCCGCGTCGAAGCGGAAGGCGACGTGCTGGTGGTGCAGGTCGAAGAACGTCCGGCCATCGCCAGCGTCGACTTCACCGGTATCAAGGAATTCGACAAAGAACAATTGACCAAGGCGCTCAAGGAAATCGGCGTCGCTGAATCCCGCATTTTCGATAAGTCGCAAGTGGATCGCGCCGAGCAGGAGCTGAAACGTCAATACTTGTCGCGCGGCCTGTATGGCGCCAAGGTCACCACCACGATCACGCCGGTCGAGCGCAATCGTGTCGCCGTCACGTTCGCCGTCGATGAAGGCGACGTATCGCGCATCAAGCAAATCAACGTTGTCGGCAACAAGGCATTCTCGGACGGCACGCTGCGTGATCAGCTCAAGTTGACGACGCCCGGCTGGTTCACGTGGTACACGAAGGCTGACCAGTACTCCAAGCAAAAGCTCGCCGGCGATATCGAGTCGTTGCGCTCTTACTATCTGGATCGCGGCTATCTTGAAATGCAGATCGAATCGACTCAAGTCTCGATCACGCCTGACAAGAAAGATATCTACATCACCATCAACATCAACGAAGGCGATAAGTATACCGTCTCCGATATCAAGCTCGATGGTGAAATGTTCGGCATGCAATCAGATCTTGCCTCGCTGGTGCAGCTCAAGAAGGGCGAAATCTATTCCGGTTCCAAACTGACTGAAAGCACCAAGAAGATCAGCGAGCGTCTCGGCAACTTCGGCTATGCGTTCGCCAACGTCAACGCCAATCCGAACGTTGATCGCGAAAAGAAAGAAGTTGCCTTCACGATCATGGTCGACCCCGGCAAGCGCGTCTACGTACGCCACATCAACATCGCCGGCAATACGAAGACCCGCGATGAAGTGATCCGCCGTGAATTCCGCCAGTTCGAAGACTCGTGGTATGACGGAGAGAAGATCAAGCTGTCGCGCGACCGCGTCGATCGCCTGGGCTATTTCAAGGAAGTTACCGTCGAAACGCCGGAAGTGCCAAACAGCAACGACCAGATTGACGTCAACCTGAAGGTGGAAGAAAAACCGACCGGCAACATCATGATCGGCGCCGGTTTCTCGCAAACTGACAAGTTGAGCCTGACCGGCTCGATTTCGCAGGAAAATGCCTTCGGCAGCGGCAATACCGTCGGTATTGAAGTCAACACGAGCTCGCGCTATCGCACGATCGCCGTGTCACAGACCAATCCTTACTTCACCGATGACGGCGTCAGCCGCACGTACGAAGTGTTCCTGCGCACAATTCGTCCGTCGGCCTACACCACCGGTGACTACCGAGTGAAGACCATCGGCGGCAACGTCAAGTTCGGTGTGCCATTCTCCGAACTGGATCGTATCTTCTTTGGCGTTGGTATTGAAAATACCAAGGTCGACACTGACACCAGCAGTCCTAGCCTGTATCGCCAATACGTGCGCGACTTCGGCGCCGGCGGCGTGGCGGGCTGCGATGTCGTGAACGATACCACCTGCGGTGTCGGCACTGCTTCCACCACAAGCTTCCCACTGACCGCGGCCTGGCAGCGCGACAGCCGCGACAGTGCATTGGTGCCGACCAAAGGCCGTTACCAACGGGCAAATCTGGAGTTGTCCGCCGTCGGCACCTTGAAATATTATCGTGCAAGTTATCAGCACCAGTACTTCCAACCGTTCTGGGCGAACGCCGCGACGATCGCCTTCAATGGCGAGATCGACTACGGCAAGGGCATTGGCGGCAAACCTTATCCTATCTTCAAGAATTACTATGCGGGCGGTATCGGCACCGTTCGCGGTTACGAGGCGTCTTCGCTGGGTAGCCTGAAAGATCAGTATGGTGATTCGATGGGTGGTGCCTCGCGACTCATTGGTAGCGTAGAATTGCAATTCCCGTTCCCGGGTTCAGGACAAGATCGCAGCTTGCGTTGGTTCACCTTCCTTGACGGTGGTAATGTGTTTGCCGACCGCGAACGCATCAAGATCAACGACTTGCGTTATTCAACTGGTCTCGGCATCAGCTGGATTTCGCCAATCGGCCCATTAAAGTTGAGCTACGGCAAACCTTTGAACTTGAAGCAAGGCGACAAGTCTCAGAACTTCCAGTTCCAGCTCGGTACCGGGTTCTGATCGCAAGATCAGCCAGTGGCATAATTGAAATCAGTATTACGGAGAATGACCTTGAAGTTTATTACTAAATCATTGTTGTCGATGCAGGCTGCGACCCTGGCCGTCGGCATGCTGTCGTTTGCAAATGTGCAAGCCCAGGAATCGAAAATCGCGTTCGTCAGCACCGAGCGCATTTTCCGCGAGGCGGTGCCGGCCAAGGCCGCGCAAACCAAACTGGAAGCTGAATTCGCCAAGCGCGAAAAAGATATCGCTGACATGGCCGCGCGTCTGAAGGCGCAATCCGACAAGCTCGACAAGGACGCTGCTGTATTGTCCGACTCGGACCGCGCAAAACGCCAGCGCGACTTGGGGGACCTCGATAAGGAATTCCAACGCAAGCAACGTGAATTCCGCGAAGATCTGAATCAGCGTCGCAACGAAGAGTTGTCAGTGGTTCTGGAGCGCACGAACAAGGTGATCCGTCAGATCGCGGAAGCTGAAAAATACGACATCGTTTTCCAGGAAGCGGTATATGCCAGTAAACGCATCGACATCACCGACAAGGTTCTGAAAGAACTGTCGAAGTAATCCTGTAGCAAGCAACACAAATTCATCACATGTTCACCCCAGGCGCGCAGATTGTTCCGAGAAGAAGTCTTCAATCTGCGTTGCCTGAGCAGGTAACGGAATAATCTACGAAGGCCAGCATGAGTATTCGGCTAGAACAGTTGGTCGAACGCTTGGGTGGCCAGCTTAAAGGCAATGCGCAGATCGAGGTCGGCGGTATTGCTCCTCTGGACGCCGCGACATCGTCGCACATGACGTTCCTCTCCAATCCCAAGTTTCGAGTGCAGGCAGAGCAGACGCACGCTGCCGTCCTGATTTTGTCCGAAGCGGATGACGAGGCTGTCGTCGCCTACCAGGGCACGCGCATCGTCACCAAAAACCCCTACGCCTATTTTGCCAAGGCTGCGCAGTTGTTTGCGGCGCAGGCGGCGATTCCGGTCGCGGCAGGTATCCACGCCAGCGCCTGCGTCGACGCGAGCGCCCAGGTGGCGGCCAGTGCTACCATCGGCCCACAAGTCGTCATCGAGGCTGGCGCCGTCATCGGCGAACGCGCCGTCATCGACGCCGGCAGCTACATCGGACGCAATGCACGCATCGGCGCGGATACGCATTTCTATGCGCGCGTGACATTTCATGCCGGTTGCGAGATGGGTGAGCGCGGCATCGTCCATTCCGGCGTTGTCATCGGCGCCGATGGCTTCGGCTTCGCCAACGAAAGCGGTGTCTGGGTCAAAATTCCTCAGGTGGGCAGGGTAGTGATCGGCAACGACGTCGAAATCGGCGCCAACACCACCATTGACCGGGGCGCCTTGTCCGATACGGTGCTGGAAGACGGGGTCAAGCTGGACAACCAGATCCAGATCGCACACAACTGCCACATCGGCGCGCACACCGCCATTGCGGCCTGCGCCGGCATTGCCGGCAGCGCCAAAATCGGCAAATACTGCTCCATTGGCGGCGCCGCCATGATCCACGGCCACATCACTATTGCCGACCGGGTGCACGTGTCGGCGGGCACGCTGGCGCTGCGCTCCATTCTGGAGCCGGGGCAATATACCGGCTTCTATCCCATCGCCAAGCACGGAGAATGGGAAAAATCAGCAGCATTGGTGCGCAATCTGGGCACAATGCGTGAGAAAATCCGTGCGTTGGAAAAAACGATCAAATCGCTTACAGCGCAGCCTACTGAGCAAAATAATGACTAGTCTCGACATCAATCAAATCAAAGAATATCTCCCGCACCGTTATCCGCTGTTGCTGGTGGACCGCGTCCTCGCATGGGAAAGCGGCAAGGACATTACCGCCATCAAAAACGTGACCGTGAATGAAGAGTTCTTCAACGGCCATTTCCCGCACAAGCCGGTGATGCCGGGCGTGTTGATGATCGAAGCTCTGGCGCAGACCGCCGCGCTGCTGTCGTTCCTGACTGAAGGCCGCAAGCCGGATGCCAGTACCGTGGTGTATTTTGTGGGCATCGACAATGCGCGCTTCAAGCGTCCGGTGGAACCCGGCGACCAATTGAAGATGCACGTGGAGATTACCCGGCGCGCCCGCGGTATCTGGAAATACAGGGCTGTTGCAACCGTCGACGGCCAGGTTGCAGTCGAAGGCGACCTGATGTGCACAATGCGCAACGCCAGCGACGCCAGCCAGGCAGGCTGATCCATGTCGCGCATTCATCCTACCGCTGTGATCGAGTCGGGCGCGCAGCTCGACTCGTCGGTTGAGGTTGGCGCCTATTCGGTCATCGGCGCCAATGTGTGCATCGGCGCCGGCACCAAAGTCGGTCCGCACGTGGTGATAGAGGGCCACACCACGATTGGCCGCGACAACCAGATCTTCCAATTCGGCTCCCTCGGTGCCGCGCCGCAGGACAAGAAATACGCCGGCGAACCGACCCGCCTCGACATCGGCGACCGCAACACCATCCGCGAATTCGTCACTTTCAACCTGGGCACCACCCAGGATGCGGGCGTCACGCGCCTTGGCGACGACAACTGGATCATGGCGTACGTGCACATTGCGCATGATTGCCAGCTGGGCAGCAACATTATCCTGGCCAATAACGCCACCCTGGCGGGACACGTCCATTTGGGCGACTGGGTGTTCCTGGGCGGCTTCACCTCGGTGCACCAGTTCTGCCATATCGGCGCGCATGCCATGACAGCGTTTACTGCTGCCGTGAGCCAGGACATCCCGCCGTTCGTGACGGCTGCGGGCAACCGCGCAGTTCCCGCCGGCATCAACAGCGAAGGCCTGAAACGCCGTGGCTTCACACCAGAACAGATCGCCGCGATCAAGCGGGCCTACAAGGTGGTCTATCGTTCCGGTCTGCCGCTGGAGGAAGCCAAGCAAGCGCTGCAGCAGCAAGAAGAAAACTCTCCCGAATCCGCCGCTCACATCCGCCTGATGCGCGAATTCATCGCCTCGTCCTCTCGTGGCATCATCCGATAACATGTCCATCGCCATGGTCGCCGGCGAAAGCTCGGGCGACCTTCTGGCGAGCCGTTTGCTGTCCGGCTTGCGCCCGCGCCTGCCGGATGCGCGCATGCATGGCATCGGCGGACCGCACATGGCAGAGCATGGGTTCGTAAGCGACTGGCCGATGGACAAGCTGACCGTGCGCGGGCTGTTCGAAGTGATACCGCGCTATCGCGAGCTCAAAGGTATACAAAACACGCTGCGAGATCAATTGCTGGCCGAGCGGCCGTCTGTGTTTATCGGCATCGACTACCCCGGTTTCAACCTCGGCCTCGAACAGCAACTGCGCGACGCAGGCATTCCGACCATGCATTTCATCGGGCCGCAAATCTGGGCATGGCGCGGCGGACGCATCAAGAAAATCGCCCGTGCGGTGTCGCACATGCTGGTGATTTTTCCCTTCGAAGAAGAGATTTATCGCAAGGCCGGCATCCCGGTGACTTACGTCGGCCATCCGCTGGCGGAAATCATTCCGATGGAACCCGACCAGGCCGGTGCGCGCGCTGCGCTTGGTTTGCAGCAGGAGCGTCGTGTCGTGGCGATCCTGCCGGGCAGTCGCATGTCCGAACTCAAGCACAACACCGCCAGCTTCCTTGGCGCGGCCAGGCTGTTGCGTCGGCGCGAGGCGCAATTGCAGTTCGTGGCGCCGATGGCGGGCGACAAGCAGCGTGCGTATTTTGAGCAACTGGTCGCCGAAACCGGCAGCGCCGACCTTGGCATCCATGTCATCAGCGGCCAGTCGCACGCGGCGATGGAAGCGGCTGATGCCGTGCTGGTCGCCTCCGGGACCGCGTCGCTGGAAGTAGCCTTGTACAAGAAACCGATGGTCATCGCCTACAAAATGATGCGCGCATCCTACGCCATCATGCGCCACATGAACTACCAGCCCTGGGTCGGTTTGCCCAACATCCTGGCGCGCGAATTCGTCGTGCCGGAATTGCTGCAGGACGCCGCCACGCCGCAAGCGCTGGCTGATGCCTTGTGGAAGCAACTTGATGATCCGGCGCATTGCCGGAACCTTCAGCAGCGTTTTACCGATATGCACCACACCTTGTTGCGCGATACCGCCAACGCCAGCGCCCAGGCAGTCTGCGCCTTACTGGACCGGCAGCGCGCGCGATTTGGACCAGGAAGCTGAAAGCCATGGCGAAGAAACAAGATCTGAATCTGTCCCTGTTTGCGTTCGACAACTACGACGGTGAAACCATTTGCGGCGTTGATGAAGCAGGGCGCGGACCGTTGGCCGGGCCGGTATTCGCGGCTGCCGTGATTCTCGATCCGGCGCGACCGATTGTCGGTCTGCGTGATTCGAAAAAATTGTCCGAGTCCAGCCGCGATGCGCTTGCGCTTGAAATCAAGGATCGTGCCATCGCCTGGGCGATTGCGGAGTGCTCGGAAGATGAAATCGACCAGCTCAATATCCTCCACGCCAGCATGTTGGCCATGCGCCGTGCCGTTGAAACGCTCAAGACCATCCCTACGTTGGCGTTGATCGACGGCAATCGCTGCCCGGTCATGACGATCCGCTCTGAAGCCATCGTCAAGGGCGACGACAAGGTGCCGGCAATCTCGGCCGCCTCGATCCTGGCCAAGACAGCGCGCGACGCCGCCTTGCTGGTGCTGCACGCGCAGTATCCAAACTATGCCTTCGACCAGCACAAGGGCTATCCAACCCCCTTACATTTGGAACGGTTGCGCCTGCACGGCGTCTCGCCCGTGCATCGCAAGTCGTATGCGCCGGTGCGTGCCTTGTTGAACCTCGGCTGAGGGGATGACGGTGAAAACGATTTCCTCGCGCGACAACGCACTCTACAAGAAGCTCAAGCAGCTCGCCACCAGCGCGCAGGCGCGGCGCAAGGCTGGCCGCAGCTTGCTTGACGGCGTGCATCTGGCGCAGGCCTATTTGCAGGGCGCGGGCAAGCCCGAGTTCTGCATCGTGGCGGAGAGCGCGTTGCAGCATGCCGAAGTGGCGCCGGTGCTGGCGCAATGTGAAGTGGCAGGCAGCCAATGCATTTGCCTTCCCGATGCGTTGTACCAGGCTGCGAGCCAGGTTGAAAACGGCGTCGGTTTATTGCTGGTGATTGCGACGCCACAGCCATCCGCGCCGTTTGCGTTGACGACGTCAGCCGTGTTGCTTGACGGCTTGCAGGATCCCGGCAACCTCGGGTCCATTTTGCGCAGCGCTGCGGCAGCGGGCATTGGTCAGGTGTTCTGTTCTGCAGGCACTGCCGCCGCATGGTCTCCCAAGGTTTTGCGTGCCGGCATGGGGGCGCATTTCCAACTGCAGATTTTCGAGAACGCCGATCTGCTTAGCCTGTGCAGGGGCAGCAGCATCCCGGTGCTGGCGACCAGTTCCTACGCGCAAAAAACCATTTACCAGACCGACCTGACGCGCGATGTCGCCTGGCTGTTCGGCCATGAAGGCCAGGGGGTCGCCGACGAATTGCTGGACGCCGCCGGCGACAAGGTGGTGATCCCGCATCTCGGTGAGATGGAGTCGCTCAATGTCGCAGCCGCAGCAGCGGTGTGCTTTTTCGAGCAGGTCAGGCAAAAGCAGAACGCCTCCTGAACCGGCGATGAACTTCCTGTCGCCGGACCTTCATGCCTACTTCAGCGGACGCTGGACGTTTTCCCGCACCATGCTCGGTGCTGATGCCGTGTTGATCGGGGAGGCTGAAGGTGCGGCCGAGTTCATGCCGGCATCCCCTTCATCTCTACTGCATTACAAGGAATCGGGGCAGTTGCGCCTGACAGCCGACCAGCGGGTGGTCGCCTTTTCACGGCGCTTCGACTATGAGGTTGCGGGCAACCTTGTGCACGTGGTGTTTGCCGACGGCATGCAGATCGGACAGGCTTACCAAAGCTATCGTTATGATGCGGCGGAACAGGCCTTACTGCCGGTCGAGACGCATCTCTGCATCCTCGACCGCTACGACGGCAGCTACCGGCTGATTGATACGGGCCATTTCGAATTGCGCACGCGCATCGACGGCCCGCATAAGGATTATCTGGTGCACACTCATTTCACCAGGCAAGTCGGCCAGTTGCGTGCACGCTGAAAATCCTCCCTCGACTATCGCGTTTCCGGCTTGATTTCCTGCAGGATGGTGGCTGCGATCTCCTCGATCGACTTGGCTGTCGACGACATCCAGCGGATGCCTTCGCGGCGCATCATCTTTTCCGCTTCGTTGATTTCATAGCGGCAATTCTCGATGGCGGCGTACTTGCTGCCGGGACGGCGCTCATTGCGCACTTCCGACAGGCGTTCGGCGGCGATGGTCAGGCCGAAAATCTTCTTCTTGAAATTCACCAGCCCGCTGGGCAGCTTGTCGCGTTCGAAGTCTTCCGGAATCAGTGGATAGTTAGCCGCCTTGATGCCGTATTGCATCGCCAGGTACAGGCTGGTCGGCGTCTTGCCGGAGCGCGATACGCCAACCAGGATGACGTCGGCGCTGGCAAGGTTTTTGTTCGACTGGCCGTCGTCATGAGCCAGCGAAAAATTGATCGCCTCGATGCGGTTCTTGTACTCTTCCGAATCGGCGGTGTTGTGGCTGCGGCCGATGGTATGGGTCGACTTCACGCCGAGTTCCTGCTCCAGCGGCTCGACGAAGGTCTGGAACAGGTCCATATGCATCGCCCGCGACTGCCGGATGACCGCCGACAGGTCGGCCTTTACCAGCGTTGAAAACACGATCGGCGCCTTGCCGTCGACTTCCGCGACCTCGTTGATGCGGCGCGTGGCGTCATAGGCCTTGTCGAGCGTGTCGACGAACGGCAGCCGCACTTGTTTGAAACGCAGCTCGAACTGGCTGAGGACGGAATGCCCGAGCGTTTCCGCCGTAATGCCGGTGCCGTCCGAAACGAAGAAGACCGTACGGTTGGCGGGAGGCAACGGGACAGGGTAGGAAGGCGGAGCGAGATCAAGCATAGTGTTGTTAAAAAGAAAACAATAAAAAATAAGAAGAGGGATGAAAAAAAAGCTGGCTACCCTGTAAAATGCCATGCAACAGATTGAGAAGCTAGCTCAAAATGACCCTGAATGTGCTGCGCAAGTTGACCGAAACCATCTGGATGTTTGCCATTGCAAACACCTTCGGAACTGCCGCGCGCCGTTTGTGCCAGGTCATTCACTACGTGAGCCGTGCCGCCGTATCCGCAGTTGCTTCAACAGTGGCATCCGCGCTTGCTTCCGTACTTGCATCAATTATGTCGCCTTCGTCCAAAAATAACAAAGAACAAATGACGATCGCCGGCCCCGCGAAGATTTCCCATCATCAAACTAGAGGTTGTTATGTCCAACGCAGTAAACATGGGTTCTGCCCAGGGGGCCGCATACGTGGTCTCCTTTGAAAATCTTCGCATGACGGATGTTGAGTCCGTCGGCGGCAAGAACGCGTCGCTGGGTGAAATGATCAGCCAGTTGGCCGGTGCCGGAGTCCGCGTGCCAGGTGGCTTTGCCACGACCGCACAGGCTTTCCGCGACTTTCTGGAACACAGTGCAAATGGCGGCGCAACGCTGGCCCAACGCATTGCAGATCGTCTCGTGACGCTGGACATCGAAGATGTGCGTGCATTGGCGCAAGCCGGTGCGGAGATTCGTCAATGGATTATCGACACGCCTTTCCAGCCCGCGCTGGAACAGCAGATCAAATCCTTCTACGACAAACTGGTTGCCGACTCCACCGCGGAGATGTCTTTCGCCGTGCGTTCGTCCGCGACGGCGGAAGACTTGCCTGACGCGTCCTTCGCCGGTCAGCAGGAAACCTTCCTCAACGTGGTCGGCATCGACAACGTGCTCGAAGCGATGAAGCACGTGTTCGCGTCACTGTACAACGACCGCGCGATCTCTTATCGCGTCCATAAGGGCTTCACTCACGCTGAAGTTGCGCTGTCGGCAGGCGTGCAACGCATGGTGCGCTCCGACGTGGGTGCCGCCGGCGTGATGTTCACCATCGATACCGAATCGGGTTTCAAGGACGTGGTCTTCATCACTTCCAGCTACGGTCTGGGCGAAACAGTGGTGCAGGGCGCAGTCAATCCGGACGAGTTCTACGTCCACAAGCCGATGCTTGAACAAGGCAAGTTGCCGATCATCCGTCGTAACATCGGCTCCAAGCTGATCAAGATGGAATTCACCGGCGAAGCCAAGGCCGGCCGCTCGGTCAAGACCGTCGACGTGCCCGTCGAAATGCGCAACCGCTATTCGCTCAATGATGCAGAAATCGTCGAGCTGGCCAAGTACGCCACCATCATCGAGAAGCACTACGCGCGCCCGATGGACATCGAGTGGGGTAAGGACGGCCGCGACGGCAAGCTGTACATCCTGCAAGCGCGTCCGGAAACCGTGAAGTCGCAGCAGAAGGCGACCGACGCGCAGCAACGTTTCAAACTCAAGGGCTCCAGCGCGGTGCTGGCAACCGGTCGCGCCATCGGCCAGAAGATCGGCGCCGGTCCGGTGCGCGTGATTCGCGATGCCGCCGAAATGGAACGCGTACAACCTGGCGACGTGCTGGTTGCCGACATGACCGACCCGAACTGGGAGCCGGTCATGAAGCGCGCCGCAGCGATCATCACCAACCGTGGCGGTCGCACTTGTCACGCCGCGATCATCGCGCGTGAACTGGGCGTGCCTGCGGTAGTCGGTTGCGGCGACGCCACCGACGTGCTCAAGGACGGTACGCTGGTCACCGTTTCCTGCGCCGAAGGCGACGAAGGCAAGATCTACGACGGCCTGCTGGAAACCGAAATCACCGAAGTCGCACGCGGCGAATTGCCTTCGATTCCGTTGAAGATCATGATGAACGTCGGCAACCCGCAACTGGCGTTCGACTTCCAGTCTATCCCCAACGGCGGTGTCGGCCTGGCGCGTCTGGAATTCATCATCAACAACAACATCGGCGTGCATCCACGCGCGATCCTGGAATACCCGAACATCGACGCCGACCTCAAGAAGGCCGTCGAATCCGTCGCTCGCGGCCATGCTTCGCCGAAGGCCTTCTACGTCGACAAGCTGGCCGAAGGCATCGCCACCATCGCGGCGGCATTCTGGCCCAAGCCGGTCATCGTGCGCCTGTCCGACTTCAAGTCGAACGAGTACAAGAAGCTGATCGGTGGTTCGCGCTACGAGCCGGACGAAGAAAATCCGATGCTGGGCTTCCGCGGCGCCGCACGTTACCTGGCCGCCGATTTCGCGGAAGCATTCGAAATGGAATGCCAGGCCATGAAGCGCGTGCGCAACGACATGGGGCTGACCAACGTCGAGATCATGGTGCCGTTCGTGCGCACCCTGGGTCAGGCGGAAAAGGTCATTGGCCTGCTCGGCAAGAACGGCCTCAAGCGCGGTGAAAACGGCCTGCGCGTCATCATGATGTGCGAAGTGCCTTCCAATGCGATTCTTGCGGAGGAGTTCCTCGAGCACTTCGACGGTTTCTCGATCGGTTCCAACGATCTGACGCAGCTGACCTTGGGCCTGGACCGCGATTCCGGCATGGAATTGCTGGCAGCCGATTTCGACGAACGCGATCCGGCCTTGCAAGCTTTGCTGAGCAAGGTCATCTCGACTTGCCTCGCCAAGGGCAAGTACGTCGGCATCTGCGGCCAGGGTCCTTCGGACCATCCGGATTTTGCGGAATGGCTGATGAAGCAGGGTATCGAATCGATCTCGCTGAATCCTGATTCGGTGATCGACACCTGGCAAAAACTGGCCGCCAGCCACGCAGGCAAGTAAGCTTCGTACTTCGGCTTATTTGCATCAACAAAAACGCGGGCTCCGGGCCCGCGTTTTTGCTTTTTGCGAATAGGCTGTTACAGTCTTGCCGATAAGCAGTGCTATAGCAGTCTCTCGCACTTTCTCTGAAAAGGAACAAGGACATGATGGACTGGGCGATATGGTTCGTATTGGCCGGCGTGGCCGTCGGAGTCGAGCTCTTCACCGGCACGTTCTATCTGCTGATGATTGCGATCGGTCTCGGGGCCGGCGGGGTTGCCGCGTTGTTGGGCGGTAGATTGGAGTGGCAGTTGCTGCTGGCGGCGGCGATCGGCTTTGCCGCCATCGGCGCATTGCGGCGCAGCCGCTTCGGTCGCCGGCACAAGAGTGCAGCCGGACGCGATCCCAACGTGATCCTTGACATCGGCCAAAGCGTGCACGTCGATCAATGGAATGATCTCGACGGCACCCACACCGCCCGCATCCGCTATCGCGGCGCCGAGTGGGATGTCGAACTCGCAGCAGGCAGCCCTGCACAGGCAGGACAATTCATCATCCGGGAAGTACGGGGCAGCCGCCTGATCGTCTCTCACCATTAGGAGAATACTCATGTTCGGAAGCGTGACGCTGGTCATCTTTTTCATCGCCATCATCTTCGTCGTCAAGACCGTCAAGGTCGTGCCCCAGCAGCACGCCTGGGTGGTCGAGCGACTCGGTAAATTCCACGCGACGCTCGGGCCAGGCCTGAATATCGTGGTGCCCTTCATCGATCGAGTCGCCTACAAGCACGTCCTCAAGGAAATCCCGCTCGACGTGCCGCCGCAGGTCTGCATCACGCGCGACAATACGCAGCTGCAGGTCGACGGCATCTTGTACTTTCAGATCACCGATCCGATGCGCGCTTCCTACGGCTCGTCTAACTACATCGCGGCGATCACCCAACTGGCACAGACCACCTTGCGTTCGGTGATCGGCAAGATGGAACTCGACAAGACCTTTGAAGAACGCGATCACATCAACACCGCCATTGTCAGCGCCATCGACGAGTCGGCTGCGAACTGGGGCGTGAAGGTGCTGCGTTACGAAATCAAGGACCTGACGCCGCCCAAGGAAATCCTCCACGCCATGCAGGCGCAGATCACCGCCGAGCGTGAAAAACGTGCGCTGATCGCCGCTTCCGAAGGTCGCAAGCAGGAACAGATCAACATCGCCACCGGCGAACGCGAAGCCTCCATCGCCAAGTCGGAAGGTGAAAAGCAAGCTTCGATCAACCGCGCCGAAGGCCAGGCCGCCGCCATCATTGCCATCGCCAACGCCAGCGCGGAAGCGTTGCGCAAGACGGCGGCAGCGATCCAGTCGCCGGGTGGCGAGGAAGCGGTCAACCTGAAAGTCGCGGAGCAATACGTCGCGGCGTTTTCGCAACTGGCCAAGACGAATAATTCCATCATCGTACCGGCCAACCTGAGCGACATGAGCACGCTGATTGCCAGTGCGCTGCAAGTGGTTAAGGCACAGAGAAAATAAGCGGGAGACACAGTCGACGCAGAATAAAAAACCTGAAGAAGAATCTTCAGGTTTTTTTATGACCTTCCGAAGGTGTTGCTTATGCTTATTGAACGGACAATCAACCGGACCAAGGCAATGCAACCGCGCTAGATGCTTGAAAAAAGCGCCTGAGGAAATCCACAGGCGTTTTTTTATGCCGTATCACCACAGCCCGTCGGCGGCGTAGCGTCCCCGCTCTCAATGGCGTCATAGGGCAGGACAATGTCCACGCTCAGGCCGCCGTTGACCCGGTTGAAGGCGCTGATGCGGCCGCCATGCGCTTCGATGATGCGACGCGCGATGGTCAGGCCGAGGCCGTAGCCGTTGCTGTTTTTCTGGGTGCGGCTGCTGCGGAAGAAGGGTTCGAAGATCAGCTGTAATTCTTCTTCTGGCACACCCGGACCATGGTCGATAACCGACAGCAGCAGCGACTGCGTGTACTTGTCGACCAGGGTATTGATGGCGACCGTGGTGCCGACAGCCGTCTGTTTGACGGCGTTGCGCACGACGTTTTCGATCGCACGGTGGAGCAGCTCGGCGCCGCCCTTGATCACGACGTCGCAGCCCACTATCCCTTCGATGTGGCGGTCGCTTGCTTCCGCTTCAAAGCGGGCGTCGTTGATGATTTCCGTCAGCAGGTCTTCCATGCGGATGTGATCTTCCATGGCGCCGGTGACGCCTGCCTCCAGCCGCGACAGGGTCAGCAGTTCGCCCACCAGCTTGTCCATGCGTACGCCTTCGCGTTCGATGCGTTCCAAGGTGGCAGCGGTTCTTTCCGGTTGCAGGCGGGCCAATCCGATGGATGCCTGCAAGCGCGCGATCGGCGAGCGCAGCTCATGCGAGACATCGTGCAGCAGACGGCGCTGGCTGTCCATCAAGGCGCGCAGCTTATCGGTCATGCCGTCGAAGTCGCGACCAAGGTCGGCCAGTTCGTCATTGCGCTTGCCCATTTGCGGCGCCAGCCGATCGGTCAGGTTTCCGGACGCCGCATGTGCGAAGGCGGATTTCAGCAGTCGGATCGGTTGCGAGAAATACCAGGCCAGCAGCATCGCAAAAAACAGGCTGGCGACAGTCGCCACCAGCATCGGCATCATCGGGAAAAAGAACGGCGGCGGCGGTTGCATTCGGCGCGGTCCGCGTTCATCGAGTGGCGGGGGGGCGCCGTCGGAAGTGGCAGACGAGGGCAGGAACAGCAAATAGGTATGGCCGTCGGCAGCCTTGACCTGCTCGACCACGCGGCGGCGAGTCTCGCGCTTTTCGGTATCGAGCAGCGCGCGCGCTTCTTCGATCAGGCGTGGACTGACGTCGCGGCCGAGCAGTTCGCGTTGTTCCTCATCGATTGCATAAACGTGATGGCGCTCCGCGGTGCCGACCAGTTTGCGCAATGCTTCGGTGCCGCCGTATTGCAAGGTGGCGGCGGCGGAGCGGATCATGAAGGCGGCGGGAGGACTCTGGTCGAGGTCGCTGGTGCGGCGGTCGCGCTCCCGATTCTCCAGGGAAAACATGATGCCGACACCGATTGTTGCCGTCAGCTGTGCCACCATGATGAAGAAAAAGAACTTCCAGAACAACCGTCCCACTACTATTCCTTGATGAACTGATATCCCAGGCGGTACACAGTCTGGATGCAGGATTTGTCGCTGCCGAGAGTGGCGATTTTCTGACGGATGCTGCTCAGATGGACGTCGATGTTGCGGTCGAAGCGCGCCAGGGGACGGCCCAGGCCTTGTTCCGAAAGATGCTGTTTGCTGACCGGCTTGCCGGCGTTGCGGGCCAGCACTTCGAGCAGATTGAATTCGCTGCTGGTCAGTTCCAACGGTCGGCCGGACCAGGTGGCGCGGCGTTGTTCCGGCCACATCGACAGTGCGCCCACGGCCAGCGGCGAGTAGGGACTGTGGTCGGGATTGTCGATCACGGTGCGGCGCAGGATGGCCCGTATGCGGGCGGTCAGTTCTCGCGGCGTGCACGGCTTCGGAACGTAGTCGTCGGCACCCAGTTCGAGACCGATGATGCGGTCGGTGTCGTCGCCCTTGGCGGTCAGCATCAGCACCGGGAGGTTGCTTTTGGCGCGGATGCGGCGCAGGGTTTCCAGACCGTTCAGGCGCGGCATCATGACGTCGAGGACAACAATGGCGTACTGGCCGGAAAGGGCCTCTACGACGCCGCTTTCGCCGTCGTAGGCGACGCGGACTTCAAATTTTTCCTGCTCGAGGTATTCCTTGAGCATGTCAACGAGTTCAATGTCGTCGTCTATCAGCAATACTTTGGACATCGTCGCTTGTTTCACTTTCTTTGATTTGCGGTGCTTCGGATTGCGCAATCATATGCGCAAAAGGCCAACGCACGGTACTGCGGTAACGATTGGTGTCCGCATCTTTACAATCTTTTACCCCGCATTTTCCCGCCGTAAATAACAGATGAGGTCAGAAAATTGTCCTCGGGGAAGTGCATGGCAGATTGTCGATGCGCAGTAACAACGCGCTGTCGGAATTTACCCCGTTTTACACGTGAGTGCGGGCCTTTGCATCAGGCTATGGCCGATACTGCGGCCTTGTTGATACATGTCGGCAACATCAATGTTTTTTGTTGCCGGATATACATGACGGTAAAAAAAACAGGCCGCCTCGCCTGGGGAGATAATGTGCGCGACATACATGAGACGGACTTGAACCATGTTGCATGAAAAGCTTTTGCAAGACCCGAACCACCTGCAGTTATTGATGACATTGCTGACGCAGAGCATTGCCGCCGACCTTGAGGGACGTCCGGATGAAGCGCTCGATCTCATTGGACAGGCCATCGCCCTGGATCCTGCTTTCGTGCCGGCGCTGATGCGTCGCAGCGATCTGTTGATGGCGCAGGAGCGCTATGCCGAAGCAATCGCCGCCTACGACGATTGTCTGCAGCGTTTTCCGATGCTGGAAGAAGCCGGGCAATCGCGCCACCGTGCAGTGATCCTGGCGCTGGATCACTGCCAGATCATGCTTGAGGAGCGCCCGCAGGAAGCCGGTCTGCTGTGCGAGCAGGCGGCATTGCTGGAGCGGCTTGGGCGTTTCGACGAGGCGCTGGCAAGCCTGGACCGCGCGCTGGAATTCGCGCCGACGCATCAGCAGGCGCTGAACCAGCGTGGCAATGTGTTGCTGCACCTGAACCGGCATGAAGAAGCGGTGTTGTGTTATGACCGGATCCTGGCGCAATCGGCGGTCGACGCGGCGGCAATCTTTAATCGCGGCAACGTGCTGCAAAAAATGAATTGCATCAATCAGGCGCTATGGTGCTATGAGCAGGCGCTCACCCTGCAACCGAATTTTCCTGAAGCGGAGATGGCGCAGAGCCATTGCCTGCTGCTGCAAGGCGATTTTGTGGGCGGATGGCAGCATCATGAAGCGCGCTGGCGTACCTCGCAACTGCGCGGCCAGGGTTTGTTTCCGTATGAGCCGGCCTGGCTGGGCGAGCCGTCGCTCGAAGGACGCAGCATTCTGTTATGGGCCGAGCAGGGGCTGGGCGATACGATCCAGTTCGCGCGCTACATTCCGCTTGTAGCCGGCATGGCTGCGCAAGTGACGGTGTGCGTGCCTGAGACGTTGCGACGGCTGCTGGCTTCGCTGTCCGCCGTGCCCAATGTCACGCTGGTCAGCAATGACAAGGCACTCACGCCACATGATTTTCATTGCCCGCTCATGAGTTTGCCGCTGGCGCTGAGCTGGACGCTGGCGACGATTCCGACGGCGGTGCCTTACCTGCATGCCGACGCCGAACTCAAACAGCAGTGGTCGGCCGTGCTCGGTCCCGCATCGCCACGCCTGCGCGTCGGCCTCGCCTGGGCCGGACGGCAGTATGGTGAACTCAACCACACCCGCGATATTCCACTGAGCCATCTGCGTCCGCTGGCGGAGATCGGGGTAGAGATGGTGAGTCTGCAGCAGCAGATTCCCACCGGCGACGTGGCCGAACTGGCGCAGTGGGGGCGCATGCGCCGGCTCGAGGCGGCCATGACCGACATGGCCGAGACCGCGGCGCTGATCGACAACCTGGATCTGGTGATCAGCGCGGACACTGCCGTGATTCATCTGGCCGGCGCGCTCGGCAAACCGGCTTGGCTGCTCCTGCGCTACGAAAGCGAATGGCGCTGGGGTTGGCAGACCGGCAGTTCGCGCTGGTATCCGACGGTGAAAGTGTTTCGCCAGCAACATCGCGGCGACTGGTCGGGCGTGGTGGAAGAAATTGCGGAGTGTCTGCGCCTGGCAGCAGACGGATAGGGAAATCGCCGCGCAAGGAGGGCGGCTAAGACTTCTTAGCGACGGTGGGTTTTCATGGCCGCCTGGATTTCACGCTGGCTGTCACGCTGTTTCTCGGTCTCGCGCTTGTCGTGCTGCTTTTTACCCTTGGCCAGACCGATTTCGCATTTGATGCGGCCTTTGCTGAAATGCAGGTTCAGCGGCATGAGCGTATAACCTGAACGTTCCACTTTCCCGATCAGTTTGTCGATTTCAGCTGCGTTGAGCAGCAGCTTGCGGGTGCGCGTGGTTTCCGGATGGACGTGCGTGGACGTGCTGGTCAGGGCGCTGATGTGCGCGCCGAACAAGAAAATCTCGCCGTTGCGGATCGTGACGTAGGCTTCCTTGATCTGCGCCTTGCCGGCGCGGATCGCCTTGACTTCCCAGCCTTCCAGCACGATGCCGGCTTCGAAGCGCTCCTCGACGAAGTAATCGAAAAATGCTTTTTTATTATCAACAATACTCATCTGGTCGGAAAATCCGTAGTCTCGGTTAAAATTTCAACTTTGCGATTTTATCAAACGGACCACCTTTCATGGCAGTCGTACATAAAACAGTCCTGATCAATTACAGCGCCGAGCAGATGTTCAAGCTGGTCGACCGCGTCGAAGACTATCCTGAATTCCTGCCGTGGTGTGGCGGCGTCGACGTCGAAGAACGCCAGGGCGACAAACTCAAGGCCAAGCTGAAGATCAACTATCACGGCCTCAAGCAATCCTTCACCACCGAAAACACCAACACGCCGCCAAGCAGCATGACCATGCATCTGGTGGAAGGTCCGTTCAAGCATTTCGAAGCGCGCTGGAACTTCAAGGCGTTGCGCGAGGATGCCTGCAAAATCGAATTCGACATGCAGTATGAATTTTCGAGCCGCATCCTGGAATCGGTGATCGGGCCGGTGTTCAGCATGATCGCCAACAGTTTCGTCGACTCTTTCTGCAAACGTGCAGAACAGATATATGGCTGAAACGGCGCAATTGCAAGTCGAGATCTGCTACGCCACGCCTGACTTGCAGATCCGCAAGCCGGTGCGTGTCGACGCCGGCGCCACCGTGCAGCAGGCCATCATGCAAAGCGGGGTAATGCGCGAGTGTACAGCAATCGACCTGACGGTCTGCCGCGTGGGCATCTACGGCAAGCTCAAGACGCTCGACACGGTGCTGCGCGATCAGGACCGGATTGAAATCTACCGTCCGCTGATTGCCGATCCCATGGATACGCGCCGCCGCCGGGTGAAGAAGAAGGGTTGAGGTGCTGCTTCTGCGCGCTTGCCGGAGGGCATGCGGCAAATAAGCTGCACATTTCACGGAAAAATCAAGGTCGGCGCGACGAGTGCAAAAGTTTTCTGTATAATTCGCTTTTGCGCCTATAGGAAATGCTATGCGTCTTCTCCAAAAAGCACTCACATTCGATGACGTGCTCCTCGTTCCGGCCTACTCGGACATCCTCCCTAAAGATACTTCCCTTGCCACGCGTCTGACACGCAACATTCGCCTGAACATTCCGCTGATCTCCGCGGCAATGGACACCGTGACTGAAGCTCGCCTGGCTATTGCCATCGCGCAAGAGGGCGGCATCGGTATCGTTCACAAGAACCTCACGCCCAAGGAGCAGGCGCGCGAAGTTTCCAAGGTCAAGCGTTTCGAATCCGGCGTGGTACGCGATCCGATCACGATCCCGCCCACCATGAAGATCCGCGAAGTCATTGCGTTGTCCGAACTGCACGGCATCAGCGGCTTCCCGGTCGTCGAAGGCAGCAGCCTGGTCGGCGTGATCACCAACCGCGACCTGCGTTTTGAAGAAGACCTCGACGCCGAAGTGCGCGCCAAGATGACGCCGCGCGACAAGCTGGTCTACGTCAAGGACGGCGCCGGCCTGGAAGAAGCCAAGCGCCTGATGAACAAGCACCGCCTCGAGCGCGTCATGGTCATCAACGACAACTTCGAGCTGCGCGGCCTGATCACCGTGAAAGACATCCAAAAATCCACCGCTCACCCGTTCGCGAGCAAGGACGACCAGGGCAAGCTGCGCGTCGGCGCCGCCGTCGGCGTCGGTCCCGACAATGACGAACGCATCGAACTGCTGGTCGCCGCAGGCGTAGACGTGCTGGTGGTCGACACCGCCCACGGTCACTCGGCCGGCGTGCTGAACCGCGTCAAATGGGTCAAGACCCGTTATCCGCACGTGGACGTCATCGGCGGCAATATCGCCACCGGCGCTGCCGCCAAGGCATTGGTCGAACACGGTGCGGACGCGGTCAAGGTCGGCATCGGCCCAGGCTCGATCTGCACCACCCGTATCGTTGCCGGCGTCGGCGTGCCACAAATCTCGGCCATCGCCAACGTTGCAAAAGCACTCGAAGGCACCGGCGTGCCGGTCATCGCCGACGGCGGCATCCGCTTCTCGGGTGACGTCTCCAAGGCATTGGCGGCAGGCGCCTCCAGCGTCATGATGGGCAGCATGTTCGCCGGCACCGAAGAAGCGCCGGGCGAAGTGATCCTGTTCCAGGGCCGCAGCTACAAGTCGTATCGCGGCATGGGCAGCGTCGGCGCCATGACCGACGGCTCCGCCGATCGCTACTTCCAGGACGGCGAAAACAACGCGGAAAAACTGGTGCCGGAAGGCATCGAAGGCCGCGTCGCCTACAAGGGCAGCGTGCTGGCGATCCTGTATCAGCTGGTCGGCGGCGTCCGTTCCTCGATGGGTTACTGCGGTTGCGCCACCATCGATGAATTCCGCGAAAAAGCCGAGTTCGTCGAGATCACCTCGGCGGGTATGCGCGAGTCGCATGTCCACGATGTGCAGATCACCAAGGAAGCGCCTAACTATCGCGCAGATTAAGCAAGGTGATGATCGATGCAAAAGGCCGCGCCACTTAGTTTGGCCGCGGCCTTTTGATTTATTTTTGCCGCTGAAATAATTTCAAACTTGCCTACCACCATAGCCATGCATTCAAAAATTCTGATCATCGATTTCGGTTCCCAGGTCACTCAGCTGATCGCTCGCCGCGTGCGCGAAGCCGGCGTGTTTTCCGAAGTTTTTCCCCACGACGTGAGCGATGAGTTCGTCCGCAACTACGGCGCCTCCGGCGTGATCCTGTCGGGTGGCCCGAACAGCGTGACCGAAGGCGATACTCCGCGCGCGCCATTCGCGGTGTTTGAGCTGGGCGTGCCGGTGCTGGGCATCTGCTACGGCATGCAGACCATGGCCGAGCAACTTGGCGGCAAGGTGGAAAACGGCACACTGCGCGAATTCGGTTACGCCGAAGTGCGCGCCCATGGCCACACCGCGCTGCTCAAGGATATCGCCGACTTCACCACGCCCGACGGCCACGGCATGCTGAAGGTCTGGATGAGCCACGGCGACAAGGTCAATGAAATGCCGCACGGCTTCAAGCTGATGGCTTCGACCGGCAACTGTCCGGTAGCCGGCATGGCCGACGAAGAGCGCCGCTTCTACGCGGTGCAGTTCCATCCCGAAGTCACGCACACGCTGCAGGGCAAGGCCTTGCTGGGCCGTTTTGTGCACGACATCTGCGGCTGCAAATCGGACTGGAACATGCCTGACTATATCGCTGAAGCGGTCGCATCGATTCGCCAGCAAGTCGGCACCGACGAAGTCATTCTCGGCCTGTCCGGCGGTGTCGACAGCAGCGTGGCCGCTGCGCTGATCCACCGCGCCATCGGCGACCAGCTGACCTGCGTGTTCGTCGACCACGGCCTGCTGCGTCTCGACGAAGGCAAGATGGTCATGGAGATGTTTGGCAAGAACCTCGGCGTCAAGGTCATCCACGTCGACGCGACGGATCAGTTCATGGGCCACCTGACCGGCGTGACCGATCCTGAAGCCAAGCGCAAGATCATCGGTCGCGAATTCGTCGAAGTGTTCCAGGCCGAATCGGGCAAGCTGAAGAACGCCAAATGGCTGGCGCAAGGCACGATCTATCCTGACGTCATCGAAAGCGCCGGCAAGGGCAAGAAGGGCGCCCACACCATCAAGAGCCACCACAACGTCGGCGGCCTGCCGGAGACGCTGAACCTCAAGCTGCTGGAGCCGCTGCGCGAACTGTTCAAGGATGAAGTGCGCGAACTGGGCGTGGCGCTCGGCCTGCCGCACGAGATGGTGTACCGCCATCCGTTCCCGGGCCCGGGTCTGGGCGTGCGCATCCTCGGCGAAGTGAAAAAGGAATTCGCCGACCTGCTGCGCCGCGCCGATGCGATCTTCATCGAAGAACTGCGCAACACCAAGGATGCCGACGGCCAGAGCTGGTACGAAAAGACCAGCCAGGCCTTCGCCGTGTTCCTGCCGGTCAAATCGGTGGGCGTGATGGGCGACGGCCGCACCTACGAATACGTGGTGGCGCTGCGCGCGGTGCAGACGCAGGACTTCATGACTGCACACTGGGCGCATTTGCCGCACGAGCTGCTGGGTCACGTGTCGAATCGCATCATCAACGAAGTGCGCGGCATCAACCGCGTGGTTTACGACATCTCGGGCAAGCCGCCTGCGACGATTGAGTGGGAATAAATTTCCTGACGGAAGTTTGTTCCGTAGTTTATTCAGTAGTTGAGTGACGATAAAGCCCTGTTCTTACAGGGCTTTATACTCTGGGCACCAACGTGGCGGCGGACGATAGCGGCTACATCATTTTCAGCACCAATTTTTAGAGTTCTCCCATGGAAATCAAGGTCAACTTCCTCGACAAGCTGCGTCTCGAAGCCAAGTTCGATGACTTCACGGTCATCGCCGACCAGCCTATCCGCTACAAGGGCGACGGCTCGGCGCCGGGGCCTTTCGACTATTTCCTGGCCTCGTCGGCCTTGTGTGCGGCTTACTTCGTGAAGTTGTACTGCAACACGCGCAATATCTCCACCGAGAATATCCGTCTGTCGCAAAACAATATCGTCGATCCGGAAAACCGCTACAAGCAGATATTCAAGATCCAGGTGGAGCTGCCGGCGGATATTGCGGAAGCCGATCGTCGCGGCATCCTGCGTTCGATCGAGCGCTGTACCGTGAAGAAGGTGGTGCAGGAGGGCCCTGATTTCATCATCGAAGAAGTCGAGAACCTGGATGCCGACGCACAATCCTTGCTGACTCTGAAGCCGGATACCGACGCTAGCACCTTCATCCTGGGCAAGGACCTGCCGCTGGAACAGACCATCGCCAACATGTCGGCTGTGCTGGCGAACCTGGGTATCAAGATCGAGATCGCGTCGTGGCGCAATATCATTCCCAACGTGTGGTCGTTGCACATTCGCGATGCGCATTCGCCGATGTGCTTCACCAACGGCAAGGGCGCGACCAAGGAAAGCGCACTGGCTTCGGCGCTGGGCGAATACATCGAGCGCCTCAACAACAACCATTTTTACGCGGGTTCATTCTGGGGTGAAGACATCGCCGACGCGGCGTTCGTCCATTATCCGAACGAGCGCTGGTTCAAGCCCGGCCGCAAGGACGCGCTGCCGAAGGAGATCCTCGACGAATACTGTCTGGAAATCTACAACCCCGATGGCGAGCTGCGCGGCTCGCACCTGATCGACACCAACTCCGGCAACGTGAAGCGCGGCATCTGCTCGTTGCCGTACGTGCGTCAGTCTGACGGCGAGACGGTGTATTTCCCGTCCAACCTGATCGAGAACCTGTTCGTCAGCAACGGCATGAGCGCCGGCAATACGCTGGCCGAAGCGCAGGTGCAATGCCTGTCCGAGATTTTTGAACGTGCGGTCAAGCGCGAAATCCTGGAAGGCGAAATCACTTTGCCGGATGTGCCGCAGGACGTACTGGCGAAATATCCCGGCATCCTGGCCGGGATCAAGGGTCTGGAAGAGCAGGGTTTTCCGGTGCTCGTGAAGGACGCGTCGCTGGGCGGGACCTACCCGGTGATGTGTGTCACGCTGATGAACCCGCGCACCGGCGGCGTGTTCGCCTCGTTCGGCGCACACCCAAGCTTCGAGGTGGCGCTGGAGCGCAGCCTGACCGAGTTGCTGCAGGGCCGCAGCTTCGAAGGCCTGAACGATTTGCCGCAGCCGACCTTCGAGAGCAACGCGGTGACCGAGCCGAACAATTTCGTTGAGCACTTCATCGATTCCAGCGGTATTGTGTCGTGGCGCTTTTTCAGTTCCAAGGCGAATTACGAATTCGTCGAGTGGGACTTTTCCGGCCACGGAGAAAACTCCAATGCCGATGAAGCCGCGACCTTGTTCGGTATTCTCAAAGACATGGGCAAAGAGGCCTACGTGGCGGTCTATGACCAGCTGGGCGCCGTGGCCTGCCGGATTCTGGTGCCCGGTTATTCGGAAGTCTATCCGGTAGACGATCTGGTCTGGGACAACACCAACAAGGCCTTGCTGTTCCGGGAAGATGTGCTGAATCTGCATCGCCTCGACGATGCTGCGCTGGAAGCGTTGCTTGAACGTCTGGAGAACAATGAGCTGGATGAGTACTCCGATATCGCCACCCTGATCGGCATCGAGTTCGACGAGAACACGGTCTGGGGACAACTGACGGTGCTCGAATTGAAGTTGCTGATCCAGCTCGCCTTGCAGCAGTTTGAAGAGGCGCAGGATCTGGTAGGCGCCTTCCTGCAATACAACGACAACACGGTCGAGCGCGGTTTGTTTTACCAGGCCTTGAAAGTGGTGCTGGAAGTGCAGCTCGATGACGATCTGGAACTGGACGACTACCTGGTCAACTTCCGCCGCATGTTCGGCGACGCCCGCATGGATGCGGTGCTGGGCTCGGTGGACGGCAGCGTGCGCTTCTTCGGCCTGACGCCGACCAGCATGAAACTGGAAGGCCTGGACAGGCATCATCGTCTGACCGACAGTTACAGGAAATTGCACGTGGCGCGGGCGAAAGCGGCAGCCGTTTAAGGAGACGAGTCATGGCTGAGCAAGATTTGTTCGGGGATGTGCCTGCGCCTGCAGCGCGGCCTCGCGAGGCTCGCAAAACGCGCCCGCAAGTTGCTCCGCCGCAGCACACCTGGTTCTTCGCTTTGCGTCCCGATGCCGCTGATGCGGCGCGTCTGGATGCCTTTGCCGAAACGCTGCTGACGTCGCATGGCGTCACCGGTAAACGGGTCGGGCCGGAGCGTTTGCATATCACGCTGGAACTGGTCGGACATGACAGCGAAGCAAACGTGGTCGAGGCGGCATGCCGTGCAGCCGACGCAGTCCGGTTTCCCGCCATCGATGCGCGTTTCGACGCCGCTGTAACTTTCTCCGCACCCAGCGGGCCGTTCGTGCTGCTTGGGGGCGACGGGCTTGACGGCGTGCGCGGGTTGCGCACAGCGCTTGGTTGCGCGCTGGCCGAGCATGGCTTCAACCCATCGCGCGCCTATGAACCGCACATGACCCTTGGTTACGATCCGCGCAACCGTGTGGAGCGTGTCGCCATCGATCCCATCGGTTTCCGGATTGCCGAGTTCGCGCTTGTCAAAAGCCATATCGGACTTTCGCGACACGAAGTACTGCGCGTGTGGCCGCTCAACGTGTGAGTTCGCCCATCCGGCGCGATCCGCCGCGCCAGTGCACCAGCGCAGCGACCAGACCCAGCACAACACCAAAGATCACGATGCCGCTCCAGCCATAACGCGTCATCAGCCAGCCGCTGATCATCACGCCGAGCGCGCCGCCGGAGAAAGTGGCCGTCATGTACAGGCTGTTGATGCGGCCTTGCGCTTTCGGATCGACTGCGAAGGCGCGGGTCTGGTTCGACACCAGGCCCGACTGCACGCCGATGTCGAGCACGATGACCCCGATCACGAGGAACACCAGCGAGGTTTCCGCACCAGCCAGCAACAGGAAGGCTGCGGTCACGATGCCGATGCTGGCCGCAATCACGCTGCGCGGTCCGAGCTTGTCGGTGGCGCGTCCGCCCAGCGATGCAGCCAGCGCGCCGGCTGCGCCGATGATACCGAAGCCGCCCGCCCAGGCGCTGCCGAGGTGCCACGGACCATTCGCCAGCAGCGCCGCCAGGTTGACCCAGAAGGCGTTGAAACAAGCCCACAGCAGCGCCTGCACCATCATCGATTCGCGAATCGGACGGTGGTCGCGCGCCAGCGGCCACAGCGACGCCAGCAGGCGTCCATAAGACAGGTTGGTGCTCGGCACGCTGCGCGGCAACAGCATTGCGGCGGCGATCCACACGGGGATCATGAAGGCCGCTTCCACGCCATATACCGCACGCCAGCCCCAGGCCGAGCCGACCACGCCGCTGATGGTGCGGCCTAGCAGGATGCCGACCATGATGCCGCTGACCACGGTTCCCACTGCACGTCCGCGATCTTGCGGCAATGACATGACGGCCGCAAAGGGCACCAGTTGCTGCGGCACGCAGCTGACGATGCCAAGTCCGAACGAGGCCGCAATCAGGGCCCAGATCCCCGGCGCCAATGCCGCTGCGCCGGCGAAGATGAACGCGCCGACGATCTGCCCCAGCACCAGCTTGCGACGGTCGAAGCGATCGCCCAGCGGCAGCAGCAACGCCAGCCCGACGGCGAAGCCGAGCAGCGCCGAGCCGGCCACGAGGTCGACGGTGGCCAGGTCGACATTCATGTCCGACGCGATCAGGGGCAGGATGGGTTGGGTGCAGTAGATGTTGGTGATCACTGCACCCGCAATGATCGCCATCATGAGGATCCTGCCGCGCGAGGCGATGCCGGAGGCTGCGGGTGCCGGGGGATTGGCAGATATGTTGGGTTGACCGTTCACGGCATTCTCCTTCGAGGTGCGGCTGCGGAGGACGGCGGGATGCCATGTTCCACAGGCTGATGCCGTAGCTTACTTGTTTGCATTTATAAAGATAATTACCTAACATTGGGAATCATCCTTCCAAAATTTGGTAGTTACACATGAACCGTCTCGACTCCATGTCCATCCTGATTGCCGTCGTCGATGCGGGCAGTCTGTCGGCTGCCGCGCGTGTCCTTGACATGCCGCTGGCGACCGTCAGCCGCAAGGTGGCGGAGCTGGAGGCGCATCTGAAGACCCGTCTGCTCCACCGCACGACGCGGCAGTTGTCGCTGACGGAAGCGGGCGCCTCCTATGTGGCCGTGTGCCGCCGTATCCTCGAAGAAATCGGCGAGGCCGAGCGCGCCGCCACGGGAGAGTACGCCTCTCCCAAGGGCGAATTGCTGGTGACGGCGCCGGTCGCGTTCGGACGGCTGCACGTGGTGCCGGTGGTGGCGGAATTCCTCGCGCAGTATCCGGAAATCAGCGTCAACCTGATGCTCACCGACCGTGTCGTGCACCTGATGGATGAGCACGCCGACGCGGCCGTACGGATCGGTGAGCTGCCCGACAGCATGCTGATGGCGACGCGCGTCGGTACGGTGCGGCGCGTGGTCTGTGCGAGTCCGGCTTATCTGGCGAAGCATGGCGTGCCGGCCCGACCACAGGATCTGGTGGAGCATGCCTGCATTACGTTTGAAGTGCTCGCGTCTATGCGCGCCTGGGCGTTCGGGAGCGGCAAGTCCGAATTGTCGGTGCCGGTGCAATCGCGGCTCACGGTCAACACGGCGGAGGCAGCCATCGCTGCGGCAACGCTGGGCGTCGGCCTGATCCGCGTGCTGTCGTACCAGGTCGCGGATGCCGTGCGCGAGCAGGCCTTGCGCGTCGTGCTGGAGGAGTTCGAGTCGGCGCCGCTGCCCGTCAGCCTGGTGCACGCGGGACAGGCGCCGCTGCCGCTGAAGCTGCGCGCCTTCCTCGATTTTGTGACGCCGCGCTTGCGCGCCCGTACCGCGCAGATCCTGCCGGGAGTGTCGGCCGGGTAGCGGTTTCTACTTCTGCCGGCGTTGCAGCAGCGGCAACGCGAGATCGGCAACGAGTGCGACGGCGATTGCCACTCCGCCAATCATGAAGAGCAGTCGATGGCTGCCGCCGCTGGCGTTGAAAATGGCCGAGTAGCTGTAGCCGGCAATCGCCTGAAATGCCGCAAAGATGGTCGTCGCGCGCCCCCACGCGACGTTCTGCCGTTCCGCATGGGCGTGGCCGGTGACGGTTTCGCGCACGCGCGCCAGCATCAGCGGCACGATGCCGGGCGGGAAGGCACCGATCAGCAAGGTCAGCAGGGCGAGGCAGAGATGATTGTCGGTGACGCATAGGCCCGCCACCGCCAGCAATTGCACCAGCAGCACGTAACGCATGGTCGGCCGCGCGCCGATGCGATCGGCCAGCAAGCCGTAGACCGGCGGTCCGAAGATCGCGCCTACGCCGTACAGAATCCAGAACAGCGATCCCAGATGCGCACCGGCACCCAGGCCGCGCGCAATGAAGTCGACGAAGAACACCATGGCCGGCACCAGGCCGACCGCCATCAGCGCATATTGTGCGTACAGCAGACTGACGCCGGACGACGATTGCGATACGGCAGTCGATTCCTGATGTACGGCGGAGGGCGCGGCAACCGGCGCACTTGCCGGCGGCCAGGCAAACCAGCTGGCGGCGGTCAGCACGGCCGACACCACGCCCAGACCGAACCAGGTTTGCCAGAGGCCGAGATTGAGCAGCAGCGGCACCAGCGTCCCCGAACCGGCGATGCCCAAGCCCAGGCCGAGGAAGATCGCGCCGCTGGCCGATCCGCGCCGTTCCGGCGGCACGTGCGGAAGAATGGTTGCGGCCACCAGCACCATGATGGCGCCGCCGGCGATGCCCGACACCAGTCGCCAGCCGAAGAACCACGCCACCGACAGCGGCATGGCGCAGGCCAGGAACGACAGCGTCACCATCACCATCATCAGCCGCAGCGTGGCGACGTTCGACAAGGTGCGCGCGATCGGCCGTCCCAGCAGCGCGCCGAGCAGGTAGCCGGCCAGATTGGCGGCACCCAGATAGACGATGTCCGAAGCGGAAAACCAGTGCGCCTGGATCAGCGGTGGAATCAGCGGTGTGTACGAAAAGCGCGCCAGCCCGATGCTGACGAGACTGGCGCACAGGCCGGCGAGGATATATCGCCAGACCGTCGAGCGGCTGGCGGCTGCGATGGATGGCGCGGTGGCGTCGGTAGGCATGAACGATGTTCCTTCAAGGCAAGCGGGGTCAGATAGGGAATCTATGTTTGACATTGATGTCAATGATCTGCATCCTAGCCATCATTGACATGAGTGTCAATGATGTTTTACCCTCCCGTATCATCTACCGATTAATGGAGCAAACCATGGCCGGAGTCCGGCAGTTCGACGAAGACGCAGTCCTCGACAAGGCCCTGGGCCTGTTCTGGCAAAAGGGCTATGCCGAGACCACCATGCAGGAGCTGGCGACGGTCACCGGCGTACAGCGCGGCTCGCTGTACAACGCCTACCAAGGCAAGGACGCCTTGTTCCTGAAGGTGTTCGATCGCTACATGGACAGGTTCATCGAGAGCGTGATCGTGATGCTGGATCGCGACGATATGAGGGAGGCCCTGAGCGGATTTTTTGCGTTCGTCATCGACTCGATGACGGCCGGCGCACCGACGCGCGGCTGCCTCAGTAGCAAGACCGCATTGAGCGGCGAAGTGATCGAAGAGCCGATCCGCCTGGTGCTGAAAAAGTTGATCGACCGGCTGGAGCAGGCATTGCTGGAGCGCTTCCAGCGCCCCGGCGACGCGGTGCAACTGATGACCACGCCGGAAGACGCCGCACGCCTGATCGCCACCTTCACACGCGGCCTGGTGATTATGGAACGCGTGTATCGCGACAAGACGCGCTTGCTGGAGACGGCGGAGATGCTGGTCAGGCTGTTGTTGGGCCCGGCCAAAAAAGTTTAAATCTGTTTGTTGTCCGGCTGGGCTGGGGCGCGTCCGATCAGCAGCCGCAATCCGACCAGCCCCAACAGTTTTTCCGCAGTGGCGATGGTGCCGCCGGAGCGGCCGCTCTCAATGTCGCGCAAGGTGCGTTCCGACAGGCCGGTGACTTTGGCCATTTCCTTGATGGTCAGGCGCATGGTGGTGCGCAGGTGGCGCGCGGCTTCGGCCAGGTCCCATTCGGGATGGGCGAGCACGCCGTCGACTGCCTGTTTGCGCAGTTGCACCTGTTCTTGCAGCGAAATGGGGTTGAAGCGTTTATCCATGATGTCGTTGTTTCAGCGTAATGCCTGCAGCCGCGCAGCATGCGTGCGCAACGGCTGCTGCAAGTAAGTCAGCACGTCTTCTTCCAGGCCGAAATCACGTCCGTGGTCGGCAACCTCAAGCAGTGGCACAGCCATGGCTTGCAAGGTTTCCAGCAAAGGCGCACGCGGCAATCCGGTTTGCTCCGCGACCAGGTCGAGCACCGCTTGCCACTCCGGGCTGCCGCCATCGTGTTGCGACCAGCGGATGCGGCGCGAAATGCCGTCCGGGTGTAGATACATGGGGGCAAAATCGAACAGCGGCGTTAATCCGATATAGCCGCTTTCATCACGTGCGATGGCGGTGTTGCGCGCGTGATTGTCCTTGTTGGCTAACGCGACGTTGGCGACATCGCGGCGCAGGTATTCGCAAATCTCCGCAAGCGGATCGGAAGCAACTTCGCACAGCGTCAGGCAGGCTTCGTCGTGTGACGGCACCTGGCCGAAGCCGGGTTTGCCGGTCAGGGTGGCCAGGCTTTCCTGCGCGAGGCGGACGACCTTGCCGTTCTCGACACGGCGGTCGAAGCGCGGGATGAACAAGGCGCGCTCCCGCATCTGCAACCGCGCATGGACGCGCAAGCCGAGATGGCGTGCGATGTCCATGTATGGCGCTTCCTGCCTCAGTATCTGGGCCAGTCGTTCATTGGCGCCACGGCCGAACTTGACGATGTAGTGCTCGCGTGCGCGCGCATCGGGCAGGGCATGATCGAGGTAGAGCAGGCCGTCGTCGGCGCGCGTGAGCAGGATCTTGGGCCATTCGCCTTGCACGCCGGACGAGCCGGCGACGAATAGGCCGTGCTGGGCAAGGTATTCGGTAAAATCGTCGGCGCGCGTGGCGACTTCTTCGTCGGTGAAGCCGTGCAAAGGGCCGTCCTGCTGCTGCAGCCACTGGGAGGCTTCCTTGACGCGCAAATTGCCGATCGGATTGCCGGCGCCGGTGAGCAGCAACGGCCAGTCGCCGGTTGCTTCGGCATTCTCGGACAGGCCGAGCCGGCGCAGCAATTCCTGGCGTCCATAGCCTTGCGGCAGCATGTCGATCAGGAATACCGGCCAGTGCGGCAGGTCCAGCGAGGCCAGCGAAACGGGGAAGGCGCTGCACAAGGCGTGGGCGTCGCGACGGCTTTGCCACGCGACGGCGTATTCCAACCCATAACCACTGGCTGTCGGCGTGAACATTCCTTGCGTAGCATCGCCGGTCAGGCTGACGTTGGCGGCCTCGACCCACTGATTGTCTGTGAAGAGTTCAATGGTACAGAAATCATTCATATAGGCGGAAAAATAGCAATATTGATGGGTAATTTATTCATTATAGTGATATTTTTCTGCCGTAATGCTCTTTATGCCAGATTTGTTGCCGGAATGATGCGCAGGGATGGCTTGCCGCCTCTCGCATGGCTTCGCGCGCGGTCGTCCCGGCAGACACGCTATAATGCCGACTTACGGACAACGCGCGGCGCAAGCCTGCGTGCACAGCGCCGAAACCCGCGGCGCCCAAGCCGCCGCCAGCTTCCTATCATCGTGACATACAGCATCAAAGAAATTTTCTATACCTTGCAAGGCGAGGGCACGCACGCCGGTCGTCCGGCGGTGTTTTGCCGTTTCAGCGGCTGCAACCTGTGGACCGGCCGTGAAGAAGACCGCAGCAAGGCGATTTGCCAGTTTTGCGATACCGATTTCGTCGGTACCGACGGCGAGGGCGGCGGCAAGTTCAAGACCAGCGACGCGCTGGCGCAAGCCATCAACCAGCTGTGGCCGGAGTCCTACGCCGCCAGCAAGTACGTCGTGTTCACCGGCGGCGAACCGCTGCTGCAACTTGACGAGGCGCTGATTGCCAGCATGCACGCGGTCGGCTTCGAGATCGCCATCGAGACCAACGGCACGATTCCGGTGCCGCCGGGTGTCGACTGGATTTGCGTCAGCCCAAAGATGGGCTCCGAACTGAAGGTGTTCAAAGGCAGCGAACTCAAGGTCGTGATTCCGCAGCAGGCGCAGGTGCTGGCCGACTACGAGAAGCTCGATTTCGCGCATTTCCTGCTGCAGCCGATGGATGGCCCTGAGGCCGCACGCAACACCAGAATGGCGATCGAGCTGGTCAAGAACAATCCAAAGTGGAAGCTGAGCATCCAGACGCACAAGCTGCTGCAGATACCGTAAGCGGCGATATACGCGCTATTGGCCGGCGGCCCTGTTGCCGGGCGCGCGTTTGTTTACAATCCATTTCTATTTTCAATCCCTAAGGCATTCATGCTGACCATTACCCGTAAACTCGAATTCGATGCCGGCCACCGCATCCCCGACCACAAGAGCCAGTGCCGCAATCTGCACGGTCATCGCTACACGCTTGAAATTACATTGGTCGGCAAGGTCATCGAAGTTGAGGGCAGCTCCGACAACGGCATGATCATGGATTTCTCCGACATCAAGACGCTGGCCAAGCAGCATCTGGTCGACGTCTGGGACCACGCCTTCCTGGTCTACGAAAAAGACCAGCCGGTGCGCGACTTCCTGGCCAGCCTGCCGGACCACAAGACGGTCGTGATCGACCGCATCCCGACCGTGGAAAACCTGGCGCGCACCGCCTTCGACATTCTCAACGCGGCCTACAAGGACGCGTATGGCACGGGTTTGCATCTGCAGAAACTGGTGCTGCACGAAACGCCCAATTGCTGGGCCGAGATCACGGCGGACTGAGACGCAGGCGATCATGACCGACACGTTCCTAGCCACGCCGGCGCACATGCAGCTTGCACTTGTGCAGGCGCAACACGCCTGGGACCTCGGCGAAGTGCCGGTCGGCGCGGTGGTGGTCAAGGACGGCGAAGTCATCGCCACCGGATACAACCAGCCCATCGGCAAGCACGACCCCACCGCGCATGCCGAGATCATGGCTTTGCGCGCGGCGGCCGAGATCCTCGGCAACTACCGTTTGCCCGGCTGCGAACTGTATGTCACGCTGGAGCCTTGCGTGATGTGCGCCGGCGCCATGATGCATGCCCGCCTGGCCCGCGTGGTTTACGGCGCGGCTGATCCCAAGACCGGCGCCTGCGGCTCGGTGGTCAACCTGTTCGCGCAGGAACAACTGAACCACCACACCGAACTGGTCGGCGGCGTGATGGCGGAAGCCTGCGGACGGATGTTGAAGAGTTTTTTTTCGGAACGACGCGAACAGCTGAAACAGGAAAGACTGCAGCGCCAGGCAATCGCCCACGCGCATGCCAATGCCCATTCAACCGACGATGAAGCCAATGACTGAAACCTTGCTCGCTCCTGATATTCACGTGCCGGCCGGCGCTTGCGTCGCCATCATCGCCCCCGGCGGTTATGCGCCCGACGAAGCGGCGGTAGGGCGTGGCATCGCCTTGCTGGAAGCGCAAGGCTGCAAGGTCAAGAGCTACTATGATCATGCGGCGCGGCACCAGCGTTTCGGCGCCACCGATGCCGGCCGTGCAGCTCATATCCAACAAGCCGCCGCGGATCCCGAAGTGCAGGTGGTCATCGCTTTGCGCGGCGCCTACGGCATGTCGCGCATCCTGCCGGTGTTGAATTACGACGCGCTGGCCGCCAGTGGCAAATTGTTCGTCGGCTACAGCGACATCACCGCCTTGCATCTGGCCTTGCTGGCGCAAACCGGCGCCGGCGGCATTGCCGGGCCGATGCTGTGCGGTGATTTCGGCGCCGAGACGCCGAGCGCGATGACGATGAACAGTTTCTGGCGCACGCTCACGCAGCCGACGCAGACCATCGCGGTGGAAGAGGCGGGCAATCCTGCGCTCAAGGTGTCGGGCAAGCTGTGGGGCGGCAATCTGGCGATGGTCGTGCATCTGCTTGGCACGCCGTACTTCCCGCAGATTGACGGCGGCATCCTGTTCGTGGAGGACGTCAACGAACATCCATATCGCGTCGAACGCATGCTGCTGCAGCTGGAACACGCGGGCGTGCTGGCGCGTCAGAAGGCGGTGCTGCTGGGGGATTTCTCAAATTACCGGCTGTCCGACTACGACAACGGCTACAACTTCGAGCAAATGCTGGGCTATGCGCGCCAGCATTTGTCTGCGCCGCTGTTGACCGGCTTGCCGTTCGGCCATATCGCCGACCGCGTGAGCCTGCCGGTCGGCGCCCATGCCGATCTGGAGTCCGATGCGCGCGGCTTCTCGTTGCGTCTCAGCGCTTATCCAATTCTGTCTTAGTGGACAAAATTACAGCGGCTTGATCTCCACCTTGACGCCGTCGCTGAGTACCGTGATGGCGCCGGGTTCAAAACGCTTGCCGTTCATTTCCAGCTGTTCCGGCTTGAAGGTGTAGAGCGGATAATCCTTGAGCACTTGTTCCGCCGCAGCGTTGCCGATGGCGTTGAGCTGCGGTGCGTATTGCGCCGGCACACCGGCGATGTCGACTTTTTCCACCGAAGGCGCATCCAGCCGCACCGAGCGCGAGGCGGCGTCGTACTTGAGCGCACTGCTCAGCGACAGCGTGCCGTTGACGGGTTTGCTCATGAGCAGCTTGTTGTCGATCTGCGCATCGACCACCGTGGTCAGGCGGTTGCTGTCGGGGTTGAGCGCCAGGCGCGGATTGCTCAGGTTGACGTCGAACATGTCCATATAGCGCAACTTGCGCGGGAACTGCGTGGCGATGGCCGTCTGCAGGTCTTTCTTCGGGAACGTATATTCATTGGTCCAGATGTTGTACGCCGCCTGGCTGGCGCCGGCCGCCGCCAGTGCGCCGCAGGCCAGCAGCGCTGCGCCCGCCAGGGTGCGCCAGCGCTTGTAGAACGGAGATGTTGTCATTTTGATCATCGGTGTTTCCTGTCATCGGGCAAAGCGGTTGGAACCGTTGCCGGGCAAATAATTCCGGCTGATTTCCGACACCTCGGGCCGCAGTCGCGCCGGACTTGGCCCGCAATGGTAAAATCACGCGTTTACACCTGACCTCATTTAACTTCCCGGGTTGGCTTGGTTTCTGGCAACTTGTCGGGCAACTCCTCAGGTAATCTCAGGCAACATCACCATACGTAAAGGCTTTTTTCAGTGTTATCCACGGCAAACATCACGATGCAGTTCGGCCCCAAGCCGCTGTTTGAAAACATTTCGGTCAAATTCGGCGACGGCAACCGCTATGGTCTGATCGGCGCCAACGGCTGCGGCAAGTCGACCTTCATGAAGATCCTCGGCGGCGACCTCGAAGCATCGGCCGGCAACGTCAGCCTGGATACCAACGAACGCCTCGGTAAATTGCGCCAGGACCAGTTCGCCTACGAAGAAATGCGCGTGCTGGACGTGGTTATGATGGGCCACACCGAAATGTGGGCGGCGATGGCCGAGCGCGATGCAATCTACGCCAATCCGGACGCCACCGACGACGACTACATGAAGGCCGCCGACCTAGAAGCCAAGTTCGCCGAGTACGACGGCTACACCGCCGAAGCGCGCGCCGGCGAACTGCTGCTGGGCGTGGGCGTGGCGATCGAACAGCATCAGGGCCCGATGAGCAACGTCGCGCCGGGCTGGAAGTTGCGCGTGTTGCTGGCACAGGCGCTGTTCTCGAATCCGGACATCTTGCTGCTCGACGAACCGACCAACAACCTCGACATCAACACCATCCGCTGGCTGGAAGACATGCTCAACGAGCGCAATTCCACCATGATCATCATTTCCCATGATCGCCACTTCCTGAACCAGGTCTGTACGCACATGGCCGACATGGATTACGGTACGCTCAAGGTCTATCCGGGCAACTACGACGAATACATGCTGGCGTCTTCGCAAGCGCGTGCGCAGCAGCTGTCGGTCAACGCCAAGGCCAAGGAAAAGGTCGCGGAGCTCCAGGATTTTGTGCGTCGTTTCTCCGCCAACAAATCCAAGGCGCGCCAGGCCACATCGCGCGCCAAGCAGATCGACAAGATCAAGGTCGAAGACATCAAGCCGTCCAGCCGTGCCAATCCCTTCGTGCGTTTCGACGGCGAGAAGAAGCTGCATCGCCTGGCCGTGGAAACACAAAGCATCAGCAAGACCTACGACCGTCCGATTTTCAAGAACTTCAACATCATGGTTGAAGCCGGCGAAAAGATCGCCATCATCGGCGCCAACGGCGTCGGCAAGACCACGCTGTTGCGCTGCATCGGCGGCGACGTCGCCGGCCTGCAGCCCGACAGCGGTCTGGTCAAGTGGGCGGAAAACGCCAACGTCGGCTACATGCCGCAGGATCCGACCGAAGAATTCGCCAAGGGTGAAATCCTGACCGACTGGATGGGCCAATGGACCCAGGAAGGCGACGACGACCAGGCGGTGCGTTCGATTCTGGGCCGCCTGCTGTTCTCCGGCGACGATGTCAAGAAGTCGGTTCAGGTGCTGTCCGGCGGCGAGAAGGGCCGCATGATGTACGGCAAGCTGATGCTGGGTCGTCACAACGTCCTGCTGATGGACGAGCCGACCAACCACATGGATATGGAGTCGATCGAATCGCTCAATATCGCATTGGAAAAATATGCCGGCACACTGATCTTCGTGTCGCATGACCGTGAATTCGTGTCGTCGCTGGCGACGCGCATTCTGGAAGTGAAGGAAAACGAAATCGTCGATTTCCGTGGCAGCTACGAAGACTATCTGTCCAGCCAGGGCATCGAGTAACTTTTTCAGGCGACCGATTTCCGGTCGCCTTTTTATCGTCCAAGCCATGCAAGCAACCGCAATGAAGGTCGTCGAATTTGAACGACCACAGATGGAGACCGGCAGCAGCTGCACAGCCAACGCGTGGGCCAAGGTCCCGGCCACGCCGACGGCTGATGAGCGCCAGGCATTGAAGGCGCGCATCAAACAACTGCTGAAGGAAAAACAGGCGGTCCTCGTCGCCCATTACTACGTCGACGGCGACCTGCAAGACCTCGCCGAAGAAACCGGCGGCTGCGTCTCCGACTCGCTCGAAATGGCGCGCTTCGGCCGCGACCACGCCGCGCAGACGCTGGTGGTCGCCGGAGTGCGCTTCATGGGCGAAACCGCCAAGATCCTGAGCCCCGAGAAGCGCATCCTGATGCCCGACCTGGATGCCACCTGTTCTCTCGATCTCGGTTGCCCAAGCGAAGAATTCAACGCCTTCTGCGACGCCCATCCGGACCGTACCGTGGTCGTTTACGCCAACACCAGCGCCGCCGTCAAGGCGCGCGCCGACTGGATGGTGACTTCCTCGATCGGTCTCGACATCGTCAAGCACCTGCACGCGCAAGGCAAAAAAATCCTGTGGGCGCCCGACAAGCATCTGGGCGGCTATATCCAGAAGCAGACCGGCGCCGACATGCTGCTGTGGCAGGGTTCCTGCCTGGTGCACGACGAGTTCAAGGGCGTCGAACTGGAACTGCTGCGCAAGGAACATCCCAAGGCCCTGATCCTGGTGCATCCGGAGTCGCCTGAAGGCGTGGTGGCGCAAGCCGACGTGATAGGCTCGACCTCGCAGCTGATCGCCGCAGTGCAATCGTCGGATGCCAACGAGTTCATCGTCGCCACCGATAACGGCATCCTGCACAAGATGCGCGCCGCCGCACCTGGCAAGATATTCATCGACGCGCCGACCGCCGGCAACAGCGCCACCTGCAAGAGCTGCGCGCATTGCCCTTGGATGGCCATGAACGGTTTGCAAAACCTGTTGCACGTGCTGGAAACCGGCAGCAACGAAATCCACGTCGACCCCGCCATCGGCAGGAAAGCCGTGGTCTGCATCGACCGCATGCTGGATTTCGCGGCGCAGAAAAAAACCAACGTGCGCCCGACCGGCGCATTGGAAAACGAACAAACACTGTTTGCAGGAATCGGCCCAGCATGAGTCTCACCGTCAGCAGCACCAGCAATCTGCGCAACCCGTTTGCACCTTTCGATCCGGCCTTGTCGGCGGCTTTCGACGCCAACGTCAACCTGGCGATCGCCGAAGACGTCGGCAACGGCGACCACACCGGCAAGCTGGTGCCGGAAAACGAACACGTCAAGGCGCGCGTCATCGTGCGCGAACAAGCCGTGCTGTGCGGCGCGCCGTGGTTTGAAGCAGTCATGGCGCGGCTCGATCCGCGCCTGCGCGTCGACTGGAAATTCGGCGAAGGCGATCTGATGCAGGCCGACGCCGAAGTCTGTCGCATCGAAGGTCCGGCGCGCGCCTTGCTGACAGCGGAGCGCGGCGCATTGAATTTCCTGCAGCTGCTGTCCGGCGTGGCGACCGCCACACGGCGCTACGTCGACTTGATCCGCGACACCCGCGCACGCATCCTCGACACCCGCAAGACGCTGCCCGGCCTGCGCCTGGCGCAGAAGTACGCGGTGCGCGTCGGCGGCGGCATGAACCAGCGCCTGGCGCTGTACGACGGCATCCTGATCAAGGAAAACCACATCGCCGCAGCCGGCGGCATCACCGCCGCCGTGACGGCGGCGATCAAACTCAATGCCGGCGTCACGATCCAGGTCGAAGTTGAAAATATCGATGAACTGGGCGAAGCGCTGGCTGCCGGAGCCACCTCTATCCTGCTCGACAACTTTACGCTGGACATGATGCGTGAAGGCGTCATGATCAATGCACGTCGCGCCGTGCTGGAAGCATCCGGCGGCATCAACATGGAAACCGTGCGCGCCATCGCCGAGACCGGCGTCGACCGCATCTCGGTCGGCAGCCTGACCAAGGATTTGCAGGCAATCGACTATTCGCTGCGCATCATCAGCTGAGGTCGGCTGAGGCCCACGGAGGTCCGCTGAGCCGGATTTTTCCTTCTTTCGACACAAGCCGCATGCCGTAAAGGCCATGCGGCTTGTGTCGTTTTGCGGTCGGACTTCTCGCGGGCGCTGATAGAATGCCCGATTGAACCGGGCGCAAGGTGAGGCAATCAAGCGGCCGCACATCTGCCCGCGCCGGCAGGCCATCTTCGGGGAATCCATCGTGAAATCAAACAATCTCGCCGCACCGTTGCTATGGGCCGCACTGTATTTCGTGTTCGGTTTCGTCTCGCACGCGCTGAACGGCTCCTTCGTCGCCACCGGCTACATCTGGCTCCCGGCCGGGATCACCGTCAGCGCCTTGCTGCTGACGCCGACCGCGCGCTGGTTTCCGCTGCTGGTACTGCTGTTTGCCGCGCAGATTCTGCTGGGTTGGCTGGAGCATCGCGAACTCTGGCGCATGGCCTTGTTTTGCCTCGACGAAATCGGCGTCGCGGCGGTGGCGGTGTGGCTGGTCCGGCGCGCCCCTTTCCCGATGGAAGGCTTGTTTTTTGTTCGCGGCCTGCTGATGGTCGGTGTCGGCGCCAGCGTCGTCAGCGGTCTGTTCGGCGCGGCCTGGTTCACGGCCACGCAAGGCACGCCATTCTGGCCGACCCTGCGCGTCTGGGCGCTGTCCGATCTGGTCGGCATGCTCATCATGACGCCGGTGCTGGCGAGCTGGTCACAGTTCCGGGCGACGCGCTCGGGCGGGATTGCGCGTACCGAATTCCTGCTCGGATTGGCTTCCTTCATTGCCGTCATTGCTACCGGCTACCTTGCATTCGACAGCGACCTTGATCGCGTCATTTTCGACATCGATTTTTCGACGACGTATCTGCCGCTGTTTTTCATCGCGCTGGTCGCCTTGCTGTGGGGCGGTCGCGGCGGTGCACTGTCAGTCGCGGTGCTGTCCCTGATGGCCTTCGTCTACAACTCGCTGGGACGCGGGCCGTTCGTCGAACTGGTCCGGCTGAACTCCAGCAATGCCTTGCTGGAGTTGCAGATCTATCTGGCGGTCGCTTCATTGCTGTCGTTGCTGATCAGCGCCTTGAAGACCACGCGCGAACAGCTGCATGAAGACGTGGCGCGCTGGAAGAGCAACGTCGAGCTGGCGCTGACAGTGAGCCGGCAACTGGTTTACAGCATCGATCCCGAAAAAAAGACCATCGCCTGGAGTGGGGACGTGCAGAGCTTGCTCGGTCTTTCACCGGATAAGCTGGCGACGCTGGACAATGCACTGAAGCTGGTGCATCCGCTGGATCTGCATCGTCTGCGCCAGCGCTGGCTGGAAGAGGAGAGCGGCGATAGCGACGAGGCCCGCGAAGACTTGCCATTCCGTTTGCTGCTGGCCGATGGCAGAACCGTCGTCGCGACCGACATGAGCCGCAGTTTGCGTGATCCCGACGGCAGCCTTGTCATGGTCGCCGGCACCTGGCATTTCAATAGTGCAGATCTGGCGCAGGGCCGGAGCGAAAAATGACAGCCAAGGTTGGCGTGATCATGATTCACGGCCTGGGCGGCACGCAATACGATTTGGGATCGATGCACAAGATCCTGCAAAAATCGGGCGCCGACACCCATGCCGTGACCTTGCCCGGACATGGGACCCGGCCGGAGGATCTCATCCCTATCCGCGCCGAGCAATGGATGGATCTGCTCGTTGCGCAATACCGCGAATTGCAGCCGCAGTACGAGCAGCTCCACATCATGGGCATGTGCATGGGGGCCTTGCTGGCGCTGGTGCTGGCTGAACGCGTCCAACACACGGCCGCCCAGGGCAAGCTGGTGACGCTGGCGCCGCCGATCTACATCGACGGCTGGTCGACGCCGTGGTATGCCAATTTGCGCTCGCTGTTCTACCTGATCCCCGGCGTTGCCTCACGCATGAAGGTGGAAGAGGGCGAACCCTACGGCATCAAGAACACGCTGGTGCGTGCCGTGGTCAAGGCCAAGTTCGCGCGCGGCGACAACTTCCATTATCCGTGGGTGCCGATGGCCTGCATCCGCCAGGTCGACCACCTGCGCGCGTGGGCCAGCGCCGGCGCGAAGAACATCACGGCGCCGACGCTGATCGTGCATGCGCGCGAAGACGAACTCACCAGTTTGCGTTCGGCGGAATTCCTGCAGGCGCGCATCCCCGATGCGCGCACCGTGGTGCTGGAGAACAGCTATCACATGATCTGCGTCGACAACGATCGCGATCAGGTCGCCAACAGCGTGCTGGAATTTTTCGGTTTTCCGCAGATGCCGGAACGTATACGTCGGCAACGCGGCGCCGACGCCTGAGCGGGATCAGAACACGCGTCCGAGTTGCAGGTAGACGTTCCACACGCCCTGGTCGCCCAGCGCCGCGCCGAAGTACAAGGGCCCGACCGGGCTGCTGCCGCCCAGGAACAAGCTGATGCTCTTCTTGTACGGACCGTCGCCCATGGCGCTGCGCGACTGCCACACATTGCCCGCTTCGAGGCTGGTGCCGAGCACTGGATTGCGCAAGCCCGGCACGGCGAAATCATTGAGGTCGCGCAAGTAGGTCAGCCGGCTGTACAGCAGATAATTTCCATAGAACTGATCGGCCGCATACGCCGACAGACGCTGGAATCCACCCAGAAAAAAGCCGGGTCCCGCGCTGTTGGACGACAGGTTGCTGGCGGCCTCCAGCGCCACGTTGACGGTATTGCGGTCACGGCTGAAGGCCCACAGGCTCTTGAACTGGGCGTCGCTGTAGCGGTCGTCTTCCTTGCCGAAACCGCGATGCGCTTCGGCGAACAGGTAATAGCCCTTGCGCGGGAACAGAGGGTCGTCGAGCTGATCGATGGTCAGTCGTGCACGCGCCACCGGCTGGTTGCTTTGCGCGCTGCCGTACAGCGAGCCGAACGAAGGATCCGACAGGTTATAGGACGGCGTGTATTTGTTGTGTTGGTAGTTGACGCCCAGGCGCACTTCGCCGAGCCGCGCCAATGGCATGCCGAGGTCGACGCCGGCGGTGTAGGTATCGATGCGGTATTGCGTCAGCGGCGAAGCCTTGCCATCGCTGCCGTCGGGGTAGATGTCGACGTAACGGCGGTTCAGGTCGACATACGGCGACAGGTACATGCCACTGGTGCCGAAGACGGGCTGGCGCAGTTCGCTGTGCAGGCTGGCGCGGTTGTTGCCGAGCACCAGGTCGTTGCGCCATTCCAGCCCGCTCTGGTTGATCCACGGATAACGATGCCCGATCTGCAGGTTGACGCCGCCGCGACCGTTGAAGTTGTTGGACAGGCCGAGTCCGAACAGCAGGTATTGCGGTCCCCAGGATTTCTCTTCGGCGTCGATCAGCAGCACATTGCGGCCGTCTTTTTCGACGATCTCCTGCGTCAGTGCATTAAAGTCGCCGTTGGTCGCCAATTGCGACAACTGCTGGTTGATCTTGTCGGCGTCGTAGACGTCTCCTTCCTTTACGCTGAGCCGGCTGCGCACATACGTTGCGGGAATTCGTCCCGTGGTCTTGATCTCGATCGCATCGACACGGGTGTCGCGCGCCAGTACTACGCCGGTCTGGCGCCCGGCGAGATAGGCCTGCCACTCGGCCGGCGGCAGCGACAGTTCGGTGAGGCGAGCGCTCTGCGTCTGCGCCGCGTTCCAGCCGGCGTTGACGCCATCCTTGCCGCTCGCAAAATCGGTGAAGGACATGCCGTTGAGTTCCGGTTCGATCAGTACGTCGTTCTTTCCGAGCAGGGCTTTTTGCGCCTTGACGTTCTGCTGGATCAGGATGCCCACCATCTGCTGCGCCACGGCGGTGGGAGATTGCAGATTGGCGGGATCCTGCAAGGGGGTGGCGATGTTGACCGCGATGATGACGTCGGCGCCCATGTCGCGCGCCTCTTGCACCGGCAGGTTGCGGACCAGGCCGCCATCGACCAGCGTGCGGCCGTCGATCGGATACGGTGCGAACAGACCCGGCACCGCCATGCTGGCGCGCATCGCGCGCGGCAAGGAGCCGTGCTCAAGGATGACTTCAGTGCCCTTGCCCAGATCGGTGGCGACGGCGTGAAACGGAATCGGCAGGCGGTCGAAGGAAATGTTGGCCGGCAATTGCGCCGTCCAGTTCTGCAGCAAGGTCAGCAGATTGTTTCCCTGCACCAGGCCGGGGGCGAGCTTGAGCTTGCCGTCGTCGTAACCGGCGGCAATCGAGATCGGATACTGGAAGTCGTCTTCGCGCTGCGATTGCGGCAGCTTGGCGCGCTCGTTGCGATCAAACGCGATGTCGCTCAGGTTGGTCTGCGATAGGCGGTTTTCGAGATCTTCCGCCGAAATCCCGGTGGCGTACAGGCCGCCGACCAGCGCGCCCATGCTGGTGGCGGCAATGTAGTCGACCGGCACGTGCAACTTTTCCAGATATTGCAGCACGCCCAGATGCGCATAGCCGCGCGCGCCGCCGCCGGACAGGACCAGGCCGATGCGCGGGCGTGGTTTGGCGGCGACTCCAGGAGCGGCATCTGCCGCCGACGAAGCAGTTGTCGTAGCGAGGAATGCAATTCCCGCCAGCAGGCAGAGCAAGCGAAGGGAGATACGGTCGGCGGGGCGTGTCACGATGTGGAGGCGAAGGTCGGCGAAGGCCCTAGTGTAAATCGGGCCGGACCGAACAGGCAACGCAGGCGTTCAGGCCGTCTTCATTCCCGACGAATGCAGCGACACGGCGACACCGCCAGCGAACTCTACTGGTAGTAGCCACCGACCGGCGGTGACGCCAGCATGGTTTTCACTTCGTCGATGCTCTCTCGCGACACATGCTGCAGTGATTGATGATGGGCGTCGATGCTGTCCCAGACTTCGATGATCACCATGCGCGCCGGGATGGTCTGGTCCTGCAGCAACTGGCAGGACTGGCAACCGGACGACGCGCGGATGGTCGGCAACAGGGCGGTCAGGAATTTCTTCAGCGCGTCGACCTTGTCGTCGAGCGCCCGAAATGTATTGATACGCGTAATGCTCATCGTCTCCTCCTTCGGCAGGCTGCATGCAATGCTGCAGTTATCTTGTCGTTGCTGATCCCGTTGCCATTATGAACCGAATCGGCGGAGTGATCGCCGCGCGCGTCATTTCTGTGGCGACAGCACCGTCGGCAAGGCTTTCGCCAGGGTATCCGGATAGTCGAGGCTGTAATGCAAGCCGCGGCTCTCCTTGCGGGCCAGCGCGCTGTTGACGATCAGCGAGGCCACTTCGACCAGGTTGCGCAGTTCCAGCAGGTCGCGCGTGATGCGGAAGTTGGCGTAATACTCGTCGATCTCTTCACGCAACAAACGGATGCGGTGCTGCGCGCGTTCGAGACGCTTGTTGGTGCGCACGATGCTGACGTAATTCCACATGAAGCGGCGCAGCTCGTCCCAGTTGTGCGAGATCACGACTTCTTCGTCGGCGTTGGTGACGCGGCTCTCGTCCCAGGCGGGCAAGGCAATCTCCGGCGCGGCTGCCTGCTGTTCGATGAATTGCGCGGCTGCACGGCCAAGCACCAGGCATTCCAACAGCGAGTTGCTGGCCAGGCGGTTGGCGCCGTGCAGCCCGGTGTAGGCGGTTTCACCAACGGCGTACAGCCCCGGCAGGTCGGTGCGGCCGGCCATGTCCGTGACCACGCCGCCGCAAGTGTAATGCGCCGCCGGAACGACCGGGATCGGTTGCTTCGTGATATCGATGCCGAACTCCAGGCAGCGCGCCTGGATGGTCGGGAAATGTTCCCTGATGAATTCCGGCGGCTGGTGGCTGATGTCGAGGTCGACGTGATCCAGGCCGCGCTTCTTCATTTCAAAATCGATGCTGCGCGCCACGATATCGCGTGGCGCCAGTTCCGCACGTTCATCGTGCTCGGGCATGAAGCGCGTGCCTGCAGCGGCGCCTGCGGCGGCCGGCAGCTTGAGCAGGGCGCCTTCACCGCGCAGAGCCTCGCTGATCAGGAAGGACTTGGCATAAGGGTGGTACAGGCAGGTCGGATGGAACTGGATGAATTCCATATTGGCGACGCGGCAACCGGCGCGCGAGGCCATCGCGATGCCGTCGCCGGTGGCGGAGTCCGGGTTCGAGGTGTACAGATAGACCTTGCCGGCGCCGCCGGTGGCCAGCACGGTATGGTCGGCCGCGATGGTGACGACCTTGCCTTCTTTGATGTCCTGCACGTAGACGCCGACGCAGCGTGGTGTGCCTTTGGCGGAAGGATCAAGTTTCTTCGTCGTGATCACGTCGATGGCGCAGTGATGTTCCAGCAAGGTGATGTTTGGATGCGCGCGCACGCGTTGCTCCAGCGTCACCTGCACGGCGTGGCCGGTGGCATCGGCGGCGTGGATGATGCGGCGCTGGCTGTGGCCACCTTCGCGCGTCAGGTGGTAGCCGAGTTCGGCGCTCGCGTCGCGCGTGAAGGGTACGCCCTGTTCGATCAGCCATTCGATCGCTTCACGGCCGTGCTCGACGATGAAGCGTGTCGAGGCTTCGTCGCACAGGCCGGCACCGGCGACCAGCGTGTCGTCGATATGCTGGTCATGGCTGTCGCCCGAGTCGAGCACCGCAGCGATGCCGCCTTGCGCCCAGTTGCTGGCGCCATCGAGCAGCTCGCCCTTGGAGACCACGACCACATTTTTCTTTTCGGCAAGATGCAGGGCGACGGACAAACCGGCAAGCCCGCTGCCGATGATGGCGACATCGAATTTCATGATGGCTGAGGAAGATGTTGAAAGGAATGCACGATTATATCCGGCAATCGTGTGAGATCCGGTCAGCGGGGAAGACGAGAGGGAACTGGCGGTTCGGGGAATGCATCGCTGCGCGCAAGGGCAGCGATGCGGTAATGCAGATGACGATCAGGAGGTCTTGACCGGTTTTACTTTGGCGGCGGCCTGCTTGGCGCGGATGCGAGCGTCGCTGACGTTGTCGGCGGCTGCCAGGGCCACGCCCATGCGGCGGCGTTCAAACGATTCCGGCTTGCCGAACAGGCGGATGTCGGCGCCGGGGATGCGCAGCGCGTCGGCCACGCCTTCGAAGGCGATGGCCTTGGCGTCATGCTGGCCGTAGATCACGGCGGACGCGCCCGGCGTGCGCAGCGCGACGTTGACCGGCAGGCCGAGGATGGCCTTGGCGTGCAGTTCGAACTCGCTCTGGATCTGGGTGACCATGGTGACCATGCCGGTGTCGTGCGGACGTGGGCTGACTTCCGAGAACCAGACCATCTCGCCCTTGACGAACAGCTCGACGCCGAACAGGCCGAGGCCGCCGAGGTTTTCAGTGACCTTGCGGGCGATGTCGCGCGCCTTGTCGAGCGCGGCCGGATGCATCGGATGCGGCTGCCAGGATTCGACGTAGTCGCCCTTGACCTGCACGTGGCCGATCGGATCACAGAAGCTGGTGACGGTGTCGCCGTTTTCGTTGAGCGAGCGCACGGTCAGCAGCGTGATCTCATAGTCGAAATCGATGAAGCCTTCCACGATCACGCGACCGGAGTCGACACGGCCGCCGGCAGCGGCGTAATTCCAGGCGGCTTCGACTTCGGCGGCGCTGTCGATCTTCGACTGGCCTTTGCCGGAGGACGACATGACCGGCTTGATCACGCATGGGAAACCGATCTGTTCGGTGGCGGCTTTCAACTCTTCGAGGCTGTCGGCGAAGCGGTAAGGCGAGGTCGCCAGGCCCAGCGTTTCGCCGGCCAGGCGACGGATGCCTTCGCGGTTCATGGTCAGCCAGGCGGCGCGGGCGGTCGGGATGACGCGTGCCTTGCCGGCTTTTTCCAGTTCGACCAGGGTTTCGGTGGCGATGGCTTCGATTTCAGGCACCACCAGGTCCGGTTGTTCTTGGGCGATCAGCGCGGCCAGTGCGGCGCCATCGGTCATGTTGATGACGTGCGAGCGGTGCGCGACCTGATGGCCCGGCGCATCGGCGTAGCGGTCCACCGCAATCACTTCCACGCCAAGGCGTTGCAGGGCAATGATCACTTCTTTGCCGAGCTCGCCGGAGCCGAGCAGCATGACTTTGGTGGCGGAAGGAGAAAGCGGGGTGCCGAGGCGAACGGGAGTCTTCATTGGATAAATGCAGAAAGGAAAGATGGGAAAGTCGGGGAATCGCGCGACGATACCAAATCCTGAGGGTTTTGGACAGCCAAAATTGCGCCGCCGTTAGCAAATCGGAAAGCTCTTGAGAGAATGCTTGAAGAAAGGCGGATAAGTGCAAGGAATTCGCAAAATCCGCCTCGGACGCCCCTTATTTCTGCTCGGGCATCACAATGGAGAGCATCGCTCCACTCAGACTCTTCCCATGCGCATCCAGCGCCAGCGAACGCGTCACGCCGCCGCCCAGCGCGTGCTGCATGACGAAGTTGAGCGCGCCCAGGTGCGGCAGCGTGTAACGCACCACCTCGCCTTGCACCACGCCGGCGAAATGCGCCTTGACGCGTTCCGGGGTCAGGTACTTTTCCAGTAGGGCGTAATCCTTGAGGTCGTAGGCGATGACGGAAATGTTGGATATGTCGCCCTTGTCGCCGGCGCGCGAATGCGCGATGTCTCGCAGCAGCATTTCAGTTCTCCTCGAAATGTAGGGTCGGCGCGACCAGTTCGCGGGGCAGCAGCATCGATAGCACGGCGATGACTTCGCGCGCTGATTTGGTGGCGCCGCCGCCGCCGGCCGGGCCGCAGGTGTAGAGGGTTTCGACTTCGTTGCCGATGCGTACGGCTTCGCGCAGGCTGCCGGTTCTACCGGTGACGCGGGCGCGCACTTCGTAAGGTTCGTTGGCGACGGAGGACAACTTCGCGCCGTGGATGGCGTTGACGCCGATCAGGTCGTAGCGCACTTCACCGGTTTGCACGCCGGTGATGGCGAGGCGCTCCCTGACGATGTCCAGCGCGAGCTGGCCGCGCGCCAGCGCGCCGGGACCGGCGTAGGAGATCTGGCCTTCGCCGACGTAGCTGTCGACGTAGCCCAGCGTGGTCTTGAGCGTGGCGGGGCGGGCGCGGCCGTTGCCACCGCTGATGGCGACGCGGTCGGGGGCGACTTCAGTGATGACGACTTGCGAAAAATCGGCGATGACGTCGGGCGTGAAGTAGCTGCGTGGATCGTGGATTTCGTAGAGCAGCTGTTCCTTGCAGGTGGCGGCGGTGACTTGTCCGCCCGAACCGTCGACCTTGGTGATTATGGCGCTGCCGTCGGCGGCGACTTCGGCGATGGGGAAGCCGAGACGGGCGAGATCCTTGACGTCCTTCTTGCCGGGGTCGGCGAAGTAGCCGCCGGTGACCTGGCCTGCGCATTCGAGCAGATGGCCGACCAGCGTGCCCTGGCCGAGTGTCTTCCAGTCGTCTGTCGCCCAACCGAATTCATGGATCAGCGGGCCCAGCACCAATGCCGGATCGGCGACGCGGCCGGTGATGACGACATCGGCGCCGGCCTTGAGCGCATCAACGATCGGTTGCGCGCCGAGATAAGCGTTGGCTGAGATCAGCGCATCGCCTAGCGATTTCACCGGCAGGCCGTTGTCTTCGATGCGGTAGTCACCGTCGCGCAAAATGTCGAGGACGTCGTCGCCGGTGACGGCGGCGATCTTCAGGTTGGGCAAGCCGAGTGCGAGGGCGATTTCGCGCGTCTTCTTCGCGGCCGCGAGCGGATTGGCTGCGCCCATGTTGGTGACGATCTTGACGCCCTTGTCGGCGCACAGTTTCAGCACGGCCTGCATGCGCTCGGCCAGCAGCGGGTCGTAGCCCTTCTGCGGGTCGGCGCGGCGCGCCTGTTGGCCGATGGCGATGGTGCGTTCGGCCAGGCATTCGAAGATCAAGTAGTCGAGTTCGCCTTTTTCCGCGAGTTCGACCGCGGGTTCGATGCGGTCGCCGGAATAACCGGCGCCGGCGCCTATACGAATATTGCGAACATTCTGGATGGATGTCATGTCAGGCCTTTAAAGCAACGGGAACAATCCAAGCAGCACGCAGGCAATCGTCATGACCACCGAGGCGCCGAACAGGAAGGGAATCGTGTACTTCTGGTGATCGGCCAGTTCGATGCCGGCCAGGCCGCACACCAGGAAGGTGGCCGGTGTCAGCGGGCTGACCGGGAAGCCGGTGGTCATCTGGCCCAGCAGTGCAGCTTGCGCTACCTGGATCGACGGCACGCCCAGCAAATGGCTGACTTCGGCGATCACTGGCAGCACGCCGAAGTAGAAAGAATCCGGATCGAACAGCAGGCTCAGCGGCATCGACAGCAGACCGAGCACGACCGGGATATGCGAGGCCATTTCCGGCGGCACGAAACCGACGGCCATCTTTGCCATCGCGGTCAGCATGCCGGACTTGGTCATGATGCCGGTGAACACGCCGGCTGCGAACAGGATGCTGGCCATCAACAGCGCCGCCTTGGCGTGCGCATCGATGCGGGCGCGCTGCATGGCGACGTCGGGATAATTGACCATCAGCGCCAGCACCACGCCGATCATGAACATCACGACCGGATCGACCTTGCCGCTGATCATTACGCCCAGCACGAATACGGTCAGCACGATGTTGATCCAGAAGTTGCGCGGACGGCGGATCTTTTTTTCTTCTTCCGTCAGCACGTGTTCCTGCACCACGCCGGCAGCGGCGCCGCTGCTCAGACCCAGGCGTTTTTCTTCTTTCAGGCCGAGCAGATAGGAAGCGATGAAAACGAATGCCAGTCCGACCAGCTGCACCGGGATCAGCGGCGTGAAGATGTCGCTCACTGGAATATGCAGCGCGGCCGAGGCGCGGATCATCGGCCCGGTCCACGGCAGGAAGTTGACGCCGGCCGCCATCGAGGCCACGCAGGCCAGGATGCGCTTGTCGATGCCCAGGCGGGTGTACAGCGGCAGCATGGCCGGGATGGTGATCAGGAAGGTCACCGCGCCCGAGCCGTCCAGGTGGATCAGCAGCGCCAGCAGGGCGGTACCGGGCACGATGCGGCTGGGGCGACTGCCGACCGTGCGCAGGATGCGGGTGATGATGGGGTCCAGCATACCGGCATCGGTGACGATGCCAAAGAACAGGATGGCGAACACGAACATGCCGGCCACCGGCGCGATTGAGGTGACGCCGGAGACGATGAACTTGGACGTCTGCATGCCGAAGCCGCCGATCAGCGCGGCGGCGATCGGGATGGCGATCAGCGCCACCAGCGGCGACATCTTCTTGGTAAGGATGGCCGTAAAGAGCAAAACGATCGTGATAAAGCCGAGCAGGGCAAGCATGCGTGTCTCCGGAATTATTGTTGGAGGAATACCGTCGCCGGTTTCCATGGATTCTTGTTGGTGGGGCGAGTGTAGGCGGCAGGCAATTTTGTTGTAAAGTGCATTTTTCCGATTGATTAATCGGTTTTGTGAATGAATCCATATGCAAGCAAATATCTCCACCAGGCTGTTGCAGGGCTTCCTGGCGCTCAACGACTGCCGGCACTTCGGCCACGCGGCCGAGCGCTGTCATGTGTCGCAATCGGCGTTCAGCGTGATGATCCAGAAGCTCGAAGCCGCCGCCGGCGCGAAGTTGTTCGAGCGCGACACCCGCAACGTGACGCTGACGCCGGAAGGAGAACTGTTCGTCGAAGTGGCGCGCCAGTTGATGGCCGATATCGATGCGGCGTTTTCCAACATGAGCGACTACGTCGCGCGCCGCAAGGGCAAGGTGTCGATCGCCGCGTTGCCGTCGCTGGCGGCCGGCTGGCTGCCGCCGGTGATCGCGGCGTATCGTGCGCAGCACCCGGGCGTGACGGTGGAATTGTTCGATGCGCTGTCAGATCATTGCCTGAACTATCTGCGCCAGGGCAAGGCCGACATCGCGCTGACGGCGCCGGGGCCGAACCTGATGGAATTCGACACCCAGCCGCTGTGCGAGGATCCGTTTTACCTGGTGTGCAGGCGCGACCACAAGCTTGCGAAAAAGCGGGTGATCCAGGTGCCGCAACTGGCCGGCTGCGAGCTGATCCATCTGGCGCGTTCGACCAGCGTGCGCCAGCATCTCGACGCGCTGCTGCAGCCGGTCGGCGTGATCAATACTGGATTGGAAGTGGAACATCTGGCGACGGTCGCCGGACTGATCGAAAGCGGGCTGGGCGTGAGCCTGGTGCCGGAGCTCACGCTGTTCCAGTTCCGTCATCCGAACCTGGTGGCGATTCCATTGAACGCACCGGATCTGGTGCGGCCGCTGCTGATCGTCAAGGCCAAGGAACGCAGCCTGTCGATTGCGGCGCAAGGGTTGCTGGAGCTGATACAAGAAAAAAGCCGGTCAGGATTTGCATCCTGACCGGCTCGACGTACTCTCTCACTTGTATTTTTAGACTTCTTGCAAGCGAGGGAACCGTCCGGCTTCCCCCTCTTGATACTGTTAGTAGTCTTCGGCGTTGATGTTGTTGTCTTTCGACTCTTTGACGAAGAGCAGACCGATGACGAACGTCGCCAGCGCGATCACGATCGGATACCAGAGACCGTAGTAGATGTCGCCCTTGTAGGCCACCAGCGCGAACGCTGTGGTCGGCAGCAGGCCGCCGAACCAGCCGTTACCGATGTGGTAAGGCATGGACATCGAGGTGTAGCGGATGCGGGTCGGGAACATTTCCACCAGTGCGGCGGCGACCGGGCCGTAGACCATGGTCACGTAGAGCACCAGGATGAACAGCAGCAGCAGAACCATCGGCTTGTTCATTTGCTCAGGATCAGCCTTGGTCGGGTAACCGGCGGCCTTGATGTCGTCAGCCAGTTCCTTGGAGAATGCCTTGTCCTTGGCTGCAGCATCTTCCTTGGACAGGCCGGCGGCATCATACGAAGTGAGGATCTTGTCGCCGATCTTCACTGTTGCGACCGAGCCGGGTGCACCAGCCACGTTCTGGTAGTTGACCGAAGCGGCCGACAGTTTTGCCTTCGCGATATCGCAAGAAGATGTGAACTTCTTGGTGCCGGTTGGGTTGAACTGGAATTGGCAAGCTGCAGGATCGGCAGTAACGATCACCGGCGCCTTTTGTTGTGCTGCTTCCAGCGCAGGGTTGGCGTAGTGGGTAAGACCCTGGAAGATCGGGAAGTAAGTCACTGCGGCGATCAGGCAGCCGCCCAGGATGATTGGCTTGCGGCCGATCTTGTCGGACAGCGAACCGAACACCAGGAAGAACGGCGTTGCCAGCAACAAGGCTGCTGCGATCAGGATGTTGGCCAGGGGACCGTCGACCTTCAGCGATTGCGTCAGGAAGAACAGCGCGTAGAACTGACCAGTATACCAGACCACCGCTTGACCTGCCGTCAGGCCGATCAGCGCCAGGATGACCAGCTTCAGGTTTTTCCACTTGCCGAATGCTTCGGTCAGCGGAGCCTTGGAGATCTTGCCTTCGGATTTCATCTTCAGGAAGGCCGGCGACTCATTCATCGACAAGCGGATCCAGACGGAAATGGCCAGCAGGATGATCGAGACCAGGAACGGAATGCGCCATCCCCAGTCAGCGAATGCAGCTTCGCCGACGGCGGTGCGCACGCCCAGGATCACCAGCAGCGACAGGAACAGGCCCAGTGTCGCAGTGGTTTGAATCCATGCAGTGAACGAACCGCGTTTGCCTTCCGGCGCGTGCTCGGCGACGTAGGTCGCAGCGCCGCCGTACTCACCGCCCAGCGCCAGACCTTGCAGAATGCGCAGGAGGATCAGGATGATCGGAGCGGCAATGCCGATGGAGTTGTAATTCGGCAGGATGCCGACGATGAAGGTCGACGCACCCATGATCAGGATGGTCACCAGGAAGGTGTATTTACGACCGACCAGGTCACCCAGGCGGCCGAACACCAGCGCGCCGAAAGGACGCACGATAAAGCCCGCGGCAAAAGCCAGCAGCGCGAAAATGAAAGCGGTGTTGGGATCCGTGCCGGCGAAGAATTGCTTGGCGATGATCGCTGCCAGCGAGCCGTACAGATAGAAGTCGTACCATTCGAAAATCGTACCCAGCGAAGACGCGAAAATGACTTTGCGCTCTTCGGGAGTAATGGTGTGCGCAGTGGAAGCTGTCGCCATGCTTGTCTCCTAGATTTATTAATGTAATTGGATGTACAAACGGGCGACCCAAACTGCGCAGGCGCCATTTGTGCACGGGTGGAGTGTGCGACGCGAACCTTACGCAGGACTTGCTTGAAACTTACATAAGCTTACAGGGGATTTTCCGCATTGCAGCGTAGATGGCAATGACGATCAGGCCGCCTGCTGTTGCAGGAAAACCGGCACTTTGGCGGCGGGCAGGCGGTTGATTGCCGCCAGCAGAGTGGGGTCGACACGGGCGCATTTGTGATGGCCGAGCAGGCGTTCGGAGAGATGCAGCAGCAATTCGGCGGAGACTTCAGCGTCGGCCTCCGCTCTGTGGGCATGGCCGCTGAAGCGGATGCCGAGGCTGTCGGCCAGGCTCGACAGGCGATAGCTGGACAGGCCCGGCAGCAGTCGGCGCGACAGCAGCAACGAGCAGACCAGCTCGGAATAACCGGCTTGCAGATCAAGGCGTTCGGCTTCCGCAGTGAGGAATTTGGCGTCGAAACTGGCGTTGTGCGCTGCAAGAGCATCGCTGCCGATGAAACGTAGCAATTCCGGCAATACGCGTTCCACCGGCGGCGCGGAATCCACCATGTCTTGTGTGATGCCGGTCAGCGCAGTGATTTCGTAAGGCACTTCAACGTCGCAATTGATCAGTGAGACAAAGCGTTCGACCACGCGGCCGTCAACGATGCGCAGCGCGGCGACTTCGGTGATGCGGGCGCCTTGCGCAGGGCTCAGGCCGGTGGTTTCGAAGTCCAGCATGACGACGGGTTGATTGATCACGGCAACGGCAATTCAAAAAATAGCGAAGGACGGATTTTAATACAGCGCGGGGTTTCCCTCTGAAGTCATGCAAAGAGAACCACGCACCAAGAGCATCCCGGGCGGCCTTCGCTTATCATTACGGCTTTGCTTATTTTGCCGGGAGACTCGCCATGCTGAAACACATCGTCATGTGGAAACTGAAAGACCAGGCCGAAGGCGGCGACAAGGCGACCAACGCGCGCAAGATGAAGGAGCTGCTCGATGGCTGCAAGAATATCGTGCCGGGCATCCTGAAGTTCGAAGCGGCGCTGGCGCAACCGGGGCTGGAGGCGACCTACGACGTGGTGCTGTATTCCGAGTTCGAATCGAAGGCTGCGCTCGACGCTTATCAGGATCATCCCGACCATGTCGCCATCAAGCCCTTCATCGGCGCGATCCGCGAAGGCCGCCAATGCATGGATTACGAAATCTGAGCGCGCACAAGACAGTTACCAATTCCGATACCTACATGAGTCATTCCTTATCCGAAGTATTCACCAACGGCAATCCATACCTTGAAAGCCTGGGCGTCGAAGTGCTGCAGTACGGCGACGGCAAGGCTGCCATGGCGCTGTTGCTGCGTCCCGAATTCATGAACAGCTGGCTGGTCGCGCAGGGCGGCATTTCGATGACGCTGATGGATGTCGCGATGGGGCTGGCGGCGCGCACCGCGATTCCGGACGCCAAGTCGTCCGCTACGGTCGACATGAGCACCAGCTTCCTGCTGCCGGCGGGCAAGGCCGGCGAAACCATCGTCGCCAGGGGCGTCGCCTACCATCGCTCGACCACCATGTGCTTTTGCGAAGCCGAGCTGTGGAACGGCGACAAGCTGGTCGCCAAGGCCATGGGCACCTTCAAGGCGATCAAGCGCCTCGACATCGCCAAGAAGCTGACGGACGAGTCGTGACCTCATTCCGTCAATTGACATCACCATAAAAACAGAGATTCCGAACATGAGCTACAACATCAAGATCGCCGCCTGGGATGTACTGCGTGAAGACGCCGCAGTGATCCGCAATGAAGTCTTCGTCGTCGAACAAAACGTGCCCGCCGAGCTGGAAATGGACGAAATGGACGCCGTATGCGTACACGCCGTCGCCTACGATGCCGCCGGTGTGCCGGTGGCGACCGGTCGCTTGCTGCCGGACGGTCACATCGGTCGCATGGCGGTGCGCAAGAGCGGCCGCGGCAAAGGCATCGGCGGCAGCGTGCTGCAGGCGCTGATGGCGGCGGCCCGAGCACGCGGAGACCGCGAGGTGGTGCTGAACGCGCAAACGCACGCAGCTTCCTTCTACGGCAGCCACGGTTTCTCCCAGGAAGGCGCCGAATTCATGGAAGCCGGCATCCCGCACATCCACATGCGCGCTGCATTGGACTGAGTTCGCCGTCAGGCAGAGCAAGGGTGGGGCGGTTCTCGTCCCGCCCGTATTCCCCATATCCCCCGTTTTCATTTGCTTTTATATCCGGCAGGGCTGCTGCGCCGGGCGATGGCGTAATCTTGTCCGGGAGAAATAAATTGTATTTTGTTGTGGTTTCCCACAATATCTAGCGGTATGCCGGTCGGGCATACTTGCGCCCGTAGCGACTCATGCCGTGTTACGCACCTTGCGATGTCGACTGCAGACAGTTTCCCAGATTTCAAAATAAACGGAGAACCGCAATGGCCGCCAAAACGCCGCTTTACAGATCCCTCTACTTCCAGGTGTTGGTGGCAATCGCCATCGGCGTGTTGCTGGGGCACTTCTATCCGCAGACGGGCGAGGCGATGAAGCCGCTCGGCGACGGCTTCATCAAGCTGATCAAGATGATCATTGCGCCGGTGATTTTCTGTACTGTCGTGCTCGGCATCGCCGGCATGGAAGACATGAAGAAGGTCGGCAAGACCGGCGGCCTGGCGTTGTTGTACTTTGAAGTCGTCAGCACCCTGGCGCTGATCGTCGGCCTGATCCTGGTCAACGTGCTGCAACCCGGCGCGGGCATGAACATCGATGCAAGCACGATCGACACCAAGAGCATTGCCGCCTATACCGCTCCAGGCAAGATGACCAGCACGACAGACTTCGTGATGAACATCATCCCGACCAGCATGTTCGATGCGTTCGCCAAGGGCGACGTCTTGCAGGTGCTGCTGATTTCGGTGCTGTTCGGCTTCGCGCTGCACAAGTTCGGCGGCCGCGGCACGCTGGTGTTCGATTTCATTGAGAAAATTTCGCACGTACTGTTCTCGGTCGTGGGCACCATCATGAAAGCCGCCCCGGTTGGCGCATTCGGTGCGATGGCGTTCACCATCGGCAAATACGGTGTCGGCTCGCTGCTGTCGCTGGGCAAGCTGATGGGCACGTTCTACCTGACCTGCCTGTTCTTTATCTTCATCATCCTTGGCATCATTACGCGCCTGCACGGCTTCAGCGTGTGGAAGTTCGTCAAGTACATCAAGGAAGAACTACTGATCGTGCTGGGCACGTCGTCGTCTGAATCTGTGCTGCCACGCATGCTGGCCAAGATGGAAAACTTGGGCGCCAAGAAGACCGTGGTCGGTCTGGTGATTCCAACCGGTTATTCGTTCAATCTGGACGGCACCGCGATTTACCTGACCATGGCGGCCGTGTTCATCGCGCAGGCGACCAACACGCCGATGACGCTGACCCAGGAACTGACGCTGCTGGCGGTGCTGCTGCTGACGTCCAAGGGCGCGGCGGGAATCACCGGCAGCGGCTTCATCGTGCTGGCGGCGACCTTGTCGGCGGTCGGCCACGTGCCGGTCGCAGGCCTGGCGCTGATCCTCGGCATCGACCGTTTCATGTCGGAAGCACGCGCGCTGACCAACACCATCGGCAACGGCGTGGCGACCATTATCGTGGCGAAGTGGAGCAATGAGCTGGACGAGAAGCGCTTGCATGCGCAGCTCAACAACGAGACGTCAGAAGAGGCTAATGAGCCGGAAGCGGTCCTGGATCGCACTGAAGCGAAGATCCATCATTGATGTCGTTGTCGCCTGCTGATGCGGGCGACGCAAAAAAGGCGGCGAGACTTGATGGTCTCGCCGCCTTTTTGTTTCCATCGGCCGCACAAAAGAAAAGACCCATAACGAATGGGATGCACGTTACGGGTCCGGGTCTCCTCGCAGCCTCTTGAGGACTGGATTTATTTGAATCTATTGTGTTCCGTTTAATGGCATTAGTCATTCTGCAGTGCAGCATGAATTTGGTCGGAAAAACAGCAGAATGCGGGTTTGCGGGGGAGATGGTCAGGCGAGCAGGCAAAAAAAAGCCCGCGACCTTGCGGTGCGGGCTTAAATCCAATTCTTTAAGGAGGAAATTGGAGGAGACAGGTGCAACTTTAATGCTCCGCACAAAAACCATCTACTTTATTTCTCAAATATCAGATATTCGTTTTGGTGATAAAGGTGGCTGGCACCTCTTCAGCTGGGGCTTTCAGGGCTTTCAATCTCCGGCTTGAGCTTGAGTTTGCAGGGGGATTTCTTCTGTTGCGGCTCGGTAGCCGGAGGCGACTGGCAGGAGGTAATCGGATCCGATACTTGTTCGCTCAGGACCGGTTCGCCGACGATGGGCACGCGCACCACGGTGGATGCGCGGGTGCCGTACTCGGGAGAACAGATAAAAATGGACGACAGGATGCGCTCCCATTCGAGGCTGACGCCGGTGCTCGGCAACCGACAGTCGTTGGCGCGCGTGCTGTCGCTGAGCAGTTCGAAAAAGGTTTCTTCGGGCGCGCCCTGGCACAGCAGGCTGGCGAATTGCGCCTTGGCGCGCGTAAGTTTGGGCCAGGGCGTGTCGAGCATGGCGTTGGACAGGCCGTACACGCCATAGCCGAGCGGTTTGCCGTTGCGCGGGTCTTCGTCGCCCTTGTTGGAGTACCACAGCAGGGTTTCGCGATCGCCGACGACCAGGTTGAAACCGTTGTATTGCCCGGCATCGGCGCGGATATGCTCGATGTATTGTTCCGGAGTGAGCGCACCCGACAGATAATCGGACACCAGTTTGCCGCGCGTGGGCGCATCCGGACGTTTTTCGGTCGGTGCGCGTACGTTGGTCAGCGCTGCAAAGCGGCCGTTGCGCGTCACGCCAAGCCAGGTGCCGCCGGCCTGCAGGTCGCGGCCGGCATAGATATCGGGGTGGTCTTCCCACCAGCCGGCGGCGCTGGCAGGGCGGTTGTAGAACTCGTCGCGATTGGCTGCCGCAATCAGCGGCATGCCGGGAATGACTTTCCACGCAAAAATGATCAGGCACATGGTGAAAAATCCAGAAAATATTCGATGTGGCGCGGTCCGTCGATCAATGCGGGCAAGCCGGAGCTTGTAATCGCCTCCTCAAGGATGGTTTCAAAACCGTCCGGGGTATCGAGGTACACCTCCATCCACGTATGCAAACCGTCCTTTTCCTGCGGTCGGCGCTTCAGTTCGGTGGCGACCTGGTGCTGCTGTGACAGGCGTGCCTGCATGGCGACGGCCTGTTGCTCCAGTTGCGTCGATTTGCCGACAGGCACACGGTAATAAACATAAAGATCCATCGACGGGCTCCGCTAGTGTCGCTGATACCGCTTACTGCGGGTCCGTCAATTCGTACGGCAGCGTCTGCAACTGCAGCACAGGGCCGTCTACGCTGCCCAGATGGATGCTGCCGGATTCGGCTGCAGCCAGCTTGATTTCCACCAGGCATGCCGAATTGCCGGCGCCGGCCGGCTCGGCGTTGACCACCATGCCGCAAGGCTGGCCCGGATCTTCGCTGGAGAACACTTCAGCGCCGGCGCTGACTTGTGCGGCGGCGACCAAAGCGAGCACGCTGCGGCGTTTCAGTTTGCCGAGGTATTGGCTGCGCGCGACGATTTCCTGGCCGGGATAGCAGCCTTTCTTGAAATTGACGCCGCCGATCAGCTCGAAGTTGATCATCTGCGGCACGAACTGCTCCTGCGTCGGCTGCGTGATGGTCGGGACGCCGGCGTAGATATCGCTCAGGCGCCAGGCCTGGGCGTCGGCCGCCGTGAGTGTCTGGGTCAGCACCGGCCACGCGGCGAGCGCTTGTTCCTCAGTGGTGATCCACTGGAAACGCGGTGCGCCGCGGCTGTCGGCCACACGCACCAGGGTGCCGTGTTCGTTGTCGGTTTTGCCATACGGCTGCGCCGGCAGTTGCGGGAACCATTGCTGCAAAGCGGTGGCGGCAGCGTTACCCGCCAGACCCAGCGCCACGCGCTGGTCGCCGATGTCGGCCAGCTTGGCCTTGGCGCGCAGGACGAACATCTGCAGGCGCTTCTGGATTGCCGGCTGCAGCGCACGCGGCAGTTGCAGCACGATCTGGCCAGCGTCCTTCCACATCAGGAAAGTTGCCAGCAGACGACCCTTGGGCGTGCAATAGCCGGCCAGGCGTGCGTTGGCGAGGTCGAGTTTTTCGACGTCGTTGGTGATCTGGTTGTGCAGGAAGGATGCAGCGTCGTCGCCGGTTAGTGAAATCAGGCCGAGATCGGTCAGCGGAGCGACGAAATTGTCCGGCAGGGCGGCATCGGCGTCAGCGTTGAGATGCGAGCCTTGTTGTTCCAGGAAGGTATGCCACGCGGAGCGTGCCGGGGTCGGATCGGTCATAAATTAGGTTACTGGGCTAACAGCGATTATCATTGATGCCTCGATTATAGTGGCGCTGGAAAAAGCGCGTCGGATTGCGCTGATTTTGCTTCTCCAATGAAAAAAATATTCAATATCCTCATCCTGCTATGTGTCCTGGTCGCTTGTGGGGCCGCTTACTGGCTGAGCCAGCCGATTATCGAAGAAGGCCAGAAGCCGGTTGAATTCACCATTACCCCGGGCGCCGGCATCAACGGCGCCGCCCAGCAGATCGCCGATGCCGGCGCGCCGGTCAATCCGGTGCTGTTCGCCTTGCTGGCGCGCGGCAGCGGCAAGGGCAACCGTATCAAGGCCGGCAGTTACGAGCTGAAACCGGGCGCCACGCCGTTGCGCCTGCTTGATCAACTGGTGCGCGGCGAGTTCGCGCAAGAGTCGCTGACCATCATCGAAGGCTGGAATTTCCGCCAGATGCGCCAAGCCATTGCTGACCACAAGGGACTCAAGCACGACACCGCAGCACTGTCCAACGCCGAATTGCTGGCCAAGCTGACAACCGAGTTCGCCGTTCCGGAAGGTTTGTTCTTCCCCGACACTTACCTGTTCGCCAAGGGCGCCAGCGACATGCAGATCTATCGCCAGGCGTTTGCGCTGATGAACAAGCGTCTGAATGAGGCCTGGAGCAAGCGCGACCTGTCGTTGCCCTACAAGACGCCCTACGACGCCCTGATCATGGCCTCCATCGTCGAGAAGGAGACTGGCCAGAAATCCGAACGCGGCATGGTCGCGGGCGTGTTCGTCAATCGCCTCAAGACCGGCATGTTGCTGCAAACCGATCCGACCGTGATCTACGGCATGGGCGAACGCTATCAGGGCGTGATCCGCAAAAGCGACCTGCTGACCGACACGCCGTACAATACCTACACCCGCAAAGGCATGCCGCCGACGCCTATTGCACTGCCGGGAGCGGCATCGCTGGCGGCCGCCATGAATCCGGACAAGACCGAAGCCCTGTACTTCGTGGCGCGCGGCGACGGCACCAGCCATTTTTCCAGCAACCTGAGCGAGCATAACCAGGCGGTCAACAAATATCAGCGTTGACTCGCCAGCGCTAATTGAGCAGCGCTGATTCTCCGTTTCGACCGACTATCACGACCATCAAGAATTCCATGGCATCTGGCAAATTCATTACTTTTGAAGGCATCGACGGCGCCGGCAAGTCGACCCACATCGCCTTTGTCGCCGACCTGCTGCGCTCGCGCGGCCTGACGGTGGTGACCACCCGCGAACCGGGCGGAACCCAACTGGGCGAAAGCCTGCGCGAGATGGTGCTGCATCAGAAGATGCATCTCGAAACCGAGGCGCTGCTGATGTTCGCCGGTCGCCGTGAACATCTGGCGCAAGTCATCGAACCGGCGCTGGCGCGCGGCGACTGGGTGATTTCCGATCGCTTCACCGACGCCACTTTCGCCTACCAGGGTGGCGGTCGCCACCTGTCGCTCGACAAACTCAATGCGCTCGAGCAATGGGTGCATCCGCATCTGCAGCCTGACCTGACGCTGTTGTTCGACGTGCCGCTGGAAGTGGCGCGCGCACGCCTCGACGCCGAACGCACGCTGGACAAGTTCGAGCAGGAAAAGGCCGATTTCTTCGCCGCCACCCGCGCCGAATACCTGCGCCGCGCGGCGCAATTTCCGCAGCGTTTCCGCGTCATCGACTCGACCCGCTCCATTGCCGATATCCAGCAGGAAATCGCGCAGCTGCTGGACGCGGTCTGATGCCTACTACACATGACTGAACACGCATGAGCAATACCGTTTTCCCCTGGCTTGAAGACAGCTGGCTGCAATTGCAGCAGCTGCGGGCCCGCCTGCCGCACGCGATCCTGTTCTACGGCCCCGAAGGCATAGGCAAGACCGATTTCGTCGAATCGTTTGCCCAATCGCTGCTGTGCGAAGACGCGCAGCCCGATGGCCACGCTTGCGGCGCCTGCGCCTCTTGCGGCTGGTTCTCGCAATACAACCATCCCGACTACCGTCGCGTGCGTCCGGAAATCCTCGACGGCGAAGACGGCGGCGATGACGGCGACGGCGAAGAAAAGAAAACCGCCAAGGCCAGCAAGACGCCATCGAAAGAAATCAAGATCGACCAGATCCGCGCACTGGCGGATTTCATGAACGTCTCCACCCATCGCTCCGGCATGCGCGTGGTGGTGCTGTATCCGGCCGAGGCGCTCAATACCGCCGCCGCCAACTCATTGCTGAAGACGTTGGAAGAGCCGCCGCCGAACACCATGTTCCTGCTGGTATCGAACCGGCTCGACCGCTTGCTGCCGACCATCCTGTCGCGCTGCCGTAAATTTGCCCTGGCCTTGCCGTCGCATGACGCCGGACTGGCCTGGCTCAAACAGCAGAACGTCAAGGATGCCGACGTCTGGCTGTCGGAGCAGGGCGGTGCACCGCTGGCAGCGTTCAATGCCTCGCAGGGCGACGGTCGCGAGGTCATGGATGAATTCCTGCGCTCCTTGTGTCATCCCGGCATCGACGTTGCGCTGAAGACCGCCGAGCGCTTGCAGAAAACGCCGGTCGCCGAACTGGTCGGCTGGCAACAGCGCTGGCTGTACGACCTGTTCGCGCTGAAGTCGGGCGGACCGATCCGCTACTATCCTCGCTACGGCAAGGAGCTCGGGGCCTTGAGCGGACGCATCGACACCGTCACCATCGCCACGGCGCTCAAGGCCGCCAACGACCGCCGGGCGATTGCCGATCATCCCTTGTCGGCGCGGCTGTTCATCGAAGAAATGCTGATCGAATATTCTTCGCTGTTTGCCTGAACCGGGCGGAAGCGGTCCTCGAGGACGCCTCCGCCATCTTCACCATTACCAGTTGAAATCTGTCATGAGCACTGCATACACCCATCGCCTGGCGCGTCCGCAAGACCTGGACTCCATCGTCGCCATCTACAACAGCACCGTGGCGTCGCGCCAGGTCACCGCCGACACCGAGCCGGTGTCCGTCGCCTCGCGCCAGGCCTGGTTCGACGAGCACACGCCCGACAAACGTCCGCTGTGGGTCGCCGAGCGTGATGGCGAAATCATCGGCTGGCTGTCGTATTCCAATTTTTACGGCCGCCCGGCCTATGCGGGCACCGCCGAGCTGTCGGTCTATTTGCACGAAAAAGCGCGCGGCCAGGGGCTGGGGCGCTATTTCCTCGAACAAGCCATCGCGTTCGCGCCGTCGATCAAGGTGCATACGCTGCTGGGATTCGTGTTCGGTCATAACGAGCCGAGCCTGAAGCTGTTCGAAGCATTCGCTTTCGAGCGCTGGGCCAACATGCCGCGTGTGGCGACACTGGACGGCGTGGAGCGCGATCTGGTGATTTTGGGGAAGCGGGTGGCTTGATTCATCTGCGTTGAGATCTCCGGAAGTCGTTTTGGTCCGGGAATGAAAAAGGGAAGCCGAGGCTTCCCTTTTTGTTTGACGCCGACTGTCGCGATCAGAAGTCCAGCGCAGCCGACAGCGTGAAGGTGCGGGGGCTGCCCAGCACAAGGTAGTTGCTGCTGCTGCCGCCGGTCGAAGCCCAGTAGTTCTTGTTGAACAGATTGTCGACGCGGCTGCGGATTGTCACGACCTTGGAGCCGATGGCGGTGGTGTAACGAAGGCCTGCGTCGTAGCGGGTCCAGGATGGCAATTCCTGGGTGTTGGTGACGTTGGCGTATTGCGAGCTGGTGTACACTGCGCGCGCATTCAGGCTCAGGCCTTGTACGCCCGGCACATCCCAGTCCGCACCGACGTTGGCCTGGGTTTTCGGTACGCCGATGACGTATTTGCCGTTGGTCAGGCCGCCGCTGGTTTTTTCCTGTTTCGCATCCAGTAAAGTAAGGCCGCCGAGCAGGCGCAAGCCACGCATCGGCGTACCGAACACCGAGAATTCCGCGCCGCGATTGCGTTGTTCGCCGTTCAGGCCGTAGACGTTGTTGCTGTCGATGTAGGCGTTCGGTTGCGAAATAGTGAACAGTGCCACGCTCATGCCGACTTTGCCGGCGTCATACTTGGCGCCGATTTCTTTTTGCTTGGTCTTGTAGGGCGCGAAGATCTGGCCGATGTTTACCGCCGGCGAACCGGCGGTCGAGCCTTGCTGCAGGCCCTGGACGTAATTGCCGTACAGCGACAGATTATTCGTCAGCTTGTACAGCAGGGCATACAGCGGCGTGACTGCACTCTGGTTGTAGTAGGCGTTCTGGATGCTGGTGTAGTAAGCATAGCCGGTCGCCTTGACGCTCTGATTACGCACACCCAGTGTGAGTTGCAGGCGGTCGTCCAGGATCGACATCGTATCCGCGATGGCGACGCTGGTCAGCTCGGTCATTTTGGTGGTGCGTGGATCGGACAAATCGCCACCGGTGGTCACCGGCGTAAGCAATGTGGGCAGCGGATAAATGATCGGCGAATAGATGTTGGTCGGCACTGCGGGAACCGAGGGAGTCGTGCTGATTGACGTGCCGTAGGCATTCTTGGACTCCTGCTTGAACAGCGAGGCGGTTGCGCTCAGTTCATGTTTCACGGGCCCGGTATTGAGTTTGGTGCGGATGCCGATTTCACCGGTGTGGACGAAGTCTTCGCGCGCATTGTCGAAGCGATATACGGTAGCGGCGCCGGTGGCGCTGTTGGTCAGTGTCGGATTGGCCAGGCTGTTGTTCTCGGTACCGAAGCGTACGCCGTAAGCTGCCCATGCCGTGGTGTTGTCGGTCAGGTCGAGTTCGCCGCGCAAGGTGCCGAACAGGTCGCGCTCGTTCGAATACGACCATGGTTGCGTGAAGTTGGAAGAGGCGTTAGGCGCGCGTGGAATCGCCAGCGTGCCGGGCGATACGCTCGGGCGCGGCTGGCTCAGCTTCTGTTCCTGATAACCGAAGTCGCCCGAAAGACGGAAGGTGTTGCCGCGGTAATCGACGCCGATGGAGAGCAGGCCCAGTTCGCGGTTCTCATTGTCGACGCCGGTGCCGCCTTCGCGACGCGCTGCATTGACGCGGATGCCGAAACGGTCATCGGGGCCGAAGCGGCGGCCGATGTCGGCGGCGGTATAGAGTTGGCCGCCGGTTTCCCAGCCGACGGTGGCTTGCGAAATCGGTTCGCTGGCTGCGCGCTTTGGCAGCAGGTTGATGGTGCCGCCGAGACCGGAGCTGCCTGGCGTCATGCCGTTCAGGAAGGCGCTGGCGCCGCGCAGGACTTCCACGCGCTCAAGCAATTCGGTCGCCACGTATTGGCGCGGCAGCAGTCCATACAGGCCGTTGTAGGCAAGATCATCGGAATTGAGCGGAAAGCCGCGGATGACGTACAACTCCTGGAAATTGCCGAAGCCGCGCGCGATACGCACCGAGGGATCGTTCTGCAGCACGTCGGCCACGCTGCGTGCCTGCTGGTCCTTGATCAGTTCCTGGGTGTAGCTGGTCGTGTTGAACGGAGTATCGAGGAAGTCCTTGTTGCCGAGGAAGCCTACACGCCCGCCGCGCGCCACCTGACCACCCGAATAGGCTTCCGGCAGGCCGCTGGCCGAGGCGTCGGCGGAGGCGTTGACGGTAATCGACGGCAGCGCCTGATCCGGCCTGGCGGCATCGGTTTGCATCGTTGCAGTTTGTGCACCGGCCGGCAGCGACCAGGTCAGTGGAGCGATGAACGCGAGCGCCAATGCGGCGGCGACAGGGGTGAGGCGGTATTGCATGGGTTCCTTTGAATAAATGGTCGGCTTACCGATCAAGCTACTGAGAAGTATCGACTTGAATAAGTGGATAAATTAAAAAAGGGGGCGGATTAATTATATTTGAGAATAGTTATTGTTTGCATTTGCATTTTTAAATTTAAAATTAACTGTTGTAATTTTTTATCTAACAGTCACGAATTCAGTCCAAAGTTCTGACTTCCCGTTTACCTTTCGGAAAAGCGTTTCATATTTATCTGGGGAAATCTGGCGACGTTGGCAGGGTGTTCCTCTGCATATTTGCATCGGCCATGCAGCATGGCCTTGGCGCAGGGCGGCATATAATCGGGCCATGCCGATACTTTCCCTTTCCCGCCCTTTGTCGCAGCACCAGTTGTTGTTGCGGCTGTTCTGGATGCGTTGCGTGACGACGCTGGCGCAGGCTTTGCTCGTGGCCGGAGCGATTTACGGCATGGAGCTGAGCCTGCCGCTGACGCCGTTGTGTACCGTGCTTGGATTGATGCTGGTGTTCAATGGCCTGACGTGGTTGCGCATGCGCCTGGCGCAACCGGTGCGCGAGCCGGAATTGTTCTTTCAACTCTGCATCGATGTCAGTGCCTTGTCGGCCTTGCTGTATTTCACGGGAGGTGCAACCAATCCTTTCGTTTCATTTTATCTGCCGGCGCTGGCCGTGGCTGCTGCGGTGCTGCCGTCGCCGTATGCGTTCGGCCTGGCGCTGTATTCGCTTTCCTGCTATTCGGCGCTGACATCTCTGTATCAGCCGCTGCACATCCATGATCACGACCAGGCCATGGCGTATCACCTGGCCGGGATGTGGGTGAACTTCGTCATGTCGGCGGCGTTGATCACCTGGTTCGTGACGCGCATGTCGGCCACGGTGAGATCGCGCGACGCCCAGCTGGCGCAGGCGCGCGAACAGCAATTGCAGGATGAGCGCATCGTCGCACTCGGCACGCAGGCAGCCAGCGCCGCGCACGAAATGAGCACGCCGCTGGCGACCGTGGCGGTGATTGCGGGCGAGCTGCGCATCGAGGCCGGACGCAACAATGCGTTGACGATGTATCGTGACGATCTTGCCGTGGTCGAGGAGCAGATTGCCGCGTGCAAGACGGCGCTTGATCGCATGGGCATGGACGTGCACGTGCGACAGGCTGACGCGGTTGCGCCGGTGAGGCTGAGCGACTGGTTGCGGCATTTCGTCGACGCCTGGCGTCTGCGTCATCCGGCGGTTTCGATTCGCCTGTCCTTGCCGCAAGCTACGCCGGACCTGGTTGATACGGTGCCTGTGCGCAACCAGCAGCTGATCGGGCAGATTGTGCAGACACTGCTCGACAACGCGGCTCAGGCGGTTGCTGAAAACGGCAAAGTCGACGTGATGCTGTCCTTGCAAAAAGATGCCGCTGCAAGTTCAGCCATGAATTCGGCTATTATTCGCGTCGCCGATGACGGTCCCGGCATCGCGCCGGAATTGCTGAAGCGCCTCGGTTACGAGCCTGTGCGCAGCAGCACCGGCGGCAAGGGGATCGGCCTGATGCTGGCATTCGCCACGGCGCGCCAAATGGGCGGAAAGCTGACGCTCGCTGCCGCCACCGGAACGGCAGGGCGGGGAGCCTGCGCGACGCTGTTCTTGCCGCTGATCGTTCCCAATCGTCTCCTCCTCAACCAGAAGAAAACATGAGCGCAGCTTTCCTGATCCTCGATGACAACGACGTGTTTGCCTCCACGCTGGCGCGTTCACTGTCGCGCCGGGGATTTTCGGCGACCGTCGCGCATAGCGGGGAAGATGCGCTCAAGGCAGCCGCCGAAACCGATTTCGCCTATGCCACCATCGACCTGCAATTGCAGCAGGATTCAGGTTTGCAATGGATCGCACCGCTACGTGAGAAATTGCCGCACGCGCGCCTGCTGGTATTGACCGGCTATGCCAGCATCGCCACCACGGTGCAGGCGATCAAGGCGGGCGCCGACAACTACCTGGCCAAGCCGGCCAACCTCGATTCCATCCTGTCGGCGCTCGAACACAGCGCCAACGACGCTTCCACGGCCCTCGACAGCGCCGATGCCGCCGTGCCGCTGTCGGTCGAACGCCTCGAGTGGGAGCACATCCAGCGCGTACTGGTTGAAAACCAGGGCAATATTTCTTCCACGGCGCGCGCCCTCAACATGCATCGCCGCACCCTGCAGCGCAAGCTGGCAAAACGTCCCGTGGCCAAGTAGACCGGGCGCTCGCGATAGCGCCCACGTTGCCGCTATCGCGTGCTGCGACAATCTGTCGCATTCCCAAGCCGCATCTGAGCCTCTAGCATGGCCCCCTTTATTCGATGGGGGAAACCATAGTGAAGAAGCTTTTCCGGCAGGTGCTGTCATTGCCGAGGCGACGTGCGATCGCCATCGCGGTACTCGGTTTGTGCAGCGGCGCCAGCTTCGCGGCAAGCGACGTCCTCGAGACGATCGAGGTACGTGACACGCGCGACGAGCCCAACGAAAAGCTTCCGCTCGACCAAAGCGCCTCGACTGCCAGCCGTCTCGGCCTGAGCGTGCGCGATACGCCCGGCAGCATCAGCATCATCGATCGCGCCGCCATCGAGGCGCGAGGCGCCGGCGACACCCAGCAGATCCTCCGCGGCATTCCCGGCGTGACCGCTTCGGCGCCGCCGGGGCAGGCCGGATTTGTTTCCTATCGCGGTTTTTCGGCGTCGCAGATCACGCAACTGTTCAACGGCATCACGGTGCAATACGACTCGATCTCGGCGCGGCCGATCGACAGCTGGATCTACGATCGCGTCGAGGCGGTCGGCGGCGCTTCCGGTTTCGTGCATGGCGCCGGCGCGGTCGGCGGAGCGATCAACTACATCGCCAAGCAAGCCAATCGCGACGGCGATCTGGCCCAGTTGTACGGCAGCTATGGCTCGAACAATGCGTCGGTTGTGGCGGTCGGGCTCAACCGCAAGCTGGGTGCCGGCGACGGGCAGGGTATTACCAATTATCTGCGCATCGACCTGAGCCGCAGCGGCAGCGACGGCTATGTCGACGGCGAGAGGCGCCGCGCGCTGACCGGCGCCTTGTCGCTGCTGACCGACATCACACCGCAGCTTTCGCACACGCTCGCCTATGAATATCAGCAGGAACACGTCGATCGCCCTTACTGGGGCACGCCACTGCTGAACCCGACCACCGGAACCGGGCGCATCGACCCGGCCACGCGTTTCAAGAACTACAACGCCAATGACGGCGTGTACGAACAAACCGTCGAGTGGTTTCGCTCCATCGTGGATTACCGCTTGTCAGATAAGACGTCGTTCAAAAATACTTTTTATCACTACGACGCCTTGCGTGATTATCGCAACGTCGAGGTCTATCGCTACAACGCGAGCAATACGCAGGTAGTGCGCTCATCAGCCTTCCTGCAGCGTCACGATCAGGAACTGACCGGCAATCGATTTGAATGGCAGCATCGCGGCCAGCTCAGTTCAATCGAGTCGGAGTGGGCCGGCGGCGTCGACTATAGCGTCAACCGGATGACGCGTTTTCCGCGTACGGTGGCCGGTCCGATCAGCAGCGTCGATCCGCTCAATTTCAGTACCGAGACTTTTTTCTCGATTCCCGGCATGACCTCCGATTTCGTGCCGGATCGCAGCAACCGCGTCACCACCATCGCCGCCTTCCTCGAAAACCGTACACGGCTGTTGCCGTCGCTGGCGCTGGTGACCGGCTTGCGTCATGACCGCATCGAACTGGAAGTGGAAAATCAGCGTACCGTCAGCGCCACCGATCCGGCGTATTTCAAGAACACCTATCGCCCGACTACCGCGCGCGCCGGGCTGGTGTGGGATGTCACGCCTGGCGCCAACCTGTTCGTGCAATACAGCACTGCCGCCGATCCGCCGGCCGGCGTGCTGACCACCGCCAACTTCAGCCAGGTCAGAAATTTCGATTTGACCACCGGTGACCAGGTCGAAGCCGGCAGCAAGTTCGATTTCTGGGACGGGCGCGGCAACGCGACGATTTCGGCCTACGCCATCACGCGCAAAAATCTTGCCGTGACGGACTCGAGCAACCCCAATGTCACCGTGCCGGTTGGTCAGCAGTCGTCACGCGGCGTCGAGCTGGCGTTCGGCGTGCGACCGGTGAAGAGTTTGCGCGTGCAGGGCAATCTGTCACTGGTGCGTGCGCAGTACGACACTTTCACCGAAAGCGTCGGCGGTGTCGCCGTTTCGCGGGCCGGCAATCGTCCGACCAATACGCCGGCTCGGGTCGCCAACCTGTGGGTGGATTACGCCTTCCTGCCTGACTGGAGTGCCGGCTTCGATGCTCGCGCGGTATCGTCGGTGTACGGCAATACTGCCAATACGGTGAGCGCGCCGGGCTATGCAATCTTCGGCGCCAGCCTCAGCCGCAAGCTCAACAAGGCGACCATCACCGCGCGCGTCAAGAATCTGACCGACAAGGTCTACGCCGACAACATCACGTCCACGCCGATGTTTTATCTTGGCGCGCCGCGTACGTTTGAAGTCGCCGTGCTGGCGAATTTCTGAGCATGCATCGCGTGAAGCGCTGGCTGTTTCTGGTCCATCGCTGGCTCGGCATCGTCGCCTGTCTGTTCATGCTGCTGTGGTTCGTCAGCGGCGTGGTGATGATGTACGTCGGCTATCCCAAGCTGACGCAATCGGAGCGGCTGGCGCGTCTGCCGGATCTTGATGCCGCCCGCTGTTGCATCTCTGTCGCCGAAGCGGCGCGTGTACTGCCTGCCGAAGTACGACCGTCTTCCATCGTGCTGACCAGTGTGGCGGGACGACCGCAATATCAGTTCGGCATGGGCAAGAAAGTCATCGCAGTCGATGCGGTCAGCGGTGAGATCGTCACCGATATCGGCGTCAAGGATGCCCTGGCGGCCGCGCGCGTTTTCATGCCGGGCGCCACGCCACAGTATCTGGACCGTGTTGAGGAAGATACCTGGACGCACACACGCGGACTCGACCTGCATCGACCGCTGCATCGCGTGCAGATGGACGATCCGGAGCAGACCTTGCTCTACGTCTCCAGCGCCACCGGCGAGGTCGTGCGCAAGGCGACGCATACCGAACGCGTGTGGAACTACGCCGGCGCCTGGCTGCACTGGTTATACGCATTTCGCGGCGGTCCGCTAGACGGCGCCTGGAGTCACATCGTCATCTATTTGTCGCTGGCGGGCGTGCTGGTCGCCGTCAGCGGCAGCGTGATCGGCATCTTGCGCTGGCGCTTTCGCGGACGTTTCCGTTCCGGGGCGAAGACACCGTACCGCGAACCGGTGATGCGCTGGCATCATCTGATCGGCCTTGCGTTCGCCGGCATCACGCTGACCTGGGTGTTCAGCGGATTGATGTCGATGAATCCGTGGGGACTTTTCAAGGGCGGCGGCGTGGAGCTGAACCGGCGCGCCTATGAAGGCGCCGCGCTTGATCCGGCAAGCTGGCCGCTCGGCAGCGGCGATGCGCTGCGTCTGTTGCTGCAGCCGTGGCAAGCGCGAGAATTACGCTGGCACATGTTGGACGGCAAGCCTTACCTGATCGCGGTCAACGGCGCCGGTCGCACGCGCATGATCGACGCGTCGGAACGCCGTGTCGACGATGTCGTTCCACAAGAACAAGTCATGCGTGCGGCGGCGAAGCTGGTCGACGCGCCGCTGGCCGGCAGCGAGCTGCTGCAACGCGAGGACGCGTATTACTACAGCCGCGAAGCGCACACCATGATGGGCGGCATGCGCCATCCCTTGCCGGTGCTGCGCTTGCGCTATGCCGATGTGGCGCAGACCTGGGTACACATCGATCCGGCGACCGGCGTGGTGCTCGGCAAACTGGACGACACGCAACGCGTCAAGCGCTGGCTGTTCGCCTTCCTGCACAGCTGGGATTTGCCCGTGCTGCTGTCGAGCCGGCCGTTGTGGGACATTGCGCTGATCCTGCTGAGTCTGGGCGGGCTGACGCTGAGCGTCACAGGCGTGGTGATCGGCGTGCGCCGCCTGCGGCACTGAAGTGCGCTGGCGCTGCGCCGGAGAAGGCCGGCGGCGAGTTGATGGCGTAAAATAGCGGCCATCATGTATATCGACTCCCATTGCCATATCAATTTCCCCGAACTCGTCGCGCGCCTGCCGGATATCCTCGGCAAGATGGACGAGAACCGCGTCAGCCATGCCTTGTGCGTCTCGGTGAATCTACCCGAGTTTCCGCAAGTGCTGGCGCTGGCGGAGCAGTATCCGCATATCTACGCCTCGGTTGGCGTGCATCCCGACTATGAAGACACACCCGAACCGAGTGTCGAGCAATTGGTGGCGCTGGCCGACAATTCGCGCATCGTCGCCATCGGCGAAACCGGCCTCGACTATTTCCGCCTGCAAGGCGATCTGGAGTGGCAGCGCGAGCGTTTCCGTACGCATATCCGCGCCTCGCGTATTACCGGCAAGCCGCTGATCATCCATACCCGTTCGGCCTCGGAAGACACCATCCGCATCATGCGCGAAGAGGGTGCGAGTCCGGACGCAGGCGGCGCTGCCGGCGTCATGCATTGCTTCACCGAATCGCAGGAAGTGGCGGATGCCGCGATCGAACTGGGCTTCTACATTTCCTTCTCGGGCATCGTCACGTTCAAGAGCGCCAAGGCCTTGCAGGAAGTGGCGCGCACGATTCCGCTGGAACGCATGCTGATCGAAACCGATTCACCTTACCTGGCGCCGGTGCCGTATCGCGGCAAGACCAACGAACCGGGTCTTGTGCGGCACGTCGCGGAGTTCATCGCCGACTTGCGCGGCATCCCCGTGGACGAGGTGGCGCGTCACACGACCGCGAATTTCTTCACGTTGTTCAAGATGGCCAAATGAGAGTAGCCCGCATGCCGAATCGCCGTTTCCTTTCCGCCCACTTCGCGGCAGCTGCCTTGAGCCTGTGTGCGCTCTCAATGATGGCGCCTGCACAGGCAGGTACTTACGAAGACTATTTCACGGCAGTCAAGATGGACGCGCCGCGCGAGTTGCAGGATCTGATCAGGCGCGGCCTCGGACCGAACATGGTGGAGCCGCAGCGCGGTTATTCGGCGCTGATGCTGTCGATCCGCGAAGATTCGATGAAGGCCTTCCAGGTGCTGTTCAATACGCCGGGCATCGATCTCGAAGCGAAGGCCAAGAATGGCGACACCGCGTTAATGGTGGCTGCCTTCTACGGCAAGACCGACGTCGTCAAACTGCTGCTGGACAAGGAAGTCGAAGTCAACCGTCCGGGCTGGACTGCGTTGCATTACGCCGCCATCAACGGCCGGCCCGAAACCATCAAACTGCTGCTGGATGCTTCGGCTTATATCGACGCCGAATCGCCCGACGATAAAATGACGCCGCTGATGCTGGCGGCGGTGCGCGGCCGGACGGCGGCAGTGCGTTTGCTGAAGGAAGAGGGCGCCGACGTTACGCTGAAGAACGCCGACGGCATGACCGCGCTGGACCTGGCGCGTCGTTTCGACCAGAAGGAAACAGTGGAAGAACTAACCGGCCAGCACACGCCGTGGTCACAGCAAAAGCCGGAGTAAGTCTGGCGGCGACAGTGCGTTCTGCACAATGAAAAATCCCGGCTACGCTTGCGCGAGCCGGGATTTTTTGTATGTCGGAGCAATCTATCAGCGACGAATCAGGATTTGCGGACCAACGTCCTTGATATCTTTGGTGCCGGTCAGCGCCATGCTGACGTCGAGTTCCTTGTGCAGGATTTGCAGCATCTTCGTCACGCCTTCGCCGCCCATGGCGCCGAGGCTGTACAGGAAGGCGCGGCCAATCATCGTGCCTTTGGCGCCCAACGCGGTGGCCTTGAGGATATCCTGGCCGGTGCGGATGCCGCCATCGAACCAGACTTCGATCTGGTCGCCGACCGCTTCGGCAATCGCCGGCAGCGCTTCGATCGATGACATCGCGCCATCCAGCTGGCGACCGCCGTGGTTGCTGACGACAAGCGCATCTGCGCCGGTTTGCGCCGCCAGTTTGGCATCCTCGACGTCGAGGATGCCCTTGAGGATCAGCTTGCCGCCCCATTGTTCCTTGATCCAGGCGACGTCGTCCCAGTTCAGGGTCGGGTCGAACTGGCTGGCGGTCCATTGGCTCAGCGTCTGGATGCCGCTGCCGCCACCGGTAATGTGGCCGGCGAGGTTGCCGAAGGTCTTGCGGCCGGACAGCGCACGCAGCGCCCAGCCCGGTTTGCTGGCCAGGTCCATCAGCGTGTCGAGCGTCAGTTTCGGCGGTACCGACATGCCGTTCTTGAGGTCCTTGTGGCGTTGGCCGAGGATCTGCAGATCGAGCGTCAACACCAGCGCCGAGCACTTGGCGGCCTTGGCGCGATCAATCATCGACTTGACGAAGCCGCGGTCGCGCATCACGTAGAGCTGGAACCAGAACGGCTTGGTGG